>Ga0193702_1000066_pt1 | contig 43678 bp, 36 predicted proteins | sample U3a1metaG_FD_143060 | JGI IMG/M metagenome (GOLD analysis project Ga0193702, IMG submission 143060) | Soil microbial communities from a riparian zone of the East river system, Colorado, United States - U3a1 | ecosystem: Environmental > Terrestrial > Soil > Riparian zone | place: USA: East River... | reverse complement strand
CTGCTTTGGTGAGCGCGTCTTCGGTTTGGATATTATCCCACGAAACCGGTTCGGGTATAATATAGGTTGCCTGCTGGTCCGCATCTAATTTAACGGTGACCTCGCAGGTGGGCAGGTGTTCGTCCTGCTGGATAAGGTCGCTGTAGAGGTTGTTGTCGGTTAGATACTCTACCAACTCAAACCCTGAGGCATCCATCCCTACGCAACTGGCAAAGGTAACTTTGGCTCCCTGTTTGGCCAGGTGCAAGGCCACATTCATGGGTGCGCCGCCGGCCTGCTTTTCATCGCCGAAGGCATCCCATAAAACTTCGCCGAAAGAGAGGATGGTTTTCATAGTATGGTAAAGATAGGGTAATTGGTTGATTAAGTTGGATTGAGCAGGTTGATTTGTCTGAAAAGAGAATTGTGGGCAGATGTTTGAATATTTGTAAAAATTTGATTTATAGTTGCTTGCTTTCTATATGCAGTTTTGAATTGAACTTCGTATCTTAGTTATACGGTAATTAATCCCGAACCTGAATTTCTATGAAGAACCGTAAAACTGTTGCCGGTTTTATTATATCACTTATGCTTATCATTGCTTTGCCGTCGGTTTTGCAGGCGCAGGAGCATCGTGTTCATTCTTTAAGAGAAGTACTCAATACCGTTACTGCTTACAACACGGTGTTCAATCCCGAAAAGGTATTTGTGCAGTTAGATAAACTGGCTTATTATAAAGAAGATACGCTTTGGTTTAAAAGCTATGTGCTTGACGCGTTAACCCTGGCTGCAAGTTCAAAAAGTGGCATCATGTACATTGAGGTGGCCGATGAGAACAACCAGGTGATTGCCCGTAACATGGTTACGCTTATTGCCGGTACTGGGTGGGGCAATATCCCGCTTACGGAAAAAGAGTTCCCGGAGGGTAACTATATCCTGCGCGCCTACACTAACTGGATGCGCAATTTTGACGAACATTACATTTTTAGCCGCAGCTTTACCATCAGCAGCGACAAAGATGAAAACTGGCTTATCCGTTCGCGCTTTAATATTACACAGCCCAACGGTGTTACCAACATCAGCGCCAACCTCACATTTAGGCAGGCCGATAACCGCCCGCTGATAGCCGAGCAATTGAAAACTAAGATCAGTGCCGGCCGCAGCACATTGTACCGCACCAACCTAATGACCGGTGTTGACGGCAGCACAGACTTTAGCTTTAATTTGCCCGATAAAGCCGACCAGCACTACATTACCATCAACCTGGCCAAAAAAGGGAAAGGGGCCGGGGATGTTACTTTTAGTGTGCCGGTTATCATCAACCGCTACGAAAAGACCGACCTCCAGTTTATGCCCGAGGGGGGCAACCTTATTGGCGGCATGTGCAGCAGGGTGGCCTTTAAAGCTATTAATGAGGAAGGCAGCGGCACAGACGTGTTTGGCATAATTTACAATAGCAAACATGAACAGGCGGCTACGTTTGCATCTGCACATTTGGGTATGGGCACATTTGATATTACCCCGGAAGCCGGAGAAACTTACATCGCCCAAATTAAAATAAATGGTAAAGAATTGAACTATAAACTACCCGCCGTAAAAAGTTCGGGGCTGCTTTTTCAAGTAGATAATACTATTGTATCCGACTCGCTGGTGGTTAATATTAAACCTACCGCCGATGTGCAACAGCAGGGTGGGGCTTATTATCTGTTGGGCCAGGCGCGTGGCGTGGTGTGTTATGGCGCGCTGGTTAATATACGTGCCGGTGTCGCGCGTTTCAGTATCGCCAGGTCGCTTTTTCCGACCGGTATCACCCGGTTCACGCTGCTCAATGCAGACTGTCAGCCTCTGGCGGAGCGTTTGGTGTTTATTGATCAGCATGATGTTATCCGCATTAGTATTACCCCTTCCAAACTGATTTATGGCAAGCGCGACAGCGTGAGCCTGGCTATTACCGCCAATGATAAAAATGGCAGGCCCGTACGTGGCAGCTTTTCGCTGGCTGTAACCGATGATGCCCAGGTAAAGCCCGACTCTGCCAATGCCGACAATATGGTGAGCAACCTGTTCCTCACGGATGATCTGAAGGGCAATGTTGAAAACCCCGGTTGGTATTTTACCGCGGGGGATAGTGAAGTTAAAGCCATCCAACTTGATAACCTGCTGCTTACACAGGGCTGGGTAAGCTATAACTGGGCCCAGGTATTTGAGCCGTTGAAAAAGCCTGCCTGGCAACCTGAACAGGATTTTGTGGTAAAAGGGCGCGTTACCAATATTTTTAACAAACCTGTTGCCCTGTCGCAGATTGTCCTGCTATCAACCAAGCCGGCTATATTTGCAGATACCCTTACCAATGCCAATGGTGAATTTACGTTTACCAACTTACATCCTGCCGATACCATGGTGTATGTGCTGCAAGCCAAAAATAAAAGAGGCAGGGCTTTTAGCGTGGGTATTGATGTGGACGAGTTTAAGCCCCCGGTATTTAACATGCCCACGCAGCGGTTTGTGCCCTGGTATGTCAATATTGATACGGGTCGTCTCACCGGCATTCACACCCGGCAATCATACAATGTGGAGCAAGACAAACTACTGGGGGTAAAACAATTGAAGGGGGTGGAGATAAAAGCAAAAAAAATAATCAAGGATTCAAAAAATCTGCTCGGCCCCGGCGAGTCGGACTTTGCGCTGAACGAGCAAGATATACTGAAAATGGGCAAAGTTACCCTGGGCGATATCCTCAAATTGAAAGTAAAGGGTTTTACTGATAATGTACACGGGCATTATTATGGCATAAACGGCACCTTTACCATTTTTGTTTTTGATGGTGTATTATCCCTCAAATTCATTCCCGCCGGAATGAGTTATACCGAATATATGAAAGGAATACTTGAGTATATGGGTGCCGAAGATGTAAAAGGCATTGAGGTGATGACTTACGGTGCCGGACAACTACGTTATTTCAGTGAATTTATGGACCCGCGCGATAGCCCTTTTAAGTATAACTTTATAGAAATTACCACCTACTCGGGTAACGGCTTGTTTTTAAAAAAAACGCCCGGGGCTTATCTTTACCGGCCGCTGGTTTTTGTATCGCAGAAAGAGTTTTACTCGCCCCGGTACACTGTTAAAAAGCCGGATGTGTTTATAGATAGCCGTTCAACCTTGTTCTGGAAGCCCAACGTTATTACTGATGGTACCGGCCGCGCTACGGTAAACTTTTATAGCGGTGATAAATCCGGCACTTATAATGTCAGCATACAAGGTGCCGATTTGGGTGGCAACGTGGGCATGGAGCGGGGCATGGTTACGGTGAGAGCGGGCAATTAAGTTGAATTAGGTTGATTGGTTTGAAAGCCCCCCTAAATCTCCCCTGTAGGGGAGACTTTAAAGCACCCATCGCAGACGGCGCAAGTTTAAAAAATGCATGCAGGATTTGTGTAAAATATGTTAACCCTGCCTTTTTGTAAGCTTCTTATTATGAGTGATTTATAATTGTAAATTTTGAATTGTGTTAAGTTATGTTAACCCTCTTACAATGGTTTGCCTGCTGCCAATGCGCGGTTTGCCCACTTAACCGCTAAGCGTTCGCGGTATTTGGCGTAACGGCTTTTAAGGGTCATCTTTAGCAGGCTGTCTATGCCGCCTTTTACAGCTAAGTTATACAGGCTTGCGGCCTTACGTACCGGCGAGGCATCCCATGCACGCAGGCTTAGCGAGTAGGAGCCATCTATATACTTCATCCAGTGCCAATAGCCAGTGGGCATAAACAGGGTGTCGCCATGCTCTAAGAATACTTCGGTGCCTTCCACGCCATCCAACGCCGGGAACTTTGTAATATCCGGGTTAGCTACATCATAATCTTCCAGCGCGTAGGTAGCGTTGGGGATGCAGTACAGGCGGCGCTTCCACTTGTTCTCGAACAGGATAACATGCTTTCGTCCGCCAAAATGGGTATGAAATATATGCGGCAGGTCGATATCATAATGCAAAAACGTAACCGAATTAGACCCGCCGAAGAACATGGCCGGCATACTTTCTATAAAGCCACCCATCAGATCTTTAGGTAATACGACATCATTTAACAGCTGCGGCGCCTGCTTAAATATGTTGAAGAAGAAGATACGCAGCTCGGTAGGTTTGGTGCGGATGAGGTCGATATATTCATCAAACGGCATCTCTGTAGCAGACGAATTGATAGGTTTGGATGGATCGGCTTTGGAGTTGTCATAAAGCGGAACTACTTTGTTGCCAACTGCTTGCTTTAAATATTCGGGGGTCCATTTTTCGCGGGCGGGCCAGGTTTTTGTAAGCCCCTTAATTACCAGCGGACGGCGGGCATCTAAGTAATTCTTCTTGAAATCCTCTGGGGTAATGGTATCAACGGTATCTATAGGGCGCAGTATAAAACTCATTTATTTCAAATCAGGATGCAAAATTATGTAAAGCAGTTTACATAACATTTACCTAATCTATCAAAATAACGCAATAAAAGCATCCGTTGTATTAAGGAATTGTTAAAATTTAGTTTGCAGTAAGCGGTGGGCAGTTTGCAGTTAAAAATTCTGATAAGAAACTGCAAACTGCTTACTGCCCACTACAAACCGGTTAGTTGGGCATTAATACCGTGTTTACTACATGTATCACCCCATTGCTCTGGTTCACATCTGCAATGGTTATCCATGATTTGCCGCCTTTTTCATCAACCAGGTACAATTTCTTGCCATCCTGCATAACCCATAAAGAACCGCCTTGAACAGTCTTCAATTCGGCTTTGCCTTTGCCGGCTTTAACTTTAGCCATCAAATCATCGGCGCTTATACGGCCCGATACTACGTGGTAGGTTAAGATTTTAGTAAGCGTTGCTTTGTTTTCGGGCTTAACCAACGTTTCAACGGTTCCTTTTGGCAATTTATCAAAGGCCTCGTTTGTTGGCGCAAATACAGTGAACGGGCCAGCCGATTCTAAAGTTTCTACCAATCCGGCGGCTTTAACAGCGGCAACCAGTGTGGTATGGTCCTTTGAGTTTACAGCATTTTCAACAATGTTTTTTGTTGGGTACATGGCAGCGCCACCAACCATTTTGGTCTGAGCGTAAGTGTTTGGCGCAATGGCGATAGCTACTAAGGCCAGGGCCGGAATAAGTAATTTTTTCATGGTTTTTTTAAGTGTTATTTGGTGGAAGATACGGGGACAAATAACACGCGGTTTTTAAGGCGGGGCACTTACTTACAACCCTTGCGTTTAACAAAATGAAAACCGTTTTGCCAAATAAATCGTACCCGCCTTTTCCTAAAAGAATAGCTCCGAAGCTATGTTATCCGCATATAATTTACCTGTTTGGGTTAGGTAAAGCTCAGCCTTTTTTTGAGTGATCCACTCCCTTTCAAAATAAGGCTGAGCCGCAATTAGCAGTTGATTTGAAGCTGCTGCCGCGATGGAATTTAGCTTGCCCAGATCCAATCCCCACATGGTGCGCAGGGAAGTCATTATGTATTCATTAAGGCGGTTGGCTTCGGTCAATAGTTCTGTTTCTGCGGGTATTTTATCCTTTATAATGCTTTGGATATATTTTGCATTATTGGCTACGTTCCATTGCCGGGTTTCGCCACTATAAGAGTGTGCAGATGGGCCAATTCCGAGGTATTTTACACCCCGCCAATAGTTAGAATTATGCCGGGAATAATGCCCGGGTTTGCAAAAGTTGGATATTTCATAATGCTCAAATCCATGCAGTTGCATGGCTTTCATTAGCAGGTTAAATTGCCCGGCGCTTTGCTGCTCGTTCATGGCAGGTTGCTTCTTTTTGCTGATGAAGGATGCCAGTGCGGTATCAGGTTCTACCGTCATAGAATACGTGGAAACATGGGGGACATTCAATGCAAACATCTTGTCTAAGTTCGACTTCCACTTTTGATCAGTAAGCAATGGATAGCCGTAGATCAGGTCGACCGTAAGGTTTTCAAAGCCCATATCCTGCGCCCTTTTTACGGATGCTTCGGCTTCATCTGCACGGTGTACCCGGTTCATCCATGCCAGATCCTCATCAAAAAACGACTGGATACCAATGCTGAAACGGTTGATGGGGGTTTGCCGCAATGCCTGTAATTTTGCTTTGCTCAAATCATCAGGGTTGGCTTCCAGGGTAATTTCCGCAGTTGATGATACGGTATGCAAACGGGTTATGGTATCAATTAACAGCTGTATCTCATCACTTTCTAACAGGGAAGGCGTGCCCCCTCCGAAGTAAATGGTCTCGATGGTTTCATTACGGAAATAGTTTTTTTGCAGTTCAATTTCCTTTACCAGCGCTTGCAAAAGTTCATCTTTATATTGCAGCGAAGTGCTAAAATGAAAATCACAATAATGGCAAGCCTGTTTACAAAAAGGGATGTGTAAGTAGATGCCGGCCATGCGGCAAAAATACACTATAAAACTTTCTTTATATATTCTTCCAGGCGATCATAATTAGAATCTTTCATTTCATCGCCATTATAAATTATTTTGCCTTGTTTATCTATAGGGATGTTTTTGAATGATAACCTTAGTAAATGGTTTTAAATGTTGTTAAACGAATAAGCAGTTTCATTTTTCGCTTCTGACATCACAAAAAGACTTTGTAAATTCCCTACATCCGGAAGTTTTGATAACTTTTTCATTAGCACCTGGTTATACTCATCCATATCGGCGATAGCTATTCGCAAAAGAAAATCAAACGCGCCGGTCATGTGGTAACATTCCATTACCTCGTTCAATTTTACAACTTCTGTTTGGAAGGCCATAAGGCTTTCCTGCGAATGTTGTTTTACTTGTACCTGGGTATAAGCAATCAATCCCCGGCCTATCTTTTTGGGGTCGATAATTGCTGCATATCGTTTAATAAAGCCTTCTTCCTGCAATTTTCTCACCCTTAAATGAATGGGGGTAACCGTTTTGTGCAAACGGTGCGCTATCTCTTTATGGGTAAGCCTTGCGTCTTTTTGTAAGAGCTCTAAAATACCAATATCTGTTTGGTCGAGTTGATGATTGATCATTATAGTAAAGTTAATAGCTTAAAGTAATCAATGGCCCTAAAGCCCCACCCTTTGGGTAATGCACACATGCCCGCGTTTTTGTGGCAAATTTTCCTGAATTTCTTAGATAAGGCATGTGCTTAGTGTATAAAGTACATTATTTATTGGAATAATTTGGTTCAACAAAGTTAACCAGATATTTGCTTTTTATAGCAACAAATGTTTAATAAATTTATTTAATAGGCGTAAAATAGCCTATAGCATAGTGTATTAAGATAGGATTTTGATGGATTATCGCAGCCCCTTTCTGCCTGATTTTTCTAAATAGGGGGCCTAAAAAGTGACGATATGGTTTTAAAGACTAAATATCAGTCATTTTATAGCTCTCTTTTCTAAATATATATTGCCCTATAGCATATGTAACCAATTCACTCAATCTTTACTTAAAAAAGCAGGACACCTAATTCTGCATCAAACCCATTATAAAAATAGTAATGAAAATACCTCATAAACACAATTTTGGTGCGGGGCCATGTATTTTACCTGCCCCTGTTTTAAACCTGGCATCAGAGGCCGTTAAATGCTGGGACAAGGCAGGGCTCTCCATCCTGGAAATATCTCACCGTTCGCCCGAGTTTGAAGAAGTTGTAAAAAATACAGAAAGCCTTGTGAGGGAGTTATTGAATGTGCCGGATGATTATTGTGTGCTTTTTATGCAGGGCGGCGCAAGTATGCAATTCTGTATGGTGCCGATGAATTTTTTGCAGGCAAGCAATAAGGAAGCGGTTTACCTTGACGCGGGCTATTTTGGGCAAAAGGCAATAAAGGAAGCACAGCTATTTGGGAAGGTAAATATTATAACCTCCTCCAAAGACCGGAAATATAAAGACATCCCATCGGATTATGCTATACCCGAAGATGCAGCCTATTTTCATTGTACCTCCAATAATACAATAGAAGGTACAGAGATGTTTAATTTCCCGGAAACTAAGGTGCCTATCATTTGCGATATGTCCTCAGATATTTTCAGCAGGACAATAGATATTAAAAAGTTTGACCTGGTTTACGCCGGCGCGCAAAAAAATACCGGGCCGGCCGGGCTTACCTTGGTGATTGCCAAAAACAGCTTTCTTGATTCGGTTAAGCATCCCCTGCCGTCAATGCTTGATTACCGAGTTTACCGGCATAACGGATCGATGTATAACACCCCGCCCGTTTTTTCTATCTATACAACGATGCTTAATTTACAATGGTTGAAAAGTAAGGGCGGCACGAAATATGCGGGTTTAGAGAATCTTGCCAAAGCGCAATTACTTTATGATGAGATAGACAGAAACCCCCTGTTTTACGGGAGGGCGGCAAGGAGCGACCGATCATTAATGAACATAACTTTTGAAATGTATAATACTGCCAATGAAGCGGATTTTTTAAAGTATGCCATCAATAACGGGATGGTGGGTATTAAAGGTTATCGTACCGTAGGTGGTTTCCGGGCTTCGTTATACAACGCACTCCCCTTTGACAGTGTAAAAGAGTTGGTAAGATGTATGGCGGCCTACACTGCAAAGCAGGCTCTCCACAATAGTTTGAAAAAAAGTTATTAAGATGGCAACCATTTTACCATTCAAGGCTATAAAGCCGAACCCACTGTACGCAGATCAGTTAGTATTTGCTGAAGGAAGAATGGTTGCAAAAAAGGGTGATGTGGCTAACACCGAACCCATGCCTACATTAAAAGCGATGCTGGAGAGTACGGCCAGGATAAGGCCCGAGACCCCCGAGCGGCAAATGATGGCTTATAAAGAAATTGATGATAAATTTCAGCAGCTTTTAGATACAGGGCAGTTATACCGCGAACAAAAGGCCGGGATCTATGTATACGAAATAGTCCATCCAAAATACAGGCAAACCGGGATATGGTGTTTAACCGCGCTTTCTGATTATACCAGCGGCAAAATTAAAACGCACGAGCTGACTTTTACCGACAGCGTAAGGAGAATGCGAAATTACCGTGAACACACCGGGCTGGAAGGAAGCCCCGTGCTGTTAACCTATGCGCCTTCAATAGCTATAAACCGCGTCATCGCTAAAACCAGGAAGACGGTGGCTAAGAATACCCTTGGGGACAGAAGTTGTTTCCATCGTATTTGGAAGATAGAGGATGAGCCTGCCAAACGTACACTGATCAAAGCTTTTGCCGCTATAAACAGGGTTTATCTTGCCGACGGGCATCACCGGTTAGCTTCGGCCGCAAAATTAAGCGCAAAGCAGATAGAAGAGGGCCGGCCCGTATTTGACTACATATCCTCTTTATATATAGCGACAGACCAGTTAAGCATAAAGGAATTTAACCGCGTGGTTTTACCGGAACAACCTGTTAATATTATTAAACTGTTACAGGACCTGGGTAAAGACTTTACTGTTAGGAAAAAAGTTGGGAACAACTCATTTCAGTCCCGCAAACAGCACTTGATGGGAATGTATTGCCAGGGAAACTGGTATTACCTGGAACCTAAAGCGATACCACAAAATGGGACAGCTGCCGGTTTGGACGCTTCCATTCTTCAAACGCAACTTTTGGCACCGCTGTTTGAGATCACCGACCCGGCTACTGATACCCGGTTAAAATATGTTGGCGGCGAAAGTGCCTTAGAAGAATTGGTTGATATGCTGAAAATTCACCCCGAAGCCATTGCTTTTACCCTTTGCCCATTAACTAATCAGCAATTAATGGACGTTTCTGATGCTAATGAAATTTTGCCACCAAAGTCAACCTGGATCAATCCAAAAGTTCCTTATGGTTTAGTGATGCATAAACATTCAGTTTTATAAAGTACCTATAACATGAAAAAAGAGGTGATCTTAATTATTGGCGCATGTGGTCAAATTGGAACAGAACTTACAACTGCCCTGCGCAAAATGCACGGAACAGAAAATGTAATAGCTGCCGATATTCATTTAAAGAACCAGGGCGAAGGCCGTTATATGAAACTGGATATACTGGATCATGAAAATCTTAAAAGGGTAGTAGCCGAAAATAGGGTAACACAGATATACTTACTGGCTGCAATGCTTTCCGCATCCGGCGAGAAGGATATTAATACGGCCTGGAAACTGAATATCCAAAGCCTGCTGTCGGTATTAGAAATTGCCAGGGAACAACATTTGGAAAAAATATTCTGGCCCAGCAGTATTGCCGTATTTGGCCCCGGTTCTCCAAAGCATCTTTGTCCCCAGGAAACAAATATAGAACCTAATACCGTTTATGGTATCAGCAAAAGAGCAGGTGAATACTGGTGCAACTATTATTTTGAAAAGTATGGAGTGGATGTCCGCAGCTTGCGGTATCCCGGTTTAATTTCCTATACTTCTCCTCCCGGTGGTGGCACAACCGATTATGCCGTGGATATTTTTCACCAGGCTATAGATAAACAAAGCTATACCTGTTTCTTAAAAGAAGACACCTGCCTGCCAATGATGTATATGCCCGATGCCATACGCGCTACAATGGAGCTGATGCTGGCGCCAAAAGAGAAAATCCGTATAAGGACGTCCTATAACCTGGCGGCATTAAGCTTTTCTCCATGTGACCTTGCCCAGGCGATAAGGCAGCATATTCCCGGGTTTAAGATAGAGTATAAGCACGATTACCGGCAGGCAATTGCGGATAGCTGGCCGGCCAGTATTAATGATGCACAAACCCGGAAAGATTGGGGATGGAAGCCCGAATATACCCTAGAGAGCATGACTTTGGATATGTTCCAAAATCTTCGCAGGATCCGAAACACTCACGAGTCCGAAAACGCGGCTTTAGTACAGGAGTACCCGGATTTTCCAATGAATGAATAATAGAAGTTAAGGATGATTAAAGGTGGTTTGACGGTATAAATAGGGGATTTTTGTTTTGCTGTTAAATGTTTTATCTAAATGTATTAGATTTAGCGGCATGAATATCAAAGCCCGATTCTTATTGCTGCTTTTTACGCCTTTGCTTTCTTCAGCAATATTTGCACAAACAGTCAAATACACGCACTCGCATAACGACTATAACAACGCTATCCCGTTTTATAAGGCATTTTATAACGGATATAATTCTATTGAGGCGGATATATTTTGTGTAGATGGTAAATTACTGGTGGCGCATGATAAGAAGTATATACAAGCCGAACGTAGCTTAAAAGAGCTATATCTCGATCCGCTTATTTATGCTTTGCAAAAAGATACCTTAAGGCGCGTATGTTTATTGATAGATGTAAAAGAGGACTATAACGGGGAACTGCCCGCATTGATAAAAGAATTACAGCCTTTAAAGGCCTTATTAATGACCAAAGATCATCCCGGCAGGTTAAAAATACTCATCAGCGGTAACAGGCCGGCTCCAAAGGAGTATAAAAACTACCCCGACTATTTATTTTTTGATGACGACCTCATCTTCCCACATACCAAGGCAGAGTGGGAGCGGGTAGGGCAGGTTAGCCTTGATTTTTCAAAATATTCAAAATGGAAAGGCGTTGGGTCAATTCCGGATGCGGATAAGCAGAGAATTAAGTATACTGTAGATAGTGTACATACCCATGTGGGCAAACCCGTCCGTTTTTGGGGCGCGCCGGATACGGATGAATCCTGGAAAACACAAATAGACGTTGGCGCCGATATTATTGGTACAGATTTGATAGAACAATTAGCCGCATGGTTATCTAAAAAGTCATTAAAGCAGCCCGCTACGGCGGTAATTCGATAGGCCCCTCTACATCCGCAATATTGATCGAACCGTTAAAATTTCATTTACAAAAGTTCTTCCATAAAAATATTTAGTTAGAAATTAATTAAATGTTTAAAACAACCAGTAATTCAGGTATTTTTACGGGAAATTAATTGGTGTCTTTTATAAAATGCGTTTCATTACGTTGTGTCTCCTTTATATAACTATTTGTTGTTCGGCGGTTTGCGGGCAGCAGGTAAGTCCGCCAAATCCGGCTACGACAAATACACCAAGTCCACCACAAAAAAGTATCTCTGTTTTAGACTCTGTTGTATTGGCTACCAAAGCACGTGAAAAATTTATAGGCGACTCATTAGCCATGCAATATATAAAAGCGCCCGATTCTGCAATGCACAGGGAATACGTGAAACGGATATTAAAGGAAAACTTATTAACCGGCGCCGACTTTCTGAATTCACCGTCAAAAAAAAGAAGCATTGTACGTGATGGGCATCATCGCGAAACCCGCGATCAGTGGGTAATTGTGCTTATTATAACTTTGCTACTGTATACCGGTGTACTTAATATTGTTTTAAATAAGGATGTTAAGACAGTTTTGCAATCTTTTTATAGCAAGCGTGTTATTTCGCAAGCAGGCAAAGAAGAAGGTTATATTAATTTTTGGTCGTTTATTGGCTTGTTCCTATTATTTGGGTTTACATTCGGCCTTTTTTTATACCAGTTATCGGTTCATTATAAGGCTTATTACAGCATCAGCGGTATGAGGCTTTTTGCATCCCTTTCATTTATTATCCTTGCGCTGTTTGCAGTTAAATTTTTGGCGTTAAAAATTTTAGGGTTCATTTTTGATATTAATAAGTTGGTAAACGAATACGTTTCCGTATTATATCTCACTTATTTTAATATCGCTTTTGTTTTTTTGCCCGTTGCAGTATGTTTTAGCTTATTGGATGCTAAATTTATTCCCTACCTGCTGATAGTGGCTATTGTATTAATAATCGTAATTTTGGTGTGGTTATTCCTGCGCAGCAGCGTGAATATCATATCAAATTTCCGATTTCATAAATTTTATTTATTTATCTATCTTTGTGCCCTCGAAATTTGCCCCGTTTTAATACTGATTAAGGCACTTAATATATAAAAAACTGTAAGACTAACGAACTGAGCAACTGAATTTTGGAAGAGAGAAAGAAAAAAGTTAAAAGCATATTGGTTACGCTGGCCAAACCGGAAAACGATAAAAACCCTTATGCTGAACTGGCAAAGAAATATAATTTGAAAATTGACTTCAGGTCATTTATTCATGTTGAAGGGGTGCCCGCTAAAGATTTTAGAAAGGATAAGATCAATCTGGGCGATTTCACAGCAGTGATATTTACCAGCCGCAATTCGGCCGATCATTTTTTCAGGATATGTGAGGAAATGCGCTTCGAGGTGCCTGTCGAGATGAAGTATTTCTGCTTGTCCGAAACTATAGCCCTATACCTTCAAAAATATATCCAATACCGCAAGCGCAAGATATTTTTTGGAAAACAAAGCGCCTCGGACCTGGCCGAAGTCTTAAAAAAACACGCTAACGAGAAATTCCTTTACCCATGCTCGGACGTAGCTGCCGAAGAAACACAAAAGTTTTTGCTGGACAACGGGTACAATTTTACACCCGCCGTATTATTCCGCACGGTTTGCAGCGACCTTTCAGACCTGGCCGAAGTTTTTTATGATATCATCGCCTTTTTTAGCCCATCCAGCATCCAATCCCTTTATAAGAACTTTCCTGACTTTAAACAGAACAATACACGTATTGCCGCCTTTGGCGCAACAACCCATAAGGCTGTATTAGAAGCCGGTTTGATACTTGATATCCCGGCGCCAACACCCGCCGCCCCGTCAATGACAATGGCCATTGAACAATACACAAAACAGGTTAATAAATAATTTTATTTGCCTGTTATATTTTAGTGCAACTTTTGTTTATTTTTTTACGTAATAATGCCATCAATAGCTGTACTTTAACCTAATATTAAAGAATATTTATTGAGAAAATTAATCTATATTTAATTAATTAAACTAGCAATTACTTGGAACGATAAAACTTGATTATAAAAAACATTTTTTGTGTTGGCGTATCAATTTTTATATATTCGGGGCAGTTGTAATTTAAACTGAATTTTGATTTGTAAAATGAAACAAGTATACTTTTTATTAATAGCGGTAGTAGCTGGCGCGGTATTAAGTGGTTGCAGCCCTAAAAGCGACAGAGGAGAGGTGATCAGTTCATCGAGTGGAGTATTCAGGGCCACTATGCCGGCTAACATGGTATATATACCAAGCGGTACCTTTTTAATGGGCGAAACCGACCAGGATATAACATTTTCTCAAATTGCACAAACCAAGCAGGTAACTATACCTGCATTTTGGATGGACCAAACCGAAATATCAAACAGCCAGTACAGGCAGTTTGTTAACTGGGTGCGCGACTCCATTGCCATTACCAATTATTTAAACGACCCCAAATATTATATAGCGCCCCCTAAAGGCGGTACAGCCCCTCCTGCCGGTGAAAAATATATCGACTGGAAATATGTAAAAGCACACTCTATCTGGAACAGTAAAGGAAAAGCAAGTAACACTTCTAAATTAACAGGAATGTATTACCAGGGCGATGACCGCCTGCTTAACCGTAACGAACTGGATGTGCGTTTGTTAAAATACAATTATGCTATAGTGGATCTTCATACGGCTGCTAACACCAAAAACGATAAGAATAGAAAACGTTCAGAAAATATAATACGCGATACCGTACCGGTTTATCCCGATACTTTGGTTTGGCTGAGCGATTTTTCTTATGCTGCCAATGAGCCAATGGTTGAATATTTTTCGCACCCTGCCTACAATAATTACCCGGTAGTTGGTGTTACCTGGCGCCAGGCACGCGCGTTTAACGTATGGCGTACAAACTATAATTTGGCTTATACGCTAAGCCGCCATTTGGCAAAACGTTCTGATTATGAATTGCCGACTGAAAGTGAATTTGAATATGCTGCCCGTGGCGGCAGGATAGGTACAGATTATCCATGGGGCGGCCCTTATATAAGGAACGCTAAAGGATGTATGCTGGCTAATTTTAAACCGGGCCGCGGGAATTATTCTGACGATGGCGGTACCTATACCGTAAATGTAAAATCTTATTTCCCTAACGATTACGGCTTATACAATATGGCCGGCAACGTAGCCGAATGGACACAATCTGCTTATGATCCTTCTGCAACATCGTATGTGAATGACCTGGCCCCGACATTTAATTATGAAGCAAAGGCAGGTGAAAATGATGTAATGAAGCGTAAAGTTGTACGCGGCGGATCATGGAAGGATGTTGGCTGGTTCCTTCAAAACTCTCACCGCAGCTATGAATACCAGGATACCGCAAAATCATACATTGGCTTTAGGTGTGTAACCCACTACCAGGGACGCGACCTTAAAGACCAAAAATAAATAGAACCAAAAAGCAAATAAACTATACTTATACTACTATGGCAGGGAAGAAAAAACAACCATATGGAATTAACAACGTAGTGTCGTGGGGCGCTACAGTAGTTATTATCGGGTTATTATTTAAAATTCAGCATTTACCTAACGGTGGGTTATTTATATCTATCGGGTTGGGAATGGAAGCGTTTCTATTCTTTATATTAGGATTTCAGCGGGATGAATATGAGGTAGACTGGACAAAAGCGTACCCTGAAATATCTCCGGATTATACAGGAGAAATATCAACAGCCCCTGCTAAAGCCGTGGGCGGCAGCAATACAGCAGCTTTAGATAAGATGCTGGCCGATGCTAAAATAGGCCCTGAGTTGATCGGTAGCCTTGGCGAAGGTTTAAGGACATTTGGCGATAAGGTAAATTCAATATCGCAGGTTGCCGATGCCGGTATGGCTACAACAGAGTTTAGCACGAAAGTAAAAAGCGCGGCTGCCAGCTATGATAAGTTGAGCACTGCTTTTGATAAAGCTGCGGCTAACCTGTCCGAAATGGCAAATTCAAATGTTGATTCAAAGGCATATCATGACCAGGTAAACAATTTGGCTAAAAATCTTTCGGCTTTAAATGCGGTTTATGAATTAGAGTTACAGGATTCAAGCTCACACTTAAAATCAATGAACAAGTTTTATCAAAACCTGGCATTGACCATGAATAACTTTAATGAATCATTGGACGATTCAAAACAATTTAAAGAAGAAGTGGGCCGTTTGGCTAAGAATTTGGCATCGCTAAACTCAATTTACGGGAATATGCTTTCAGCAATGAACCAGCCGCGTAATAATTAATATAACCAGGTGATATTTTATAATTTAAAAAAATATATAACAAATGGCTGGAGGTAAACAAACCCCAAGGCAGCGGATGATGGGTATTTTATACCTGGTACTGCTGGGGTTGATTGCGCTTGATGTACCCGATAGTTTGCTGGATGCGTTTAAAGCTATCGGTGATAGTTTAATGTCCTCTAAAACAAACGTTGAGACCGGTATTAATAATACTTTTACCGCGTTTGAAAAAACAAAACTGATACAGGAGCCCGAAAGAGCTAAAGATCCTTATAAAAGGGCAACTGAAGCCAGGAGACTTGCCGATGACCTGAACGCCTATGTTGAGTCGCTTAAAAAAGAGATGATAGACAAAAGCGGTGGTTTTGAGCCTGCTATAAATGACTATAAAGGCAGGGAAAATATCGATCTGTCTGTTGATATGATGGTTAACAGGGGTAAAAAAGCTTATGACCTGCATAAAAAGATAGACGAGACACGCGAAAAATTAATAGCGTTACTTTCTGCGAAGGACCGTGCCGGTGTAAATCTTCCTTTGCAAGCTGTTGCCCCGCCAAAAGTGTCAGGTTTCCCGCATAAAACATGGGAAGAATCGAATTTTGGGGAAGGCATGCCCGTAGGCGCAGCGGTAACCAATTTTATTAAGATACAATCTGATACTAAAAACTCGGAAAACGAGGTAGTTAAAAAGATATTAGGTGAGGTCGATTTGGCACAGGTTAACCTTGACCAATTTTCGGCTGTGGCAGTTGCACCCACCAGTTATGTACTGGTTGGCCAGCCGTATACTGCAGAAGTTTTTCTAACTGCATCTGATTCAAAATCAACCCCTGACATATCAGTTGATGGTGGCAGGTTACAGGTAGAAGCGGGAAAAGGAAAATATACCGGTAACACTTCATCCGAAGGTATACATACCTGGACAGGTACCATTAATGTTAAACAGGCCGATGGCAGCTTTAAGCAATACAAAACATCACCGCAAACTTACCAGGTGGCAAAACCATCAGCAGTAGTTTCGCCCGATAAGATGAATGTATTATATATCGGTGTCCCTAACCCGGTATCCGTATCGGCACCGGGCGTACCTAAAGACAAAATAAAGGTAAGCATCAGTAATGGTTCGTTGTCCGGATCCGGAAGCAATTATACTGCTACGGTAACAACTCCGGGTACTGCAACGGTTACCGTTTCGGGAACTATAGGCGAAGGCGCTAATGCAAAAACAATGACCTTAGGTGCAAGCGAGTTTCGTGTAAAACGTATCCCCGATCCAAAAGCAATGTTTGCCGGTTCATACGGGGGTGTTACCAGCGCTGCTAATATTAAAGGGCAGGACGCGATATTCGCGAAGCTGGAAGGATTTGAATTTGACTTGAAGTTTAACGTAACGCGTTTTACTTTGATAGTTGCGAAACCCCGGCAGGACCCTATCCGTTATAGCGGAACAGGGAACGAATTAACTGCCGATATGCATAAAGCTTTGAGCGGGGTTGGTCCCGGCTCGTATGTTGTATTCCAGGATATTATTGCTGTAGGACCGGACAATACCCAGCGTGGTCTTCCCCCGATCGTTTTATCAGCAAATTAAAAAAGAAGGCGTATTATGAAAAGGAGATTTTTAATTATTGTACTTTGTTTAGCATGTGTAACTTCATTTGCCCAAACAAGTAAAACAAAAAAGCCGGCCGCTAAAGGCGCCGCTACCACCAAACCAAAGCCTAAACCAGGTACTGCAAAAACCGGGACTAAACCAAGTGGTACAAAACTATCACCCGATACCGCTAAAAAGGCAAGTGATGTAGCTCAAAAACCTACAGTAACACCATCGCAGGTAACAGCGACTGCACCGGCCAAACCTTTTGACAGGCCTATAGACGGTTATTATAAAAAGACCAATATCAAAAATGCAAAGGTAACGCCACTGCCGGTTTTACGCGAAGCGGACGTAGTTTACTCGCGCCGTATATGGCAGGAAATTGACCTGCGTGAAAAGAATAACCAATATTTGGCATCACCAAAGTCGCGCCTGATAGATGTTTTAATGGATGCTGTTATGGCTGGTGAATTAACTGCTTATGACCCGGTACAAACAAAAGACGACCTTGATGGGGATGCCTTTGGAACACCGTTAACACCCGAGAAAGCAAAACTAAAAATGGCTGACAGCTCGGTAGTTAATACATTTGATAAGAATGGCGATAAGACAGGTTCAAAATTGGTAGCCGGCGAATTTAACCCCGACAGCATATACAAATTCCGCATGAAGGTGGATGTGATATTTGATAAACAACGTTCTGTTGAAGAATACCGTATCATTGGTATTGCACCGATGATGAAGCAATCTGTTAGCGGCGGTTCAACCAGCTTATCTTTTGATTACCAGCCTGCATTCTGGATATACTTCCCGGCAGCACGCCAGGTATTGGTTACGCACGAGGTTGCAAACGGCCGCAACGATGCCACCGGTTTAAGTTTTGATGATGTGTTTACCAAGCGGTTATTTACCGGCTATATTGTTAAGCAATCAAACGTTAAGGATGAGCGTATAAAAGACTATGCCGTAGGTATTGACAAGTTATACGAGTCTGAAAAAATTAAGAAAACCCTGATGGATTGGGAGCTTAACTTGTGGCAGTATTAATGTTAGAGATTAGTTAATTGGTGATTAGAGATTAGTTGCATTGATATATAGAAGCCCTTATAAGTAAAACTTATGAGGGCTTTTCTTTTGGCTAATGATTTCCAACTAATCTTTAATCTTTGCTCTTCCCCAATCTTTACTCCTCCCCGCTAAAATAAGATACAATTGCTTTTGCCTGTTTGGCATTAACCACTTCCTGCAATATTTCGGTATTTGCCTCGCGGATCTTTTTTACCGATTTAAAATACTTAAGCAACTTCTCGGCAGTGGTTTTGCCTATGCCTTCTATCAGTTCCAGTTCTGTAGCTAATGTTCCCTTGTCCCGCTTTTTGCGGTGAAAGGTAATGCCGAAGCGGTGCGCCTCGTCCCTCAATTGCTGAATGACCTTTAACGTTTCTGACCGTTTATCAAGGTAGAGCGGGTATTGGTCGCCGGGATAATATAGTTCTTCCAGGCGCTTGGCAATACCAATAATGGTAACCTGTTTATCTATCCCCAATAGTTTTAAACTCTTCACCGCGGAAGATAATTGGCCCTTGCCCCCGTCAATTACAATAAGCTGCGGCAAACCGGTATCTTCATCAAGCACCCGGCGATAACGCCTTAAAACCGCTTCCTCCATAGTGGCAAAATCATCCGGGCCCTCTACAGTCTTCACGTTAAAGTGGCGGTAATCTTTTTTCGAAGGTTTGCCGTCCCTGAAAACCACAATAGCCGAAACGGGGTATTTGCCCTGGAAGTTGGAGTTGTCAAAACACTCAATATGCCGGGGCAATTGGTTCATGCGCAGGTCCTTCATCATTTGGGTAAGCAGGCGGTCGGTACGTATATCCGGGTTTAGCTTTTCATACTGGTCTATCCGTTCCTTTTTAAAGAACTGCACATTCTTTTGCGAAAGATCAAGCAATTTCCGCTTCTCGCCCAGCTTTGGTATGGTGAATTTTATATATCCAGTATCTTCCAGGTCTATATGAAAAGGCACAATGATCTCTTTTGATTCGCTGTTATACCGGCTCCTGAATTCGGAAATGGCAAGTGTTAGCAACTCTTCATCACTTTCGTCCAATCGTTTTTTTAGCTCAATGGTTTGGGTTTGTATGATTGTGCCGTTCATCACTTTTAAGAAGTTTACAAACGCGTATTTTTCTTCGGAAGCGATGCTGAAAACATCCACATCTGTAATAGACGAATTTACAACGGTTGATTTGCTCTGGTAATTCTCCAACAGATCAAACTTGCGCTTTAAGCGATGGGCATGCTCATAGTTTAAGTTGGAGATGGCATTATCCATTTCGGTTTTCATCCGGCGCAGTACCGCACCAATTTTACCATTCAGGATGTCTTTTATTTCTTCAATGCTGTTATCGTAGTCTTCTTCGGTCTGGTAGTTTTGGCAGGGGCCCTTGCAATTACCCAACTGGTATTCCAAACATACCCGGAATTTGCCCGCATCAATATTTGGACGGGTCAAAGCCAAATTACAGGTACGCAGTGGATAGGTTTCTTTTATCAACCCCAAAATGGCATGCATCATGCTTACAGAAGCATAAGGCCCCAGGTATTTTGAACCATCCTTTATAATTCGCCTTGTCCAAAATATACGGGGGAATTTCTCATTCTTAATAATGATCCACGGATAAGTTTTGTCATCCTTCAGCATTACGTTGTAGCGCGGCTGGTGTTTTTTTATAAGGCTGTTTTCCAGCAGCCAGGCATCTACTTCGGTATCAACAATAGTAAAAGTGATGTTGCGTATTTTGGATACCAAAACTTTTGTCTTGGCATTTACATTGGTGTCTTTATTAAAATAGGAGGTAACCCGGTTGCGCAGATCCTTAGCCTTACCGATATAGATGAGTTCCTTTTCCTCATTCCAATATTGGTATACACCCGGTTTGTGGGGGATGTTTTTTAATGCGGCCCTGTAATCGAAATTGCTCATTTACTATGTTGATTGTCATCTCATTATCGTTCGAAATGACATCGCTTTTAAAAAGTTATTTTTTTGGCAGCAGGGTTAGTAGGCGCAGGGGCGGCTGTTTTTTGTTGCTGATCGTAAGGCGCGCAATCAAGATTAGTACCCAATGGTTTCTTTGGTAATTCGAAATCATCACTCCGTTTAATACCAAGGCTCGGATCATTATAAACCCGTTTCATATACCCGGCAAAAATAGGTAACGCGACATTTGCTCCTTCTCCTAACCTTGTGGAACGAAAATGGAAATCGCGGTAATCGCATCCTGTCCAAACGCCGGTAACTAAGTGTGGTGTCATTCCCATAAACCATCCGTCCGAGTTATCCTGGGTGGTGCCTGTTTTACCTGCTACCGGATTGGTAAAGCCATAAACACTGCGTAACCGCTGGCCTGTGCCACCTTCGCTTATTACCGCTTTCAACATATCTGTCATTATATAAGCGGTTTCTTCACTTAGTGCCGGTTTCTCATTTGCGGTATTGGTGTATAATACGTGCCCGTTTTTATCTTCTATGCGCAATAAGTAAATAGGCTGGGTCCATTTGCCGTGATTAACAAATGCTGAGTATGCACCGGTCATATCATATACAGTAGCATCAAACACCCCTAAGCATATCGAAGGATAAGGTTCAACTTTGGTTGTAATACCCATTTTTTTGATCAGTTCAACTACCGGTTCGGGCTTCACCTCGTTCATGATATATGCGGTAACAAAGTTTTGTGAATGAGCCAACGCGGTACGTAAATTAATAATGGGTGGTAGCTTAGCCACTTCTTCCTGGTTCTCCTTTGGTGTCCAGTCGGGCCCATAACCGGTTATAGTAACAGGTGAGTTAGGCACCATTAAACAAGGTGAATAACCCATATTCATGGCAACTGCAAAAGTAAATGGTTTAGCTGCCGAACCTACCTGTCTTGCACCCTTTATTACCTGGTCGTATTGGTAATTTTCGAAATTAATACCGCCTACCCATGCTTTTATGTAGCCAGTAGTAGGATCCATACTCATCATGGCATTACGCAAAAGCATCTGGCTATATAAAACAGAGTCGATTGGCCTCATTGTCGTATCTACATCGCCATGCCATGTAAACAGGGTAAGAGCATCTTTTGTATTAAATATTTCCTTTATCTCATCATCAGACTTACCCGCTTTCTTTAGATCTGTATATCTTCCCGAAGCGGCAATACCCCGGCCCATCAGCCGGTCATAATTTGTTATTGTTTTTGCCAGGTTAACACCTTTGTATTGACTGTTAAATTGCTTCTGCAAGTCGCGCATATATTCCTGCTGGGCTTCTTCTGCATATTGCTGCATTCTTGAATCAATAGTTGTATATATCCTTAATCCATCCCTGTCAACATTATATTCTGTACCGTCAGGCTTAAAAACACCTCGTTCCTTTAATATACTTGTTACCTGTTCCTTTAACTCTTTCCTGAAATAAGGTGCTAACCCTTCGGCATGGCTGGTTGGGTGAAAATTAAGCTTCAATGAACTATCAGCCCTGTACTTGTTTGCATCGGTTTCGCTTAAGAAACCCTCGTCAACCATTCGTTTTAAAACAAAGTTGCGGCCATTAAGCGCCCTTTCATAATGCCTTACAGGGGAATTTTTTGTAGTTGATGTTAATATCTGTATCAGCGTTGCGGCTTGGTCGGGGGCTAATTTATCAGGTGTGGTATGAAAATAGGTTTCAGCTGCCGAACTTATACCAAACGCATTAGAGCCAAAATCAACCGTATTTAAATACATGGTGATGATCTCTTCCTTGGTATAATGCTTCTCTATCCGGATAGCAATTATCAATTCTTTTAACTTCTGAATTATACGCGGGATGAAATCTTTTGACGGCTTTTCGCCCGTAAACTGGTTTTTTGCCAGTTGCTGGGTAAGGGTACTGGCACCCTGTGTTTTGCCTATCAGGTTGTACGGTATAATACTAAACGTGCGCCAAAAATCAACACCGGAATGGGAATAAAAATGGTTATCCTCTTTTGCGATTAATGCATGCACCACATTAGGCGATATGTTTTTGTAGTTCACGCTCGACCGGTTTTGCCGCCAATACCATTTGCCCAATACTTGTTTATCTGATGAATAAATTATGGTGGACTGGTCGCTTTTTGGATGTTCAAGGTCGCTTAGTGTTGGCAACGCTTTAAAGGCACCTAATATGGTTGCCACTATCATGATCACCAAAAAAGCAAAGCAGCCGATAAAGAATTTCCATATATAGCCGTTGTATCGTTTTATGTCCTGCGGCGTAAGTTTAGTGTTCATGTTAATAGGTTTGCTGGTAATAGTCAAAATAGCTATCCAATAGTTTCTTGTCGGCTAATTTATCCAGATTTTCTTGTGTTATGATAAAAAAACTGTATTTATCCTTTGGTACCTTCATTATCTCGGGCATTAGCGGGATAATGCCCCGCGCATATTTTTTTACATCAGCCAACGTAAAAAATCGGCCCACATATATTAACTGGTTGTCGGGCCCGGCATTTTTTAACTGGTGCTTTATAGCATCAGGTGGGTAATTGGCTCGGTCAAATTGCCCTATCCCAAAACGCGAGGAGGAGAGATCTGTTGTGCCGGTGCTTACATTTACCACAAAATAATAATTGGTACTATCGCGCAGCGAAAAGATGGTCGATATATTTTTAGCCGGAGTTTTTGGTTGCGCGTTAGTTGCGGCAGGCTTAACAGCAATTATATCCGCCGTTTTAGCCGATTCATTAACAGGCGCTTTTTTCTCAGCTTCTTTTACTGGTTCGTCCACAACCGTCCGGTTACGGTTGAAAGCGGTTTCTTTCTTGTAGACGATTGGCGGGATAAAACGCACTTCGCTGGTATCATTATTCATCAAGGCAAAGGTTTGTGCCGACAACTCCGGTTTGTTAGCTTCAATATAAGCCAAATGCTGTTTAACTAAGGGTGTTATCAAACCATCATCGGGATAATTTGCCGCAATTTGTTGCATATCGGTTTCAAATTGCGGTAATTTTTCCTGGTGCCCGGCGGCAATGGCCCTTAAATAATAAAGCTGCGCGATGAATTTATTAGCAGGGTATTGTTTTAACAAGCCATCAATATTGGCAACCACTTGGGTATACTTTTTTTGTGCATACAGCTGATAAACCTGGCTGTAAGCTGCGTCAAACGCGGCATCTTTATCATCTAAATTTTTGGCATAGTCCGGGTCGAGGATAACTTTGGCAAATGCGGTTTCGGGATATTGCTTTAACAGCAGGTTCTTATACTCGTTTGATTTGGCTACGTCTGTTTCGCTGTACAAACGGTACAGGCTATAATAAATACTCGCCTTGTTAGGGTCATTAGGGAATTTGTTTAACAAGATAAGATAGGTAGCTATAGCTTCCTTTTTATCACCTAAAATATCGCGGTAAAAATTGGCCATATCCAAGTAGGCGCCATAAACGCGCTGGTTCGATTCGGCTAATAATTGTGGCGTAAGCGGCAAGTCGTGTACCAACTGCTGCCGGTAATTTCCTGCGGATATACCATTACGGTTCCTCGGGTTACCTGTTGATGGCGCATCCGGGTCGGCATTAAGCGCAGCAACCGCGCTATTGCCTGTAGCGCTGATATTGGACTTATTGCTCCGCCGCCAGTCATCCTCCAGCTTACGGTTTCCCCATTTTCGTTTAAAGTCGGTAAATCCCTGGCTTACGGCATTTAGATTATAAAAATAAAAATTGTTCCGGTTTGATGAATTAGTCGACAGGTTTTGTGCATTATTGGTATTGGCATTATTTTGCGCGATGACCAATGCCGATTCATTTGCCCGTTGCTGTAAAATTTGCGCCGATACCATTGCATCTATTCGGGTATTCCGGGTTTTTTCATCCAGCGCGGCTAATTGCTGTAAGGTATCTTCGTGGCCAATAATATACAGCCTGTCGGCAAGCAGCTTCAAGTTGTTGCCCTTTATTTGTATGGCCTGGTATCCCGGGTAGTTGGGCGAGAGATTGGTTAACGTGCTATCGTAATATTTTTTGGCGCTTGCATAATCCGCTTTGTTCTTAAATTCAATGTCAGCGATACGCAAGTAGGATAGCCCCTTTTGGTTTTGATTTTTCTTACTGGCGCGTACTGATAACTTATAATATTTTAAGGCATTATTTATATCATTATTCAGCGCGTATATTTCGGCCACCTGGTAGTATACCTGGTCGGTAAAATCAATGTTGTTCTGATTTTTTAACAGGCTCAATAAACGGTCCGTACGGCTTACTTTAACGCCATTTATTTCGTCCTGTATGCGTATCTTATTTAAATTGGCATTAAACGCCATTTCAAAAGCGGCATTGCTTTTTGTGATGCTGGTATAGCTGATAGTCGCTGCATTGTTTTCGTGATTAAGCTCCTGCAACTGGCCTAAAATAAATGTCCACCGCAAGCGCTGGTTTGTGTTTTTGCAATATTGTATGGCTTTTTTGGCCATATCCTCGCCATCGGTATAGTTTTGCGTGTTAATATCATATTGCAGTTTAGCAGCATATATATCTGCTGATACTTGTTTTTTTTGGTTGATATTTAATATCGCGGTATCTAAGGTCAGCTTTGCTTCGCGTAAATTATTTTGGTACAATAAACTGCGGGCCTTCCATACGGCCGCCTCCTGTACAAGCGCAGCATTTTTCGGAAACGATCGCATTACGTAGCTAAAAAACTCAGTCGCGTCAAAATAATTGCCGCTTAAATAATCGGCCTTTCCCATAACCAGGTAAGCATTGCCTATATACTTGCTCTGTTCCTTTTCATTAATAATAAGGTTGGCTTTTACAATAACGGCATCCAGGTCCTTATCCAGCGTAGCCGACTTTGCAATCGTGTCCTGGTAAACACTTAATACCTGTCCATAATTATCAATAAACGATAAGGCATAGGTTTCCTGCTTTTGCCTTAGCAGTTCATTTGCATTGAACAGTATATTATAATGTGCGGTAAGGTCCTGCATGGTGCGGTTAAAACCGTTCTTTTTTTGAAAAGCGCAGCCTGTAGCGGCTATAACAATTATAGCCAACAGCAAGGATTTTACCTGTTTTATTATGTAGGAGATGGGGATTTTGCTAACGCGCCTCAAAGTCAAGATCTGTATTATAAAAGCAATGGCTAATTTAACAAAGATTATGCAATAGGTTTAATAAATTTGCGAATGGATAAAAATGAACCAAACACGGATAGTGAGAGCCGCGATGAAAAAAGCGCCATTGCAAAATATAGCGGAATCGGTTTCCAGATGATCGCTATTATAGGGTTATTTACTTTTGCCGGGTATAAAATTGACCAGGCCGCCAATCATCAAACAAAATGGGTAACGGCGGCGCTTTCACTTATCGGGGTTTTTATATCTTTGTACGTTGTTATCAAATCGGTTAAAACGCCCTGATAATAATTTAAACTTTTTAAATGAAAATTTCCCAGGCCATCCTTTACTTTCTTGCTTTTACTGTTATTCTTGCCATACCTCCATTATTGCTTCAATATACCGGCAATACAGGTTTACTTACACCGCATTTTTGGGTGCTTTTCTTTTTTATAGCCGGGCTTACCTTTTTGGTAGTGATGATGATGCTGTTTGTAGCACAAAAAAATAACGAATATTTTGCACAGGCTTTTTTGGGTGGAACCACTTTTAAGATATTGGTTTGCCTGATATTTATATTCGTTTTTTCGCGAAATAATACGCTGGATAAGCCTGTTTTTTTGGCAAATTTTGCATATATATATTTATTAAATATGGCCTTTGAAGTTTATGTTTTGTTACGTAAATTGCGGCACGAAAATTTAGGGTAGAAAACCTCATTTAGATGTATAACGGCACGATTTTGAACTTAAAACTTTTTAGACTTTCTGCAATTTGCGCATTTTTTTTATTGACAGGCTTACTTCCTAAAGCAGCTTTTAGCCAGGAAGCGGCACCAGCCGGTACCGAAAAAAAGTTTGATGCCAAAGAAACAATACTTGAACATATTGGCGATTCGCATACCTGGCCGGTTGTAGCCGAAAAATTCCTTCCGCTACCGGTGATTATGTACACTGATAAAGGAACGGATGTTTTTTCATCAGGCAAACTGATGCCGGAAGGTACCGTATATACTGCCGATCATTACAGCTACAAACTGGAACATAATAAGGTTGTGGTTGTAGACGCATCCGGCGCTATTGATGAGGCTGCATCCAAAAAAGCCCTCGACTTTTCTATTACACGCAATGTGGCCTGTATGTTTATGGCTATTATTGTATTGCTAATTGTCTTCATGCGCGTATCATCAGCCTATAAGAAACGCGTGGGCAAAGCGCCAAAAGGCCTTCAGTCTTTATTGGAACCGTTGATATTATTTGTAAGAGACGATATTGCTATCCCTAATATAGGTGTAAAGTATTTAAGGTTTATGCCTTTATTGCTTACTATCTTCTTTTTTATCCTGCTTAATAATTTGTTCGGGATGATCCCTTTCTTCCCGGGTGGTTATAACCTTACAGGTAACATTGCGGTAACAGCAGTATTATCTGTTATTATTTTCTTTGTAGTGAATTTGAACGGTAACAAACATTATTGGAAACACATATTTGTGCCCGATCCGTGGTGGTTGTTCCCGATCATGATACCTGTAGAAATAGTAGGTATATTTTCAAAGCCAATTGCATTAATGATTCGTTTGTTTGCTAACATAACAGCCGGCCACATTTTGATATTGAGCTTAATATCTTTAATATTTATTTTTCAAACGCTTTGGGTATCACCGGTTTCTATCATCTTTGTAGTGTTTATGGACGCTATTGAGTTGCTGGTTGCTTTCCTGCAGGCTTATATATTCACCTTGCTTTCGGCGCTGTTTATTGGTATGGCTATACAGGAACACCACCACGAGCATGAAGTTTTGTAATTAATTATCATATATATACACGTTTAAATTTAACACACAATGACAGGAATGATTGGAACTATGGGTATGGTTTTAGCCCAGGCTACAGCTGTAGGAGTACACGGAAGCCTTGGTGGCCTTGGTGCTGGTTTAGCTGCTATCGGTGCCGGTATCGGCATTGGCCAAATTGGTGGTAAAGCTGTTGAAGCTATTGCACGCCAGCCTGAAGCTATCTCTAAAATCCAAACAAACATGATCATCGCTGCGGCCCTTGTAGAAGGTGTTGCTTTGTTCGCGGTGGTTGTTGCAGCTTTCTTTTAATCGGCAGATTAAAAAAGGTATTAAAAGCGCCCCGGAGCGGTTGGCTCCGGGCCACTTTTAAATTGTTAAATTATTAATAAAAATATTTTTAGATTATGGATTTAGTTACCCCCTCGATAGGTTTAGTTGTCTGGACAACATTATGTTTTGGCATATTGCTTTTTTTACTGGGTAAATTTGCGTGGAAACCTATTTTAGGCGCCATTGCCGAACGTGAAAATTCAATCGAATCAGCCTTATTAAAGGCCGAAGCGGTTAAAGAAGAGATGACACGTTTAACCAGCGAGAACGAGAGCCTATTGAAACAAGCCCGTGCCGAACGCGATAGCATATTAAGCGAAGCCAAAAAGGTAAAAGACCAGATGATTAGCGATGCTAAAGCAACCGCCCATACAGAAGGTGCGCGCATGATAGAATTGGCCCGGATTGAAATAAACAATCAAAAGGCTATAGCTATGGCTGATGTGAAAAACCAGGTAGCCAGCTTATCATTAGAAATTGCTGAAAAAGTATTACGCAAGCAATTTGAAGATCAGAACAAACAGGACGAATTGGTTAGCCAATTATTAAAGGAAGTTAAATTATAATATCGGATTTCGGATTTTCAATTTCGGATTTAGAAATTGGGGATCTGGAATAATATAAATCCGAAATCGAACATTCGAAATAAAAAAATGTCAGAACTAACGGTAGCATCCAGGTACGCAAAATCATTTATTGAGCTTGCCCAAGAACAAAAGGTTCTTGAGTATATCAAAAATGACATGATCTTTTTCATGCATACCCTGAAAGAAAATTCGCAGTTGCAGGCGGTTTTAGGTAGCCCTATTATATCACACAGCAAAAAGTTAAATATTCTTACGGCTATTTTTGAGCCGAAGGTAAATAAGCTTTCTATTGATTTTTATAAACTGATGATAAACAAAGGCCGTGGCGATGTTTTATATGTTACCGCGCATGAGTTTGTTGACCAGTACAATGTTATCAAACATATCACTAAAGCGTCAGTGGTATCGGCTACTGCATTATCGGCAGCAAACAAAAAAACAATAGCTGATGAAGTAAAACAAGCTGTTGGTGGTACCGTGATATTAGACACAAAGGTAGATCCCGCTTTAATTGGCGGATTTGTACTGACCATTGGCGACAGGCAATTAGATACCAGCATAGCAAGCAGCTTAAAGAAACTGAAAAAAGATTTTGCCGGTGGCACTATCTAATAAATTAAAAAACAACCCTAATAAAAATTAAACTATGGTAGAGGTAAGACCAGATGAAGTATCGGCAATTTTGCGTCAGCAATTGGCGGGTTTCAAGTCAGAATCTGAATTAGAAGAAGTAGGTACCGTACTCCAGGTTGGAGATGGTATAGCACGTGTTTATGGATTGACAAAAGTACAATCGGGAGAACTGGTTGAATTTGCGACCGGATTACAAGGAATTGTATTGAACCTGGAAGAAGATAATGTGGGTGTGGTATTGCTGGGTCAGAGTGATGAGATAAAAGAGGGCGATACCGTTAAACGTCCTAACAAGATCGCGTCTATCAATGTAGGCGAGGGTATGCTTGGCCGTGTAGTAAACACATCGGGCGAGCCTATTGATGGTAAAGGACCTATCACCGGCAAAACCTATGAAATGCCTTTAGAGCGTAAAGCTCCGGGTGTTATCTACCGTCAGCCGGTTACCGAGCCATTACAAACAGGTATCAAAGCTATTGACGCAATGATCCCTATCGGCCGTGGCCAACGTGAGCTGGTTATAGGCGACCGTCAAACCGGTAAAACTGCGGTTTGTATCGATACCATTATCAACCAAAAAGAATTTTATGATGCCGGCCAGCCGGTTATCTGTGTATATGTAGCTTGCGGCCAAAAGGCTTCAACCGTTGCAAATATTGTACGTACGCTTACAGAAAAAGGCGCTATGCCTTATTCTATCATTGTTGCCGCTAACGCGTCAGACTCTGCAACCATGCAGTTCTTCGCACCGTTTGCAGGTGCAGCAATTGGTGAGTACTTCCGCGATACAGGCCGCCCTGCATTGATCATTTATGATGATCTTTCTAAACAGGCAGTTGCATACCGTGAGGTATCCTTATTATTACGCCGTCCACCGGGCCGTGAGGCTTACCCGGGCGACGTGTTTTACCTGCACAGCCGTTTATTAGAACGTGCCGCCAAGATCAGCCAGAATGATGCCATTGCGCAAGCGATGAATGACCTGCCTGAGTCTATCCGCAGCATTGTAAAAGGTGGTGGCTCATTAACCGCTTTGCCAATCATCGAAACACAAGCAGGTGACGTATCAGCTTATATCCCAACCAACGTAATTTCTATTACAGACGGGCAGATATTCCTGGAATCGAACTTGTTTAACGCAGGTGTTCGCCCTGCTATTAACGTAGGTATCTCGGTATCACGTGTGGGTGGTAACGCGCAGATCAAATCAATGAAGAAGGTTGCCGGTACGTTAAAGCTTGACCAGGCACAATACCGCGAGTTAGAGGCTTTCTCTAAATTCGGATCTGACCTGGATGCTTCTACTAAAACCGTATTGGATAAAGGTGCACGTAACGTAGAAATTTTGAAACAAGGGCAATATTCACCGGTAACTGTTGAAAAACAAGTTGCGGTTATTTACCTGGGTACAAAAAACCTTATGCGTAACGTGCCTATCAATAAAGTACGCGAGTTTGAAAGTGAATATACAACACAATTAGAGCAACGCCACCCGGAAGTGTTAGCTGCCCTTAAAGCAGGTAAACTTGACGACCAGGTAACAAGCACTTTGGAAAAAGTTGCTAAGGAATTGTCTGATAGATATTAATTAGATGTGCAAATGTGAGGATATGCAGATGTGCAGATGATGCATAGCCTTACATTTGATAATAACGAACAAAAGCAATTTAATTTGCACATCTGCACATACGCAAATTTGCACATTCAATAAATGGCTAATTTAAAAGAAGTAAGAAACCGTATAAGCTCGGTAAGCTCAACGCAGCAGATCACCAAGGCCATGAAAATGGTTTCGGCGGCTAAGCTGAAGCGTGCTACCAATGCTATTGTACAATTGCGGCCGTATGCCAATAAGCTTAAAGAGTTATTATCAAACTTATCTGCAAGCTTAGAGGATGGTTCATCACCGTTTTTGGCGGACAGGATACCTAATAAAGTGCTGATCATTACGGTATCATCCAACCGTGGTTTGGCGGGTGCATTTAATGCAAACGTGATAAAAACCGCTAATAACCTGATCGCCGAAAAATACAGCGAACAGTTAAAAGCGGGTAATATATCTATTGTAAGCATTGGTAAGAAAACACAGGAATATTACCAGCGCCGTAAGTATAATGTTATCGGCAATAACTCTGACGTTTATAATGAGCTTAACTTTGCCAATGTTTCGGTAATTACCGAAAGCATTATGGATGGTTTTTTAAAAGGCGATTATGACCGGGTTGAACTGGTTTATAACCAGTTTAAAAATGCCGCTGTACAGTACTTAATTGCCGAACAATTGTTGCCTGTGCCAAAAACAGAAGTTAAACAAGAGGTTAAAGGAGTGAAAGGAACACAGGTTGATTATATACTGGAGCCTTCGCAGGAAGCAATAGTTGAACAACTGATACCTAAGAATATCAAGATACAAGTATATAAAGCCGTATTGGACTCTAATGCGTCTGAGCATGGCGCGCGTATGACCGCGATGGACAAGGCAACAGAAAACGCAGGCGACCTGTTAAAAGCCCTTAAACTGGCCTACAACCAGGCACGCCAGGCGGCCATTACTACCGAGCTTACCGAAATTGTAAGTGGTGCAGCTGCGTTATCGGCTAATTAATACGCAAGACTTAATCGTATTTGAAAAGGCTTCTCAATCGGGAAGCCTTTTTTGTTGTCTGAACCCGCTACTCGTCATTGATGTTGTAGATGAGCATTGTAACATCTTTATCGTCAGTAGACTAACAAGGGTTACTATTCCTGACCAGTTGGTATCAATTAAAAAACCAATTAAACTTACGATCATGAAAGCAAGAAATTTAATGATGCTATTAGCCGGCATAGCGTTACTGGCAGCGTGCAAAAACAGGGGTAATTATGAAGCTGTAAATAATAGCGCAGCCGACAGTGTTTCGGTTAAAGCGGATACAGCGAATAATGCGCCTAAGCTGGTGAAAACGGCGGGCATGGGTTTTAAGGTGAAAAATGTGCAGCAAAGCAGTGAGAAAATTACAGCTTTGACAACTCAATATAAAGGGATAGTTGTTCATCACAGCGTTAATTCAACTATAAACAGCAGTAATGATATTAAAGTAAGTGATGATTCTGTAATGCGGGTATCTGCCTTTTATACGGCTGGCGAAATGACGGTGAAAGTACCATCAGAAAAGCTGGTTGAATATCTGGATAGCGTTAGCCGCTTGGGTATTTATATAAATAGCAGCCACTTGGATATTGAAGACAAATCGCTCGACTATCTCTCCTCACAAATGAAACTGAACAGCCGCCGGGAACTCGTGAGCCAGCAAAAGAAAGGGAAAATAGTTATTAAAGATCCATCGGCGGTATTAAATTTAAAAGATGACCTGGTAGATGAACAGATAGGCAACCGCAAAATAGATGATGCGGTTAAATACAGTGTGATCAATTTAAGCTTTTATCAAAGCAACACCATTGTTAAAGAAATTATTGCCAATGATAATCCATCAGCTTACAACCTGTCGTTTTTTAAAAGGCTGGGGTTGGCTTTTCAAAATGGCTGGTATGTGTTTAAAGAAGCGTTTATTTTGTTAGCCGATATTTGGGTATTTATATTGGCGGGAGTTATTATTTGGTTAACGATCCGTTTTTATAAAAGAAAAGCGCATTTGCGTACCGTATCCGCCTAAAAATTTAAAAATTAGATTACTTTTTCGATAAACATTTATATTTTTGTGCCAACAAGAAAATCAACACCATGAACAAAACAGAAGAAGCAAATTCAGAACGCCATTATATATTATTAGTTGTAGCTATAATTATTGGCTTAGTGGGAATTTACATTCGTTTTGCCAGCTTCCCTCATGCATCGGCAGTAGCTAATGTTATATTGGTTGCAGGTGTTGTTGTATGCCTTAAAGCAGTATTTGATATCCTGAAGTAGTCAAAAATATTCCAAAAAAATAGCGATGGGTTTAAAACCCATCGCTATTTTTTTGGAATATTTTTGCGGTGATTAGAGATTGGTTAATTAGTGATTGGTTGGTTTGCGAATTATTTAACTAATCACTAATTAACCAATCTCTAATCACTACTTCGGCCTGTACTTTGAATCATTTAATATTTTCTGCTCGTCGGTGTTTGACATAAGCTGTTTTAGCGTTACTTCGGGGTGTTTATCCATATATTGCCTTACAATTTGCCAGCCCGTCCATATACCCAGTTTAGGTGCCGAATCATTTTTTTCGCCAAGGCCGGGAGTGAAAGGGGCCTCAGTTAAATACATTTGTATTTTTTGATAATCACTTTCGTACAATAAATTTTGCTCTAAAAAATAGCCCCAAATGTTTGCCTTAAAATCATTGCACCATTGCAGTTGTTTGCTGGTATAGCCAATTTTTGTACTATCAGGTACATCAGGCAATATCTGGTCCATAAAATACATGATCTTACCGTTGTAGATCATTTTTGCCAGCAATGTTTTGTCGTTATCATTTTCAGGAAACAGGTTCTCGCGGATAATACTTTCTGACACGCGCAGCGCAATATTGTCAGGCGTAAACCTGCGGGATATATAATGCGGGATATTTTCGGTTAATGCAGGGTAGAATTTAGAATCGGCACCTAAAAACATATCCAGGCCAATACCAAAGTAATCATCGCCTATCATGGTCTGTGCCTGGAACCCTGAAAAATAGGCATAGATCTTTGACGGCAGTTTTGCAACAGGATAATAATATTTAATACGTCTGAAGGCATCCGTTAGTTCTGCTTCCTGTTTTTCCATTTTACCGGGATAAACGGAATCGACGTCATGCTTCAGATCAAGGTACGGATGGCGGCCGTTTTGCTGAGTATCAAAAATATTTTCTTTGAGTGTTTTAAAATAGGCAGTATCATTAATATTGCTTGCGGGTATGATAAGCCCAATAAAGTCACGATAAAATATTCCGTATTTTACTTTGAGTAACGCGGCTTGCTGTACTTTTGGTTTTGTACGCAAAGCGTCAAAATCATGGTCAAACCTATCAATGGTTATGTTAATTGGTATATTGCTTACATCAACTTTTTTATTGCGCGTGCAGGCGGTAAGTAACACACCGATGAAAAAAATTAAATAAATTTGCCTTGATTTGCAGGTAATACGGTTCATTTTTATCCTTTGCTCAAAATTAATTATAATTTGCACTTTACCTGCATTGTTACCGTTATCTAAATTATGAAATTAGCATTAGCCCAGCTTAACTATCATGTTGGCGATTTTGAATCAAATAAAAACAAGATCATCAGCCATATTAAAAAAGCAAAGCAAAACGGCGCCGACCTGGTAGTGTTTTCTGAATTATGTGTTTGCGGGTACCCCGCGCGCGATTTTTTAGAATTTGATGAATTTATAAGCCAGTGTGAAGCTTCAGCTAAAGCCATTGCCGCTGTGTGTACAGATATTGCCTGTATCATCGGCCTGCCTACCCCCAATCATAATTTGGAAGGGAAGGACTTGAATAACTCCGCTTATTTTATTGAGAACGGCCAGGTTAAAGCAATTGTAAATAAAGCTCTGCTGCCTAACTACGATATATTTGACGAGTACCGCTATTTTGAGCCATCAACCGAGTTTGGCTGTATTGATTTTAAGGGCCATAAAATAGCGCTTACTATTTGCGAAGATTTGTGGAACACGATTGAGAACCCACTATACATTACCCGGCCAATGGATATACTGATAAAAGAACAGCCGGATGTGATGATAAACATTGCCGCCTCGCCGTTTGCGTATAACCATGATGAAGAGCGTATAGCTATTTTAGGCGATAATGCCATCCGCTATAACTTGCCCCTGTTTTATGTGAACCATGTGGGTGCGCAAACAGAAATTATTTTTGACGGCGGTTCGCTTGTTTTTGATAACAGCGGAAAACTGGTGGATGAGTTGCCTTATTTTGAAGAAACTTTAACTTATTATGAATTAGCAAAGGATGGTGCCATAACGCTTCAACAACCATCAACGGCTAAAAATGTAAGGGAAACTGATATTGAGCAGATACACCAGGCGCTGATATTGGGTATACGCGATTATTTTTATAAGTCGGGATTTAAGAGCGCCATATTGGGATTGTCAGGCGGGATAGATTCAGCAGTGGTATGCGCTTTAGCAGCAGAAGCTTTGGGTGCCGAAAATGTAATGGCGGTATTATTGCCCTCCAAATTTTCGAGTGATCATTCCTTAAAGGATGCGGAGGACCTGGTGAAAAATCTGGGCTGTAAGCATGAGGTTGTTGCTATAAAAAATATAACGGAAGCTATTGAAACCGCGTTGCACCCACAGTTTAATAACCTGCCCTTTAATATAGCCGAAGAAAATATCCAATCGCGTAGCAGGGCCATTGTGCTGATGGCGATGTGCAATAAGTTTGGTTATATCCTGCTTAATACCTCCAACAAAAGCGAGGCGGCTGTAGGTTATGGAACGCTTTACGGCGATATGTGCGGCGGTATATCCGTAATTGGCGATGTATACAAAACGCAGGTTTTTGAGCTGGCCCGGCATATTAATCGTAATAAGGAAATTATCCCCGAAAATTCTATTATCAAACCACCATCTGCCGAACTAAGACCCGGCCAAAAGGATACCGACTCGCTGCCCGAATATGATATTTTAGACAGGATACTGTTTGAATATATTGAGAACCGCTGCTCATCTGCCGAGATCATCAAGATGGGTTTTGATGAAGCTACCGTTAAACGGGTGATAAGGCTTACCAATTTAGCCGAACATAAACGCTACCAAACTCCGCCAATTTTAAGGGTATCGCCAAAGGCATTTGGTATGGGCAGGAGAATGCCGATTGTGGGTAAATATCTTTCTTAAAGATTGAAGATTGGTTAATTAGTGATCAGGCCTTGTGCGGTAGTTAGGAATCGGGAAAATCGCAAAATCTGTTAAATCATGGTTCAGACCATAAACGGCTCAACCCTATCCAAAGCAAATTGTAACTGTTCGGCAGGGGTAAGGTCGGTATTGTCTAATATAATAGCATCTTCGTCGCGCCTCAATGGGCTTTCTGCTCGGGTGGTATCCTGGTAATCACGGTGGGCCAGGTTCTCGAAAACTTCTTCTAAAGTAATGTCAGGGTTTTTAGGATGGAGTTCTTTGTAGCGTCTTTCGGCGCGTATTTTTGGATCGGCGGTCATGAATAGTTTTACCTGGGCATTTGGGAATACAACGGTACCAATATCGCGTCCATCCATTACTATATTTTTTGACTGCCCCATGCGCTGCTGCTGTTTTACCATTTCTACCCGTACCTCACGTATGGCAGATACCGCGCTCACCGATTCGGATACGGGCATCAGGCGTATCTCGTCAGATACTTCTTCGTCATTAAGTGTTATATGCGTCTGGTAATCGCGAGAGTGGAAGTTGAGGTGGATGTTTTTCAGCGCTTCAGTAACTTGGTTATGATCCTTTAGGTCGATATTATGGCGCAAAAAATACAATGCCACAGCGCGGTACATGGCGCCACTATCTACATAGATAAAATGGAGTTTTTTTGCCAGTGCCTTTGCCAGCGTACTTTTTCCGCAGGAAGAATAGCCGTCAATGGCCACGATAATGTTGCTGCTCATCGGGTAACGAAGGTAAGGAAATAAGTTTGCAGTAGATAGTTTTCAGTTTTTGTTTATAAGTCTAAATTCTGCAAACGGCAAACCGCCCGCTGCGAACTTATAATTACCTTTACATCATGAATTTTTCTAAAGTCGATATCCAAAAGGAAACAACTTATAAAGCATCCCGCAGCGGGGGTAAGGGAGGGCAAAATGTAAATAAGGTCTCCAGCAAGGTTGAATTGTTGTTTTCGGTTAATAATTCATTACTGTTTACTGATGAGGAAAAGCTGTTGCTGAACGAAAAATTGCAGTCGCGGTTTAATAAGGATGGTTTGGTGCAGGTTATTTGTGACGAGGAACGCAGCCAGTATTTAAACAAGGAAAAAGCCGTTGAACGTTTAATGGTAATACTCACCAAGGCGTTGCATAAGCCTAAAAACCGCAAGGCAACCAAGCCAAGCAAAGCCGCAAAAGCCGCGCGGTTAAACACTAAACGGATGCAGGGAGAAAAGAAGGAAAGCCGTAAAAGGCCTGGTGATGAATAACTCTTATGGAGTGATCAATGAAAACGGTATAATACTTCAACGGAACCCCACTCATGCCTATTATGCACCATTTCCTTTGTGTCTTTAGTGTTAAATATAACAGATGCGTCATAAACCCAATGGTTGGTTGAGTAAACAGCACCAATTTGCTGGCTAAAAATTAGCGGTTCAATGGTTCGTGTTACCTCTCCGGTAGTAATGTAATCATGAGTTTCACCCAACCCACCCTGTATAGTGGCATCATAAGCCACCCAGTTTAACTGGGGCTTATAATAAAAGAATAGTTCAGAGGCATGGAAAGGTTTTATATTATCGTTTGCAATTACCGTGCTTTGTGTGCTTTGCGAATGGAACAACTGGTTAAAATTGCCTATACGTAGCAACGGGCCTGCGCCTGCCCCGGTAAACCCGTTACCCAGGTTTGCATAGCTTGCTAATGAAACATCAATTATTGATGCCCTTGCCAGCAATTTATTATAAGCTATTGAAAGATTCAGCTCTGCGTTATTTTTAATTTGATATTGCCAGCCCGATATTGCGTACTGTCGCAATTCTTTATGCACCCCCTCCTGCACAGATTGTGCTAATGAGGCCGGGCCCACTACGCCCAATTGCGCACTTAATTTAATATTGCCTTCGTTTTTGAATAGCAGGTTTAGGGTAGATGCAGCATACAGATAGCCCGCAAACGGCCTGTCCACAAATATTGCTGCAGGGATATTGCCGGCCTGCGCGTTATAAATTTTCTGCCCTAACTCAAAGCCTAATATTTTGTTCTGTAAAGAGGTGCTGTCGCCTTTTTTAACAGCCAGCGCACGATTGAAGTAGAAAAATATGCCATTGGTGTAATACCTGTCAGATCCATTGGCAAGATATGAATCATTATCAGTTTGAATTCCAAATTCATCCCGATGGGTTTGGGCAAAAGCAGTTGTAGCAACAAAGAAACTGAGTAATAACAGAAAGTACGATCGCATGGTTTATAAAGAAAGCGCTAAATTAAAAAAAGCCTGCATATTAATTCATTACCGGTTTTAAATCCTCTTTAACAGTAAGATCAAGCGGTTCATTAACCCTTTCATTTAACAAGGCTATATTAATTACCTCGCGCATATCGGTAACATAATGAAATTGAAGGTCCTTTATATAATGATCCTTAATTTCCAGTATATCCTTTTGGTTTGATTTGCAAACAATGATCTCTTTAATATTAGCACGTTTAGCAGCTAATATTTTCTCTTTTAAGCCGCCTACGGGCAATACCCTGCCACGCAGGGTGATCTCGCCGGTCATGGCTAAATGAGGCTTAACCTTACGTTGTGTAAAGGCCGATGTAAGCGCGGTAAGCATTGTTATACCGGCCGACGGGCCGTCTTTAGGCGTAGCGCCTGCCGGAACATGAACGTGTATATCCCATTGCTCAAACAACTTCGGATTGATATCAAAATAAGAAGTATGCGCCCGTAAATATGCCAAGGCAATTGTTGCCGATTCCTTCATTACATCGCCCAAACTACCGGTTAAGGTTAAATGGCCTTTGCCCGGGCTTAAGCTGGCTTCTATAAATAAAATATCGCCGCCTACAGATGTCCATGCCAGGCCTGTAACTACGCCCGCAACCTCATTACCTTCGTAAAGGTCTTTATCATAAATAGGCGCGCCTAATATTTTCTCTACTTCGCTTTTGCTGACTATTGGGTTATGTGGCTCATCCATTGCAATGCTTTTTGCCACACCACGCACTACCGAACCAATTTTCTTTTCCAACCCACGCACGCCCGATTCACGGGTGTAATCTTCTATCAGCTTCTCCATCACACTATCTTTTATCACCACCTGTTTTGGTTTTACGCCATGCGCTTCGCGCTGCTTGGGTAATAAATGTTGTTTAGCTATCTCTACTTTTTCCTCGATGGTATAACCGCTTACTTCGATGATCTCCATCCGATCTAACAAGGCAGGCTGAATAGTGCTCAATGAGTTTGCTGTCGCGATGAACATTACGTTTGACAGGTCGAAATCCATCTCTACATAATGATCATAAAAAGTGCTGTTTTGCTCAGGATCTAATACTTCTAATAGGGCAGAAGATGGGTCGCCCCTGAAATCGTTGCCCACTTTATCAATCTCATCCAGTATAAACACAGGGTTAGCCGCGCCGGCTTTTTTAACCGATTGAATGATACGGCCCGGCATGGCGCCGATATAGGTTTTACGGTGGCCCCTTATCTCGGCCTCATCACGTATACCACCTAAAGCCATACGCACATATTTGCGGCCTAATGCTTTTGCTATTGATTTGCCTAAGGATGTTTTACCGACGCCCGGAGGGCCAACTAAACAAAGAATAGGCGCCTTCATGTTATGTTTTAGCTTCAACACCGCCAGGTATTCTATAATGCGGTGTTTTACCTTATCCAGCCCAAAATGATCTTTATCCAAAACCTTTTGCGCGCGTTTAAGGTCGAAGTTGTCACGGGTAAATTCGTTCCAGGGCAGGTCAAGCAATAGTTCTAAATAATTGATCTGTACCGAATAATCAGCCGCGGCAGGATTGGTACGTGCCAGTTTTTCAAGCTCTTTCGCAAAATGCGCTTTTACTTCTATAGACCATTTCTTTTTTAAAGAACGTTGGCGAAGGTTCTCAATCTCCAGGTCAGGCGAGTTACCGCCTAATTCTTCTTGTATGGTTTTTAACTGCTGATTTAAAAAATAATCGCGCTGTTGTTTGTCCAGGTCAACCCGGACTTTAGTCTGTATCTGGTTCTTTAGCTCCAGCATTTGCAGGTCTAAAGTCAAATGCTCCAAAACAAGGTTGGCCCTGTCGCGCAGGTTTGGTACTTCCAGCAGATCCTGCTTGGCGGTCATATCCGCATTCATATTTGAGGCAATAAAATTGATCAAAAATGAAGTGCTTTCAATATTACGGATAGCAATGCCGGCCTCACTTGGAATATTTGGCGAAAGCTGGATAATACTCATAGCCATATCCTTAATAGATGATATCATGGCCTTAAATTCCTTATCCTCTTTTACCTTGCTTTCTTTAAAAGGATCAATAGTAGCTTTAATGTAAGGTTCGCTTTGTACCTCGTCCTTTAAGTTGAAACGCTTTTTGCCCTGGAGGATAACGGTGGTATTACCATCGGGCATTTGCAGCATTTTGATGATCAATGCCACGGTACCAACTTTATTTAACTGGTTAAAAGTGGGGTCTTCTATCCCCACATCTTGTTGCGAAACCACACCTATCATGCGGCTGCCTTTGTTGGCATCACGTATTAATTTGATGGATTTATCCCTGCCAACAGTTATTGGTATAACTACACCCGGAAATAATACTGTATTGCGAAGCGGTAATATAGGTAAAAATTCGGGCACCTGCTCGTTATTCATTTCCTCTTCATCTTCCGATGACATCAGCGGAAAAAACTCGGAATCTTCGTTTATAACTGGTAAAGCATTCTTAAAATCAAACGGATCAAAATTCATCTATATATCTTTCTATCAGAATAAAATAACGTCATGTTGTCAGCCTGTAAAATCCCAGGGGCAACTAATCAACGATTATTACCTGTACTTAAGTATGTTTCAAGACCTATGCCAATATAAATCAAAACAGCTTAATTTATACTTTTATAGTTCATCTTATTGATTATGTGTGTTTTATAAAGTAACGTGTTTTTTGACCGTGAAACTAATAAATTTCATAAAGATGAAAAAAAGTCATACGCAAATATGCGCCTGTTTGTTGGTCGAACAAATTAATTTTTTATAATTAATTACAGTTTGGCATAATATTTTCTAATAATCAGAGTTAATGAAATACATTTGTTACACGAATAAGATTTTTTAATGAAGTTATCGGTAATAATATCTTTCTTGTTTATCTCTTCTCTTGAACCATTGCTGGCCCAAAACGCTTATGTGAGGTTAGGAAAACAAGCGTTTGCCGATGGCGATTTTAAAGCGGCCGTAAGGCAACTGGAAAAAGCTTGTTTGGTCGACTCAACAAATGCCAGCGCTTTATTTATGCTGGGTTATTCTTATTACCATAGTGATAATTATGCAAAGTCAATAATCGCGTTTACCAAAGAATTGGTCATTACGCCTACTGATGCCTATGCTTATTATTATAGGGCCCAGGCGCAAAGCCGGTTAGGCAGGGATAATCAAATCCCACTACCAGATAAAGAGAAGTATTTGTACAACGCTATTTTTGATTATTCCAAAGCTATCGAGATCAACCCGAACGATAGCAAAATAGCCAGCTTTTATCAAAACCGCGGCATTGCTTATCGTGATTACGGCGTATTTAAATTGGACCCTAACTCGCGTACCTATTTTGACAAACTTCGGGGTATAAAATCGTTAAGGGCTTCTGTTGATGACCTTCAACGCGTTTTAACTGATAACCCTAACAGAGCGGATATAGCCTCATTGCTCGACCAGACAAAAGAAAAATTGGCCGCCAATGTTGGCCGTCATTGATTAAGCACTCCCTTTATATCATATTTGTTCATTCCCAATAAGCGTACTTGCTGTGTTTTTTCTACCCGGTACATCGAATCGGGGATATAGGTAAGCTTCTCTTTGGTTTCGTATAGCAGGTTTTTGGTGTGGTTAATTATTATTATCCATTTAACCTTATTGCCGTCCTTGTTAATGGTAATTTCCTTTGTTTCCAGTTCAGGATTTTTTGCCTTATAAAATATAGCATTGCCCGTATTTTGTACAGTGTAGCTATCCTTCCAGGCAGGTTTGTTAATATCTGATGCGCTGAAGAGGCTTAGCTCCCGGTCCCAGTTATCAATAGTTACCTTTTTACTTTCGGTAACGTTGTTATGGATAGCTGTTTTAAATACCGGTTTGTTATGTGCCGTTAGTTGTGCTGCGTTGTTTTTGAAATAGCCCTTTAAGTCGAAGTAGGTTAATGCGGCCCCGGTTTCTTTAATATCGGGTTTGCAGGCGGGTAAAACGGATATAAAAAAAAAGAGCGTTGTCATTCTGAGGCCCTCGAAGAATAGGCGTGCAAAAGCCTTTACGCTCATGCTTCGACGGGGCTCAGCATGACACCCGAACGTTGTGATGCGTGGTTTTGCACTATACCAATACATTGCCAGTCATTTCTTCTGGAATAGTTACCCCTAATAATTTTAAAATGGTTGGCGCAACATCGCCCAGTTTTCCATCCTTTACCTGTTTCACATCTTTATCAATAATAATGCAAGGTACCAGGTTGGTGGTATGCGCTGTATTTGGCGTGCCGTCATCATTTATCATATAATCGGCATTGCCATGATCGGCTAAAATAATAAATGAATAACCCTGTTTTATACCAACTTCAACCACAGCTTTTGCACAACGGTCGGCAGTTTCTGCTGCCTTTATTACGGCTTCAAATACACCGGTATGCCCAACCATATCGGTATTGGCAAAATTAAGCACTACAAAATCGGGCCATCCGCTTTCCAGTTCGGGAATAATAGCATCGCGGATACCTTCCGCATTCATTTCGGGTTGCAGGTCATAAGTAGCTACTTTTGGCGATTGCAATAATAAGCGCTTCTCATTTTCGAAAACTTTTTCGCGTCCCCCGGAAAAGAAGAACGTTACATGCGGGTATTTTTCAGTTTCCGCTATGCGGATCTGTTTCTTGCCTGCGTCCTGTAAAATTTCGCCCAGAGTTTTGGTTACATCCTCTTTGCGGAATATCACTTCAACATTCTTAAACGTTTCGTCATAGGATGTCATCGTAATATAATGCAGATCGATGGGATGTAAATTATATTCGGGGAAAGCCTTTTGGGTTAGGGCGATAGTAATTTCCCGACCCCTGTCAGTCCTGAAATTAAAGCAGATAACCACATCGCCGTTTTTTATAAGCGCAAGTGGCTGCCCGGCATCATCAATTTTTACGATGGGTTGTATAAATTCATCAGTAACATCCTTAAGGTACGATTCCTTTATGGATTGAATTATATTGTTCGTTGGTTCGCCTTCGCCATTCACCATAAGGTCATAAGCTTTTTTAACGCGTTCCCAACGATTGTCGCGATCCATAGCGTAATAACGGCCAATAACAGATGCCAGTTTTACGGATGAATTCGCTGTATGATTTTCGAGGTCGATAACAAAATTCAGGCCCGATTTCGGATCGGTATCACGGCCATCTAAAAAAGCATGTACAAATACATTATTAAGCCCAAAGCTGCTTGCCGCGTCACATAATCCTTTTACGTGCTTGATGTGTGAGTGCACGCCACCATCAGATAGCAGGCCTATAAAGTGAACATCCTTATTATTTTGTTTGGCGTATTCAAAAGCGTTTTTTAAAACAGGGTTGGTTACCAGTTCATTATCATCAACTGCTTTGTTGATGCGTCCCAGTTCCTGGTAAACCACGCGACCGGCACCCAGGTACTGGGACGCATCAACAAAGCAG
>Ga0193702_1000065_pt1 | contig 44503 bp, 43 predicted proteins | sample U3a1metaG_FD_143060 | JGI IMG/M metagenome (GOLD analysis project Ga0193702, IMG submission 143060) | Soil microbial communities from a riparian zone of the East river system, Colorado, United States - U3a1 | ecosystem: Environmental > Terrestrial > Soil > Riparian zone | place: USA: East River... | reverse complement strand
ACATTTTGAGATCGGAATATCCTTTACCGGTTTTGCTAAAAGCGAAAAGGCTTACAGCTTTCCACAAGCCAATCCGGATCAAATCCTGGAGATCAGTTTAGAACCATCGACCGGAGAACTGGCCGAAGTAACCGTACAAACCACCCGTACTAATCAGAATTTGCGGGATATCCCCACAAGGATAGAAGCATTACCCCAAGAGGAACTGGACGAAAAAAGCACCATGCGGCCCGGTGATATTAAAATGCTACTCGGCGAAACCACCGGTATCCATGTACAGCAAACCTCGGCGGTAAGCAGTACCGCAAGTTTCCGTATCCAGGGTTTGGATAGCCGTTATACCCAATTATTGCAGGACGGTATGCCTTTATATTCCGGCTTTTCGGGCAATTTAAGTTTATTGCAGATCAGCCCGTTGGATTTAAGACAAGTCGAGTTTATTAAAGGTTCCAATTCTACTTTATATGGCGGCGGGGCTATTGCAGGTTTGGTAAACCTGATAAGCAAAGTACCTGAAAAAGAACCGGAGCTAACTTTTTTATTAAACCAAACAACAGCCAAAGGTACCGATGCCAGTGTTTTTTACAGCCAGAAATGGCAACACGCAGGCACGACTATATTCGGTTCTTATAATTATAACGGAGCTTTTGACCCGTCCGGTAACGGTTTATCGGTTATCCCGCAAACCAACCGTTTTACGATTAACCCGAAAGTATTTTTATACATGGATGACCAAAATTCCGGCTGGTTCGGCGTGAACACAACTTACGAAAACCGCCTGGGCGGCGATATGCAGGTGATAGATGGAAAAACTGATAATGCCCATCAATATTTTGAACGGAACAGAACCTTCCGCTTTTCCACTCAATTATCTTTTACGCATAAAATTGATGAGGAAAGCCGTATCAACTTTAAAAATACCATCGGCTACTTTGACCGGGATTTAGGCGAGCCCGGCTTTGATTTCAAGGGCAAACAATTATCTTCTTTCAGCGAGGCGAACTATGTGCGGAACGGCAAAAAAGCCTCATGGGTGGCCGGTGTTAATTTGATCACCGACCATTTTACCGCGCAGCCGCCCCAAGACGGTTTAAGCTATGGCCAAACAACCATAGGCGCATTTGTGCAAAACACTTATAAAGCAGCCAATTGGTTTTCCCTGGAAAGTGGGATAAGGGTGGATGAAAATACACCTGCCCCCAATAAGCCATCAAACGGAGTTTTTATTTTACCGCGAATAAACGCCTTATTTAAAATCACCAAGCAGCTGACCAGCCGTATCGGCGGCGGCTTGGGCTACAAAATGCCCACCCTGTTTAATGATGAAAGCGAACAGGACGGCTACCAGCATATCCAACCTTTGAATATCGGCAATACGCAGGCAGAACAATCCTACGGTTTGAACGGCGATCTGAATTACCGCAGCGCATTAGGCGATGAGGCAGTTATTAACGTTAACCAATTATTCTTTTCGACACGGGTGGACAGGCCGCTGATCCTGCAAAACAATAGTTTTATTAACGCACCGGGGCATTTACTGTCACAAGGGGCCGAAACCAATGCCAAGCTGGTGATGGATGAACTGGTGTTTTATCTTGGTTATACTTATACCGACACCAAACAATATTTCAATGGGATAACAACCACACAACCCCTAACCCCAAAAAATCAGTTCAGTTTTGATTCGACATACGAGATCGAGGGTAGTTTCCGTTTTGGTGCGGAAAGTTTTTATACCGGGCCGCAATTATTAAGTGATGGTACAACGGGCCGGGGTTATATTACCTTTGGATTGCTGGTTCAAAAAATGTGGAAACACTTGGATATTTATGTTAATGCGGAAAACCTAACCGACCAGCGGCAAACTAAATGGGGCAGCATCTATACCGGCAGCATCGCCAACCCGGATTTTAAGGATATTTATGCGCCGTTGGATGGTATTGTGGTGAACGCAGGTATCCGGATCAAATTGTTGAACAAATAAAACAGAAAGCAAACAGAATCAATCGATAAATTCGATTATCCAAATCTGAAATGATGTACAACCAAAAATATCCGGGAATAACCCTGCTTTTGGCAGGGTTATTATCCTTTTCTTCCTGCCGGGCGCAGGAATCTGGCCAACAATTGCTAAAGCTTGAAAAAGAAATTGCTTTGCCAAATGTAATTGGCAGGATTGACCACATTGATGTAGATATAAAAAGACAGGTTGCTTATATCGCGGCGTTAGGCAATAATACACTGGAAGCTATCGACTTGAAAAACGGAAAAGTCACCGGCAGTATTAAAGAATTGGATGAACCGCAAGGCGTGGCTTATATCGAAAAACACCAGGAGTTGTTAGTCGCCAATGGCGGTACAGGTGAGTGCGGTTTTTATAATGCCATTAGCTTGAAAAAGACGGGTAGTATCAAACTGGCTGATGATGCCGATGATGTGCGTTACGATGCGGAATCAGATAGAATTTATGTAGGTTATGGCGGTGGGGGTATTGCCATTATTGATGCGGCTAATCACAAGCAGGTAGGCGATATTCAATTACCCGCACACCCGGAATCTTTTCAACTGGATACAAAAGCAAATAAGCTATGGGTCAATCTGCCTGGTTCGGGTATGATTGGTGTTGCTGACCTGAAACAATTTAAAGTCATCGCAAAATGGTCTAAATTACTTCCCCGAGCCAACTTTCCAATGGCTTATGACGAGGCGCAGCATCGTATCATTGTAGGCTATCGGCTTCCTGCCAAACTAATTGTTTATGACAGTGAAACGGGGAAAGAAATATTTAGCGGGCCAATGGTCGGCGATGTGGATGATTTATATTGGAATAAGGCCACTAAAGAAGTCTACATTAGCGGCGGTGATGGTTGGGTGAATGTTTTTAAGCAAACAGGCGATACAACCTATAAGCAGATCGCCAATATTAAAACCCGTAATGGCGCACGTACTTCCTTGTTGGTTCCTGAATTGGGTTTGTTTCTTATTGCTGCAAAAGAAAGTGGTGATCAAAAAGCAGCTTTATTGGTATATAAAATTGCTCCTTAATTCTTTGAACTGGCTTTTTAGCCTCCCCGTTTCATGAAAAATAAGGGTTTGCAAATGCCATTAATACTTATTCAGAAGCCAAAGGTCGACGGAAATAGCACCGCTGCCTTTAATAACAATAATGAGCAAGACAGAAAGTAACAATACAAAATATTCTATCCCTTCACCTTTCTTTTCCCCCAGCCAGTTCAATGTCCACCCATCAGGCGCATGAGCAATAAGCGCACCTGTAAAAATGATGAAGTTCCCGGCTGCAGCAACCCGGCCTAAACAACCGATTATTAAGGCGATGCTTCCGAAGGATTGTCCAATGATGATCAACCAGCCGATCGATACAGGGATTTTTTTTGCGCTTAGTTGCCGCAATGATCCCTTAATGCCTATACCACCACCTAAATTGTCAAACCATCCAAACAGCTTCTGCATCCCGTATGGGAAAATCAAGATACCAGCAACAACCCGCAGCAAGAGGCAAACATAATCAGGGCCTGTTTGAAGTAATTTTTGCAGCATACACCTTTATTATTCGTTAAAAATAGTTCCTATTTATTGAAAAATCCATTATTGATACCCCATAGCTTGCAGTTGGAACAACTCTGCATAGCGGCCTTTTTTTATTAATAATTCTTCATGGGTTCCTATTTCCAGGACAGTTCCTTTTTCTAATACGATAATTCTATCGGCTAACCTGGCGGTTGAGAAACGGTGAGATATCAACACTGCTGATTTCCCCTTGGTTAATTCTGCAAAACGCTGGAAAACTTCATACTCTGCCCGTGCATCTAACGCCGCTGTCGGTTCATCGAGAATAAGCACCTGCGCCTCCTTCATATAAGCACGGGCCAGCGCTACTTTTTGCCATTCTCCGCCTGATAGTTCTACGCCATCATTGAAACGCCTGCCTAACCATTGTTCATATTGGTTGGGTAGTTTTTCGGCCAAAGTATCGGCCAGGCTTTCACGCGCAGCTTTTTTAATTAATGCTTTATTATTTATTTCGCTGATATTTCCAACCGCTATGTTTTGTGAAAAGGTCATTTGATATTTAAGATAGTCCTGGAAGATAATCCCTAAATTCAAACGCAGATCTTCAATAGCATATTCTTTAAGGTTTATACCATCCAGTAAAATACGCCCCTCGGTGGGGTCATATAGCCGGGCTAGTAATTTCACCAGGGTGGTTTTTCCCGCACCATTTTCGCCCACAAGGGCCAGCTTTTCGCCGGGATGCAATGTAAAGTTCAAATGGCGGTTGGCCCAGCTTTCAGAATTATGATATTGGAAGCCAACATTTTCAAAAACAAACCCTTGTTTAATTGGGTTAGGGAATGGCAAAGGGTTTTCAGCAACGCTTATCTTCGGTTTGATCTCGAAAAACTCTAAAAAATCGTTCAGGTAAATTGCGCCTTGTGACACTGTGGTAAAACGGTTCAGCATATTTTCCATCAGGCTGCTTAATTGCCGGAAAGAACCCGCCAAAAAGGTCAGTGTCCCTACTGAGGTTTTACCGGTAACGGTTTGGTATATAATAAAACCGTAGGCCGCATAGTAACCAATGCTGCCCAAAACCGAAAAGAACGTGCCCCAGGCAGAACGTTTAATAGCCAACCTGCTGTTATCGGCGTAAAATTTATCAGATAGTGTTTTGAAGCGGTTAATGATGAAATCTGAGAGCCCGAAGATCTTTACTTCTTTTGCGGTTTCATCACTTGCACCCAAATAACGCACATAATCCAGTTCGCGCCTTTCAGGTGTCTGGCTGCGGGTAAGTGCATAGTTTTGGCTGTTAAAGTAAGATTCCCCTAAAAACGAAGGGATAATGGCGATGAGCAGCAGCAGTATCAGCCAGGGGTTGAAAGCGATTAACCCGGTAAGCAGGAAAGCCATGGAAATAAAATCCTGCACCTGGCTCATCACCTGCGATAGCAATACACTACGGCCAACCGTTTGCTGCCGTGCCCTTTCCAGCTTGTCATAGAAAACGGAATCTTCAAATTGATCCAGGTCAAGTGTTGTCGCATGGCGCATGATCTGCATGGAGGTATAATTGGAAAAAAGATCGCCGAGCAGGCTGTCTGCCAAATTGATCATTCGGTTCAAACCATCTGTCAGCACGGCCAGGCCAAACTCAATGATGACCAATTTCCATAGTTCATGCTGGCTCCCGCCATGGCGGTTCAATTGCACCACCTGATCAATGATGAGCTTGCCTATATACAGCAAGGTCACCGGCATCGCCGAACGGGCTATACGCAGTGCGAAACTTAACGTTGTCTTACCGGGACTGCTTTGCCAGACCAGCCTGAAAAGTTCCGGAAGGTTTTTCAACGCCGAAAGGCGTTCTTTAAATGAAAGATTTGAATGGGGACTTCTCGTTTTAGCCATGTGTCTTAGCTGCGCTCTTGTTAAAAAACAAAGCTATGAGTAATAAGGCACCCGAAATGACACCGCCAGGTAAAAAATCCTTACCGGGGAAATGACTTCAACACACCATAAATGCAGCAATTTTTGATAATTAATTAAAACAAACTCCTATTAAAAACGTTATTATATTGAAATCACATTGCAGTTAGGAATTGACCGAAAGGTTAAACAATTGTTGTGAGTTTTGGCCCATGCCGCGAGGTATGGGCTTTTTTGTTTCCGTATTATTTCACACCAAACACCCAAAAAACTTATTATTACACTTTATTTTAACGGATGAAGGATAAGTTGAAACTATTTTACCTGGTGCTGTTTGTGTTGGCGCTGCTTGTAAATTTAGCGGGCATTAACGTAAATTTCTTTACGGACGATCCGGGCCTGTACGCCTCCATCGCGAAAAACCTGGTTTATAAAAAGGACTTTTTACAACTGTTTACCTACAACCAGGACTGGCTGGACAAGCCGCATTTCCCCTTTTGGATGGTGTACTTTAGTTTCAAAGCATTTGGTATAAGCGTTTGGGCCTATCGCCTGCCCGGCTTAATCTTTTTTATGCTGGGCATGCTGTATACCTGGCTTTTTGCCCGTAAATTTTATGGGGCGGAGATTGCCATTATAGCGGTGCTGATATTAATGACTGCACAATATGCCCTGATGGGTAACGTAGATGTACGCGCCGAGCCTTATTTAATAGCCCTCATTATTGGCAGTATTTATCATATCTCGTACCTCGAAGAGCGTTTTAGCTATACCCACCTACTTTTAGCTGCCCTGCTTACCGCCTGCGCCATCATGACCAAGGGGATATTTGTAATAACTGCTATTTATGGCGGTTTGCTCGGTCAACTTATTTTTCAAAAGAAATTCAAGAGCTTGTTTAGCTTTAAATTTATAGCGCTTTTTGTGCTCACCTTTATTTTCACGTTGCCCGAATTTTATGCGTTGTATGTGCAGTTTGACCTGCACCCGGAGAAGCTGGTTTTCGATAGGCACAATGTATCCGGCATTAAATGGTTTTTGTGGGACAGCCAGTTTGGGCGGTTTGTAAACACCGGCCCTATAAGCCATAAGGCGGGCGGCGACTTGTTTTTTTACGGGCATACGCTGCTTTGGGCTTTTGCACCGTGGTGCCTGTTATTTTATTACGCGGTTTATAAACGCCTGGGCGATATTTTTAAAAAACGTAGCCGGGCAGAGTATTATACCCTAAGCGGAGGATTATTGCTGTTGTTGCTCTTCTCCCTGTCCCGTTTCCAACTGCCGTTTTATACCAATGCCATTTTCCCGCTGTTTGCGATAATTATGGCGCCGTATTGTTATAGGCAGCTATCAAAGTGGGGTACTATTTACCGGTCGGTGAGCCTATGGATATACCTGTTATTATTCCCCATTGCCATATTGGTAATGAACTATTTTTTAAAGCCTGCTGATAACTTGTTTCTCATTATTGATTGCGTAGTTTTTATAGCGCTGGTGTTATGGATAGCTACGCAAATAAAACAACCCGGCCAAAAGGTTTTTTTATTGACTTGCAGCGCCGCTTTATTTGCAAATTTTTATTTGAATACGGTTTTTTACCCGGTGCTGGCATCCTATAACGGGCAAATATCAGCTGCCGGGTATGTTAACCAACCGCAGTTTACGGGGTTACATATTTACTCGCTTAAAAAGGAGAACAATATTTTCCAGTTCTACACACAAAAGCCTGTCGGTTACATCCCTTTGGAGCAATTTAATGGCTTAAAGCCCGATAGCAATTCGGTGTTTTTTGCTACGCAATTATCCATGGATTATCTTATACAAAGCCATGCGACATTTAAAGTGGTGCAGTCCTTTCAAAACTACCCGTTGGAGCGCATTGAGCCGGTTTTTATTAATAAAGCAACGCGATATAAATTACTGGATAAGGTTTATTTGATAAGGAGGTAGGCATCTAAGAAATGTCATTTCGACGAGCATGCGATGGGTTAAGGAAATGGGGCGAGGAGAAATCTTATACAGCCTACCTTGTCAAAGTATAAGATTTCTCCTCGCTATCCACTACACATCCCAGCCACGCTTGTCGAAATGACATAGTTGGTGTTGTTTTATCTCAACTATACTTCATAGCCGCCTTGCCGCAGCCTCTTCTCAATATGCCTATCTGCCCAATAGTATAAGCCTGGTGATGATTGATAAATGCCCATAGCCCGGCTAACGTATTGTCAAATGGCATTATAGGGTGAGGTATTTGTATCACGCTGCTCAATGCTTCTTCGGGCAGGTTTTCTAACCCTGCGCGTATGGCCGGCGATGTTTCGTTCCATTTGTCTCTAATGGTTTCCAATGTAGGTATTTCGGTTTTAGGCGCATTGCGGTCGGCTTCGGTTGCACCCTCTTTCGACAAAAAGTGATAGGCCCAGGGAATTACCACTTGGGTGCCGCCAATATTGGCCAAATTTAATTGCGCCCATACCAGGTGGCCGGCAAGCCATTTTACACTGTTCATTGGGTCGGCTACGCTTTTGTTAGCTTCATCGTCGCTAATGTCTGCAATAACATTGTTAAATAACACGTTATGCAGATCGTACTGGGCAAGTAATTGTTTTTTTGCTGACATGGTTGTTTTGATTTGATATTCAAATGTATCGTTAAATACGGCACCGGACATGGTGTTAATACGACAATGTAAGGGGCTGTTTACGACAAAAAAACAATATCGGATTTCGGATTTTCAATTTCGGATTTTGAATAATATATAATTGCCACAAAAAAGACTAAAAAAATAGTTGTATAACTGGGAAACAAGTTATACTTTTAAATCTCTGAATTTATAGTAATTTAGCCCTACCCAAACCCTGCACATGAAAATCAAAATCCCGCTTATACTGGCCTTTTGTTTATTCTCTTTATCCTTATTCGCGCAAAATAAATATTCTATTAAGGGCGCCGTTGTTGATACCGACCTGAGGGCAAAGCTGTTAAATACGAGTGTTAGCGTTTTAAACGCAAAGGACTCTTTGCTGGTAAATTTTACGCTGGCGACAGATAACGGCACGTTTACAATAAACGACTTACCTGCCGGGAAATTCATAGTGTTGGTGAGCTACCCGGAATATGCCGATTATGTAGAACCATTTACCCTGGATGCCGAGCATACCACGCACGATTTTGGCACTTTAAATTTGCGGCAAAAAACAAAGATTTTGCAGGAGGTAATGATCAAAGCCGAGGTGATAGCCGTTAAAATAAAGGGCGACACCACCGTATTTGATGCGAAAGCCTATACCACTCAACAGAATGCCAAGGTAGAGGACCTGTTAAAGCAATTCCCCGGTATACAGATAGATAAGGACGGCAAAATAACAGCCAACGGCGAGGCTGTAAAAAAGGTATTGGTAGATGGCGAAGAGTTTTTTGGGGACGACCCTACCCTGGTTACCAAAAACATACGTGCCGATATGGTTGACAAGGTGCAGCTATATGATAAAAAGAGCGACCAGGCCGCCTTTACCGGTGTTGATGATGGCAAGACAACCAAAACCATCAACATCCAGTTAAAAGAAGATAAAAAAGAGGGGGTGTTTGGAAAATTAAGCGGCGGCATTGGGACCAATGGTTATTACCAGGGTGAAGCGCTTTACAATAAGTTTAAAAAGAATAATAAACTTTCGGTGTACGGCACACTGTCAAACACACAGGCAATTGGGTTAGGATATGAAGATGGCACCAAGGCCGGCATTTATAACCAGGATGATGACGAAGGAGATATAAGCTTCTCTGATGATGGAAATAGCCTCGATTCTTTTGACGGTGGTTATTCGGGCAAGGGCCGGCCTGTATCCAGAACGGGCGGTGTGCATTACGATGGCAAATCGGACGACAAGAAACAATCTATCAACCTGAATTACAGGCTTAGCACCATTGATGTAACAGGCCTTACAACCACGCAAATTGAATCGGCCCTACCCAATGGCGTATTGAATAATAACAGCACCGAAAACTTCATAAACCACGCTTTTGAGCAAAAGGTTGATGCAACCTATCTAACAAAAATTGATACCTCAACTACCTTAAAAATAGGTGGCAGCGGCACTATAAAAACATTTAACGTTAATAACAGCTACCAAACCGTAAACAATAATAATGATACGCTGATAAGCCGGAACAACCGCACGGTTACCAATAACGGCACTCAACAACAGTTTGATGCAGGCGGGCTTTTCACCAAAAAATTCAAAACACCGCGCCGTACTTTTTCATGGGCATTTAACGAGGTTTATAAGAAAAATGAAAGTAACGGCTACCTTAACTCTGAGTTTGATTTTTATAATAAACAGGGTGTGCAGGATAGCGTACAAAAAATAAACCAGTATAAAACCAGCACATCGGTTAGCTCGGTGCTGACCAGTAATATAACCTATACCGAGCCATTGGCAAAATATTTATCGTTGGTATTTAGCTATAAATTTGCTTTAAATAACAGCAGCTCAAACCGCCAATCATTTGACCAATCGGGATCTGGCGCCTATAACATACTGGATAATAACTATAGCAATAATTATCAATATAACCAGTTGACTAACGAAGCAGGCGCTGTGTTCAATTTCAAAAAAGATAAAACAACGCTTAACTTTGGCACCAAAGCGGCCGACGTTAATTTTAAACAGGTAGATGAAATTGCCGGAACAGTTTACAAGCGCGACTACGTAAACTGGCTGCCACAAGCCAGTCTTCAGTATAAGCCTAACAAACACTCAACTATATCAATTAACTATAACGGCAACACCCGGCAACCCAATATTGACCAGATACAACCGGTTAAAAACAACACCGATCCACAAAATATCACCATTGGCAACCCTAATTTAAAATCATCTTTTACCAGTAATATGTTCATGTATTATAACTCGTACCAGGCCATAAGCGGTGCGTCTTTTAATATTTATGGAAACTACTCCTCGGCCTCCAACCTAATTGTTAGTAATGCTATAACCAACTATAACACAGCCATTACAACAACACAATATATTAACCTGGCCAACAAAAACGTGTATAGTTATAATTTGCAAGCAGGATTTAACCGAAAAATAAAACCGATAGATCTGAATGTAGGGTTAAGCGGTAATGTGCAGGGCAATGTGTCTTATAGTTATATAAACGGGGCGTTAAACCAGTCGACAAGAAGCTCGTATGCTGCCACGGTCAATTTATCGGCCAACGAGGAGGATAAATATTCCTTCTATTTATTTGGCGGGCCCAGCTATAATTTAAACCGGTTCTCGTTACAGCCGCAAAGCAATAATAATGCGCCCGGCTTCCGGCTTTATAGTAGCGGGCAGGTATTTTTGCCGGGTAAACTTAGTTTGGCATCTGACATCAATTATAATTATACCGCAAAAACGCAGCAGATAGATGCCAGCCAGCGTACCATCATGGACGCATCTGTTAACAAAACATTTTTTGCCGAAGAAAACCTTAAACTATCCTTAAAAGTAAATAACATATTTAACCAGGACACCAACTTTAACCGGAACATAGTGGCCAATACGCTTACGCAAACCTCATCAACCGGTATTAGAAGGTATGTTATGTTTACAGTTAGCTGGGATTTTACAAAATTTGGCACCTCTAAAAAAGAAGAAACTAAATAATATGAAAAAGATATTTTTAACACTTGCCTTTTTCTTTTTCGCGGCTGCGGCACTGTTGGCCCAGCGGGCGCATTTTATTAGCGGGGGGACTATTGAGTACGATAAGACTACAAATATGTATGCGGTTATTAAAAGCAGCCTCGACCCTAAAAGCGTATATGATAAATCGTATTTTGAAAGTTACCAAAACAAGTTCCCGCAATTTAAAAGGCTAAAAAGCACCCTGAAATTTGGCGAAAATAAAACCTTGTTCACCCCCGCTGTAGTTACCGATGAAAACTCATCGCAGTTTTGGTACGATGTGTTTGCAAGCCAGCCAAATATCACCTGGTCTGATCTAACCACCCGTTCAACCGTTATTGCCAAAGAGATCTATAATGAAGAGCTTTTATTAAGGGATACCATGCGCAAGGTGAAGTGGAAAATAACCGATGAAACCCGAGAAATTGCCGGTTACACCTGCCGCCGCGCTAATGGCATTATGATGGACTCGATATATGTGGTAGCCTTTTATACCAATAAGATACCTGTTTTTGGCGGGCCCGAATCATTTAACGGATTGCCCGGCATGATATTACAGGTTTCGTTACCGCATGATAATATCACCTGGATGGCCACTAAAGTGACCGAAGCAGACGTACCGGGAAATACCATAGTTCCGCCAAAAAAAGGCAAGCCAATGAACAGGAAGGAGCTCTATGACGCCGTAAAAATTTTTATGAAGCACTGGGGTAAGGACGGGCTGGTGGAAATGAAGCTATTTTTGCTGTAGGGAAAAATTAAATCCGAAATCGAACATCCGATATCCGAAATTTATTCCCCTCCCCCGTTTATCATATCCGATACGATGCCTTTGCTGTCTTTTCTTTCGGCCAAAAACACGCCCGCCAGGTGGATGGTGATAAATCCTAATATAACATACATACAAAAGTTGTGCACTGATTTAACAGAGCCGCGAATCGCTTTATAAGGTGCAAAGAAGTCCTCGAATGCTAAAAACAGCCCGGTTAACACAATGGTGATCAATACGACGTAAAACAACGAATATATTATCTTAACGGCCAGTTCGTGCCGCGCAAGGTCGCGCTGCTTTTTGCTTTGATAAGCAGCATAAGCTGTTTTTAATACCCGGATAAATTTCTGATCGGCCAACTGGAAGAACTCTAATATCAGCCTGAATAATAATAAGGCGGCTAACCCGTAACCAAAATAAACATGGATGTCCCAAACCTTGTCGCTCAGGTCATGCGTTGCTGATTTTACCTGGCTGTCGGTGACAACAGCCCCTGCCTGTTGCAGCGCTGCCTTTATAACTGGCCCATCATTCCTGCTTTTTAGTAATGTTGAATTTAACAGCACCGTAAGTAGCGATCCACTAATAACAAGCGCATTTGCCCAGTGCCATAAACGCAGCGATGAAGAGTATCGCTTAATTTTTGATGGATCTTTTACTTCTTTTTTGGTAGGTTCTATTATTGTCATGTCGTAGCGGCATTTTTCAGTTACTTATTACCGTAAACATATCATTAAATTCTGTAGCAAATTTGCGTTAGTTGGGAGTGATACAATATTGCTTCAGAATTGCAGGGTAACTTCACGGCGATAGTGGATTGAAATTTGCTAATGTCATAGGACATCTCTGTTATATACCATGAAAAAACAACATCAGCTAATAAATATTTTACTGTTTAGTTTGACCGCGATAACCGTTTCATCCTGCGTTATAGTAAAACCATATCAGAAAAACCGCCTGAACGACGCGGAGATGGAACTTGCCGCGCGTAAATCGCAAAAATTTGAACAAAGCTTTCAATTATACCGCGAAGGTGGATCGGGGGCTAATGGTGGTAAAAGCGGCGGTGGCTGCGGTTGTAATTAATAAGCGGGCATGAGAAAAATATATTTAAGCGTGGCGCTGATGTACCTGGGGATAGTGGCATCACATGCCCAATCGGTCCAGAAAACTACTTCTGCTACTGATAGCACCTACGAAGCGCGCAAATTAAAGGTTGAAGAGGCCAACTTAGTATCTGCTTATTATCACCAGGATGGAAACCATTCGGCAGTTACCGGTGGCATAGGCACAGAAAATCTGACCGATTTTGCCAATACCATCGATCTGCAATTGAGTAACTATAGCAAGGGCGGCCGAAAAAATACGTATTTGTTTGAATTGGGTGTGGACCATTATACCTCCGCCTCGTCTGATAAAATTGACCCGGCCACCATTTCGTCTGCTTCTATGCAGGATACCCGTATTTACCCCTCATTAAACTGGACCAGCCTGAATGAAAGAACCGGGAATGCCTTTGGTTTTACCGGTTCTTATTCGCACGAGTTTGACTATCAATCATTTGGGGGTGCCTTTAATTTAACCCGTGCTTTTAACAATAAGAACACGCAATTTGACTTTAAGCTGCAGGCTTTTTTAGATAGATGGCAGGTTATCTTGCCCATTGAGCTCCGACCGCCACCCTATAATATATCAACCGGAAATGGCAGGGGGGACAACCGCGGCCCCGAAACTTTTGCCCCGCGAAACTCATTTAGCGCGGCGTTTTCCATTTCGCAGGTAATTGATACCCGGTTACAGGTGCTTATTATGGCCGAACCATCCTACCAGCATGGCTTGTTGGCAACAAAATACCAGCGCGATTATTTTACCGATGGATCTGAACGAGCCGAAAACCTGCCGGGAAGCCGGTACAAGCTGCCCATAGCGGCACGGTTAAATTATTTTTTGGATGATCAGTTTATCATCCGGGCCTACTACCGCTACTATATGGATAACTGGGGGATAAAAGCCAATACTGCCGAACTGGAAATACCGGTTAAGCTTTCGTCCTTCGTGTCGGTTAGTCCGTTTTACCGTTATAATACCCAAATCGGCACCCGGTACTTTACCCCGTACGGGCAGCACCTGGCTACAGACACGTATTATACCAGTGATTATGACCTTTCCACACTCCATAGCAGTTTTATGGGGGCAGGTATTCATATCACGCCACCGCACGGGGTGTTTGGTATACAAAGCCTTAATACGCTGGAGATACGGTACGGGCATTATATACGGTCGACTGATCTAAGCTCTAATATTGTTACATTAAACCTGAAGTTTAAATAATATTACTTAAAAAACGTTTATTACTTTAGCCTCAAAATAAGCTGATACCAACCTAATTAATACCACTATATGAAAAAAATTTACTTGATTCTTATTCTTTCATTTCTATTTTTAAAGCTTAAAGCTCAGGAAAATTACGAAATACAAGTTTATGGTTCTGAAACTGTTGAACCTGGCCGCACCATGCTTGAATTACACAGCAACAATACCTTAAGCGGCACTAAATTTACCGATGCGGATGGTATGCTGGGCACCAATCATGTGCAGCATGAAACTATTGAGATAACCCACGGATGGACCCCCTGGTTTGAAACCGGTTTTTATATTTTTAATTCGATAGGCAGCGATGGGCGTACCGCTTATGTAGGCTCGCATATACGCCCAAGGGTGGCCGCGCCCGAAGAGTGGAAATGGCCGGTTGGGGTAAGTATTTCGTTAGAATTTGGCTTCCAAAAGGCTGCTTTTGACCCTAATACCTGCTCGTTAGAGATAAGGCCGATAATTGATAAAAAGATTGGAAAAACCTATATTTCTTTTAACCCCACCGTTGATCAAAGCTTTAAAGGCCCCGATCAACACGCCGGGTTGATATGGTCGCCTAATTTAAAAGCAAGCTATGATGTTACTAAAGTGGTGGCGTTAGGCTTTGAGTACTACGGCGCTACCGGACCGTTTTTAACGCCCGACCCGTGGAAACAACAGGACCACCAGATATTTGTAGCAGGCGATCTGAACTTCGACCCTAACTGGGAGGTTAATTTTGGCTATGGCGTGGGTTCACAAACAGCGGATAGGTCAATTATTAAGCTGATAATTGGGAGAAGGTTTTAGTTTTTAACTTTGTCTTCTTCTTCTTTTATCTCTTCCCAATAAAGGGTATTAACGGGAATGGTATTTTTTGTGGCTACCTGTGCCTTTACTTTTTCCAATTCTTCTTTGCATTCGTTTTCGCTAAGCTTGCTGCTTAACGAGTGGTAAAAAATGACATACCCGGTTAAACTGTTTATAAACTTATAATGTTTGTCGGAGGCTTTCATGATGGTTGTGGCTATCTGTATAATAAACAATCTTTAGCTAAAATAGTTTGCTAAAACCCGCCTAAAACAAGCGGCGATAACTCACCCCGACTACGCTTCGCTCGTCGACCCTCTCTTCGCCTGCGGCGGAAAGAGGGTTGAATTAGAGAATTAATGCTTATCGTCCAAACCCTTTACCAAAATAACGATCATCCCGCCAAACAGCGCTATTATACCAAATGATAGGCGCAGGCTAAATGCCTGGGCAATAAAACCTACAAAGGGTGGCACCAATAAGAAACCCAAATAACTAATTGTAGAAATAGAAGCCAGCGCCGAGCCGGTACTCATGGTGGTAGACCGGCCTGCTATCTGGAAGATCATCGGCACAATACAGGACACGCCCAGTCCCACCAGTATAAAGCCAAATGTTGCGGTAGCCACATACGGCAGCAATGCGGCAAGCAATAACCCCGTCAGGATAAATATGCCGCTGAATTTTAATAGCATTTTTACGCCGAAGCGGTTAATCAGGCGGTCGCCTATTAACCGGCCCAGGGTCATAGCTACCATGTACACCACGAAGCCTGCCGTTGCGGTTGACTTAGCCACATGCACGGCTTTTTCAAAATAGATGCCGCTCCAGTCATACATCGTATTTTCGCAGGCCATAGAAGCGAAGCAGATAAAAGAGAACCTTAACAGGCCCTTTTCGGGCAGGGCAAACAGTTTTCGTTTGGGTTGTGGAAGCGGCTTTTCATAAAGCGTATAGCGGAAAAAGTAAAGCGAGAAGATCAATAGTACTATACTTACTGCGAAAAAGTGATATTGAGGCGCTATATTGTAATACACCATTACATACCCAAGCGCAGCGCCGCCAAACCCCGCCAGGCTCCATACGCCGTGAAACATGGCCATGATGGACCTGCTATACAGCTTTTGTACGCCTACCGCCTGCGCGTTATTAGAAATATTTAACAGGTTTCGTGCCGAGCCCAGGCAAAACAGGGTAATAGCCAGTTGCCATATATTTACCGTAAGGCCGATTAAAGACAATACCACATTTATAAACAATGCCCCAAAAAGCAGTACGGCACGGCTACTGTAAATCCCCAGCAACCGCCCGGTTATGGGCAACGTAAACATTAAACCAATGGGCAGGGCAAACAATACCGCGCCCAATTGCGCTTCGTTTAAATGCAGCTGGTATTGTATAGTTGGGATGCGCGATGCCCAGGTAGCGTAGCCAAAGCCGGATATGAAGAAAAATACCGCGTTGCCGAAACGAAATTGCCGGGGTGAGGTGGTCAGGGATAGTTGTGTCGTCAAAAGTGGGCCGATAAGCAAGTGCAATTATAATCCTTTGCTAACGGGATTGCAAAAACCGGCCACTTAAAAAATTACGGAGAAGGTATGAAATGGCGGGGCGTAATTGTAGACCAGCTTCATACCGTAGCTGGTACAAATTTGCCGGGATAAAGTAAGGCCCAGCCCGTTCCCTTCAGACTCGCCCGACTTTTTAAACCGCTGAAATATTTGGCTGCCGTCCAGTTCTTTGTCCGCCCCGGTATTCTTAATAGTGAGCTGATATTCGTTCAGGCTGATGACGACCTGGCCGCCGGCTTTATTATGCCTTACGGCATTAGTCAATAAATTGTTAAGCAATACGTCCAGCAGCGATTTGCTGATGTTTACGGTCACGTCCTCTAAGTAAGGACTTACGGTTAACGACTTATCTAAAAAGAAATCATGAAACAGGTTGAGCGATGCCTCTATACTATTTTTTAAATTGATGGGCTGGCTATCGTTTACCAGGTTATTTTCAATTTTGCTTAAAAGCAGCATTGCCTTATTCAGCTTGGTTAGTTTGGTTACCGTTTCGTAAAGGTCGGTAAGCAATTCGCTTTGTCTTTCGCTAAAATTACCGGTTTGTACCAGGGTATCCAGTTTAGAGTTAATTACCGCAATAGGGGTAAGCAATTCGTGCGAGGCGTTATCGATAAAATGTTTCAGGTTTTGATAATCATCCTTCACCCTTAACGTCATTGTCGATACCGCATTATTTAACTCCTTAAACTCTTCTATCTTAGAATTTGTGGGTTCAATATCATCCTTATCAGTTAAGTTGAACAGTTTTAGCTGTTGCAGGGTGCCGTAAAAAGGCTTCCATAGCTTTTTTATCAGTATCCTGTTGATGACAAACAAGACAACCACAATAAGCACAATAAGGCCAATGGTGATGAGAAAGATGATGCGTACCAGGTCCTCCGTTTCTACCTTTGATTCGATGATACGTATTTGGTAATTTATGTTATTTACGTTGATAGAACTGATGAGCCCGCGCCCTGATTCGCTCTCCTTTTCTTTTTCGTTCCAAAACGTAGTATTGATATACTTACGGGTAACAACCGAATGCCCTACAGGTGTAAAGCTTATTTGCTGATCGTTAGATTTAAATACCTGGGGCAGCTGGTGGTTTAAACGCACATAGTCAAACACCTCGTTCTCTTCCACTACCAAGTCTTTGTCTACCTGATCGGTTAGGATAACGCCGATGGTATAATAATACACCACACCGGTAACCAGGATAATTGCAACAACGGCCAGCAGGCTAACACGATTATAAATTTCAAATAGCCTCATGTTCCATAAACTTATAGCCCATGCCGTACACAGCAACTATATAATCTTTACTTCCGGCTTCCACCAGTTTTTTACGAATGTTTTTAATATGCGAATATATAAAATCAAAGTTATCGGCAATATCCATCTCATCGCCCCAAAGGTGCTCGGCAATAGCAGTTTTTGAGATCACCTTGTCTTTATTGGCAATAAAATATAAAAGCAGGTTATATTCTGTCCGCGTTACCTTAACCGGTATGTCATGAACGGTAACCGTCTTGGCGGGTAGGTCCATTTTTATCTCCTTAAATTCAACAGACTGCTGGCCGTCAAAAGATTTACGGCGGACGATAGCCATAACCCTTGCCTTTAACTCGGACAAATGGAATGGCTTGGTGAGGTAATCATCGGCGCCTAAATTAAGGCCAAGCAGGCGGTCATCAAGCGAGTTTTTTGCAGAGACGATCAATACCCCATCCGGGTGGCGCGCGGCCTTTAGCATACGGATAACATCCAGCCCGCTGCCCTGTGGCAGGCTAATATCAAGGATGATACAGTCATAACGGTAGACGGATATTTTCTGGACGGCCGCTTCAAAATCAACCGCAACCTCGCATATCGTGCCCTCTTCTGTAAAGTATTCGCGGATACTGTCCCTTAACCCGGCTTCGTCTTCAACAACAAGTAGTTTCACAGTATTTTTTTGGGGTTATACTAATTATTTAATGGGCAATCTATTAATCCTTTTTGATAAATATTCCTTTTTCATCAAAGATGAGGTCGGCGCCTTTTATTTCGGCTTCGTAGGTTGTTTTCCCGGCTGCATCGGTCACTTTGCCTGCCTCTTTTATTTTAGCGCCTTTATAATGGGCCTTTACATACGGAGCAACAGCGGTGGGTAGTTCGCTTACTTTAATAGCTTTTACAATTTCTATAAATACTCCTGCAGGAGTAAACATAGCTGAGTTATCCTCGCCCGATTTACCGCCCCAGTTTGCTTCATAGTTCCCTTTTTCTTTTTCCCAGCTTACTTTGGTCGCTTCGGGATACTTGTTTGTTAACGCGGTTTTTACGGTTTGCGGTACATCCTTTGTTTTAAGGTCCTGTGCTTTTACGGTAAAGGCGGTTGCTATAACTGCCCACGAGAGTAATGCTATTTTTTTCATCTTGTTCTCTTTTTTATCAAGGTAGCTATTCATTCTGTAGACAAATTGGATGCCTGTTAATTTTCGGGCGGGGCCTGTAAACCATTGTCCTTATTATCATCCTTTTCTTTTTCCTTTTTAAATTCGAGCTTACCAAATTTATAGCTTAGGCTTATGCCAAAGGTACGGAACGGTACTTCGCGAATGGTTGACTGGCTAAAATTAGCACCGTTAGTTGTAGACCGCTGAGCTACAAACTGGCTAAACGCGTTGGATGCGGTTAAACCAATGCTGGCCTTTTTATTCAGGAATTGCTTCCTTACCGCCATGTTGTACGAGAAAAACGCGGGGCGGATACCCTGAATATTTTTTTGCGACGAATTGTAATTGCCAAAAACTTCGGCAGTCAGATCGTGCCCAAACTGGTAGGTTGCGTTTAAATTTGTGCGGGCAGCAAAACCGGTTACGGTTGCCAAACCCGGGGTTTCATTGGTACGTAAACCCAACTGGATATTTGTACGCAGGCTTAGTTTGTCAAGCGGCAATGAGCCAAATATATTAAAGCCTTCGGATATTTGTTTACCTATATTATAGCGCTGGCTTAAAAACACATTTGAATAGTTAGTGCCGTCTATAGTCAACACCTGCGCGAATGTGGTGAAGCCCTGTATATCATCGGTATTGTAACGATAGGTGGCGCCCACGTAAACATTGCCCCCATTATCAAACGACTTATTATAACCCATTTCGAAATTATGCCCTATTTCGGGCTTAAGGTTAGGGTTGCCGGTGCTGATGTTATGCGGGTCGCTAATGTTATAAAAAGGGTTAAGGTCGCCGTAATCGGGCCGTTCGATGCGATAGCTGTAGCTTACTTTGATGGATTGTGTTTTATCCAGCTTATGCGAAATAGTGAACGATGGCGCTAAAATATTATAGCCGGGGATATGTGTATTCGGAAAATCGGCGGTTGTATAGGTGTACTCGTCCCGTAGCCCGGCTTTGCCTTCGATAAAATCATTAAACAACGAAAAATTTGCCGAAAGGTAATATGCAAAAACTTTACGGCTATAGTTAAAGCCATAAGTTTGATGCGAGTTGGGAACAAATGCCCCATTGGCCACCAGCGTATCGGTAGCTACGGTATTATCCAGGTTCTCAAACACGCCTTTCGCACCGGTTTCAATGGTAAAATCCTTATTGATAGGTTGCGTATAGTCTATTGATATATCGGTTTCCTTATCCTTACCGGGGTTATTGCTCATTGAGCCGGATGATGGGTAACCGCCTGATAAATAATCCTGCCGTTGAAAAAAGTTACTGGTATTCTTGCCTGATGAAGAGGTGTATAAAATATCCAGTTCCTGGTCTTTGTCTTTAAATGTCTTTTTATAGCTCAGGTTCCAGTCTGTTGAGTTTGAGCCCGAGCGGGTATCTGAGGCCCTTGAGCTGATAATATCAGAAAAAACATTCCCGGACGAAAGTGTCATTTGCTGCTCCTGGTTGGTTACGCCGTTACCATGATTGGCAAAATGATTGTAGCCAATACCAGCGGTTAATTCATCCTTTGGCGTTATGCTCCAGTTAAAATTTATGCCCGATTGATAACCGTTCCGCACAAAAGCGGTAGTGCCTTTTTGCAGCAGGTGGGTAATTGTATCGCGCGGGTTATTATAAGACAAGCGGTCGGTAGTATTAATGGTGGTGGAGCTTAACTGGTCGTTACCGCTGAAAAAGGTATTCACGCCAAAATTACCGTTGCGGATATTGAGGTTGAACGAGCCATTCTCCAAACGTGTACCTGCCGAAAGATTTATACTGCCGTTAACACCCTGTATCTTGCTGTCTTTTAAAATGATATTGATAATGCCGCCCGTTCCGCTGGCATCATACTTAGCGCCGGGGCTGGTTACCACCTCTATACTTTTGATCTGGCTGGCGGGTATAGACTGCAAAGCATCGGCCAGGCTTGCGCCGAAAATACTGGATGGCTTTCCGTTTATTAAAAACCGGATATTGGCATCGCCCTGCAATTCCACATTACCATCAATGTCTACACTCACCATCGGCACTTTCTTTAATACATCCAGCGCAACGCCGCTTTGCGAGGTAAGGTCGTTAGCGGCATTGTAAACCAGCTTGTCTATTTTGCTTTCAACAATTGGCGTCCTGCCCACTACCTCCACCCCTTTCAGCTGGTTTTGTACCGGCGCAAGCAAAATATCGGGTACTACAACGCTATTAGCGGTGCTGCTGATAACCACACGGTCTACCGTATTGCGTTTATAACCTACAAAATCTATCCGCAGGGAATATTCCCCTTCGGGGATGTTTTTAAGTGCAAAAGCGCCTTTGATGTCGGATATAACCCCGTTAAACGGGCTGGCGCTGCCCAATTTAAAAATACTTATGGTTGCATAATCAACCGGTTGTTTGGTTTGTGCGTCAATAATTTTACCGGTTATTTTACCATTGCCTTGCGCGTTAACATTTAGTGATATTATTATAAATAAACACAGGAATAAAAAGTTCTTCATCAAATCCATTTCAATTAATATGGCGCAAATGTGCGAGGCAAAGCTGAATTAAATTTGAAATTTAGATTTTATTGTAAATAAAATATCAGGGCAGGGGCTTTTTTATGGTTGTCTGTGAGGACACAGACAACGGGTATGAGGACACAGGCAAAACGGGATATTGTGCATCATTTAATATCACCCACAGGCGTTAGGTATTTCCAAACAGGTATAGCCAGCGCGGCCCCCGCTATCGGCGCGGCGACATAAATCCAGAGATGCTCCAGGTGCCCCGAAACAATTGCAGGTGCAATGGAACGGCCCGGGTTCATGGATGCCCCGCAGATGGGGCCTGCAAACATGGCTTCCAGCCCTACTACGGCCCCGATAGCGATGCCTGCAAACTGCCCCTGCTCTTTGCTGCCATGCGCCACATTCATGATCACCAGCATTAAAAAGAACGTCAGCAGCACTTCGAGGATAAACGACTGCATTTCTGAACCCACCGGCATTGTTGCCCCCAATAAAGGGCTGGTGGGGAAAAGGAGCTTAAGTACAAGGCTGGCTAATAAAGCCCCGGCTAACTGACTGATGATATAACCCGGCAGCAAGCGTGCCTTAAAACGCCCGGCAATAGTAAACGCAATACTTACCGCGGGATTGATATGACAACCCGACACGTTGCCAATACTATAGATCAAACTCATCACAACAAGGCCCCAGGTAATAGCAACGCCAACATGGGTAACCGCACCACCAGTTTGCTGATCGATCACCATTGCCCCGGTGCCGCAAAAAACGAGTATGAAGGTACCGGTCAACTCGGCCACATACTTTCTCATGCAACATGTTTTTTTACAAAATCAGCCGCATACGCTTTGATCATATCCCGTACCCGGCGAAACTCGTTCATCACTTCTTCGGGCGTACCCGTTGCTTTAGCCGGATCAGGAAAATTTTGGTGAAAACGCTCTACATTGCCCGGAAAGAACGGACACGCTTCGTTCGCGTTATCACAAACGGTTATCACCTGGTCAAATGGAATATCTATATATTCATCCACATTATTGGAAGTGTGTTTGGAGATATCAATATGATCTTCTGCCATTACCGCGATGGCTTTCGGGTTTACGCCATGGGTCTCGATACCGGCACTGTAGATATTTGCTTTATCGCCCGCGAAAAAGCGCAGGTAGCCCTCGGCCAGCTGGCTGCGGCAACTGTTTCCTGTACACAGGACTAATATATTCTTCATATTCGTTTTTATTTTTTTTTAGCTGCAGCAACCGGGCTCGCAGCAAGCCTTTTCTTCCATTGGCTTTTCAGCAAACACCGTTATGCTGAATATACCGGTGTTTCCCGCTTTAAAGCTTTCCAGTTCAGGCGTACCCAAATAGTTACTCAATATATCATCAGGAATAACGATCACTTTTTCTTTCTGAACGGTGATATTTTTGAAGCCGTTGTTACCGATCAGTTCAAGGTACGTTGCTCTTTGTATAGCTCCGGCAACGCAGCCCGCGTACATTTCGGCATCCTTGCGCAGGGCATCAGGCAAATCTCCCACCAACACAACATCGGATATACTGAAGTGGCCGCCGGGCTTTAATACCCGGTATATCTCTTTAATCACCGCATCTTTATCGGGCACCAGGTTCAATACGCAGTTACTTACTATCACATCCGCCAAGTTTGAGGTTACGGGCATTTTTTCAATATCGCCCTGTCTAAATTCTACGTTGTTAAAGCCCAGCTTTTCGGCGTTTATCCTGGCCTTATCAATCATGGCCGGTGTAAAGTCAATACCGATCACCCTGCCGGTTTCGCCTGTTTCAGCCCGGGCAATAAAACAGTCATTACCTGCGCCGCTGCCTAAATCTATTACCACATCGCCTTTTTTGATGTTTGCGAATTGTGTCGGCAGCCCGCAACCGAGGCCCAGGTCAGCATCGGGGTTATAACCTTCCATTTGGGTATAATCATCGCTCATGATGTTATACACTTCTGTTGAGCAGCAACCCGAACCACAGCAAGATGCGGCATTGGTTTCTTTATCCTGTAGGGCTATCTCGCTATATTTCTGCTTAACTATCTCTTTTAACTCGTTTCCTGATGCTTCCATAATCTGTTCTAATTTTTTCTGTTTATTTTATCCAATAACTAACCCCTGCGGCTTCTTTCGCAAACTCGTTGATCTTAGTCTCTATCTCGTCCCTTACCTGCCTTGTTTTTTTCAGTATTTCTTCTTGGGTGCCTGTGAAGCTTGAAGGGTCGGTAAATGACCAGCCCATTCTTTTCACTTTGCCCGGGAATATCGGGCAAGATTCTGCACTGGCCTCATCACACACCGTGATAACGGCATTGTACAATTTACCTTGTTTAAAAAGGTCAAATACACTTTTCGTTTTGTTCCCGCTAATATCAATGCCTGCTTCTTTCATCACCGCAATAACATTCGGGTTCAGGTTGCCTGGTTCGAGGCCTGCACTTTCCGCTTCAAAATGATCACTGCCTATTTTATTTAAAAAGGCTTCTGCCATCTGGCTGCGCGCGGAGTTATGAATGCAGACAAACAGGATTTGATGTTTTAGGTTGCTCATGGTTATTATTGATTGTAATATTACGATTGATTGAAACAAATTTTTTTAACAGCAGTTATTCATATCCTTATAGGACGAGAAAAGTATGTTTAGCTCGTTTTGCAGGTTCTTCCAGGCTATCGGCTCAATGCAATAACAAACGCTTACTCCCTCAATGGTGCCTTGTATTAATCCGGCATTCTTTAACTCTTTCAAATGCTGCGATATGGTTGCCTGTGCCAAGCCTAATTCTTCTACCAAATCGCCGCAGATACAGGCATTGGCGTTGATCAGTTCCTGCAAAATGGCAATACGGGCCGGGTGCGCAATTGCTTTTAACTGCACGGCCAGCTTGTTTTGCGCTTCGGTAAATATCTCTGTTTTAGTTAAACCCATAATTACATCGCAATATTACGATAGATAGTTTACTATTCAAAATAAAGATGAAATAATTTTATAAGCCTTGCTGGTTTGGCATTGGCGGGCTACACGCTTTCAAGTCCCATAGGGACTAAATGTCGGTAGAAAAAATGCCGGAATGCTTATTCGGTGCCGTAGGTACCGTACTAAGTTGCGTACCGATGGCACGCTAATCCCACGTTTTTATTTTTTCTACCGACATTTTGCTCCTATGGAGCAACTCGCCTTCTTACCTAATGAGATTGTTACTGGCAATGCGTCTCCTGAATTAATAAATCGCAATTCCCTCTTCCAAATTAATCCAGAATTTAATCATAATTTAGCGTACCAAACAAAGCTACTTACCAACTGGATGAAATGGTTATTAGGCATAATTGTATGCACACTTATATATTCTACATCGCTGGCGCAAACCTATTCGCTGGATCATTATCTGGAAATTGCCAAAACAACAAGCCCGTTATTAAAAGACCTTAAAAACCAATCAACCTTAAGCAAGCTGGATAGCTTACGGTTAAGGGCCACTTACAGGCCGCAGGTAAACGGAAGCAGCGGCGCCTTATTTGCCCCCGTTATCGGCGGCTATGGCTATGCAGGCGCCATTACCAACGTACAAACCTTTAACGCGCTGGTGGGCGTAAACCAGGCCATTGTAACCAAAGATAACCTGAACACCCAATTTGCCGCTATTAGTTTGGTGAGGGATTCGCTATCCAATTCGGTACAGCTATCAGAGCAGGACCTTAAACGGGCCATCACCGCGCAATACATTACCGCTTACGGCAGCTTACAGCAATTAAAGTTTAGCCGGGAAGTGGTTGACCTGTTGACCCAGGAAGAAGGGCTGCTTAAAGACCTTACCCGCGCCAACACTTATAAACAAGCCGATTATTTAACCTTTTTGGTTACGCTGAAACAACAGAAATTATTGGCATTGCAGGCCCGGTCGCAATATAAAAACGACTATACCACGCTAAATTATTTAACCGGCATAGCGGATACGGCTATGATAGAATTAAATGACCCGGCTATAAAAAGAACATTGCCGGTTGACCAGTACAGCAGTATATTTTTTACCAAGTATAAAATTGACAGTCTGCGGTTGGTTAATAACCGCAAATTGCTTGATTATACCTATAAACCCAAAGCCAACATATTTGCAGATGGCGGTTATAATACTGATTTCACTTATCAGCCTTATAAAAACTTTGGCACCAGCTTTGGCTTTAGTATAACCATGCCCATTTTTGACGGCGGGCAGAAAAAGCTGGTTTACAACAAATTGAATATAGAAGAAGATACGCGCCGCAACTATAAATCGTTTTTTGATGTGCAATACCGGCAGCAAATTGCCCAGCTTAACCAGCAGATAAGCGAGAACGAAAACCTGCTGGTGCAGATAAATGAGCAGATAAAATATACCGAAAGCCTGATAAAGGTAGATACCCAATTACTGCAAACCGGCGACCTTAAAATTGCCGACCTGATACTGGCCGTTAACAACTACCTGGCGGTTAAGAACCTGCTTACACAAACCACCATCAGCCGGCTGCAATTGATCAATCAGTTAAATTACTGGAACAAATAATTATGAAGTACCTTAACTTATCTAAACTCCGCTCTGCTCCTCTTTATGTTTTAATGGGGATATGCGTATTGCTGTTTTCCTGCAAAGGCGGGGCCGATAAATCTGCCGACGATGAAGGCGATACAAATGTAAAAGCGCAAACCCCGGTAACGGTTACTACGGTAAACGATAGCACGATGGTTGATTATATTGACCTGAACGCTACTTCGGCATTTTTGCAGAAAGGGTTTGTTAAGGCAAATGCCAATGGTTATATCCAAAAAGTAAACGCGCAGTTAGGGCATTTTGTAAATACCGGCGAAGTGCTTTTTACCATTAAAACCAAGGAAGCGCAAAGCATTGGCAACAGCATTAATATTTTAGACACCACATTTAAATTTTCGGGAGAGAACAAGATAAAAGCAAGTGTGCATGGCTATGTTACCCAACTAAATCACCAAACAGGCGATTATGTGCAGGACGGCGAACAGTTGGCAGCCATAAGCGACCGGTCGAGCTTTGTGTTTTTATTGCAGCTGCCTTATGAGCTGAAAGCTTACGTAAGGGACGGACAGGATGTGCAGCTTACTTTGCCCGATGGTACTAAAATGACCGGCAGGGCAACCTCATCCATGCCATCGGTTGATACGGTTGCGCAAACGCAAAGCATCGTATTAAAGGTAAACAGCGATAAGCCTATTCCTGAAAATTTAGTGGCGAAGGCACGTATCATTAAATCGGCAAAAGCCAATACGGCCTCGTTGCCCAAAACGGCCATCTTATCCAACGAAACACAAACCGAGTTTTGGGTAATGAAGCTAACCGACGCGACAACTGCTGTAAAAGTGCCGGTTAAAAAGGGCATTGAAGCGGGCGACCGGGTAGAAATACTATCACCCAAATTTTCGGCGCAGGATAAAATTGTGGTTACCGGTAATTATGGTTTGGCAGATACTGCCAAAGTTAAAATTGTGCAATAATGGCAAAGGCAAACAGGGTAGATAAGGCCGAAAACTTTTTCATTTCGCACCGTAAACCATTAATGCTGGTTCTGTTCCTCATTATTACCGGTGGGGTATATTGCTATACCAAACTACAAACCTCTTTATTCCCGGAGATCACCTTCCCAAAGATCAAGATCATTGCCGATGAGGGCCTGCAGCCCGTAAACAAGATGATGATAACGGTTACTAAACCGTTGGAGAACGCCATAAAACAAGTGCCCGACCTGGAAGTGGTTAGAAGCACCACCAGCCGCGGCAGCGCCGAAATATCGGCCTATATGGACTGGAGCGCGGATATTGACCTGAGCAAGGAACAGATAGAATCGCAGATAAGCAAGATACGCGGCGACCTGCCCGCAGATGTGAATATATCGGTAGAGAAAATGAACCCCTCTATCCTGCCCGTAAGCGGGTACACGCTGGAGAGCCATAACAAATCGCCCATTGAACTGAAGGAGATAGCGACATTTATGGTAAAACCATTTTTATCGCAGGTAAGCGGGGTATCAGAAATAAGGGTTATCGGCGGCAAAACAAAGGAATACTGGCTGGTGCTGCATAAGGCGAAGATGAGCGAGCTGTCGCTTACGCCGGACATGATCAATACGGCTTTGAGCGCGACCAACTTTATAAAATCCGAAGGTTACCTGGCAGATTATAAAATGCTTTATTTAACGGTAACCGATGCTACAGTAGTGAATAAGCAACAGCTGGAGAATTTGGTTATCAGCAATAACCGCAAAAGGGTTATCCAGTTAAAAGATGTGGCCGACGTGCAAATAAGCGAAGGTATTGAGTACACCAAAATTAACGCTAACGGGCACGACGGGGTATTGATAGCCGTAATTAAGCAGCCCAATACCAACCTCATCTCGCTATCAAACGATATGGAGAAAAAAGTGGCCGCGCTTAAAAAGATGCTGCCCGAAGGTGTAACCATAAAACCATATTACGTACAGGCCGACTTTGTAAACGACTCGATAAAAAGCGTAACGGACAGCGTATGGGTGGGCCTGTTATTGGCTATTATTGTCGCGGTTATCTTCCTGCGGTCGGCAAAGGCAAGCGCTACCATTTTGATAACTATCCCGGTTACCTTATTCCTTACCCTTATTGTACTGTACGCGGTGGGCTATACCTTTAACATCATGACCATTGGTGCTATCGCAGCAGCCATTGGTTTGATAATAGATGATGCCATCGTGGTGGTGGAGCAGATACACCGCACGCACGAAGAACATCCTGATGAACCTACGCGCAGGCTTTTAAAAAGAGCGATAGATTATTTATTCCCGGCAATGGTAGGCTCATCTATCAGTACCATCGTTATCTTCATCCCGTTTTTATTGATGACGGGCGTTGCAGGAGCCTATTTTAAGGTAATGACCAATACCATGATCATTACGCTGGTATGCTCGTTTTTTGTTACGTGGATAGGTTTGCCGGTTATTTACCTGATGCTTACCCGCAACCAGCATGCCCATAAAAGCACCGCTAAAAAAGAAGAAGTACATACGGTAAAGAAGCAAAAGTGGGTGTCCTTTTTTATCCTGCGCCCTTATTTGGGCATTGCCATTATTGTTGCGCTGATAGCGGTTATTGTTATTATCCCGTCAACACTCGAAACCGGTTTCCTGCCGGATATGGATGAAGGAAGTATTGTGTTTGATTATAACTCGCCCCCCGGCACCTCTTTAGAAGAAACGGACCGAATGCTGCGCGAGGTGGAAAAGATCATTGAAAAGGAGCCGGAGGTGGAAGCCTATTCGCGCCGTACCGGCACCCAAATGGGTTTCTTTATTACCGAACCTAACCGCGGCGATTATTTGATACAGTTAAAGAAAGACCGCAAACAAACTACCGAAGAGGTTATAAGCGACATCCGCAAAAAGGTATCATCAACCCAACCGGCCCTGACTATTGATTTTGGGCAGGTAATAACCGACATGCTGGGCGATTTGATGGAATCGTCACAACCAATTGAGATCAAAGTTTTTGGAGAGGACCAGCAAATCCTGCAAGGCTTGTCCAAGCAAATTGCCGCCCAGGTAACGGCAGTAAAAGGCACTGCTGATGTATTCGACGGGATAGTTATTGCCGGCCCGTCGGTAAGCATTGTGCCCGATTATACCAAACTGGCGCAATACAATATTACACCCAGCAACCTGCAGTTCCAGGCGCAAACCGCTTTGGAAGGCAACGTGGTAGGTAATTTGTATGAGCAGCAGCAACTGCCCAATATCCGGATGGTTTACCCTGGCAACCGCTACCTCAATATTAACGGTATCAAAAACATGAACGTGTTTTTACCCGGTGGTAGACTCATGCCAATAACTCAATTAGCCACGGTTGAATTGCATCCCGGCGATGCCGAAATAAACCGGCAGGACCTGCAATCAATGGGTGTGATAACCGCACGATTGGAAAACAGCGACCTGGGCTCTGTAATCCCGGCTATCCAGAAGAACATCGCCAAAAACGTAAACATGCCACAGGGCTACCATGTAGAGTACGGTGGTGCCTACGCCGAGCAGCAGCAATCGTTTAAAGAGTTGCTGATGATCCTCATTATTGCCAGCTTATTGGTGTTCGGGGTTATCCTGTTCCTGTTTAAGCAATTCAGGATAGCATTGCTGATATTGGTATTGGCCGTGTTGGGCATATCGGGCAGCTTTTTGGCCTTGTCTATAACCCATACCCCGCTAAACGTGGGAAGCTATACGGGGCTGATAATGATAGTCGGTATTATTGGTGAAAACGCGATATTCACCTTCCTGCAGTTTAAGGAGAGCGCGCTGGAGAAATCGGTAGACGAAGCTATCATCTATTCCATATCTACCCGCCTTCGGCCCAAATTGATGACGGCTTTGGGCGCCATCATAGCCCTGATGCCATTGGCCCTGGGTATCGGTGCCGGGGCGCAATTGCACCAGCCATTGGCCATCGCGGTTATCGGCGGGTTCCTGGTGGCATTGCCATTATTGCTCATCGTATTGCCGAGCATGCTGCGCATATTATACCGCGACAGTGTTAGCCCGACAGAGGAGGTGAATGAGCCGCAAGTTTAACACAACTTTTATACAGAATTATTAGAGATATTAGGGCGATAATAAGAGAGAATTAAGCGATTATCAGTCGCTATTAGCCGAGAAGTTAAGGATAAATTAACAAGATAAACCATTAGTATGAAAAAGATCATTTTAACAACAGCCGCATTGCTTTTGATAAGCCTTGCGCCAAAAGTATTACATGCGCAAACTTATGTATTGGATAAAACCATCGACCTTACCGGCGACGGCGGTTATGACTATGTATCTATTGATAAAGTAAACAACCGGCTGTATGCTTCGCACGGCAAAATGGTTAATGTTGTTGACCTGGCTACCGAAAAGCAAATTGGTGTAATAGAGGATATGAAAGGCGTACACGGCATTGCCATTGATAATAAGGCTGGTAGAGGATTTATCAGCGATGGCGGTGCCAACGCGGTGGTTGCCTTTGACCTGAAAACATTAGCTAAACTGGCTACTATCCCGGTTGATGCCAAAGGGCCTGACGCTATTATGTATGACCCTTATTCTGACCGTGTTTACAGCTTTAATGGCGAGAGCAATAACTCATCGGTAGTTGACCCTAACACGCTTAAACAGGTTGGAACCGTTGATCTGGGCGGCGGCCCTGAGTTTGCCGTATCAAACGGTAAGGGTTTAATTTACAACAATTTGGAAGACAAGAACAGTCTGAATGTAATAGATACCAAAACACTAAAAGTGATTAAAAACTACCCATTAGCACCCGGCGGCGGCCCAACCGGCATTGCATTGGATGATAAGAATCACCGCACGTTTTCGGTATGCCGTACCAACAAAGCCATGGAAGTTATGGATATTACCAATGGTAAAGTAGTTGCAACAGTGCCAATTGGAGCCGGTGTTGACGCTGTAGCTTATGACCCGGAAACCAAGCTGATATTTTGCTCAAATGGGGACGCGACAACGACCATCATCAAACAGGAATCAGCAGATAAATACAGCGTTGTTCAAACCCTGGCTACCCAAACGCGTGCAAAAACGCTGGCTTTGGATACTAAAACACATAAGATCTATTTAACAGTAGCGTCTACCGTTGCCGGTACCCGCACGCCTGTGCCAAATTCATTTAAAGTGCTGGTTTACAAGATGCAGTAAATTTTCAAAAGGAATTTCGGAAAATTATATTTATTATTGGGGATTAAGTTATTTAAATTTAAGTTAAATTACACTTTATTATCCCCCTAAGCCTAATTTGAATTTTTTGATTTTTCTATAATTTATGATAAAAAGGACCGATTTCGTTTATTCGCAGGTTGCAGAACCTCATCGTAGCCGTACCAAGCAAATTTTAAAGCAGTTTCCAAATTTGCGGAACCTGATAGGTAAAAATCCGAACACTATTTTTGCCATTATTGGCTTAGTTGCATTCCAGGTTACGCTTGCGTGGTTTTTACGCGACCAAAGCTGGTGGCTTGTATTTGGCGCGGCCTATTTATTGGGTGCATTTGCCGACCATGCTTTGTTTGTAATGATACACGAGTGTGCGCATCAACTGTTATTCAAAAGCCGCTCGGCCAATCGTTGGGCTGGTATATTTGCTAACCTGCCCCAAATTTTCCCAAGTTCTATATCGTTTGAACGCTACCATATTAAGCACCACTCTTTCCAGGGTGTGCATGAGTTGGATGCCGACCTGCCCAACAAATGGGAAGCGAAGCTGATCAGTAACTCGTTTTTAGGCAAGGCCTTATGGTTGTTATTCTTCCCGGTATTTCAATTGTTCCGTTTATCGCGTCTACGGGAAATTCAAACATTTGATATTTGGATCGTATTTAATTTAGTTGCGCAAATAATATTTACAACGGTTATCGCTTATTTTATGGGCTGGCATTCTATCGCTTTCTTATTGTTAAGCTTCTCATTCTCGGTTGGCTTGCACCCGCTTGGCGCCCGCTGGATACAGGAACATTACCTTACCCATAGCGTTGAACAGGAAACTTATAGTTATTACGGCGGGTTAAATTTAGTTGCCTTTAATGTAGGCTTTCATAACGAACACCATGATTTTCCTTCTATCCCATGGAATAAGCTGCCGGAAATAAAGAAAACAGCGCCTGAGTATTATGATACCTTATTCTATCATAAATCATGGACAATGCTATTTTTCCGCTTTTTGTTTGACCGGGAGATATCTCTTTTTAACCGGATATTAAGAAAAGAACGAGGCAAAGTTGCTCTCACAGATGTATCCAAACCGGACGCGGAAATGAGTATACCTAAAGCAGAGGACGCAGAAATGCAAGTACATTAATATTAAAGGGCTTCGAAAGAGGCCCTTTTTGTTTTGCAATTATCTGAAAGGGCATAAAATTATTACCTCACCACAGTTACATACCCTGAAAGTATCGGCTTATTATCCTTAAGGTCAATAACATAATAGTAAGTTCCAAACGCTACATCTTTACCATTATAGCGCCCGTCCCACGGTTTGCTATACCCTACGCTGTTAAATAATCTCACCCCCCACCTGGTATAAATATACACCGTGCATTGGGGAAAGTACTGAAGCTCGGGAATGTTCCAGGTATCGTTAACCCCGTCATTATTAGGCGTAAAGGTATTCGGGATATTTGGCAACGAGCAATTTACTTTTTTGATAATGACCGTATCAGTTACTGTACAACCATTTCCATTGGTAACTGTTACCCAATAAGTTCCGCTTGTAGTGACCCTAAAAGTAGGCTTTGTACTGTTATCCTGCCATAAATACTGGCCAAACGAACCGGGATTAAGTATTAATGAGTCGCCGGCGCACAGCGCCCGGTTAGTGCCCAGGTCGGGTGCAAGCTTACCGAATACGGTTAAATCTAACAATGTAATTATACTATCACATCCTTGCGCGGTACGTAAGGTATCTATGTAAGTACCTGTCGTATAAACTGTCTTCCCCGATGGCAATACATAAGTGCCCCCATAGCACATCGAAGTGGAGCCATTGTTTCTGATTGCCGGAACATAGGTGTAATTTATCTTTACACTGTTTGAGTTAACCCGGCAATTAACGTTTTGTATAGTGCCATTCTCGGCCACGCCAACACGGTAATAATAAGTGCCCGATACCCTTAGGTCAGCAGTAAAACCGGCGCCGTTGGCGCCTGCTATATCGGTCCACGTGGTACCATCAGCGGATATTTGCCATTGATAAGCGTTAGTAAGGTAACAACTTCCTATAGTCGAAAAAAGATCAAGCGGTTGATTGCAAGCCGTAGTTATGGTACTGGTATTAAAACCTGTTACCCCAATATTTACTGCCGGGCCTACGGCGGCAAATGAAATATCATCAAGCGCCAGGTCATTCCCAAGCCCTCCCGGTGCATTGTTGTGCATCCTGATCACAACGGTAGAAATGCCCGGCGGGGTTTTAAAATTGAATCCATATTGTTTCCATTTACCGGGAATAACAACAGGAATGTCACCCGAGCTATAGGTGCTCAGGATAGTCCCATCGGTTTTTTCCACGGTAAAAGTAATGTTCGGCAAGATCTGGTTCAGGGCAAGCATGTTGAATATCCATGAAGAAAACTGGTAAGTTGTACCATCGCAAAGGCCGTTTACCGTTTGAACATAAAAGTCACTGGGCTGATAGGACGCATTGATCAGCATAAAATAACCGTTAGTATTGCCTGTATGGTCTGTAAGTGTTTGCCATGCATTGGTATAACAGCCTGATGTATAGTTTACAATAGCATACTGCCCATCATTTGGGCAGGCATTGTTAACATACTGCAAATTAGTGATGCCGGCAGGTAGTTGCGGCGCAATGGTGCTAACGCCCGAACCAAATGTTTCATAAACTATAGGGGTACCTAAACTACTGGTACATTGGGAGTAAGCAAAAGAAACGGAAAGGATGAAAAGAAGTAGCAGGGTAATTTTTTTCATCATGTGAAGGTATGCTAATATAAGCAAATTTTTCTAAACCTTAAAATTCAGGATGCGGGTAAATACTGTTAAATTTGCATCCTGATTGATAATCAATACTTAATGGGAAGAGTAAGGAAACGAAATTTACTGATAACGATCATCCTGATCCTGTTTTTTGGCTCGTATGCGCGGCATAGGTTTATTGCAAAAGAAATTACCATAACCGGCCGTTTGCAGAACCGGCAGATGACGGAAATTTCGGGCATTGCGGCATCGGGTATATTTAAGGATGTTTATTACATACATAACGACAGCGGCGATACCAGCCGCATATTTTCTATATCGCCGGACGGCAAACTAAAAAACACCATTTACTACAACGGCGACAAAAAAGAATTACTGGGCGTAGCAGACTGTGAAGATATAGCTGTAAGTATAGGCCCATTACCCGGTAAAAGTTATGTTTATGTAGGTGATATTGGTGATAACAGCGGTTACCGGAAATATATTACCATTTACCGGATAGAAGAAAAACCATCCTGGGCAAAAGATAGCTTAATAAAAACCACAGCAGTGCCGCTGCATTTGAAATATCCTGACGGGCCAAAGGATGCGGAAACTTTAATGATAGACCCGGTGCAAAAGCTGTTTTATATTGTTTCTAAACGGGGGGATACTGTAGGCGTTTACACTACCCCTTTAAACTATAAGCCAAATGACACCTTAACTTTAACAAAGCGCAGCAAGTTGTTTTTTGAAGGTATAAAGCCTTTTAAATGGACAACAGCCGGGGATATATCAAGGGATGGGAAACAGGTATTGCTTAAAAACTACCAAAAAGTGTATTACTGGCAGCGTACCGGCACCGAGCATATTTGGCAAACTATGCAGAGAAAACCACGCGAGCTGCCCTACCAGGTAGAAAAACAAGGCGAAGCCATAGGTTTCACGCTTGATGGCAAGGGATATTATACTACAAGCGAGGGTGTGTTTGCGCCTATTTATTATTATAGGTCACCGGGCCAATAAGTGCATTCTTAACAAATAGCTTATCATTTATTAAAATAAAACTTATACTTTTAAAACAAAAAACCTCAAATATGAAAACAAAATTTTTTTCTATCGCGATACTGCTGATGTGCAGCGCTATGCTTTGCTTTGCTTTTTTTGCTGACCTGACCGGTAAATGGACAGGTAATGTAAAAACACCTGATGGCACCGACTTTGCGCTTACCTATGTATTTAAAGCAGACGGCAATAAATTAACCGGTTCATTCCAATCTCCTGCAGGTGAAATACCTATAACTGATGGTAAAATAAATGGCGCTGACTTTTCTTTTACCATGGATTTTAACGGAACACCAATTTCAAATGTGGGTAAATATTATGGCGACTCGATAGGCGTTGATGCGATAATTGGCGGTAATAAATTCCATTCAAAACTGGTAAGGGCGGCTAATTAACATATTGCAGGATAACATAAAAAGCCTTTCTATACGGAAAGGCTTTTTACTTTGTAATGATTTTGCTTCTGTAATGGTACAGTAACTTTGCGCATCAAATTTAGGATATGAAAATAGAAATATGGTCTGACGTGATGTGCCCGTTTTGTTATATCGGCAAGCGCAGGTTTGAAGAGGCTTTACAAAATTTTGAACATAAGGATGATGTGGAGGTAGAATGGAAAAGCTTTCAGCTTAACCCGGATATGAAAACAGATCCTAATTTAAATATCAACCAGTATTTAGCCGATGTAAAAGGCTGGACACTGGATTACGCCAAACAATTAAATCAACAGGTTACAGAAATGGCCGCGGGCGTTGGCTTAACCTATGACTTTGATAAAGCAATTGTTGCCAATAGTTTTGACGCGCACCGGTTTGCGCACCTGGCAAAAAAGCATGGATTGGGCGACGAGGCAGAAGAAATGTTATTTAAAGCTTATTTTACAGAGGGTAAAAACATTGCAGACCCCGGCACTTTAATTGAGCTGGGAATAGAAATGGGATTAGATGAACCCGAGGTGAAGCAAATTTTAGAAAGTGGCGCCTATGCCGGCGAGGTTAAAAATGATATAGCCGAAGCAGGCCTCTTGGGTGTAAGGGGCGTACCATTTTTTGTGTTCGACAGAAAATATGCGGTATCGGGCGCACAAATGGTACCTGTATTTACAGAAACGTTAGAAAAAGCATACAAAGAGTGGAAAACTGAAAAGCCGTTTACTGTAATTGATGGAGATACCTGTTCGACCGATGGTAATTGTTAATTAGTTTTTGTTACTTAAAAGCCATATAAAATAACGTTACTAACTTTTTGCAGATATTAGTCAGCTTTATTAGGGTATAATAATACCTTTGTCCCAATTAAATGAATAAAACAAGCAGCACAAGCTCAATTGTAATTAAAAAAAGGACCGCTAAGATGAGGAAAAGCGTTTCTGACTTTTTTGTCACGCTTTATAATATCAACAAATTCATCCTTCGCTTTTTTAAAGAAGCCTTTTTACCCCCTTTCGAGTTTAAAGAGATCATGCGCCAATGCTATGAAGTTGGCGTACGCTCGTTTACCTTAATAACGTTAACAGGTTTTATCGTTGGTGTTATTTTCACCAAGCAATCGCGGCCATCATTGTTACAATTCGGGGCATCGTCGTGGCTGCCATCGTTGGTATCTATAGCTATAATGCGCGCGCTGGCCCCATTGGTAACGGCGCTTATCGCTGCCGGCAAAGTAGGTTCCAGCATTGGCGCCGAGTTAGGATCCATGCGCGTGACCGAGCAGATTGATGCAATGGAGGTATCAGGCACCAAACCCTTTAAATATTTGGTGTGCACACGCGTATTGGCTACTACCCTGGCTATACCCATTTTAGCTACTTATACCGCATTTATAGCGTTGTTAGGCGGGTTTTTAAATGTCTATTTTAATGAAGGCACCAGCTGGACAACTTTCATTGAGCAGGTTTTTGAGCCTTTAACCTTTGTTGATTTTGTTGCATCGTTAGCTAAAGCTATTGTATTTGGTTTCACTATTGGTATAGTGGGCTGTTACCAGGGCTATAATGCAAGCCGGGGCACGGAAGGTGTGGGTAAAGCTGCCAATGGCGCCGTGGTAACCGCCATGTTCTTGATATTTGTTGAAGAAATAATAATTGTGCAGATAGCCGGTTGGTTTAGATAAAAGCAGATATGGAAAAACCAAAAGCGCAAATAGATTATAACAACAAAGTGATCAGCATAAGGGGATTGAAAAAATCTTTTGAAGATTATGCGGTACTTCGGGGTATTGATCTTGATCTGTACCAGGGGGAAAACCTGGTGGTTTTGGGGCGGTCGGGCACCGGTAAATCGGTATTGATCAAAATCATATCAGGCTTGTTAAAACCGGATGCAGGAACAGTTGAAGTGCTGGGATCTGAACTGGAAAAAATAACCGATGATGAATTACAGCAATTGCGTGTCCGTATCGGCTTTTCATTCCAGAACAGTGCGTTGTATGATAGCATGACCGTACGTCAAAACCTTGAATTTCCATTGACGCGTAACCGCAAAAATTTAACCCGGGCAGAAATAGATACATCGGTAGAAACCGTATTGGACGCTGTAGGCCTTTTACATACCATTAATCAAATGCCGTCAGAACTTTCGGGCGGGCAGCGAAAACGCATTGGTATAGCGCGCACATTGATATTGAACCCGGAAGTAATGCTATATGATGAGCCTACAGCAGGGCTTGACCCTATTACCTGTATCGAGATCAACGAGTTGATAAACGAAGTGCAGCAACGCTTTAAAACATCATCCATCATTATTACGCATGACCTGACCTGCGCCAAAGAAACCGGCGACAGGATAGCCATGCTGCTTGACGGGCAGTTTCAACGTACCGGAACATTTGAAGAAGTATTTGACACAAATGACGCGCGGGTAAAACCTTTTTACGATTACAACTTTATACAGTAGATTTATACCAAATATAAAATGGACGCAAAAGATAACAAACGGGCGATATGGGTTGGGCTTTTTTTAGCACTGGGCCTTATCGTATTTATAGTTGGTGTATTTTTCCTTGGGGGCCAGCAAAAAACCTTTTCAAAAAGTATTCATATCGTTTCGGTATTTGACGACGTACAGGGCCTAAAAGCGGGCAATAACGTTTGGTTCTCGGGCGTAAAGATCGGTACCATCAGCAAGATAGAATTTACCGGTCCCGCACAGGTTAAGGTGTTGATGAAGATCGATGCTTCAAACCAGCAATATATTCATCGCAACGCCAGCGCCAGGATAAGTTCTGACGGGTTAATAGGCAATAAAATTATTGTGATTGATGGCGGCAGTCCGCAGGCGCCTATTATACAGGATTATAACACCTTACAAGCTGCAAAGCTGGTATCGACAGATGATATTATAAAAACACTGCAGCAAAGTAACCAGAACGTACTATCCATGACCGGTGATTTGAAATTGCTGAGCCGTAGAATATTACAAGGTAAAGGAACTGTTGGCGCATTATTGGCCGATAGCATAATGGGCATACAATTACGTGCCGCCATGAGCAATTTAGCTACTACAACAGCTGCGGCCGCCCGTATGTCGGCACAGTTAGAAACTTTTGGTAAAAAGGTAAATACCAAAGGCGGCCTGGCCGATAATTTATTTACAGATACCGTAACATTTAGTAAGGCCAAAGCAGCAGTAAATCAATTACAGCAAGCCGCCGCCAGCGCCAAAGCATTTGCCGATAACCTGAATGATGCCAGCGCCAAACTAAAAAGCAGCGATAATGTAATTGGCATTATGCTGAATGATCCAAAATCTGCCGCACAATTAAAAAGCATCATAGAGAACGCGCAAAAGGGTACTGTACTGTTAAATGAGGATCTGAAGGCGGCGCAAAGCAACTTCTTTTTAAAAGGATTTTTTAAAGACCAGGCTAAAGCAAAGGCGGACAGCTTGAAAAAGGCCGGTAAGAAATAGTTGAAAGGGTTTGCAAAGGTTGTAAGAGTTGAAAATATTGAAGTGGTTACAACGTTTACAACCTTTCTTAACTTCTACAACTCCCAACACAAACATTTCCATTTCTAAAAGGTTATTCATAATAGCAAAACAACCTGTTATGAAAACACACGAGCAATCAGTTAAAACCTCGAAATCTGAAAAACGCGATGGATCGCAAAGCAACGAGCTTAAAACAGATTCGCCGTTAAGTGAAAAAGATGAATTTAAGAAGGCGGAAAACCGCACAAGAAAAGCCCTTAAGCATCATCTTTAAAAAAATGCCCGCTACAAAATTGCAGCGGGCATTTTTAATTTGAATATGCGGGTAATTTTTTAATTTTAGCTTATTCAAATAGCCATCCATGATGAAACCTATCCTATATCTATTCTTAATTGCTTTGCTTTTTTTCTCTGCCTGTAAGCCATCTGTTAAACCGGAAAACCTTTATGGCAAATGGAAATACATTAAGCTGGAAAGCCCCAATGCCAACCCGCCTTCAGTTGAGCCTGACTGGAAATTAAAAATAGAAGCGCCGTATATTGAGTTCTTGAAAAACAATGACCTCATTATGCATTTTAGCGGCGAGGTATTGGCCCACGGCAAATTCAGAACAGATGGGGATAAAATTCAGTTTAACCAAGTATTAGATGGCGGCCAAACCCGGGAGTTTCCGTTTTATGTTATTGAGTTAAGCGATAAGCAAATTGTGTTTGAAACCCGGGGCGAGGATGCGGCAAGGGTTACAGCGGTTAGGGAATAATATTGGAGCAGTAATTATTTTTTCAAAAAAAAGGTGATACTTACCTCCTATTTTACACATAGTAATAAAAGATAATTTATGCCTGGTACCGATGATCTTGAAAATTCAATTGTAAAACGGGAAAAGCTTTTTATTGAGTTATACAAAAAAGCTTTTCCAGCCGTGGCAAAGTACGTTAGCCGCATGGGTGGATCGTTTGATGACGCAAAGGATGTTTTTCATGATGCGCTTATTGCATACTATGAAAAGGTGTTAATTAACTCATCGATAGCGGATAACGACATTGCCTATCTTGTTGGCACAGCAAAAAATTTATGGCTGAAAAGATACCGGAATACCGGCCATAATGTTCCGTTGGATAATGTAGAAGTTGCTTTCGAAGATGATGAAAACATGCCTTCATCCCTGCGCTTATTACGCTTTTTAGAAACCGCAGGTAAAAAATGCATGGAGTTGCTGGCGGGCTTTTATTATCATCAACAACCGTTAGCAGAAATTGCCGGGCAGTTTGGTTATTCGGGTGTGCGTTCGGCAACTGTACAAAAATATAAATGCCTGGAAAAAGTAAGAGAAACCATAAAAGAAAAAGCATTGACCTATGACGACTTCATGGAATGAGACCGAGCAAATAGAGGCCCATATTTTAGGGAATGCCGATGCTGGTAGCGCCTTGCTATTTGAAGCAAAAATGCTATTGGAGCCAGAACTGCATAATAAAGTATTGTGGCAACAAAGGGCGTATGAGGTTATACAAAGTTATGGCCGTAAGCAATTGAAACAGGAAATTGAAGCTGTTCACCAACAACTATTTACCCAACAAGAGCATAAAAGCTTCAGCCAGAAAATATGGCTGTTTTTCACAAATCAATAAACTAAAATAATTATGAATATCGATAAACACGAGTTCCGCAAATTTGCGGTAGGGCATTGCCATGTCAAAGATCAGCAGGTAGATAGGTATCTATCAGGAGTAGCAAGTACATCCCTGCCTATCGCCATGACGCCTTATATAACCGAAGAGCGTGAGTTACGGGTAGCACAAATGGATGTTTTTTCAAGGTTGATGATGGACCGCATCATCTTTTTGGGCGCAGCGGTTGATGATAATATCGCCAACATCATACAAGCCCAGTTATTATTTCTGCAATCAACTGATCCGAAGAAGGATATACAAATGTACATCAACTCGCCCGGTGGTTCTGTTTATGCGGGGTTTGGCATTTATGATACCATGCACTTTATAACACCCGATGTGGCTACTATTTGTACCGGTATGGCACTATCTATGGGTTCGGTATTATTGTGCGCTGGTGCTGCGGGCAAGCGTGCGGCATTAAGCCATTCGCGTGTTATGCTTCACCAGCCATTAGGTGGTGTACAGGGACAGGCGTCAGATATTGAAATTACCGCAAAACAAGTATTAAAAGTTAAAACAGAGCTTTACGAAATAATAGCCAAACACAGCGGCCAGGATTATCAAAAGGTACATGATGTATCAGACAGGGATTACTGGATGACAGCGGCCGAGGCAAAAGAATTTGGAATAATTGATGAGGTATTGGTGAGGGAGTAAAATAAATACCGATTTATTAAATGTTGTTAATAGCAACCTTTTTTTTAAATTTGATATGAGTTATTGGTTTATGGATAAAAATAAGCGAACATTCGATCAGGCTGAAATAGAGCTTTTAAAAGAGGGGTTAAAACGTACTTATAAAGAACGTTTTGAGTTTGCTACCCGTTTATATAAAATACAGCAAACTATGAATAAAGCCACTATAACTCATAAACCTTATATCAGCAAGTAAGTCTGTGGATATTTTTGATGAAGAAATATTAAATTTCTGGAAAGCACTTCAAGAATATAATGTGCAATATATTATGGTGGGTGGCTATGCCATCAATTTACATGGATATCAACGCTTTACCGGTGATATGGATATATGGCTTAAAGATACCTTAGAAAACAGGAAACAATTACGTAAAGCTTTTGCAAGTTGTGATATGGGCGATTATCCCATGATTGAGTACATGCAGTTTTTACCGGGCTGGACTGACTTCCACCTAAATAATAATATGCGCCTGGATATAATGATCGACATGAAAGGATTAGAAGGTTATACTTTTGATGAGTGTTTGCAAATGGCATCAATTGCTGACATTGAAAATATTAAAGTACCATTTCTGCATATTAACCAATTAATCGAAAATAAGCGGGTTGTTAACCGTCTGAAAGATCAAACCGATGTTTTAGCGCTTGAACAAATAAAGCAGTTGAGAGGCGAATCTTAATGCCCCACAACCATCCTACCGCTCGCTACAACTACCTCCCCTATCTTTCTTCGTCCAATAATTAATATTAAGAACGCTATCAATGTTGATCCTGCCATAATACCGGCCATTGGCGCAGCGCTGCGGCTGTCAAAAAAGCTTACGCTTAACGAGGCAAGTGCGCCAAGCCCTAATTGCAGTGCACCCATTAAGGCAGATGCGGTACCGGCGTTTTTAGAGAATGGGGCTAATGTAAGCGCTGATGCGTTAGGGCTGATAGTACCTACACAACATAATAAAATGAATATCATAAAAATAGTGCCGCCCAATCCAAACCAGCCATATATAGCGCCTATTACAAATATTATTGTTGTTATTAATTGCACCGTTAGCGCGGTAAAGATGATCTGCTCGCTTTTAAATCTTTTCATCAACAGGTTATTTACCTGGCTCGATCCGATAAAACCGATGGATAGCCCGGCAAATATCCATCCGTAAGTTTTGGTGCTTACCTTAAATACTTCCATAAATACAAGCGGCGAACCAGCTACATACACAAACAACCCCGCAAAGGCAAAGGAACCTGCTAATGCGTAAGTATAAAACTGTGGCTCTTTAAATACCTGTAAAAAACTGGTAACGATGGGTTTGGGCTTTAAGGAATAAGTGGGATCGGGCTTATAGCTTTCGGGCAAGGCGAAAATTACCGCTAATAGTATTAATACGGCTAACCCCGTGAGGATGACGAATATAATATGCCAGTCCCAAACAGCGGTAACATAGCCGCCTACTGTTGGCGCTATCATTGGCGATGCACCTAATATTAATATCAGGAACGCGAATATTTTGGCATTATCTTCAACAGGAAAAATATCCCTCACCATTGCCATGGATGCTACACCAGCCGCACAACTGCCTATCGCCTGTATAAAACGAAGCAGGATCAGCATTTCAATGCTGGTAGAAAAATAACAGCCAATAGACGTGATAATATAAAGGGCCAAACCCACATACAAAGGATTTTTGCGTCCGAACCTATCCAGTAGCGGGCCGTACAGAAGCTGCCCTAAGGCTATCCCCACGAAAAAGCTGGATAAGGATATCGAAACCTGTGCGGTTGTAGTATGAAATGACCTTGCAATTGCGGGAAAGCCAGGCAAGTACATATCGATAGAAAATGGCCCCAGCGCGGTAAGCGAACCCAATATCAGGACAGTAAAAAAATAGCGTTGTTTGGTCATAAAATTAAAAAGCGTGTCCCGGTAAAGTTTTGCAAATATCGCTTTTTTGACTTAACGGGCGGTTGTAAAGAATGTAATTTTATTAACGCGGCAATACGAAAGCAGTTGTATTTTATTGGGAATTATTATAATATATTTTTAATAAAAATTACAATAAACAGGCAATTAATATTAAATATTATACACTATATTTGTTTAGCACGAAAAAGGCCAAACCCATCAAATTAGGTAATGATCGTATTTTTTTATATATACTTTAATTTCTTTTTCGGCGTTTTTAGACCTAAATTATGTCAAAGCGCATTTTAATTTTAGACGATAACCAGGATATATTAGAGATTGTACATGAAACGCTTACTTATGAGCAGTTTGATGTAAAAAGCACCAGCGAAAGCGCTGATGTTATCCCTATGGTTGAAGATTTTAACCCCGACCTGGTGATACTGGATTACCGTGTTGCGGGTACCAATGGCGGCGAACTTTGCCGCCAAATTAAAGCGCACCCTCAATTTGGGGGCACACCAGTCATTATTTTTTCAGCTTATATTAATCACCAGGATGAACTTTTGGCTTATGGTTGCGATGCCATAATTAATAAGCCTTTTGATTTGAACGAGTTGGTTGAAAAGGTAAACAGCCTGCTTTAGAATTATCACTCGCATTTCCTTATTAACATCATTATAACGGGCCTGTTTTTAAAACAACAGGGCAATTAGTTTGTTTACAACAAATTATCATATTGCTAAAAGTTATAAATATTTAAAAACCCCAAACTTTTTATAATTATAATGCTTATTATTGTTTGACTTTAAACAACATCTTACCAAATGAAAATTTTTATAGCCAAGCTCCCTTACCAGTTCCAGGAAGCTGACATTTCAGAATTGTTTGCCGCTTATGGCGAAGTAGCGTCTGTTAATTTAATTATGGACCGCGAAACAGGCCGAAGCAAATGTTATGCTTTTGTTGAAATGCCAAACGATGAAGAGGCGACACTTGCGATCACAAATCTTGATGAAAAACAAATTCTTGATAAACCAATAGCGGTAAGCCAGGCAAAAGAAAGGCCCGAAAGAACAGGCGGCGGTGGTGGCGGCTTCCGCAGCGGTGGCGGTGGTGGTGGTTTCCGCGGCGGCAATAGCGGCGGTGGGGGTGGTGGTTATCGCGGCGGCAATAGCGGCG
>Ga0193702_1000064_pt1 | contig 45010 bp, 41 predicted proteins | sample U3a1metaG_FD_143060 | JGI IMG/M metagenome (GOLD analysis project Ga0193702, IMG submission 143060) | Soil microbial communities from a riparian zone of the East river system, Colorado, United States - U3a1 | ecosystem: Environmental > Terrestrial > Soil > Riparian zone | place: USA: East River... | reverse complement strand
GCCCAGCCTTGATGGAGCACGGCGATGTGACCACCTTCTTCCACGAATTTGGCCATACCGTGCACTTGACTTTCGCGGGCCAGCCGAAGTGGTCGGGCTACAGCTACCAGTGGGACTTCATTGAATCGCCATCGCAAATGTTCGAGGAATGGACGATCGCGCCAACCACACTTCAACTGTTTGCCAAGCATTATCAAACGGGCGAAGTCATTCCGGCTGAGCTCGTCAAGCGGCTGCAGCGCGTGCAGGAAGTGGGCAAAGGATTGACGGTGCGCCGCCAGATGGGCTTGGCGGCCTTGAGTCTCGAACTGCACAATCGCAATCCGAAGGATATCAACAGCGACGCGTTGGTGAAAATGACCACCGAGAAGTACACGCCATTCCATCATGTCGCCGATACCCATTTGCAAACGGCGTTTGGCCATCTGGAAGGGTATTCGGCGTATTACTACACCTATATGTGGTCGCTGGTGATCGCCAAAGACGTCCTGACCGAATTCCAGAAGGACGGCATGATGAATCCGGCCGTGGCGGCGAAGTTTCGCAAGACGGTACTCACCCCTGGCGCCTCGCAACCGTCCGCGCAACTGCTGACCAACTTCCTCGGCCGCCCCTACAGTTTTGACGCCTACGTCAATTGGCTGAACAAAACCGACTAAGCGGCGCTCAAAAAAGGCCGGTGACGATCACCGGCCCGTGTCTTCGTTCGAGGTCGTCCGATCGGCGCCCGCATAAAAATAGCTTGCAATTAGATTGCGCGCTATGTAATATAGCTCCCATGAACCGCCCACCTGCCACTATTCCCCGGCTTGACGCACAACTGTGCTTTGCGCTGTACTCGACGTCGCTGGCGATGGGCAAGGTGTATCGCAAGCTGCTGCGCAAACTGGGGATCACCTACTCGCAATACCTGGTCTTGATGGTGTTGTGGGAACAAGACGAGCTGACCGTGTCCGACATCGGCGTGCGCCTGTTTCTCGACTCGGCCACGCTGACGCCGTTGCTCAAGCGCATGGAGTCGCTGGACTTGGTCCGGCGCGAACGTTCAGCCGCCGACGAGCGGCAAGTGATCATCAGCCTGACCAGGCATGGACGGCAACTGAGCACGCCGGCGCAGGACATCCAACAGGAAGTACTGCATGCGACCGAATGCCTGCAGGCGGAAGCGACGCGGCTCAAGGAGGAACTGGCCCAGCTGCGTACCACGCTGGGCCGGCATGCATGAATCACACCGTGCTCATTTTTCCCAAATAAGTTGTTCGCTATTAAATTGACTACAATCAACTTCTCATGAGGCACCATTTATATAGCGCGCTATTTGATTGATATAAATATTACCCCTGGCGGCTCTGCCCGCTCCCCTTGCACTACCTACTCTTGAAAGGCTGAATCATGAAAATCTCACATCGCCTGGCCGCCGCAAGCGCCTTCGCCCTCGCAATCGCCAACGCCGCCGCCGCCGCCGTCCCGGGTGTTGAACCCACCACGGCGCAGTTCTTGCAGGCGCTCAACAGCGCGCCGGGCAAGCCGATCGAACAACTGGCGCCGGCCGATGCGCGCGCCGTGCTGGCTAGCGTTCAGGCTGGCGTCAAACTGGTCCTGCCGAAAGCGGATGTGTCGGAGAAGCGCATCACCGCCGATGGCCGCCAGATCAAACTGACGATCGTGCGCCCGGCGGGGAGCAAGCAGCGCCTACCCGCCTTCATGTTCTTCCACGGCGGCGGCTGGGTGCTCGGCGACTTCCCGACCCATGAACGGCTGGTGCGCGACCTGGTCGAGCAGTCCGGCGCCGTCGCCGTGTTCGTCAACTACACGCCGTCGCCGGAAGCCCACTATGGCGTGGCGCTGGCGGAAGCGTATGCGGCCACCAAATGGGTGTCCGAACATGGCGAGCAAATCGGCGTTGATCGCACCCGCCTGGCGGTGGCGGGCAACAGCGTCGGCGGCAATATGGCCACAGCCGTCAGCCTGATGGCGAAAGAAAAAGGCAGGCCACAGCTGCGTGCGCAGGTACTGCTGTGGCCAGTTACCGATGCCAACTTCGATACGGCATCGTATCGCCAATTCGACAACGGCTATTTCTTGACCGGCAATATGATGAAATGGTTTTGGGACAGCTATACGAGCAACGCCGCCGAGCGCAATGAAATTTATGCCTCGCCACTGCGAGCCAGCGAAGGGCAGCTGCGCGGCTTGCCGCCGACGCTGATCGAGACGGCCGAAATGGACGTGCTGCGCGACGAGGCCGAGGCATATGGGCGCAAGCTCGATAGCGCCGGTGTCGCCGTCACCACCGTGCGCTACAACGGGATGATCCACGATTTTGGCCTGCTGAACGTCCTCAGCACCGTGCCGGCAGTGCGCTCGGCAATGGAGCAAGCCGGCAACACATTGAAGGAACGCCTGAAATAATCCGCTGTCAAAGCGGTCGGCCTTACGCCGTGCGTGCGCCGGCAATGTAGCGGTCGACCACGGTCGGCAGCACCGTCAGCGGCACGCCGCCGCTTTTCACGATCGCGTCATTGAAGCCGGCCAGGTCGAATTTGCCGCCCAGCGCCGTCTTCGCCCGTTCGCGCTGGCGCAGGATTTCGTTGTGGCCCATCTTGTAGCCGCAGGCCTGGCCCGGCGACACGCAGTAACGGTCGATCTCGCTGGTCATGGCGGCCACGCCGCGCCCCGTGTTTTCAACCAGGAAGCGGATCGCCTGCTGCCGCGTCCACTGCATCGCATGCAGGCCGGTATCGACCACCAGGCGGCAGGCGCGGAACTGCTGTGCCTGCAGATAGCCGATCTGGCTGAACGGATCGCCCGCGTACAGGCCGAACTCATCGACCAGTTGCTCGGCATACAGCGCCCAGCCCTCGACAAAGGCATTGAAGCCCATCAACGAAGTGATCAGCGGGAGCTCCGCATGGTGTTCCGCCAGGTACGCCCCCTGCCAGGTATGGCCGGGAATGCCTTCGTGTGCGGTCAGCGTGGCGATTTCCGACTTCGGCCACAGCTTGGTCGACTTCAGGTTGATGTAGTAGATCGCCGGCCGCGACCCATCCAGCGCGGCGAAATTCATGTAGCCGAGCGCGGCGCCGGCCTCGATATCGGATGGCACACGCTTGATCACCAGCGGCGCCTTCATGTCCAGATGCGAAATTTTGGGCATCAGCGCACGGACCGCGACCACCCGCTCATTGCAATAGGCGATCAGTTGCGCGCGCCCTTGAGCCGTGTCGGGATAGAAGCGGCTGGGATCTTTCGACAGCGCCAGCAGGCGCGCACCGACCGTGCCGTGCGTGATCCCCTGCGCCTTGAGGATGACGTCGATGCGCGACTGCAGCAGCTTATTCTGCTCCAGCCCGATCGCGTGGATCTCGGCAGCGCTGTGGGTGGTCGTGGTTCCCAGCTTCAGCGCCCATTCGTAATACGCGGCGCCATCGGGCAAGCGGTGCACGCCGGCGACGTCGGTGGCCTTGGCGGTGGCCTTGGCGAAGGTGGCGATCTGGCGCTCGAGCGCCGGATACACCTGCGTGTCGACCAGCGCCGTCGCGCGCGCTTCCCAATCGCCGGCGATGCCGAGCTTGCTGGTGCGCGCGGCGATCGAGGTGACCAGTTTCTGCGCCGCTGCCGCGACCTTGCGATAGTCGCGCAACTGGCCGAGCGCGGTACGGGCGATGAAGGCGGGCGGCACGATGCCCTTGGCGGCCTGCTCGGCGATGCGCGCGCTTTCCTGGTCGAGCACGCGGGCCATCGCCGACACGCGCGCCAGGTAGGCTTCGGCGTCGGCGGCGTTGGCGATCTGATGCTGCGAGTCGAGAAATTCGGGGATCCGGGTCACCGCCCCATCCTGCTGGGTAACCGGGAAGGGCGCGGTGCCGCCGTAAAAGCCGCTGGCCGCCCCGCCATAGGAAAAGCGCAAGCCGTCCACACCTTCGGCGGCCGCATACTGCACGCTATCGTAGCGAAGCTGCGCATCGGGCCCGAGCTTGGCGCGCGGCACCGCCGCCATCCGGGCCAGCATCGATTTCACCTGGCCAGCCCATTGGGCGTCGCCGGCGGGAGAGGCATCTTCCAACGCTGACTTGAGCGCGAAGCGGGCCCCGGAATCGAGTCCCAGCGAGGTGGCCGAGGCCGGCGACAGGCGCAGGATTTCTTCCGCAAAGTCGGCCAGCAGGCTTGCAAACTGCGCGTCGGCCGCGACGCCCTCCCCGGCCTGTGCGCCCGCCATGCGGGGCAGCGCAGCAACGGTGGCGGTGGACAGCGCGGTCAGCAGGACATCGCGGCGGGAGAAGGTCGGGCGGGCATTGTGCATCACATCCTTTGTCGGCAGGTGAAAAAATCCATGTGATGCCGACAATATCCCGAGCGGCGGATTGCTGTCAATGTTGACGCGTCATAATTAGGAAGCGGCCGGAGCCGCCTCGGCCCACCGCGCGCCCCTGGCTGGTCTTGTTATTTCCTCCGGGTGTAGCTGATCTCCATCCACTTTATCGTTGTCGGCGACCACCATGTTCATGGTGTACTTGCTGCTCTTGCCGGTAAGCGGATCGGCCATCGAACCGGTGGACTTGATGACCTTGCCGTTCATCGTGCCGGTCGACATCATCATGCCGGTACTCATCGTGTCCATCCACGTGCCCACATAGCGCTTGGCGACATTGTCGTAGCCCTGGAACCCGAGGCCGGTGAAGGGCTGGCCCATGAAGCTGCCGGCGTATTGTTCTTCGAGGTAGCGGTTACCGAGTATCCATTTGCGCACCGAGGTCCCGGTTGTTTCTTCGGGTGGCTTGGCCGGATCGATCCAGGTCTTCGATTTGACGTCGAAGTTGCCGACCAGGGGGTCGAGCTTCTTGTGCGCCTCGCCCGGCGTCGCCGCCTTTGCCACCGCTTCCATGGCGGCTTTGTCGTCCAACTCGGGCTAGCGCGGGCCGCGCTTTCTCTTCATCGGCAAAACGCCAGCAGCGCGCCATGGCGACATGTCTACTGTCCGCGCGACCGTCGCGGGCGCCGGCGAACGATCGATGGCGCCGCCGCACTCCCCGGGCTGGTCGCCGGCTCCCTGGAATCATGCGGCATTTCCGCATCCGATCCCCCGCGGCCCAGGCCGGCTCGAGAAAATCGCCGCCCGCCGCGCGCTTTTTCGGATCCCGCCTCCGCCGTGCGTTCATCCGCCAGGAGGAACAGGCAAAAACGCTGGATCTGTTGTACCCAGCCGGCGGTGGTCGGGGCGAAATCCCCGCGCCGGCAAGCCGGCACCCACAGCGTGCAACTCTCGATCTGCCGGTGCCGGGCCAATGCTTGCGCAAAATAGGCAAGCAGCATACCGCCCGCGCCGCGGCCGATCAGATGAAGCTCGGCCTCGGGCGGCAACAGCGCCAGCATCTGATGCAATCCGCCGCTCGCCACAATGCTGGCGCCCAGCGCATTTTGCTGCATCGCTTCCCACCCCATCGTGGCGCCCAGTTCCGTGCCGGGATGCGCCCGCACTTCGTCGAAGCGAGCGGCCGACGCCCCGCCGGCCACCACCGTGCCCGGCGCGCTCAGCTGCGCACCGGGCCATATGATCGACAGTGGATATATCTCCCGCGGCAAGAAAATATCGCGATAGTGCTGGGCGCGCTCGACGGCGCTGGCCTCATCGCGGTCGCCGCCGTGCGCGAACAGCATCAGGCGCGGTTTCTGCCAACCGGCCGTCAGCCGCGTGAAGTCGTCCGAGAAGATATGCCTGATGTCGTCTGCGGTATTGCCCCAGTGTCCGCCGCACTCGAAAGCGCCATCCTCGCGCAAGCTGACGATGTGGGGGCGCAGTTCCTGGTAGTCGATCCGGCCGACCGCGGGCAAGTCAGGTGCGAGAGCGAGCGTGGCCGCGGCGGCGCTTGGCGCTGCCAGCACGCCGAGGCGCGCGACCCAGATGTCCGTGCCGTTGGCCAGCCAGTCGGCGTAGGTCAGTTTGCCGAAGCCCCCCTTGCCCCAGGCGGTACCCCAGGAATTTTGAATCCAAAATCCTTCGTTGTCGTAGCCGACGATCGCGAACGCGTGTGGCCCCTCGGTGTGAGCCTCCTGCCGGATGATGCCGTCGCTCATGACCGAGCTCCAGCCGGCGTGTATGCGGCCGGTGGCATATAGCACCCCGACCTCGGTCAACGACTCGTGCATCGAGCCCAGGTCGTGACGGGCGATGCGGTAGTAGGCGCCCAGCGGCGGCTGGGCTGCGCTCTCGCTGCGCGCGCGTCCAGCCGGCTTGTCGGCGCCACCGGGCCCGCTGCATGCGCCATCCTGATACCAGGTCTTCATGGCGTCGCGCGCGCTCGACCCGTCGTCGCCCGGCCAGACGGCGTAGCGGCGCGCTATCGTGTGCAGCATGCGCGCACTGACGCCGTGCACCTCGCGCGGGCGCGCACTGGTGTGGACCAGATAGTCGGCGACGGTCGCCAGGGCGTAGCCCGCACAACCGCCGTCGGCGCCTTGGTCCCGGATCCTGACCTTGGCCTTTCGGTACTCTTCCAGCGTCCGTTGCAAGGGCATCTCGGCCAGCGTCGGCACGTACATGCAGTCACGGAAATCGACGGTGTCGGGGCGGGCGTTGAGGATGTAGCGGCGCCCTTGGTGGGTGATCTGCGGGGCAAGGCTGGTTGTGGCCATTCAGGAACTCCTCGATTTGTATTGCTGAAACTCTTGGAATCTCGGCGACATCTCGGCGACATCTCGGTCCGTCGGTGCTTGTACGGCGCCCTGCCTTGGCGGGGAGAAAAAGATATTCATGATCAAGACGGAATAGCCCGGCACGCGGAGGAACGCACTGTACATGCGGTGGATAGTGCATAAAGGAAAGAACTTACAGGCGCCAGGTGAGAGTGGAGCGGGGCCGAGTGGGTATGTCTGTCGAGTACCGGGTGACGGATACTTCGCGACTACCAACGATCACAATATAGCACCGTAAATACGGTAAATAACAACCAATTATCACAATGCAAGGGAATGGGCAAAACTCTTGTGAAAACCGCACATGACGCGGGCGCGCTCTTCGACCGCGCCGGTGCCGTCCTTCAAGTCGCGTACTTCGGATTCGAGCTTGGCGTTGCGCGCCTTGAGTTCTTCGGTTTTCTTGTTGCTCGCCGCGACCTGCGTTTCGAGGTCGGACGCAGCCAGCCGCCCTTCCCCATCCATAGGGGTACTGGATCAGCAGCAGGGTCGCGAGGGCGTTCGACAAGGTCGACTGCGCCCAGCGAGGTGAAGCGCTGAGCTGCGTGACGCTGCGCTCAGCTCTGCCGCATTGCCGGCGAATCCGCGCGCCACCGAATGCGCAACCAGGGTGGGAGATGGAAAGCACTCATGGCCAGGTACATCGCCGTCATGTCGTTCATGGGCCAGCCGCCCCGGACGGCGGAACAGATCGGGTCTGCGTTGCCGGCAATCGCGCTGATCAGCGCCATCAGCGCAAAGCAGGGCGTGGCCGCCAGGCAGAGCCAGCCGGCCAGCTTGACAGCCGTGTCAGGCCTGCGCGTATTCATCATGGCGGCGCCACCAGATTCCTTGTTCATTACGTCCCTTGGGCGCGCGGTCAAGCCACTGGTACATGCCCCAGATGCCGTCGAGGCCACGCGAATAGCCCGAATAGGTATGGTAGACCTGGCCATCTTCGAGCACGAAAGCGCTGACGCCCGGACGGTCACGCGTATAGGTAGCGACATCGGTTCCGATCGAGGCGGCAATCAGCTCCATTGGACTTGCGTTGCCCGTTTCCTGCCATTCCTTCACGGTCTGCCCGCGGGGGATGCCCTGCGCGGCTGGCTCGCGCCGGTAGTTGTATTCGATGCCGCCTTCGCGCTGCTGTTCCTCGGTGAAGAAGACACTGAAGTCGCTGTTAAAATCACTGTTGGCCGACGACGCCCAGTCGAACTGCCAGCCCATGCGCTGCTTGAATGCCTGTAGCTTGTCGAGCGGCGCGCGCGAGACCGCGCTGAAGGCCACGTCGTGGTTTTCAAGGTGCACCGCGATGCCATTGAAGCCATCCGCAATCGACGAGCAGGACGGGCAGCCGGCCGTATAATCGGGCCCGTACATGAAGTGATAGACGAGCAGTTGCGAGCGGCCCTTGAACAAGTCGGCCAAGCTCACTCGGCCTTGCGGCGTGTCGAAACGATAGTCCTTGTCGACCCGGACCCAGGGCAGTTGCTGGCGCCGCTTGGCCACCTCGTCGCTGCGGCGCGTCAGGTCCTTCTCCGCGGCCAGCAGGTCCAGTCGTGCGGACGTCCATTCCTTGCGTGTTCCAATCTTGTGCATCATGTTTCTCCTTTGAGTGAGGGTTGTCATACCATTCGCGGTGCGACAAATAGTAGGACGCGGTCACATGGAGGTGGGAGTAACATTGTTGACGGGATTAGGACGGCCGCTGCGCGACTCGCGCCAGCCCGGCGCTTTCGAAGGCGAATTGACGACGGCAAGCCGCGCGCCCCACTCCAGCTAGCCCGCCAGTGCCGACCTGAACTCGGCAGGCCGCCGCCAATACCTATCTGCCCCGATTCGCCAGCGGATGGCCGGCGTCGAGCTGGAGCAGGTCCCGCAGGTTGCCGTACAGGTCGGCGAAGACCGCCACCATGCCGTAGGGCGCCTGCTTCGGTTCGCGCACGAAGCTGATGCCCTTGGCGAGCATCGCGTGGTAGTCGCGCCAGAAGTCGTCGGTGTTGAGGAACAGGAAAACGCGGCCGCCAGCTTGCTTGCCCACGAAGGGGCGTTGCTTCATCCTAGCGTGCGGGCGGCGCGGCCGGTGCGGGAGAAGGCGCCGGTGCCGCTGGCGGCGCCGGCTTGCCGTTGGCGCCGAGGACCTGTACGAAAATCTCGTTCTGCTTGATCATGCCCAGCTCGTAGCGGGCGCGCTCTTCGACCGCGCCGGTGCCGTCCTTCAGGTCGCGCACTTCCGATTCGAGCTTGGCGTTGCGCGCCTTGAGTTCTTCGGTTTTCTTGTTGCTCGCCGCGACCTGCGTTTCGAGGTCGGACACGCGCAGCCAGCCGCCCTTCCCCAGCCACAGGGGGTACTGGATCAGCAGCAGCAGGGTCGCGAGGGCGAGCGTTATCAGGCGCATTGCTTGGGGACCGGCCAGCGTACACGCTGGCCGGTGCTCCGGTCTTACTTCAGGTTGTAGAACGCGCCGCGACCCGGATAGCTGGCGATGTCGCCCAGGTCTTCTTCGATGCGCAGCAGCTGGTTGTACTTGGCCATGCGGTCCGAACGCGACATCGAGCCGGTCTTGATCTGCAGCGCGTTGGTGCCGACCGCGATGTCGGCGATGGTCGAATCCTCGGTCTCGCCCGAACGGTGCGAGATCACCGCGGTGTAGCCGGCGCGCTTGGCCATCTCGATCGCGGCGAAAGTCTCGGTCAGGGTGCCGATCTGGTTGATCTTGATGAGGATCGAGTTGGCGATGCCCTTCTCGATGCCCTCTTTCAGGATCTTGGTGTTGGTGACGTACAGGTCGTCGCCCACCAGCTGCACCTTCTTGCCCAAGGCCTTGGTCAGGATCGCCCAGCCGTCCCAGTCGTTTTCCGCCATCGCGTCTTCGATCGAGATGATCGGGTACTTGTCGCACCAGGTCGCGAGCAGGTTGGTGAAGTCGGTCGCCGACAGGGACAGGCCCTCGCCTTCGAGCACGTACTTGCCGTCCTTGTAGAATTCGCTGGCTGCGCAATCGAGGCCGAGGCAGATCTGGGTGCCCGGCTCGTAGCCGGCCTGCTCGATCGCCTGCATGATCAGCTTGATCGCTTCTTCGTGGTTGGCGACCGACGGCGCGAAGCCGCCTTCGTCGCCGACCGAAGTGGTCAGGCCTTTTTCGTGCAGGATCTTCTTCAGCGTGTGGAAGATTTCGGCGCCGTAGCGGATCGCTTCCTTGAAGCTCGGTGCGCCGACCGGGATGATCATGAACTCCTGGATGTCCAGGTTGTTGTCGGCGTGCGCGCCGCCGTTAATCACGTTCATCATCGGCACCGGCATCTGCATCGCGCCCGAGCCGCCGAAGTAACGGTACAGCGGCAGGCCGGCTTCTTCGGCCGCGGCCTTGGCCACCGCCATCGACACCGCCAGCATCGCATTCGCGCCCAGCCGGCTCTTGTTCTCGGTGCCATCGAGGTCGATCAGGGTGCGGTCGAGGAAGGCCTGTTCGTTCGCGTCCAGGCCCATGATCGCTTCGGAGATCTCGGTGTTGATATTCTCGCAGGCCTGCAGCACGCCCTTGCCGAAGTAGCGCGTCTTGTCGCCGTCGCGCAGTTCGATCGCTTCGCGCGAACCGGTCGAGGCGCCCGACGGCACCGCGGCGCGGCCCATCACGCCCGATTCGAGCAGCACATCGCACTCCACGGTCGGATTGCCGCGCGAGTCGAGGATCTCGCGGCCGATAATATCAACGATAGCACTCATGTCAGTCTCCAAAGATAAGAAAGGGGCGGGCCGATTCGCGTGGAATCGGCCTCGGTGGAACGCGGCCGGGACGATGAGCCGGGCGTGGCTGCATCAGGCGGTGAAGCTGGACTCGAGGAAGCCGGCCTTCTTCACCACGCGATCGAGATCGACGAGGGTCGAAAGCAGTTCTTTCATGCGCGCCAGCGGTACGGCGTTGGGGCCGTCGGACAAGGCTTGCGCCGGGTTCGGATGGGTTTCCATGAACAGGCCGGCGATGCCGGCCGCCACCGCGGCGCGCGCCAGCACCGGGATGTGCTCGCGCTGGCCGCCGGACGAGGTGCCCTGGCCGCCCGGCAGCTGCACCGAGTGGGTGGCGTCGAACACCACCGGGCAGTGCGATTCGCGCATGATGGCGAGCGAACGCATGTCCGACACCAGGTTGTTGTAGCCGAACGAGACGCCGCGCTCGCAGGCCATGAAGTTGTCGGTCTCGAGACCGGCTTCCTTCGCCGCTTCGCGCGCCTTGTCGATCACGTTCTTCATGTCGCCGGGCGCGAGGAACTGGCCCTTCTTGATATTCACCGGCAGCCCGGACTGCGCGCAGGCGACGATGAAGTCGGTCTGGCGGCACAGGAAGGCCGGGGTCTGCAGCACGTCGACCACCGCGGACACCGCGGGGATGTCTTCGGTGGTGTGGATGTCGGTCAGCACCGGCACGCCGATGGTGCGCTTGACGTCGGCCAGGATCTCGAGGCCCTTCTCCATGCCGAGGCCGCGGAACGATTTGCCCGACGAGCGATTAGCCTTGTCGAACGAGGATTTGTAGATGAACGGGATGCCGAGCGCGGAAGTGATTTCCTTCAGCGTGCCGGCGGTGTCGAGCGCCATCTGGCGCGACTCGATCACGCAGGTGCCGGCGATCAGGAAGATCGGGTGCTCGAGGCCTACATCGAAACCGCAAAGCTTCATGCTGCGTCTCCTTGCAAAGCTGGTTCGGCGGCGTCGGCTTTGGGCGCCGGCGCGTGGCCCGCGTCAGCCTTGCGCGCAAGCGCCGCCTTGATGAACGATATGAACAGCGGGTGGCCGGTGCGCGGGGTCGATTTGAACTCGGGGTGGTACTGCACGCCCATGTACCACGGGTGCGCATTGGCGCCGCTGCGCGGCAGTTCCATGATCTCGCACAGGTCTTCGGTCGGGGTGCGGGCCGAGACCACCAGGCCGGCCGCTTCGACGCGCGCCAGGTAGTGGTTATTCGCTTCGTAGCGGTGGCGGTGACGCTCGGTCACCACGCTGCCGTAGATTTCGGCGGCCAGGGTGCCGGGATTGACCGCGCAGGTCTGGGCGCCCAGGCGCATGGTGCCGCCCAGGTCCGAATTCTCGTCGCGCTTCTCGACCTTGCCGTCATGGTTCTGCCACTCGTTGATCAGGGCCACCACCGGCTGGTCGGTCTCGGGATCGAACTCGGTCGAGTTGGCGCCGGCCAGGCCGGCCTTGTGGCGCGCGTATTCGATCAGCGCGACCTGCATGCCGAGGCAGATGCCGAGGTAAGGGACCTTGTTTTCGCGGGCATAGCGCGCGGCCATGATCTTGCCTTCCACGCCGCGCTTGCCGAAGCCGCCCGGCACCAGGATCGCGTCGTACTTGGCCAGGTGGCTGCAGCCGCTGGTCTCGATGTCTTCGGAATCGATGTACTCGATGTTGACCCGGCTCTCGGTGTGGATGCCGGCGTGGCGCAGCGCCTCGGTCAGCGACTTGTACGATTCGGTCAGGTCGACGTATTTGCCGACCATGCCGATCGTGACTTCGGCCTTCGGATGCTCGAGCGCGTAAATCAGCTTGGTCCAGACCGACAGGTCGGCCGGCGGCGCTTCGATGCCGAGCGCCTCGAGGATGATCGCGTCGAGGCCCTGGTCGTGCAGCATCTGCGGCACCTTGTAGATGGTGTCGGCGTCCCACACCGAGATCACGGCCGCTTCCTCGACGTTCGAGAACAGCGAGATCTTGGCGCGCTCGTCGTTCGGGATCGGGCGGTCGGCGCGGCACAGCAGCGCGTTCGGCGAGATGCCGATTTCGCGCAGCTTTTGCACGCTGTGCTGGGTCGGTTTGGTCTTCAGTTCGCCGGCCGAGGCGATGTAGGGCACCAGCGTCAGGTGCACGAAGGCGGCCGACTTGCGCCCCGCGCGCAGGCTCAGTTGGCGCGCCGCTTCGAGGAAGGGCAGCGATTCGATGTCGCCCACGGTGCCGCCGATTTCGACCAGCGCCACGTCCACCCCTTCGGCGCCGCGATAAATATAGTCCTGGATTTCATTGGTGATGTGCGGGATCACCTGCACCGTCTTGCCGAGGTACTCGCCGCGGCGCTCCTTGCGGATCACCGATTCGTAGATCTGGCCGGTGGTGAAGTTGTTCACCTTTTTCATGCGGGTGCTGATGAAGCGCTCGTAGTGGCCGAGATCGAGGTCGGTCTCGGCGCCGTCGTCGGTGACGAACACCTCGCCGTGCTGCATCGGGCTCATGGTCCCCGGATCGACGTTGATGTACGGGTCCAGCTTGAGCATGGTGACTTTGAGGCCGCGCGATTCGAGGATCGCGGCGAGGGAGGCGGCGGCAATCCCCTTACCAAGGGAAGACACGACGCCGCCAGTGACGAAGACAAATTTGGTCATTGCAGATGGTGCCGAACGGCACATGCGGGAAATTGAAATTATACCTTAAACCGGCGAAAGCTTCCTCAAAACAAGGCAAAAAAGCCGGAACGCGGAGCAAAACCGGGGGCCGATGCGTGCCGGCAAGCGCACCCGGCCAAGGTGTGCCAGCGAACAGACCCGCCCGCTCACATCGTCCATGCTGAACCTTTTCCACGGAGGTCACTATGTCTTACGAAGAACGCGATGCTTACGGCATGTATGTAGACCACGGCCAAAAGGGTCCGGGTCCTGAACTGATGGGCGCCGACACCCTGATCGGCGACCATGTCCACAACCTCAAGAACGAGCACCTCGGCGAGATCAAGGAAATCATGCTCGACATGCGCAACGGAAAAATTGCGTATGCGGTGATGTCGAGCGGCGGCGTGCTCGGCATCGGCGAGAAGCTGTTCGCCGTGCCGTGGGAAGCGCTGACCCTGGACACCCAGCACAAGCGCTTCACCATGAACATGGACAAGGATCGCATCGAGAACGCGCCCGGCTTCGACACCGACCACTGGCCCGACATGGCCAACCAGCAGTGGGCCAGCCAGATCCACGGCTACTACGGCACCAGCGCGGCGCGCTAGCCGCAGCGCGGCGCACCTCAGCAGAAATCGCGGCTGCGGGTGTCGAGCCGGCCCAGCAGGGCCGACAGATCGACCAGCCGCTTGGCCACCAGGTGGCGCACCCCGCCCTCGTGCTGCCAGACGCCATACACCCCCAGCAGCGGCGCATTGAGCACCTCGCGCCGCTGCTGCTCGACCAGCTTGGGCCAGACGATCACGTTGACGTTGCCGGTCTCGTCTTCGAGGGTCAGGAACAGCACGCCCTTGGCGGTGCCGGGCCGCTGGCGCACGGTAACGATGCCGCAGGCGCGCGCGAGCTGGCCGCTGCGGTAAGTGGCCAGTTCGGCGGCCGGCAGGAAGCGGCGCGCCAGCAGTTGCGGGCGCAGCAGCGCCAGCGGATGGCGGCCCAGGGTCAGGCCCTGGGCGCGATAGTCGCCGACGATCTCGTCGCCTTCGCTGGGCGCGCGCAACTGCGGCGCCTCTTCCTCGGGCGAGGTGGGACGCAGCAAATCCTTGTCGGGCACCGCGCCCACCGCCTGCCACAAGGCCTGGCGCCGGTGGCCGGCCAGCGACTGCAGGGCATTCGCGGCGGCCAGCGCCTGCAGCTCGGCGCGCTCGAGCCGGGCGCGGCGCGCCAGGTCGCCGACGCTGGCAAACGGCCGGATCGCGCGCGCCTCCTCGATGCGCGCGGCCGCCTCCTGGCCCATGCCGCGCTGGAGCGACAGGCCGAGCCGCACCGCCGGCTGGCGGCGGCGCGTGGCGTCCGCTTCTTCCAGCGTCGATTCCCAGCCGCTGATCGCGATGTCGACCGGGCGCACCTCGACGCCGTGGCGCTGCGCATCCTGCACCAGTTGCGAGGGGCTGTAGAAACCCATCGGCTGGCTGTTGAGCAGCGCGCACAGGAAGGCCGCCGGCTCATGGCATTTGACCCAGGCGCTGGCATACGCGAGCAGCGCGAAGCTGGCCGCATGCGACTCGGGAAAGCCGTATTCGCCGAAGCCCTGGATCTGGCTGAAGATCGCTTCCGCGAACTCGGGCGCGTAGCCCTTGTTGATCATGCCGCTGACGATGCGCTGGTAATGTTGTTCCATGCCGCCCTTGCGCTTCCAGGCCGCCATCGCGCGCCGCAGCTGGTCCGCTTCGCCGGGCGAATAATCGGCCGCCACCATCACCACCTGCATCACCTGCTCCTGGAAAATCGGCACCCCCAGCGTGCGTTTCAACACCTCCTTGATTTCGGGCTTCGGGTAGTACGGCTGCTCCAGCCCCTGGCGCCGCTGCAGGTAGGGATGCACCATGCCGCCCTGGATCGGTCCGGGGCGCACGATCGCCACCTCGATCACCAGGTCGTAGAAGACGCGCGGCTGCATACGCGGCAGCATGCTCATCTGGGCGCGCGATTCGATCTGGAACACGCCGATGGTGTCGGCCGCGCAAATCATGTCGTAGGTGGGCGTGTCGGCGCGCGGGATGTCCTGCATCTCGAACGCGTTACCGTGGCGCTGGCCGATCAGCTCGAAGGCGCGGCGCAGCATCGACAGCATGCCCAGCGCCAGCACGTCGACCTTCATCAGGCCCAGTTCCTCGAGGTCGTCCTTGTCCCACTGGATCACGCTGCGCTCGGCCATGGCCGCGTTTTCGATCGGCACCAGGCGCGACAGCTTGCCGCGCGCGATCACGAAGCCGCCCGGATGCTGCGACAAATGGCGCGGAAAGCCGAGCAACTGCTGGGCCAGCGCGGCCCACTGCCGGGCCAGCGCCGACTCGGGGTCGAGCCCGCTTTCGGCCAGGCGCTTGAGCAAGTCCTGCTTGCCGTCGAACCAGTGGTGGGTCTTGGCCACTTTTTCGACGATCGCCAGGTCGACGCCGAGCGCCTTGCCGCTGTCGCGCAGCGCGCTCTTGGGCCGGTAGCTGATGACCACCGCGGCCAGCGCCGCGCGGTCGCGCCCGTATTTCTGGTAGATGTACTGGATCACTTCTTCACGCCGCTGGTGTTCGAAGTCGACGTCGATGTCGGGCGGCTCGTTGCGCTCGCGCGAGATGAAGCGTTCGAACAGCAGCTTGCCGTCGGCCGGATCGACCTCGGTCACGCCCAGGCAATAGCAGACCGCCGAGTTGGCGGCCGAGCCGCGGCCCTGGCACAGGATGCCCTTGCCGCGCGCGAAGTGCACGATGTCGTAGACGGTCAGGAAGTAAGGCTCGTAGCGCATGGCGGCGATCAGCTCGAGTTCGTGTTCGAGCTGCTGCTGGATCGCGGCCGGGATGCCTTGCGGGAAGCGGCGCTGCGCGCCCAGATAGGTTTCCTGGCGCAAGAAGCTGGCCGCGGTGTGGCCGGGCGGCACCACCTCGTCCGGATATTCGTAGCGCAGCTCGTCGAGCGAAAAGCTGCACAGGCGCGCGATGCGCAGGGTTTCGGCCAGCGGCGCGGCACCGTACAGATTGGCCAGGCGCAGGCGCGCGCGCAGGTGCTGCTCGGCGTTCTGGGCCAGCGCGTAGCCGCAGGCGGTGACCGGCTTGCCGAGGCGGATCGCGCTCAGCGTATCCTGCAGCGGCTTGCGCGAGCGTACGTGCATGCAGACGTGGCCGACCGCCGTGATCGGCAGCGCATGCTGCCAGGCCACTTCCTCGATGCCGGCGCGATGGGCGTCGTCGAAGGCGCGGTGCAGCAGGTTCAGGCCGATCCAGGCACGGCCGGGAAAGGTGGACGCCAGCCAGGCGGCCTGGGTGTGCAGGCGGTCGAGTTCGGCCGGCTCATGACCCGGATAGGCCGGCAGCAAGATCGCAAGGCAGTCCGGCATGCCTTGCAGGTGGGCTTGTGCGGGCGCCGGCGCGGCGAGGTCGGCCGGGGTGAGCCGGTAACTGCCCTTCGCGCCGCGGGTGCGTCCCAGCGTGATCAGTTCCGACAGGTTGCCGTAGCCATGGCGGTTCCGGGCCAGCAGGATCAGCGACAGCGCCGGGCTGGCGTCGGCATGCTGGAGGTGGAAGTGGGCGCCCACGATCAGCGGCAGCGCCGCCTTCTTCGCTTCGGCATGGGCGCGCACCACGCCGGCCAGCGAGCACTCGTCGGTCAGCGCCAGCGCCGCATAGCCGAGCTGCACGGCGCGCGCGACCAGCTCCTCGGCGTGCGACGCGCCTTGCAGGAAGGAGAAATTGGACAGGCAGAACAGCTCGGCGTAATCCGGCAGGCTCTGCGCTGGAGGCAGCGGCGGGGGCGGCATGGGGAAAACGCTATGTGAAGGAAGGAATCGGCATACTGTATAAAAAAACAGTATAACCCACCCACGAAACCGGGGACAGACCTCAATTTTGAATCTTTCCAAATCGAGGTCTGTCCTCGTTTGGATTTTATGCACCAATTTCGTGCGTATAGCATGGGATACATGCCTTGCGCTTATATATTTATAACGTTGCCTTAACGCCACAGCTGAGCATCTTGCTCATCGTCTTAGTGATTAGAATGAAAATTTTTGATCCCGGAGACGCCGCGTGTTTACCCTCACAACATTACGAAAATCGGTACTCATCAGCCTGTACGGCAGCGCCGCACTCGCCGTCTTGACGCCCGCCGCCCACGCCCAGACTTCCTCCCAGCCCGCCGGGAATGACGCGATCCCCAGCGTCAGCGTGGTCGGCTCGCGCCGCGTGGCCACCGCCTCGGCCACCGAAACCGCGGTCCCGGTCGATTTCATCCCGATGACCAAGGCCGCCGAACAAGGCGGCCAGTTCGACCTGGCCCAGACCCTGACCTACATCTCGCCCTCCTTCAACTCGACCCGCCAGACCGGGGCCGACGGCGCCGACCTGGTCGACTCGGCCGCCCTGCGCGGCCTCGGCTCCGACCAGACCCTGGTGCTGGTCAACAGCAAGCGCCGCCACACCACCGCGCTGGTCAACCTGTTCGGCGCGCGCAACCGCGGCAACACCGGCACCGACATGAACGCGATCCCGCTGCTGGCGATCAAGGACGTGCAGGTGCTGCGCGACGGCGCCGCCGCCCAATACGGCTCGGACGCGATCGCCGGCGTGATCAATGTCGAACTCAAAAAGAGCCTCGGCTGCGAGAGCGTGCTCGGCGCCGGCATGTACTCCAAACACGACGGCAAGAACTACCTGGGCTCGGCCTACTGCGGCCTGGCGCTGGGCGGCGGCGTGGTCGGCATCACCGCCGAATACCTGGACCGCGGCCGAGCCTACATCGACCTCGAGACCGACCTCACCAGGGCCTGGACCTGACCGCATCGAACCGCATGAACCTCGGCGAGGGCAAGCTGACGACCTTCCTCGCGCTAAACGTCAGCAAGACCGAAGTGACCAATGTGAAGGCGCCGCCCGCGCTCAAGGGCTTCGAGGACGTGCTGCTGTCGGAGCGCGAGCGCCTGTTCATCGAACAGGGCGGGCCGCGCCACAAGGCCACGCTGGACTTCGATTACACGCTGGGCAAGGTGGAGACCGACTTCAAGATCATCCACTTCGGGCCGCAGACCCTGGGCACCTTCTCGGGCACCGCGGCCGGCGTGCCGAATGCGCATTACGAGGCGAAGACCTCGGCCGATTTGAGCTTCACGTATGCGTTCAGCGAGAAGACCAAGCTGACCGTCGGCGGGACGAATATCTTCAACGTCAAGCCGACGCCGCAGGATCCGAACGAGACCGACAACGGCTTCAAGTACGACAGCCTGCAGTTCGGTTTGAACGGCGCGGCCTATTTCGCGCGCCTGTGGCACAGGTTCTGATGGCGCGCGGCCCGTCGTTCTCCCCAGTGGGGAGGACGACGGCATTGCAACATGTCGCGGACCGGCCGCGGGCCGCTTATGCGAACTGGATCGTCGCGCTCAGGCCGCCGAGGCGCTCGGACTGGCCCAGCGTCAGCGTCGCACCATGGCGCTCGGCGATCGCCTTGATGATCGCCAGCCCCAAGCCGCTGCCCGCCGCTTCGCTGCCGGCGATCCGGTAGAAGCGGTCGAACACGCGCTCGCGCTCCTCGGCCGGGATCCCGGGCCCGCTGTCTTCCACCACCACCGTCTTGCCGGCGCAGACGCTCAGGTCCACCGTGCCGCCGGCCGGCGTGTACTTGACCGCGTTGTCGACCAGGTTGCGCAGCATGATGTTGAGCGCGTCCGCCTGGCCCTCGACGACCACCTCGTCGGCCTGCTGCAGTCCGAGGTCCACGCCCTTGGCCTTGGCCAGCCCCGCCATGTCGCCTACCGTGCGGCGCGCGATGTCGGCCAGCGCCACCGATTGCGCGCCCGCGCCGCCGGCCGCCGTCGCCTCCTGGCGCGCCAGCACCAGCAGCTGTTCCACCAGCCGCGTGGCGCGCTCGATGCCGGCCGTCAGACGCGCCACCGCGACCTCGCGCGCCTCGGCGCTGCCGGCGCGCTCCAGGCTCAGGACCTGCAGCTTGAGCGCGGCCAGCGGCGTGCGCAACTCGTGTGCGGCGTCGGCCACGAAATGCTGCTGCGCTTCGAACGCGGTCTTCACCCGGCCGAACAGCAGGTTCAACTCGTGCACCAGCGGCCGCACTTCGTCCGGCAGCCCGGCTTCGGACACCGGCGAGAGATCGTCGGCCTGGCGCGCCGCCACCTGCGAGCGCACCCGCGCCACCGGCTCCAGCGAGCGGCTGACCACCCACCACACCACCAGCATCAGGATCGGCATCAGCACCGCGATCGGCCCCACCGTGCGCAACGCCAGGCTGCCGGCCATGTTGCGGCGCACCGCCATGTCCTGCGCCACTTGCACCGTCTGGGCGCTGGTCTGGACCGAGAAGATGCGGTAGGTGGTGCCGTTGGCCTGCACGTTCGAGAAGCCGAGCACCGCGCGCTGCGGCAGGCGCGCGCGCGACACCGTGCGGAACACCTGCACGCCGTCCGGCGTCCACACCTGCACCAGCAGGTCGCTGTTCTCGGCGTCGGTGTCGATCCCGGCGCGCGCTTCCAGGTTCGACAGCGGCGCGCCGGAGCGCAGCGCCATCGCCATCTGCTGCATGTGGTAATCGAAGATCTGGTCGGCGTCGCGCAGCGCGGTGCGGTAGGCGATCGAAGCCTGGGCCAGCGCCGCGATGGTGATCGCCGCCAGCAGGAACCACAGCAGGCGGCCGCGCAGCGAGTGCGTCACCTTCATAATTTGGGCACCATGTAGCCAACCCCGCGCACGTTCTGGATCAAGTCGCTGCCGAGCTTTTTGCGCAGGCCGTGGATGTAGACTTCCACCGCGTTGCTGCTCACTTCATCGCGCCAGCTGTACAGCTTTTCTTCGAGCTGGGCGCGCGACAGCACGGCGCCGGGACGCGCGATCAGCGCTTCGAGCACCGCCCACTCGCGCGCCGACAGCGTGACCGGCGCGCCGTCCACCGTCACTTCGCGGGTGGCCGGATTGATCGCGATGTTCTTGTATTCGAAGACCGGCTCGGCGCGGCCGGAGGCGCGCCGCAGCAAGGCGCGGATGCGCGCCAGCAGTTCGTCGAGGTCATAGGGTTTGAGGACATAGTCGTCGGCGCCGGCATCGAGGCCGGCGATGCGCTGGTCGACCGCGTCGCGCGCGGTGGCCACCAGCACCGGGGTGCGGTCCTTGCGGCCGCGCATCGCGCGCAGCACCTCGAGGCCATCCTTGCGCGGCAGGCCGAGGTCGAGCAGCACCAGGTCGTAATTCTGGGCTTGCATCAGGGCGGTATCGGCCATTTCGCCGTCCTTCACCCAATCGACGGCGTAGTGCTCGGCCCGGAGCAGGTCGAGCACTACTTCGCCGATCATCGTATCGTCTTCCACCAGCAAAAGCCGCATCACTTCCCCGTTTCTCGATTGTTGCCGGTGGATGAAGAACGACGCCTTAGCCAATCCTTACCGGAATGAAGATTCTGTCACTCCCGCGCTGAATCAGCAAGGCCACGGACTTGGAGGATTTCCCCACCAGGTCGCGCACCTGGTCGACCGAACTGACCGGCCGCCCATTCACCGACAGCAGCACGTCGCCGGGCTGGATGTCGGCATTCGCCGCGGCGCCGCCCGCATCTTCGACCAACAGGCCGGCCGCGATGCCCAACTGGCGCCGCTCGCCCGGCTGCAGCGGCCGCAGCGCCAGGCCGAGCTTGCTGCCGTCGTCGCCGGCGGCCTCGTCGCGCTCGGCTTTCGCCACTTTCTCGCTGGCGTCGCCCAGGGTGGCGTTGAGCGTGACGATCTTGCCGTCACGCCAGACGTCGAGCGCCACCTTCTCGCCCGGCTTGGCCAGCATCAGCATGCCCGGCAAGTCGCCGGAAGCGACGATCGCTTGGCCATTGAGCTTGCGAATCACGTCCCCCGACTTGATACCCGCCCGATCGGCCGCCCCGCCATGCTCGACGCTCGACACCAGCGCGCCCTCGGGCGATTCGAGCTTGAAGGAATCGGCGAAGCCCTGGTTGACTTCCTGCACCGTCACGCCCAGCTTGGCATGCTGCACCTTGCCGGTGGCGACCAGCTGGTCCTTGATGCGGTAGGCCACGTCGATCGGGATCGCGAACGACAGGCCCTGGTAACCGCCGGTCTGGCTGTAGATCTGCGAGTTAATGCCGATCACCTCGCCGCGCGTATTGAACAGCGGGCCGCCCGAGTTGCCGGGGTTGACCGCCACGTCGGTCTGGATGAAGGGCGTGCTTTCATCCGGCAGCGAGCGGCCCTTGGCGCTGACCACGCCCGCGGTCACGGTGCTGTCGAGGCCGTATGGCGAGCCGATCGCCAGCACCCATTCGCCCACCTTGAGGTCGCTCGATTTACCGATCGGCACCACCGGCAGGTTCCTGGCGTCGATCTTGAGCACCGCCACGTCGGTCTTGGGGTCGGAGCCGAGCACCTTGGCGCGGTATTCGCGCCGGTCCTGCAGCTTGACCGTGACTTCCTTGGCGTCGCGCACGACGTGGGCATTGGTCAGGATGATACCTTCCGGGCTGACGATGAAGCCGGAACCGGCGCCAAAAAACGGCGTGTCGCGTTGGCCGCGCGGATTTTGCGGGCCCTGGAAGCGCCGGAAAAATTCAAAGAACGGATCGTCCTCGTCCATCTGCGGCGCGGCGCGCTGCTGCGGGCCGCCGAGGCCGACCTTGGTGGTGCCCATGACGCGGATATTCACCACGGCCGGGCCCATGCGCGAGACGATCGAGGTAAAGTCCGGCAAGGCCATCGCCACCGGCGCGGGCGACGGCGCGGTTGCGGTGGCGGCGGTGGCGGTCACCGGCGCAAGCGCCAGCGTACCGGACGCGACCGCGTTGTTGTGGTTGACTGCGATCGCACCAACTGCTCCGCCGATCGCGCCGGCGGCAGCAAGTGCCAGCGTCAGGCGCTTGGCGGTGATGGTGGTGATGGCACCTTCGTTTTGCATTATCGACTCCTGAGTGAGCGTGGGTTAATCATTGAGTTCATCTTGCAGCATGAGTCTTAGACCATACTTAAAAATCTCCGACGTAGCGAGGGGCGCCCCATACCGCGGGCGCCCCTCGTCCTTACGTCACTGCCGGTCCGGCCTTAGGCGGCCTGGCGTTGCTCCAGGGCTTGCACATTGTCGCCGCCGTCGATCACGATCTTGCGCGGCTTGAGCGCCTCGGGCACCTCGCGCACCAACTCGATGGTGAGGATGCCGTTGTCGAACGAGGCGGTGGTCACCTTCACGTGGTTGGCCAGCTGGAAGCGCTGCTCGAAATCGCGCGCCGCAATCCCGCGGTGCAGATAGGTGCGCTGGGTGTCGTCCTTGTGCTTGCGGCCGGTGATGTGCAGGCTGTCGCGCTCGGTAACGATCTCGACTTCCGAACGGTCGAAGCCGGCAAGCGCCATCACGATGCGGTACTGGTCTTCGCTGACCAGTTCGATGTTGTAAGGGGGATAGCTGGGCTGGGCGTCCGCACGCTGCGACTCGAGCAGGTTGGCCAGGCGGTCGAAACCGATAGCGGAACGATACAGCGGGGTAAGGTCGAATGTACGCATGATAAGTATCCTTTTGAAAGTTAAGCGATAAGTTGACGGACCTCCGGGGAGCATCCGTTGCGTCCAATCTAGGGTCGCCCTTCGGCGCTTTCAAGGCCTTGAAAAATACGGTTTTTTGCCCCATGCACCGAAAAAAATTCACGGAAACTTTATGTTGCAAATGTTAATTTCCTCCATGCTACACTCGGAATTCCCCTTTCTCGACCCTGTTTGGACCCCATGACCGCACACCTGACCCGCCTGCTTCCCGCCCTGGCCCTGGCAGCCGCCACCGCCCTGCCGGCCCACGCCGAAGTGCCCGTTCCCGGCAGCCAGCCGTATCCCGGTACGATCGTGCTGAAGGTCGATGCGACCGACCTGAACCACCAGATCTTCCGCATGCACGAGACGATTCCGGTCAAGCCGGGCGCGCTGACGCTGCTCTATCCGCAGTGGCTGCCGGCCAACCATGGCCCGAACGGCCCGCTGACCCAGCTGGCGGGCCTGAAGCTGACGGCCAACGGCAAGCCGGTCGAATGGACCCGCGACCCGCTGCAAGTGCATGCCTTCCACCTGACCGTGCCGGCCGGCGCCACCACGCTCGACGCCGAATACCAGTACCTGTCGCCGCTCGAGGCCAACCAGGGCCGCAACACGATGACCGACAATATCGTCGGCGTGCAGTGGATCTCGGTGACGCTGTACCCGGCCGGCTACAACAGCCGCCGCATCACCTACCAGGCCAACCTGACCCTGCCCGACGGCTGGCAATACGGCACCGCGCTCGAGACCGCCGAGCGCAAGGGCAATGACATCACCTTCAAGTCGACCCACCTCGACACCCTGGCCGATTCGCCGCTGTTCGCCGGCCGCTACTTCAAGCGCATCGACCTCGATCCGGGCGCCAAGGTGCCGGTCATGCTGAACATCGTGGCCGACAATGCCGAGAGCCTGGAAGCCAAGCCCGAGCAGATCGCCGCCCACCGCGCGATGGTCCAGCAGGCGGCCAAGCTGTACCGCTCGCACCACTACCAGCACTACGATTTCCTGCTCGCGCTGTCGGACGAGTTCGGCGGCATCGGGCGCGAGCATCACCAGTCGAGCGAGAACGGGGTCAAGGCCGGCTACTTCACCGACTGGGCCAAGACCGACCTCGGACGCGACCTGCTGCCGCACGAATACACCCACTCGTGGAACGGCAAGTTCCGCCGCCCGGCCGGCCAGGACGTGCCGAACCTGAACACGCCGATGCAAAATGAATTGCTGTATGTGTACGAGGGCCAGACCCAGTACTGGGGCCAGGTGCTGGCCGCGCGCTCCGGGCTGGTCTCGGCCGCCGGCGCGCGCGATGCGCTGGCCGCCAACGCCGCGCGCTACGATAATGTGCACGGCCGCGACTGGCGCGCGATGCAGGACACGGTCTACGACCCGATCATCAACGCCCGCCGTCCCCTGGGCTGGAGCAACTGGCAGCGCAGCGAGGATTACTACAGCGAAGGCGCCCTGATCTGGCTCGACGCCGACACCAAGATCCGCGAACTGTCGAACGGCGCGCGCTCGCTGGACGATTTCGCGCGCGCCTTCTTCGGCATCAACGACGGCAGTCATACGCCGGCGTTCTACACCTTCGACGACCTGGTGCGCGCCCTGAACGGCGTCCAGGCCTACGACTGGCGCACTTTCCTGCGCAGCCGCCTCGACGGCCACGGCCCCGGCGCCCCGCTCGACGGCCTGGCGCGCGCCGGCTGGAAGCTGGTCTACACCGACACCCCGACCGACTACCTGAAGGCGGCCGAGGAGCGCAGCAAGATGAGCGATTTCAGCTACTCGCTGGGCTTCGCGGTCAAGCCGGATGGCAGCATCGAAGCGGTGCAGTGGGACAGCGTGGGCTTCCGCGCCGGGCTGGCGGCGAACGCGTCCATCGTGGCCGTCAACAACCGCGCCTTCAAGCCGGAAGTGCTGAAGGCGGCCGTCAAGGCGGCCAAGGACAGCAAGACGCCGATTGAATTACTGGTCAAAAAGGGGCAGGCTTACCGCGTCGTGTCGCTCGATTACCACGACGGCCTGCGCTATCCGCGCCTGGAGCGCATCCCCAACACGCCGGACCGGCTGGAAGCGATTTACCAGGCGCTCAAATGATGCGCTGATTCATGCGTGCGCCAAGCACGAGGGCCGCAACGCGGTGTCGCTGATGATGGTATGCTGAACGCATGACTACCGATACCGACATCCAGCTGAGCGGCCCGTTCAAGGCCAGCGACAGCACAGGCCGCGCCCACGAGGTCAAGGGCATCCGCATTTTCGACGAGGGTTACGGCATCATCGACGTGTATGTCGATTTCGCCGCGCCCGTCGATGGCGGGCTGTACAAGGACAAGGCGCTGGTCGGCCAACTCATCGACCGCCTGCGCGCGCTCGGTTACGTGGGTCCGGACTTCGGCCACAGCGACCCCGGCCTGCAGGACCGCAAACTGATCGTGCTCGAAGCGCCCGAAGAATTCAGCGCTTTCGCCAAGAGCAAGGGCTGGAAGAACCTGGCCGAGGAATTCGACGACGAGTGACGTCGTTCCCGGGCTTGGCGCCCCCCTTGGCGGGAATCCATAGCGCGTATGCTTTCACCCACCAGGCGGAAACTCATACGCGGTATGGGGGGAACTCATGCGGGGCATGGGTTCCCGCCTTCGCGGGAACGATGGTGCTCAGGCGATGTAGCGGCTGCTCCAGGCCGCGATCATGGCGGCCACGTACAAGGCGTCTTCCCTGCGCGTGAGCAAATGGTCGGCATCGTCGAGCGAGATAAAACTCTTCGGATGCTTGGCCGCGGTAAAAATCTGCAGGGCATTGGCGATATCGACGGTATCGTCGCGCGGCGAATGCATCACCAGTAAGGCCCGGCGCAGCTGCGCCGTCTTCGCGCTGAGGTTCTGCTCGGCCGCATCGATCAAAAACTGCTTCTTGATCTTGAACGGACGTCCGGCCAGTTGCACCTGCGCCTCGCCGTTCGCCTCGATGTCGCCGACCTGCTCGCGGAACAGCCCCGTCACGTGCGCGGGGTCGCTGGGCGCGGCCACCGTCACCACCGCCTTCACCTCGGGAATCTCGCCGGCCGCGGCCAGCACCGCCGCCCCGCCCAGGCTGTGCCCGATGATCAGGCTGGGCGCCTGATGCGCGCCGCGCAGGTAGTTGGCGGCCGCCACCAGGTCCGCCACATTCGATGAAAAATTCGTATTCGCAAACTCGCCCTCGCTCGCGCCCAGCCCGGTGAAATCGAAGCGCAACACGGCGATGCCATGCTCGGTCAAGGCCTGGGCGATGCGGCTGGCCGCGAACACGTCCTTGCCGCAGGTGAAGCAATGGGCGAACAGCGCATACGCCTTGATGGCGCCGCTGGGCGCATCGAGGCGGGCCGCCAGTTTCTGGCCGTCGGCGCCGGGGAAATCCTTGCGTTCGGTTTGCATAGGGCACAACTGTGCACCAGAAACCGGCGCACGGCAAGCCCCGCTCAACCGAACAGGCCATGCACAAACCAGCGCGGCGCGGCCCCTTCCACGCCGCCCGCCATGCGCTCGCGGTAGACCCAGTAGTGGGCATGGTCCTCGCCCTCGGCGATGAAATAATCGCGCGCCTGCAGCTCGCTCCACCAGCCCGATTCGATCCGTTCCGGGGCCGACATCATCTTCAGCGGCGAGCCGTAAAACGGCCGGTTGTCGCGCATCAGCAGGGCGATCGGCCTGGCCAGCAGCCAGCTGGGACGCGGCAGGCTGGCCACGTCGGGCGGCATCTGGGCCTGCAGCGCCGCGGCCCGGATGTTCTTGTTCACCGGCACCCACTGATTGGCCAGCTCGGGCCGGTAATCGGCTTGCGGCGCGGCTTGCAGGACATTCTCCGGACCGAGCCGCGCGACCAGCAGTTCGAGCAGGCGCCACTGGTCTTCCTCGCTGCCGCCCGGCTCGGGAAACAGCGACTCGCTGGGCGGCTCCATCGGCTGCATCTGCAAGGCCTCGAGGCACAGGCCGATGACCGGCGCCTCGAGCACCTGCTTGCCCAGCCGCTCCTTGAGCAGGCGCACCAGGTGCTCGTCGCGCCAGGCCGGCTCGGCCAGCACGATCTCGATCGCGGTGGGCGCGCGCGCCACCCGCCCGCGCTCGTGTTCGAGCTGCAGGGTGATGCGTTCGACCGCCAGCTGGCGCGCGCACAGCCAGCCGGTCAGCTGCAGCAGCAGGCGCTGGGCGCCAACCAGCAAGGCCTCGGCATGCTCGACCCGGTCGAACAGTTCGAGGTGGGCGCGGAAGGTGGTCGGCGCCGCTATCCAGTCGAACAGCTCGGCCCGCATGCCGTAGGCGGCGTCGAGCACGTCGAGCAGCGCGCCGCCGCAGCGCCGCTGCAAACCCGGCCGCGGCAGGCGCCGCATCTCGCCCAGGTGCACGCAGCCGATGCCGTCGAACCAGGCCGCGAACGGCCGCGCCGGCAGCGGCAGCAAGGCCGGCAGGCGGTCGAGCCGGCGCGTCAGCGAGGCCGGCTTGAGCACGCGCCCGCCGCGCCCGCGCGCCAGCAACCAGGCCCCGCGCGCGGTCGGCGCGCAACTGAGCACGGCCGAAAATCCCAGCGCCCGCAGGTTCGCGCGGATGCGCCGGCACAGCGCGCGGATGCCGCCGAACAGGCGCAGGCTGGCGCCGATGTCGATCAGCAGCGTCGCCTCCTCGCCCTCGGCCACCAAGGGTGTGTACTGCAACAGCGCCATCGCCACCGCATGCAGGGCCTCGGCCTCGCGCCCGAGCGTGCGCTCGTGCAGGCGCGCCTCGGGCATGAGCATCAGCACGCCGCCGCGCCGCATGCCCGGCTGCACGCCGGCCGCACGCGCCAGCGGCGACGCCGCCAGCACCCGCTCCTGCTCCAGCACCACGCTGCCGGCGTCACTCGACCAGTTGGGGCAAAACACTTCCAGCGCTAACTGGGGCAAGTAGAGGCCGATCCAAAGACGCATGACGCTGCAATAAAGAAGGAGTGAGTGGCAGGAACAGCGGCGCATCGCGCTGCGGCCCCCGGCGTTTGATAAATTCAATCTCGATGCCGCCCACCGCCGGCCGCAACCCAAGCCGCAAGGGCGCGGGAGATGCGTCCCGGGCCGCGGCCAGCGGACGCAGCATAAAGAATAAGGTGTCGCCGCTTTGCGCGGCCAGATGCAGGCGGCGCAAGGTCTCGCCGCGCGCATGCTGTTGCCACAACAGCAGGGCGCCGCAACTGCCGCTGCGCAGCACTTGCTCGGCGGCCCACAGCGCGTCAGCCGTGCGGGCGCTGCGGATCCACAGCAGTTGCGACGGCGCCAGCCCGAGCGCGGCCAGCGCCAGCGCCTGCGGCGGATGGGGCGGCTGCACCAGCACGATACGGCGCCGCGCCACGCTGGCCAAGGCCGGCCGCAGCAGGCGCAGCTCGCCGATGCCGGCCTGCTGCGGCATCAAGTCGACCAGGGTGCCGGTCGGCCAGCCGCCGCCCGGCAACTGGGCCGACAGCACGGGGTGGCCGGTATCGATGCAGCGCGTGCTCGCGCGCGCCAGCTGCGAGGCGCGCCAGAGCGAGGGGTGCAAGGCCTCCGGCGAGGCAATGAAATCAGGGCAGCTCATGGTAGGATCGGCTCAAAACTACTGTATAAATGCACAGTACTAGCTGGGCCGCCGTTTGGCAAGGACTAATCAATCAAATCATCACGACGTCATGGAAAAATGAAATAATGAGCCTCCCTCGTTCCTTGGCCCAACAATGAAAACCGTCTGCGCTGCCCTGCTTGTCCTCGCCGCCCTTCCCGTCCACGCCGCCAAGCCCAGCGGGCTCGACCAGATCCAGACCGTGGTCGTGATCTATGGCGAAAACCGCAGCTTCGACAATCTGTACGGCCTGTTCCCGGGCGCGAACGGGGTGGCCCAGGCCAGCCCGGAAAGCAAGCTCCAGCGCGACCGCGACGGCAGCGTCCTGGCAGCCCTGCCGCCGGTCTGGCAAAAGGGCGACAAGCCCGATCCGCTGTACCCGGCCTCGATGCCGAACGGCCCCTTCCGCATCGATGCCGCGCCCGTCAACCTGCCGCTGAGCACCGCCACGCGCGACCTGACCCACCGCTTCTACCAGAACCAGTTGCAAATCGACGGCGGCAAGAACGACATGTTCGCGGCCTACACCGACGCCGGCGCGCTGACCATGGGCTACTACGACGGCTCCCAGCTACCGCTGTGGAAAGTGGCGCGCGAGTACACGCTGGCCGACAATTTCTTCATGGCCGCGTTCGGCGGTTCGTATATGAACCACATGTGGCTGGCCTGCGCCTGCACGCCGCGGTTCCCGGACGGCCCGCAAAAGCTGCGCGCCCAGCTCGACGCCGACGGCAAGCTCAAGCGCAAGCCGGAATCGCCGGCCAGCGCCACCGACGGCCCGCCGAACTTGCTGGACGGCGCGCTGACGCCGGACGGCTACACCGTCAATACCATGCAGTCGAGCTACCAGCCGAGCGGCGCCGCACCCGCGCCCGCCGGCGATGCGGCACTGGCCGACCCGGCCGAGAACCCGCTGCCGCCGCTGACCGACAAGACCATCGGCGACACCCTGTCCGCCAAGAAGGTGAGCTGGAAGTGGTACGCCGGCGGTTACCACGACGCGCTGCGCGACCGCCAGCAGATCTACGGCGGCGACGTCAATTTCCAGCCCCATCACCAGCCCTTCAATTACTTCCTGCGCTTCGCGCCCGGCAGCAAGGACCGCGCGCTGCACCTGAAGGACGAGACCGACATGCTGGCCGACATCAAGCAAGGCAAGCTGCCGCAGGTGACGTTCTACAAGCCACAGGGCAGCCTCAACGAGCACCCGGGCTACTCCAACGTGATGCAGGGCGACATCCACTTGGCCGAGCTGGTGGCCAAGCTGAAGGCCTCGCCGCAATGGAAGCACATGGCGATCATCATCACCTACGATGAAAACGGCGGCTTCTGGGACCACGTGGCGCCGCCCAAAGGCGACCGCTGGGGCCCGGGCACGCGCATCCCCGCGATCATCGTCTCGCCCTACGCCAAGAAGGGTTTCATCGACCACACGGCCTATGACACCACCTCGATCCTGCAGTTCCTGACGCGCCGCTTCAAGCTCGAACCGCTGCCCGGCGTGCGCACCCAGATGGGCGACCTGAGCAACGCCTTCGACCTCAAGGCGCACTAAGCTTGGACACCCTGCAACTGGCCGGCGCGATCCTGTTCGCGCTCGCGCTGGTCCACACCTTCGCGGCCAAGTCCTTCGAACTGCTGGCGCAGCGCTATCCGCGCCACGCCGGCCTGTTCCACCTGCTGGGCGAGGTCGAGGTCGTGTTCGGCTTCTGGGCCTTCGTGCTGGTGGTGGCGATGGCGTTCATCGCCGGCGGCCAGGCCGCGATCGACTACGCCGAAAGCCGCCAGTACACCGAGCCGCTGTTCGTCTTCGTGGTGATGGTGGTGGCGGCCTCGCGCCCGGTGCTGGTGGCGATGCGCGGCCTGCTCGAACTGCTGGCGCGGCTGGCCCCGCTGCGCGCCGAACTGGCGCTGGCCTGGCTGGGCCTGGCGCTGGTGCCGCTGACCGGCTCCTTGATCACCGAACCGGCCGCGATGACCCTGGCCGCGCTGATGCTGGCGCCCCAGGTGTTCCGTCCCGGCATGCCGGAATGGCTCAAGTACGGCGCGCTCGGCGTGCTGTTCGTGAATGTCTCGATCGGCGGCACCCTGACCTCGTACGCCGCGCCGCCGGTGCTGATGGTGGCCGGCGCCTGGGGCTGGGACAGCGCCTTCATGGCCACCTCCTTCGGCTGGAAGGCGGCGCTGGCGGTGCTGGTCAACGCCACCGGCATCAGCCTGCTGCTGCGCAAGCACCTGCGCGCACCGGCCCGCGCCGAACCGGCCGCGCGCGTCCCGCTGGCGGTGGCCGCGATCCATCTCGCCTTTCTGGCGGCGGTGGTGGTGCTGGCCCACCATCCGGTGCTGTTCCTCGGCCTGTTCCTGCTGTTCCTCGGTTTCACCCAGGCGTACCAGCGCTACCAGGACCCGCTGATCCTGAAGGAAGGCCTGCTGGTCGGTTTTTTCCTCGCCGGGCTGGTGGTGCTGGGCGGGATGCAGCAGTGGTGGCTGCAGCCGCTGGTGTCCGCGCTGGGACCGGCCGCCCTGTTCTTCGGCGCGCTCGGCCTGACCGCGCTCACCGACAACGCCGCCCTCACCTACCTCGGTTCGCTGATCGAGGGTTTATCGGCGCAGGCGCGCTACATGCTGGTGGCCGGCGCGGTGGCCGGCGGCGGCCTGACCGTGATCGCGAATGCGCCCAATCCGGCCGGCGTGGCCCTGCTGCGGCGCGGCTTCAACGACGAATCGATCGGCGCGGCCGGCTTGCTGCTCGGTGCGCTCGCGCCCACCGCGGTGGCCGCGGCCGCCTTCCTGCTGCTCTAGTTATTGCGCCAGCCTGCGGTGGCGCGAAAAAAAATTCAGCATCATCTTGCTGGCGTCGGGACCGACGGCCGAGTTGAACGAGAGCCGCTCGTCGCCGCCGCTCCACGCATGCTTGAGTTCGGCGATGCGCGCGACCCGCAGCATCAGCTTACGGCCGTGGTAGACGTCGCGTAACTGGTAGGTGTGGCCACGCTTGTTGCCCACTTTCAGCACCACCTCGACCGGACTGTCCGGCGGCAGCTGGTTCAGCAGCATGGCCTGGCGCGCGAGCTGGGCCTGGTTGACCGGATGCACGACCGGGTCGTCCTCGCCCTGGATCAGGATGGTCGGCAGCGGCGGAAACGCCGGCCGCCGCGCCAGCACCTCGGCGATCGCGCTGTCGACCCGTCCGTGCGCGCCATGCCGCATCACGCCCAGCGCGCCGACCGGGCTGTGACCGGCGCCGAAAATCGGCCCCGAATGCAGGCCCAGTCCGGCAAACAGCTCGGGATGGTTGAGTGCGACGATATGCGCCATCCCGGCCCCGGCCGAAATCCCGCAAATGTAGATCCGCGAGCGGTCGATCGGATAATGCCGCACCACCTTGTCGACGATGCCGACGATCAACGGCACGTCGCCGCCGCCCTGCTGGGTCGCGCGGTCATACCATTTCCAGCAGCGGTGCGGATGGGCGCTGACCGCCTGCTGCGGATACAGCACCGCGTAGCCCTCGGCCTCGGCCAGCTGGTTCATCCGGGTGCCCTGGGCGAACAGGGTCGCGCTCTGGTCGCAGCCGTGCAGCATCACGAGCAGCGGCAGGCCGCCGGCGGCCATGTCGGTCGGCGCGCGGTCGGGCAGGTACAACCAGTAGCTCATGCGGCGCGACAGGCCGGTGTAGTGCGACGCCAGCCATTTGCCGGCGGCCGGCGCCACGGGCTCGCTGCGCCCGGCGGCGCGTGCCGCGACCGTGCGCTTGGCGGCCGGCATCCCTTCCGCGGCCGGCTTGGCGAGACGCATGCGCGGCTTGGCCTTGGGCTTCGGCTTGGGTATCGATACCGCCAGCAAGCCGGTGAGCGCACGCGCCACGCTGCGTTGCTGCTTTTTCCCCGCGCGCAGCAGGCTGCGCAGCCAGGGATGACTCTTTCTTACCATCGGAACCTGGTGATCACGCTACGCGCAAACAGGAAGGCCGCGAAGGACCGGGTGGGAATGCGTTTGGCCAGCGGGCCAGCGTAGTTGCAGCGGGATGTGAACAGCATGTAAGCCTCCAGGGTTGTCACCAGAATAGCCAGCACGCAATACCGCTTCTGTGCGTTGGCGCTCTTAAGGGCGTTAACGCAACAATTCACAACAGCATCCGGCAAACGGCACCCCCAGCACGATTGAGGCAAATCAAATGTCCCGCACTCGGACGCCCTACGCTGGTCGAGGCGGGCCAAGTTCGCCCGCGTTCGCCATCACACTTAGAGCCAGGAGATTGAAGATGAACTACGCAGATCACGACAAATACGGGATGTACAAGAACCGCGACAACGACGGTCCCGGCCCGGCGCTGATGGGCGCGGACACCCTGATTGGCGACAGCGTCGCCAACGGCCAGGACGAGGACCTGGGCGACATCAAGGAAATCATGCTCGACATGCGCAGCGGCCAGGTGGCTTACGCGGTGCTGGCATTCGGCGGCTTCCTCGGCCTGGGCGAGAAACTGTTCGCCGTCCCCTGGAATGCGCTGCACCTGGACACCGTCAACAAGCGCTTCGTCCTCAACGTCGACAAGGAGCGCCTGAAAAACGCGCCCGGCTTCGACAAGGACCACTGGCCCGACATGACCGACGTCCAGTGGGTCGAGCAGATCCATACCTTCTACGGCGTGGCGCCTTACGACGCCACCGGCGGGAGCATGCGCAGCGGCACGACCGGCACCGGCGCCGCGATCTGAGCCGGCGGCCTAGCGCTGCATCGACTCCCACACTTTTTGCAGGCGCTTGGCGGACACCGGCATCGGTGTCCGCAGTTCCTGCGCGAACAGGGAGACCCGCAACTCTTCCAGCATCCAGCGGAACTCGCTCATCTTCGGATCGGTGTTCTTGCCGGCCTGCTGCTTCGAGAGGCGCTGGAACTGCAAGGCCGCGCCGGTCCACTCGGCGCTGAGCTTGGCGTCGCGCGCCGGGTCGGCACGCAGCTTTTCGATCCGCACATTGATCGCTTTCAGGTAGCGCGGGAAGTGCGCGAGCTGGGCATACTCGTTCTCGATCAGGAAGCGCTTGTGCACCAGCCCTTGCAACTGGGCCTGCATGTCGGCGGCCGCTTGCGGGTTCACGCCCTGCAGCTTTTTCGGCAGGCCGTGGAATTCGGTGAGCACCTGCGACACCAGCCGCGCGATCTCGTTCACCAGCAAGCTCAGGCGCGACTTGCCCTCGTCCCTGCGCTGGTTGAAGGAGGCGGCGTCGGTCGGCAGCGGGTCTTGCAGGCAGGCGATCTCGATCGCCTTCTGGATGATCTGCTCGCGCAGCTCTTCCTGCGAGCCCATCGCCATGAACTGCATGCCCATCTGCTGCAGGCCGGGGATATTCTTTTCGATGAACTTGAGCTGCTCCTTGAACTGCAGCGCGAACAGGCGGCGCAGGCCGACGCGGTGGGTGCGCGCCGCCACGTTCGGATCGTCGAACACTTCGAGGTCGCAGTGGCTGCCCTTGTCCACCAGCGCCGGGAAGCCGATCAGGGTCAGCTTGCCCTGCGCGATTTCGAGCAGCTCGGGCAGTTCGCCGAAGGTCCAGCTGGTCAGGCCGGTGTGCTGGCCGACTTTCGGCGCGGCCTGGCCCGCGGACGGCGCGGCGGCGGCACGCGCCTGCGCAGGCGCGCCATTGGCATGGGCGGCGGGCGCCGGCACGGACGACGCATGCGTCGTCCCTTCCGCCATCTTCTGGAAGCTCTGGCGCGCCTGCCCGCCGAATTCGGCCTGCAAGGTCGCCAGATTGCGTCCCATGTCCAGCTGGCGGCCATGCTCGTCGATGACCTTGAAATTCATGAAGTGGTGCGCCGGCAGCGTCTCGACCTTGAAGTCCGAGCTCAGCACCGACAGGCTGGTCTGGCTGCGGATGTCGGCGATGATCGCGTCGATCAGGTCGCCCCGGCCGAAGCTGCCGGCCTCCTGCACCCGCTCGCAGAAGCGCGCGGCGTAATCCGGCAGCGGCACGCAATGGCGGCGCAGCTTTTGCGGCAGCGACTTGAGCAGCAGGTGCACCTTCTCCTTCAGCATGCCCGGCACCAGCCACTCCACGCGCTCGCGCGGCAGCTGGTTGAGGGCGAACAGCGGCACCGCCATGGTCACGCCATCGCGCACGCTGCCCGGCTCGAAGTGGTAGGTCAGCTGCATTTCGAGGCCGGTCACCGCCATCGTTTTCGGGAACAGCTCGGTCGTGACGCCGGCCGCCTCGTGCCGCATCAGCTCTTCGCGGTTCAGGAACAGCAGCTTGGGATTGTCCCGCGTGGCGTCCTTGTGCCACTTCTCGAAGCCGGCGCCGTTGACCACGTCGCCTGGCACCAGCTTGTCGTAGAAGGCCGCGATCAGATGGTCGTCGACCAGCACGTCGAGCCGGCGCGACTTGTGCTCGAGGTTCTCGATCTCCTTGACCAGCTTGTGGTTATGCGCGAAGAACGGCGCGCGCGTGTCGTAGTCGCCCGCCACCAGCGCATCGCGGATGAAAATCTCGCGCGCCTCGAACGGGTTGAACTGGCCGTAGTTGATGCGGCGCTGGGCATAGATCACCAGCCCGTACAAGGTCGCGCGTTCCGACGCGGTCACTTGCGCGGCGCGCTTTTCCCAGCGCGGCTCGCCCCATGATTTTTTCAGCAGATGGCTGCCCACCTGCTCGACCCACTCGGGCTGGATCTGCGCCACGCAGCGCGCGTACAGACGGGTGGTGTCGACCAGTTCCGCCGCCATCACCCATTTGCCCGGCTTCTTCAGCAGCGACGATCCCGGCCAGATATGGAACTTGATGCCGCGCGCGCCGAGATAGCCGGCGCCCGGCTCGTCTTCCGACTTGAAGCCGATGTTCCCGAGCAGGCCGGTGAGCAGCGCGGTGTGCAGGTTCTCGTAGGTCGCGGGCAGCTCGTTGAGGCGCCAGCCCTGCTCCTTGACGATGGTCAGCAGCTGCGAATGCACGTCGCGCCACTCGCGCAAGCGCACCTGCGACAGGAAATTGCTGCGGCAGGTTTCCTGCAACTGGCGGTTGGTTTTCTTGTGTTCGATGGCCGCTTCGAACCAGCGCCAGATTTTTATGTAGCTCAAAAACTCCGACTTCTCGTCGGCGAATTTTTTATGCGCCTCGTCGGCCGCCTGCTGGTATTCCATCGGCCGGTCGCGCGGGTCCTGCACCGACAGCGCGGACGCCACGATCAGCATCTCGGTCAGGCAGGCGTTTTCCAGCGCCGCCAGGATCATGCGGCCGACGCGCGGATCGAGCGGCAGCTTGGCCAGCTTGTGGCCGAGCGGCGTGAGCGCATTGCTGTCGTCGACCGCGCCGACTTCCTGCAACAGCTGGTAGCCGTCGGCGATCGCGCGGCCCTGCGGCGGCTCGATGAAGGGGAAGGTCTCGACGTCGGTCAGGTGCAGGGCCTTCATGCGCAAGATGACGGCCGCCAGCGACGAGCGCAAGATCTCCGGCTCGGTGAATTTCGGCCGCTGCAGGAAGTCGCTCTCTTCGTACAGGCGGATGCAGACGCCGTCGGCCACGCGGCCGCAGCGGCCGGCGCGCTGGTTGGCGGCCGATTGCGCGATCGGCTCGACCTGCAGCTGTTCGACCTTGTTGCGGAAGCTGTAGCGCTTCACCCGCGCCAAGCCGGCGTCGACCACGTAGCGGATGCCGGGCACGGTCAGCGAGGTCTCGGCCACGTTGGTGGCCAATACGATGCGGCGCGCGTTGCTGATCTTGAAGACCTTCTCCTGCTCCTCGACCGACAGGCGGGCGAACAGCGGCAGGATCTCGACATGCGGCGGATGGTGCTTGCGCAGCGCCTCGGCGCAATCGCGGATCTCGCGCTCGCCGGGCAGGAACACCAGCACGTCGCCCGAGCCGATGCGGCACAATTCGTCGACGCCGTCGACCACCGCTTCCATCAGGTCGCGCTTCTCGCGCGCGGCCTGCGCCTTCGGCATCGGCTTGCCTTCCGGCGCGGCCACGGCCACCGGGTCGCGTTCGACCGGGCGGTAGCGCACCTCCACCTTGTACAGGCGGCCCGAGACCTCGATCACCGGCGCCGGCTTGTCCGGCTTGCCGAAGTGGCGCGCGAAACGGTCGGCATCGATCGTGGCCGAGGTGATGATCACCTTCAGGTCGGGCCGGCGCGGCAGCAGCTGCTTGAGGTAACCAAGCAGGAAGTCGATGTTCAGGCTGCGCTCGTGCGCCTCGTCGATGATGATCGTGTCGTAGGCCTTGAGCAGCGGGTCGGTCTGGGTCTCGGCCAGCAGGATCCCGTCGGTCATCAGCTTGACCGAGGCGCCGCGCTGCAGCGTGTCGGTGAAGCGCACCTTGAAGCCCACGTGCTCGCCCAGCGGCGAGCCGAGTTCCTGGGCGATGCGCTTGGCGGTCGACGACGCGGCGATGCGGCGCGGCTGGGTATGGCCGATCAGGCCTTTCTGGCCGCGTCCGAGTTCGAGGCAGATCTTCGGCAGCTGGGTGGTCTTGCCGGAGCCGGTCTCGCCCGAGACGATGATCACCTGGTTCTCGGTCAGCACCTTGGCGATGTCGTGACGGCGGCCGGAGACCGGCAGGTCCTCGGGGAAGGTGATCGGCGGCAGCGGCGTGCGGAACACCTCGCGCGGCGCCTGCTGCGGGCGCGCATCCTGCTCCCGCGGCTTGCGCCGCTCGGCGGCGGGGCGCGGCGGACGCGATGGTGTGGCGGCTGGCGGCACTACAGGCTTGTTGCTCGGTTCTGGCATTGTTTTTTACAGTTTTGGCGCGCAAGTCGCGCAGCGAATTATAATGCGGCAAATGGAAACCCCTACCCAATTCGTCCAATGGCTGCGCTCCGTCGCGCCTTACATCCACGCCTTCCGTGGCAAGACCTTCGTGGTCGCCTTCCCGGGTGAACTCGTGACGGCCGGCGCGCTGCCCGTGCTGGCGCAGGATTTGTCGCTGCTGGTGGCGCTCGGCATCCGGGTCGTCATCGTGCACGGCTCGCGCCCGCAGGTGGCCGAACAGCTCGCGCTGCGCAATGTCGAAGGCCGTTTCTACAACGGCATCCGGATCACCGACACCGCCGCCCTCGAATGCGCGAAGGAAGCGGCCGGCGAACTGCGCCTCGACATCGAAGCCGCCTTCAGCCAGGGCTTGCCGAACACGCCGATGGCGCACGCGGCGATCCGTATCATTTCGGGCAACTTCGTCACCGCCCGTCCGCTCGGCGTGATCGACGGCGTCGATTTCGAGCTGACCGGCGTGACCCGCAAGGTGGCGGCCGAAACCATCCACCCGATCCTGGCCACCGACAGCCTGGTGCTGCTCTCGCCGCTCGGCTTCTCGCCCACCGGCGAGGCGTTCAACCTGACGATGGAGGACGTGGCGGTCTCGGCCGCCATCGCGCTGCATGCCGACAAGCTGATCTTCCTGACCGAGACGCCGATGATGACCGACGCCATCGGCACCGAGATCCGCGAACTGTCCTCGCACCAGGCCGAAGCGGTGCTGCAAGCCGGCTTCCTGCCCTCGGACGCGGCGTTCTATCTCGAGCACGCGATCATGGCCTGCAACAGCGGCGTCGAGCGTGCCCACATCGTGCCGCTCGAGATGGACGGCTCGGCCCTGCTCGAACTGTTCACCCACGACGGCGTGGGCACCATGGTCAGCCACGAAAACCTCGAAAGCCTGCGCCAGGCCACCATCGAGGACGTCGGCGGGATCATCAAGCTGATCGAGCCGCTCGAAGCGAACGGCACCCTGGTCAAGCGCGGCCGCGAGCTGATCGAGCGCGAGATCGACAACTTCTCGGTCATCGAGCACGACGGCGTGATCTTCGGCTGCGCCGCGCTCTACCCCTTCCCGGAAGCCAAGATGGCCGAGATGGCCTGCCTGACCGTCAATCCCGAGGTCCAGGCCCAGGGCGACGGCGAGCGCATCCTCAAGCACATGGAAAACCGGGCGCGCGCGGCCGGCTTCGGCAAGCTGTTCGTATTGACGACCCGCACCGCGCACTGGTTCCAGAAGCGCGGCTTCGTGCCGGCCACGGTGGACGCGCTGCCCAAGGACCGCCAGCACATGTACAACTGGCAGCGCAAATCACAGGTCTTGATTAAGTCTTTATAATCACGGCTTTACGATACCGCTTTAGGAGCACACATGGCCCGCATGATTCATTGCATCAAACTCAACAAGGAAGCCGAAGGGCTGGACCTGCCGCCCTACCCTGGCGAGCTGGGCAAGCGGATTTACGAATCGGTATCGAAGGAAGCATGGGCCGCCTGGCTCAAGCACCAGACCATGCTGGTCAACGAGAACCGCCTGAACCTGGCCGACCAGCGCGCCCGCAAGTACCTGGCCGCGCAGATGGAAAAGCACTTCTTCGGCGAAGGCGCCGACGCCGCGGCCGGCTACGTGCCGCCAGCGGAATAAGTCAACACGTGGGCATGCTGCGCATACCCACCCTACCACCGCGCACACGTAGGGTGGGTATGCGCAGCATGCCCACCGACTACATCGCTTTGCACTGGCGCAGCTCGCAGCGCGCCATGAACACCTTGCCGTTATCGCACTGCATGCGATACACCTCCACCGGGCCCGGCTGGGTCACCAGCCCGGCACCCGCGCCGCCGGAGCAAGCCTGCGCCTTGGCCAGCCGCTCCACCGTCGCCGACGACATCCCGGCCTTGAACGGAATGACTTCGATCGGCGCGCCGTTCGCATCGAGTAACTGCGGCGGCGCGAGCTTCACCACCGGCGCCGGTGCGACTTCTATCGGCTTCGGCCTGAACATCGAACAGCCACCCAGTACCACCGCGCACGCCACCAGCACAGACAATCGCTTCATGTTTTCCCCGGTTTAAAAAGTCAGCGTCTTCACGCCTTCGCTCGTCCCCAGCAGGCAGACATCCGCGCCGCGCCGGGCGAACAGCCCCACCGCGATCACGCCCACCAGCTGGTTGATTTCCTGCTCCAGCGCCACCGGGTCCAGGATCTGCAGCCCCGCCACGTCGATGATCTCGCCGCCGTTATCGGTGATGAAAGCCTGCTCGGTGCCGGGCTTCAGGCGCAGGCGCGGCTGGCCGCCCAGCGCCGCCAGCTTGCGCATCACGGCCGCGCGCGCCATCGGCAGCACCTCGACCGGCAAGGGGAACTTGCCCATCACCTCCACCAGCTTGGAGCCGTCGGCGATGCAAACGAATTTGCCCGAGACCGAGGCCACGATCTTTTCGCGCGTCAGCGCCGCGCCGCCGCCCTTGATCATCGCGCCGCTGGCGGTGATCTCGTCGGCGCCGTCGATGTAGACCGCGATCGAGCTCACGTCGTTGAGGTCGAACACGGCAATGCCGTGCCCGCGCAGGCGCGCCGCGGTCGCTTCCGACGAGGCCACGCTGCCCTTGATGCGGTGCTTGATGCGCGCCAGCTCATCGATGAAGAAATTGGCGGTGGAACCGGTCCCCACGCCGATGATTTCGCCATCGACCACGTAATCGATGGCGGCGCGTGCCACGGCTTGCTTGAGTTCGTCTTGAGTCATGATGTTGGAAAAAATAAAGAATGCGCCATTTTAGCGGATCGCCTGCCCCTTCCGCGCAAAAGGCGCCGGTTCAGGGCTCGACCGAGGGACTGCGCTTCAGGCAGCGCAGCACGAAGGTCGAGCGGCTGTGGCGCAGGCCGGGCAGCTTGTACAGCTTGCGGCGCAAGAATTCCTCATAGCCCTCGGTGCCTGCCACCGCCACCTTGATCAGGTAATCGTATTCGCCCGTCAGCAGGTAGGCTTCCATCACTTCCGGCATCTCGGCCAGCGCCTGGCCGAAGCGCTCGAAGGTGTCGTCGTCGTGGCGGTCGAGGGTGACTTCGATCATCACCGTGTCGGGCAGGCCGAGCGCCTTCTGGTTCAGCAGCACCGTGTAGCCCTCGATCACCTTGGCGCCCTCGAGCTGGCGCACCCGGTTCCAGCAGGGCGAGGCGGACAGGCCGATCTTGTCGGCCAGCTGCGCATTCGAAATGCGGCCGTCGCGCCGCAGTTCGCGCAGGATCTTGCGGTCGATGTCGTCGATCGTCACGATCAGCTTTCAAAAGAAGAATTCCGCGAATTATAGCACTATTACAGAAGAATATTCCTCATCATGCGAAACCTACAGAAACTTCGAAAGCCTATTCTGCCCCTTGCCGCGTATAGTTTCTGCATGTATCCGCTCACCGTGACCTTCTTCATCGACCCCGACGACACCCTCGGCACGCTCGAAGCCGTGCTCGCCATCGCCCGCCGCGGCGGCCTGCAACTGGCCGCGCTCGAGCTGCACGTCCGCGCCCGCCTCGACCTGCATGCGCCCGATCCCGACCTGCTCGATCTGTTCCTGACGCGCCTGCACCAGCAGATCGGGATCGAGGCGATCGCCTCCACCGCCCAAGGAGTTTCGCATATGCATGTTGCTTAAATTGCAAAAATGACTGACACTCGCGGCATCTGGCGCGCACGCGCCCAACCGATGGCAGACACGGCGGACGATGACAATCTTTACGAAGCGGCGAGTGGCACTGGTGCTGGGTGTGCTGGTGGTGGGCGCGGCCGGCGCGGCCTGGTTTCACGCCAGGCGCGAGCCGGCCATCCCCGAATCGAAATTCCGCACGGCGGCCGTCGATCGCGGCAACATCACCCAGACCGTAACGGCCACCGGCACCATCAATCCGGTCGCGCTGATCAACGTCGGTTCGCAGGTCTCGGGCACGGTGGCCGAGCTCAACGCCGACTTCAACGACCACGTGAAAAAGGGCCAGGTCCTGCTCAAGCTCGACCCGACCATCTTCAACGCCCAGATCCACCAGTTCGAAGCGGGCCTCGCCTCGTCCCAGGCCTCGCTGCGGCTGGCGCAGGCCAACTTCGACCGCAACCAGCGGCTGGTGGCGCAAAACTACGTGTCGAGCTTGACGCTGGACCAGTCGCGCCGCGAGCTCGACGTGGCCAAGGCCAACATCAAGCTGGCCGACGCCCAGTTGGCGCGCTCCCAGGCCGACCTCGACAACAGCGTGATCCGCTCGCCGATCGACGGCGTGGTGATCAAGCGCACCATCGATCTCGGCCAGACCGTGGCGGCCTCGTTCAACACACCGAACCTGTTCCAGATCGCCAAGGACCTGACCAAGATGCAGATCGACACCAGCGTCTCGGAGGCCGACGTCGGCGCGCTCAAGGCCGGGCTGCCGGCGCGCTTCGTGGTCGACGCCTATCCGGACAAGGAGTTCGACGCCAGCATGCGCCAGTTCCGCCTGGCCGCCAACGTGGTGCAAAACGTGGTCACCTACAACGTGGTGCTCGACGTCGAGAACAGGGAAGAGCTGCTCAAGCCCGGCATGACGGCGCAGGTGCGGCTGGTGGTGGGCAATCGTCCCAACGTGCTGCGCATCCCGACCGCGGCACTGCGCTTTCGCTTGAGCGACGAGGAGCAGGAGAAGGAACTCAAGCGCCAGAAGGCGCGCGACGCCGGCAAGCCCGCCGCCAGCGCCCCGCCCGCCGCGCCGCCGGCCGAGGACGACGACCTCGCCTTCCGCAGCAAGAACGAAACCACGCGCCAGTTCAAGATCTACAAGCTGGACGAGAAGAACCAGGCCAAGCCGGTCGACATCAAGATCGGCCTGTCGAACTTCCGCTACACCGAGGTGCTCGGGGGCGAGCTGAAGAAAGGCGACAAGGTCGTCACCCGCGTGCTCACGGGCGGCCAGGACAAGCCCGAATGAGCGCGGCGCTGATCGATATCCGCAAGGTCAGCAAGAGTTATTTTTCGGGCAGCGTGGCGACGCCGGTGCTGTTCGACATCGACCTGCAGGTGCCGCGCGGCGACTTCCTCGCCGTGATGGGCCAGTCGGGCTCGGGCAAGTCGACGCTGATGAATATCTTCGGCTGCCTCGACCAGGCCACCAGCGGCGCCTACCTGCTCAACGGGATCGATAGCCTGACCCTGTCGCGCGCCGCGCTGGCCACCATCCGCAACCGCACCATCGGCTTCGTGTTCCAGAGCTTCAACCTGATCAAGCGCATGAGCGTGGCCGAGAACGTGGCGCTGCCGCTGATCTACGCCGGCGTCGGCCGCGCCAGGGCGCACGCCAAGGCGCTGGCCGAACTCGAACGCGTGGGCCTGGCCGATTACGCGAAGCGCACGCCGAACCAGCTGTCCGGCGGCCAGCAGCAGCGGGTGGCGATCGCCCGCGCGCTGGTGGCCGACCCGCCCTTGATCCTGGCCGACGAGCCGACCGGTAACCTCGACACCCAGACCAGCGTCGAGATCATGCGCGCCTTCCAGCAGCTCAACGCCGAGCGCGGCATCACCATCCTGCTGGTGACCCACGAACCCGACATCGCGGCCTACAGCAAGCGCCTGGTGCGGCTGAAGGATGGCCGCGTGCTGTACGACGGCCCGGCCGCCGAGGGCCTGCGCCTGTTCGCGCACAGCCACCCCGGGCAGGGCGCGCCATGAACTTCGCCCAGGTCGTGATCGAAGCCTTCCGATCGATGGGCGCGAACCGCCTGCGCACCGCGCTGACCATGCTCGGCATTATCATCGGGATCACCTCGGTGGTGCTGCTGCTCGCGCTCGGCGAGAGCATGCAGCGCTTCATCGGCAAGCAGCTCGAGGCGCTCGGCACCAACATGCTGTTCGTGCTCCCCGGCGGCAACCGCGCGACCGAACGCCGCATGCGCGCCGGCGCCGCGCCGTCGATCACGCTGGCCGACGCCGCGGCCCTCAACGCCCTGCCCAGCCTGGCCGGCGCCGCGCCCGCGCTGCAGGGCGCGTTCAAGCTCACCGCCGGCAACGAGACCTCGGCCAGCACCGTGCATGGCGTGACGCCGGCCATGTTCAAGATCCGCGGCTGGAAGATCGAGGAAGGCAGCGTGTTCAGCGAGGCCGACATGCGCGCCGCCGCGCGCATGGTGGTCATCGGCCAGAAGGTGGCCGACCAGTTCTTCTACAAGATCGACCCGCTGGGCAAATACATCCGCATCGAGAACGTGGCCTTCCAGGTGGTCGGCGTGCTGCATGGCGAAGGCAAGCAGGTCGACGGCGGCGACCTGTCGGACATGGTGCTGGTGCCGATCACCGCGGCGCGCGCGAACCTGGTGCGCAGTCCCTTTCCCGACAGCGTGCATTACGTGGTCGCGCAGGGCAAGCCGGGCGCCAACCTGCAGGACGGTATCGAGGACATCAACGAAACCCTGCGCGACCGCCATCACATCAAGTTCGAGGAGCCGGACGACTTCCGCATCGAGAACCTGGCCTCGTTCGCCGAGACCGCGACCAAGATCAGCACCGGCATCGCCTTCATGCTGGGGCTGATCGGTGCGGTGTCGCTGGTGGTGGGCGGGATCGGCATCATGAACATCATGCTGGTGTCGGTCACCGAGCGCACCCGCGAAATCGGGATCCGGATGGCGATCGGCGCCAAGCCGCGCGACGTGCTGCTGCAGTTCCTGACCGAGGCGGTGGTGATCTGCCTGGCCGGCGGCGTGGTCGGCATCGCGATCGCCGCCGGCTGCGCGGCCGCGGTGACGGCGAGCGGCAAGTTCGAGGTCTTCATCACGCCGTCGGCGATCGCGATCGCCTGCGGGTTCTCGACGCTGGTCGGCGTGTTCTTCGGTTTTTATCCGGCGCGGCGCGCCTCGCGTTTGCTGCCGGTCGACTGCCTGCGCTATGAATAGACAAGGAAAACAACCATGAAACTGCCATCGATCTCTCTTGCCGCCTTGTGCCTCCTGCTGGCCGGCCAATCGGCCCGCGCCAATGACTACACGGCCCTGCTCAAGGCGCGCAAGTACGCCGAGGTGGAGCGCGCCACCGGCGCCAGGCTGGCGCAGGAGCCGGGCAACGCCGACGCGCTGGTGGCGCGCAGCGAAGCGATCCTCGCGTTCGGTCCCGAAAGCCGCATCGAAGAAGCCGTCAAGCTGGGCGAGCAATGCGTGGCCGCGCATCCGCAGTTGTCGAACTGCCACCTCGCCTACGGCAACGCGCTCGGTGCGAAGGCGATGAACTCGGGGATGATGGCCGCGATGCGCTACGCCGGCACGATCCGCGATGCGTTCGCCAAGGCGGTGGAGCTCGATCCGCAGAATATCGACGCGCGCTTCTCGATGCTGCAGTACTACATCCAGGCGCCGTCGATCGTCGGCGGCGGCACCGACAAGGCCCGCAGCTTCGCCGCGCAAACCGCGACGCTGAACGCGGACGCGGGCAAGCTGATGGCCGCCAGCCTCGACATCGACGCCGAGCAATATGCGAAAGCCGAAGCGGCCGCGCTGGCGGTGCGCCCCGGCGCCAACGAGGCGCTGGCCGATGCGCAGCGTGACGTGCTCACCGACCTTGGCAGCAAATACGTCAACGAGAAGAAGTATGCCGACGCGGAGCGCGTGTTCCAGGAAGTGCAGAAGCGCTTCCCCGACAGCGATTCGGGACCGTACGGCTTGGCGCGCGCGCAGCAGGAGCAGGGCAAGCACCGCGAGGCGGTGGCCGGCTTCGAGAAGGCGCTGGCGCTGGCCGATCGTCCGCACATCCACTACCGCCTCGCGCGCTCATGGCAGGCGCTGAACGACAAGCCGAAGGCCATCGCGGCCTTCGAAAAAGCGCTGGCGTTCAAGGGTGGCCTCAACAAAAAGTTTCGCGCGGACGCCGAGGACCAGCTCAAGGTGCTCAGGGGCTAAGCGGACGTCGTTCCCGCGCAGGCGCACTAGTGTCCGGAATAATTTTATTGACATCGGGATCAGAAGAGGCATGGTTGCATTTCCGCCAAAGTCCTAGCCTCTTCGTTTCGTCGCCATCTTCGCGCACGAGCTTCTTTTGTCTCGATGC
>Ga0193702_1000063_pt1 | contig 45633 bp, 45 predicted proteins | sample U3a1metaG_FD_143060 | JGI IMG/M metagenome (GOLD analysis project Ga0193702, IMG submission 143060) | Soil microbial communities from a riparian zone of the East river system, Colorado, United States - U3a1 | ecosystem: Environmental > Terrestrial > Soil > Riparian zone | place: USA: East River... | reverse complement strand
GCATCGAGACAAAAGAAGCTCGTGCGCGAAGATGGCGACGAAACGAAGAGGCTAGGACTTTGGCGGAAATGCAACCATGCCTCTTCTGATCCCGATGTCAATAAAATTATTCCGGACACTAGTGCGCCTGCGCGGGAACGACGCAGTCGATGAAGCGCCAAAAAAAAGCCCCTGGACCAGGGGCTTGACCGGCATGCCGCCAGTCCGGCGGCAAGCGCACAGGATCAATCGCGAATCTCCAGCGCGCGGTTCAGGCTCAGCGCGCCCAGCGAGCAGACCGCGCCCGACAGCAGGTACAGGCCCACATAATCGAGCCCGAAGCGCGCCGCCACGGCCAGCGCGACCAGCGGCGCGAAGCCGGCGCCCACCAGCCACGACAGGTCCGAAGTCAGGGCCGCGCCGGTATAGCGATACTTGAGCGGGAAGTTGGCGGTGACCGCGCCGGCCGCCTGTCCATACGACAGCCCCAGCAGCCCGAACCCGAGCAGGATGAAGATGTTCTGCCCGGTCTCGCCGCCGTTCATCAAGCTCGGCACCAACAGGCTGAAAACCGCGATCAGGCAGGCCAGCGCCCCCAGCGTGGTGCGCCGGCCGAAGCGGTCGGCGATCAGGCCCGAGGCGATCACGCCGAGCGCCATAAAGCCAGCGCCCAGCATCTGGATCGCCAGGAAGCCGGCCACCGGGCGCGGCGAATACAGGGTGATCCACGACAGCGGAAACACCGTCACCAGATGGAACAAGGCATAGCTGGCCAGCGCGGCCAGCGCGCCGATCACGACGTTCGCGCCTTGCAGCCGCGCCAACTCGACGACCGGGGTCGGCTCCAGCTCGCGCACTTCCAGCAAGTGCGCATACTCGTTGGTCGAGATCAGCCGCAGGCGCGCGAACAGCGCCACCACGTTGATGGCGAACGCGACATAGAACGGGTAGCGCCAGCCCCACTCCAGGAAGTCCTTGCTGTCGAGATTGGACAGCAGGTACCAGAACACGCCGGTCGCGATCAGGAAACCGACCGGCGCGCCGAGCTGGCCCAGCATCGCATACCAGCCGCGCCGCTTCGGCGGCGCGTTCAAGGCCAGCAGCGAGGGCAAGCCGTCCCACGAGCCGCCCAGCGCCAGGCCCTGCCCGATCCGCAGCGCGGCCAGCAGCACGATCGAGGTCGTCCCCAGGTGCGAGTAGGTGGGCAGGAATGCAATCGCCGCGGTCGACCCGCCGAGCAGGAACAGCGCCATCGTGAGCTTGGCCTCGCGCCCGAAGCGGCGCTGGATCGCCATCGAGACCACGGTCCCGATCGGCCGCGCCACGAACGCCAGCGCGAAGATGGCAAATGCGTACAGCGTGCCGGTCAGGTGATCGGCGAACGGGAAGAATACCGACGGGAACACCAGTACCGACGCGATCGCATACACAAAAAAGTCAAAATATTCGGACGCCCTGCCGATGACCACCCCGACCGCGATCTCGCCCGGGGCGATCGGCGCATGATCGAGGTTCAGCCTGCGCGCGCCACCGCCGCTCGCAGGAAAATCCGCCGGATTGCCGGCGTCGGGTGTATTGACGCTAAATGTCACCATGTCTCCTCCTTGTATTTTTTTGGTACTTCAAGCGCAGTGTAGGACAATTTGTCCAATCGCGGTGGCGCAATTAACACGCTACAGTAGGGTGTTCCCAACCTCTCCCTACCGCACGCATGCTTCATTCACTCGCCCGTCGCTGGCTGCTCCTGACCCCGCTCCTGTTGCTGAGCGCATGCAACAGCGTGGTCATGAAGCCGTCCGGCGACATCGCCGCGCAACAAGCGCACCTGATCGTGGTCTCGACCGCGCTGATGCTGTTGATCATCGTCCCGGTCCTCGCGTTGATTGTCATCTTCGCCTGGCGTTATCGGAAAAATAACACAGCCGCGACCTACACACCCGATTGGGACCACTCTACCACGCTGGAGTTGCTGATCTGGGGCGCACCGCTGCTGATCATCATCGCGCTCGGCCTGATCACCTGGATCAGCACCCACCTGCTCGACCCGTACCGGCCGCTGCAGCGCATCGACGCCGCGCGCGCCGTCCCGGCCGGCACCAAGCCGCTGGTGGTGGAAGTGGTCGCGCTCGACTGGAAGTGGCTGTTCATTTATCCGGAACAGGGCATCGCGACGGTCAACGAATTGGTCGCCCCGGTCGACGTGCCGGTGCAATTCAAGATCACCGCCTCGAGCGTGATGAACTCGTTCTACATTCCCGCGATGGCCGGCCAGGTGTATGCGATGCCGGGCATGCAGACGATGCTCAATGCGGTCATCAACAAGCAAGGCGTGTTCGACGGTTTCTCGGCCAACTACAGCGGCGCCGGCTTCTCCGACATGCGCTTCAAGTTCCACGCCAAGGATGCGGCCGGCTTCGACGCCTGGGTGCAATCGATGAAGTCGGGCAGCGGCGCGCTCGGCCGCGCCGCCTACCTGCAGCTCGAGAAACCGAGCCAGCGCGAGGCCGTGCGCCACTACGGCACGGTCGACGCCGACCTGTACGACGCGGTCTTGAACCGCTGCGTCGAGGCCGGCGCGACATGCCTCAGCGACATGATGGCCGACGACGCCCGGCGCGCCGCCGCCATGGGCTCGCCGGCGCGGCCGGACGTTGCCGCGCGCATGCTGGCCGACGCCAGCGCCGCACTCTGCACCACGCCAACCACCCCTGTAAAGAAGAACGATGCAAAACCAAACTGACCTCAGCTCCCTGCTGTTCGGGCGCCTCAGCTGGGAGGCCATCCCTTACCATGAACCGATCCTGATCGCCACCTTCCTCATGGTCGCGCTGGGCGGCGGCGCGGTGCTCGCGCTGCTCACCCGCTTCCGCCTGTGGGGTCCGCTGTGGCGCGACTGGGTCACCAGTATCGACCACAAGCGCATCGGCATCATGTACGTGGTGCTCGGCCTGGTGATGCTGCTGCGCGGCTTCGCCGATGCGCTGATGATGCGCGCCCAGCAAGCGGCCGCGTTCGGCGATTCGGCCGGCTTCCTGCCGCCGCACCACTACGACCAGGTGTTCACCGCGCACGGCGTGATCATGATCTTCTTCGTCGCGATGCCGCTGGTGACCGGGCTGATGAACTACGTGGTGCCGCTGCAGATCGGCGCGCGCGACGTCGCCTTCCCCTTCCTGAACAACTTCAGCTTCTGGATGACCGCGTTCGGCGGCGCCCTGATCATGGTCTCGCTGTTCGTCGGCGAATTCGCGCGCACCGGCTGGCTGGCCTACCCGCCGCTGTCGGGCATCATGGCCAGCCCGGACGTCGGGGTCGACTACTACATCTGGTCGCTGCAGATCGCCGGCGTCGGCACCACGCTGTCCGGGATTAACCTGATCGCCACCATCATCAAGATGCGCGCGCCCGGCATGGCCATGATGAAGATGCCGGTCTTCACCTGGACCGCGCTGTGCACCAACGTGCTGATCGTCGCCGCCTTCCCGATCCTGACCGCGGTCCTCGCCATGCTCTCGCTCGACCGCATGGTCGGCACCCACTTCTTCACCAGCGACCTGGGCGGCAACGCCATGATGTACGTGAACCTGATCTGGATCTGGGGCCATCCCGAGGTCTACATCCTGGTGCTGCCGGCGTTCGGCATCTTCTCGGAAGTGGTCTCCACCTTCTGCGGCAAGCGCCTGTTCGGCTACACCTCGATGGTCTACGCCACCGTGGTGATCACGATCCTGTCCTACCTGGTCTGGCTGCACCACTTCTTCACCATGGGCTCGGGCGCCAGCGTCAACTCCTTCTTCGGCATCACCACGATGATCATCTCGATCCCGACCGGGGCCAAGATCTTCAACTGGCTGTTCACCATGTACCGCGGCCGCATCCGCTTCGAGCTGCCGATGATGTGGACCATCGCCTTCATGATCACCTTCGTGATCGGCGGCATGACCGGGGTCATGCTGGCGGTGCCGCCGGCCGACTTCGTGCTGCACAACAGCCTGTTCCTGATCGCCCACTTCCACAACGTGATCATCGGCGGCGTGCTGTTCGGTATGTTCGCCGGCATTAACTACTGGTTCCCGAAAGCCTTCGGCTACAAGCTCGACGAGTTCTGGGGCAAGATGTCGTTCTGGTTCTGGACCATCGGCTTCTACATGGCCTTCATGCCGCTCTACGTGCTCGGCCTGATGGGCGTGACGCGCCGCCTGAGCCACTTCGACGACCCGTCGCTGCGGATCTGGTTCATCATCGCCGCCTTCGGCGCCGTGCTGATCGCACTCGGGATCGGGTCGATGCTGGTGCAGTTCGCGGTCAGCTACCTGCGCCGCGCCGAGCTGCGCGACTTCAGCGGCGACCCGTGGAACGGCCGCACGCTGGAATGGTCGACCTCCTCGCCGCCGCCGGCCTACAACTTCGCGTTCACCCCGCGCGTGCACGACAACGACACCTGGGCCGACATGAAGGCCAGCCAGTACCAGCGTCCGCGCGAAGGCTTCGCGCCGATCCACATGCCGAAGAATACCGGCGCCGGTTTCGTGATCGCGGCGCTGAGCGCGGTGGCCGGCTTCGCCCTGATCTGGCAGATGTGGCTGGTCGCGGGCGTCGGCCTGGCCGCCATGATCGCCGCCGCCATCGTCCATACCTTTAACTATCAGCGCGACTACTACATTCCTGCGGAAGAAGTCATCCGCACGGAAGACGAGCGCACCCGTTTGCTGGAAAGCTATGTCTGAGATTACCCTCCCTGCCGCGGGCCTCGCGCCCGCCGATCCGAGCGCACGCTTTTACGTGCACGAGCATCACCCTGAACACGGCACCATGCTGGGGTTCTGGCTCTACCTGATGAGCGACTGCCTGATCTTCGCCAGCCTGTTCGCGGCCTACGCCGTCCTGGGCCGCAACTACGCCGGCGGGCCGTCCGGCGCCGAGCTGTTCGACCTGCCGCTGGTGGCGGTCAACACCTCGCTGCTGTTGCTGTCGTCGATCACCTACGGCTTCGCGATGCTTGAAATGCAAAAGGGCAAGATGCGCGCGACCCTGGTCTGGCTCGCCGTCACCGGCTTGCTGGGCGCCGGCTTCATCGGCCTCGAACTGCAGGAATTCGTCCACCTGATCCACGACGGCGCCGGTCCGCAGCGCAGCGCCTTCCTGACCTCGTTCTTCGCGCTGGTCGGCACCCACGGCCTGCACGTGAGCTTCGGCATCGTCTGGCTGCTGACCCTGATGGCCCAGGTCCGCAAGCACGGGCTGACGCCGGAAAACGCCCGCCGCCTGATGTGCCTGTCCATGTTCTGGCACTTCCTCGACGTCGTCTGGATCGGCGTCTTCACCTTTGTCTACCTGATGGGAGTGCTGCCATGAACGCGCATCCACACGATACGGCCGGCCACGGCCACCACGATCACGATCACGGCCACGACGCCCACGCCCACGGCAGCCTGCGCAGCTACGCCACCGGTTTCGCGCTGGCGGTGATCCTGACCGTCATCCCGTTCTGGCTGGTGATGGGCAAGGTGTTCGACAAGTCCAGCACCGCCGGCTTCGTCCTGCTCGGCCTGGCGGTGGTGCAGATCGTCGTCCACATGGTGTATTTCCTGCACATGAACACCAAGTCGGAAGGCGGCTGGTCGATGCTGGCCTTGCTGTTTACGAGCATGGTCGTGTTGATCATGCTGAGCGGCTCGATCTGGGTCATGTACCACCTCAACCACAACATGATGCCTGGCATGATGTCCGAGACCATGCATCGCGACATGCCATGACGCCGGCGCCGCGCTCGCGGCGGGCGCGTCTGCTCGCGGCGTTCGGCGCGGCCCTGCTGTGCGCCGGCTTCGCCGCGCTGGGCAACTGGCAACTCCGACGCCTGCCATGGAAAGTCGCGCTGATCGCGCAAGTCGATCAGCGCGTGCATGCGGCGCCCGCCGCCGCGCCCGCCCCCACCGCCTGGTCCGGACTGAACAAGGACAAGGACGAATACCGCCGCCTGCGCCTGTCCGGCCACTTCCTCGACGCATCCAGCAGCCTGGTCCAGGCCTCGACCGAACTGGGCAGCGGCTACTGGCTGCTGACCCCGTTTTGCAGCGACGACGGCGTGATCGTGATGGTCAACCGCGGCTTCCTGCCGCCGGCCGCGGTGGGGACCGCGGGCAGCGGCGCCGTGCACGCTGCCGGCTGCGGCCAGGCGGCGGGCGGCGCCGCCATCGCCATCGCCGGCCTGCTCAGGATGAGCGAGCCGGGCGGCGGCTTCCTGCGCCACAACGACCCCGCGGCGCACCGCTGGTACTCGCGCGACACGGCGGCGATCGCCGCGGCGCGCGGCCTGCCGCCGGTCGCGCCCTACTTCCTCGACCAGGACGCGGCGCCCCAGGACAGCCCGCGCGCCATCCCGGCCGGCGCGCTGGCCGCCCCGGTCGGCGGCCTGACGGTGATATCCTTCAACAATAACCATCTGGTGTACGCCCTGACCTGGTATGCGATGGGCTTGATGGCGGCCGGCGCCTGCGCGATGGTGATGCGCGAGGGCCGCGGAGACAATAGGCGGGCAAACTGAAGGACAGGACATGCCGCAATCGAGCGGGGAAGACTGGAGCGCGGACGCGCGGGCGCGCGACATGAGGCAGGCCAGCCTGGCCGCGCACCTTGAAGAGGACACCGGCTACAGCAATATGCAACAGCTGATCCAGCTGCGCTGGATCGCCGTGATCGGCCAGATCACGACGATGGCGACGGTGACGGTCGGCTTCGGCGTCGCCCTGCCGCTGCCGGCCATGCTCGGGGTGCTGAGCTGCCTGATCGCCTTCAATATGTTCAGCCAGGAGCGCTGGCAGGACCCGCGCCCGGTCGACAACCGCCAGCTGTTCCTGGCGCTGCTGGTCGACGTGTTCAGCCTCACGCTCCAGTTGTACCTGAGCGGCGGCTTGACCAATCCCTTCGTGTTCCTGTACCTGCTGCAGATTATCCTCAGCGCGGTGCTGCTGCCGGCATGGTCGACCTGGACCATCGTCGGCATCGTCAGCCTCTGCCTGGTGATCATGGGCGCCTTCGCCAAGCCGCTGGCGATTCCCTTCGATTACGAGCGCGGGCTCGCCAGCCTGTACATCCAGGGCATCCTGATCAGCGTGGCGGTGAACGCCGCCCTGCTCGTCATTTTCCTGGTGCGCATCAACCGCAACCAGCGCGCCGGCGACGCCCAGCTGGCCGATTTGCGCCAGCGCGCCGCCGAGGAAGAGCACATCGTGCGCATGGGCCTGCTCGCCTCGGGCGCCGCCCACGAACTCGGCACGCCGCTGGCCACGCTGGCGGTGATCGTCGGCGACTGGAGCCACATGCCCGAGTTCAGCAAGAACCCGGAACTGCTGGCCGAAATCGGCGAGATGCAGACCCAGCTCAAACGCTGCAAGGCGATCGTCAGCGGCATCCTGCTGTCGGCCGGCGAGGCACGCGGCGAGTCGTCGGTGAAGACCACGATCAAGGTGTTCCTCGACCAGCTGGCCGAGGAATGGCGCGCGATTCGCACCATCCAGACCTTCGTCTACGAGAACCGGATCGAGCACGACGTGGCGGTGGTATCCGACTCGGCCCTCAAGCAGATGATTTGGAATGTGCTCGACAACGCGCTCGAAGCCTCGCCCCATTGGCTGCGGCTGGAGGCCACGCTCGAGGGCGACGCGCTGGCCCTGGTCGTGACCGACGACGGCGCCGGCTTCGCGCCCGGCATGCTCGAGCAGTTCGGCAAACCCTATCAATCGACCAAGGGACGCGTGGGCGGCGGCCTTGGCCTGTTCCTGGTGGTGAATGTCGCGCGCACCCTGGGCGGCAGCGTCAGCCCCAGCAACCGCGCGCAAGGCGGCGCCATGGTGCGGCTGAATTTGCCGCTGTCGTCCATCGCGCTCGAACCGGAGATCCCGCATGCCGCCTGAGCGCCTGCTGCTGATCGTCGAAGACGACGCCGCCTTCGCGCGCACCCTCGGCCGCTCGTTCGAGCGGCGCGGTTACCGGGTCTTGCTGGCGGCGAGTCATGACGAGGCCAGCGCCCTGCTGCCGTCGCACCTGCCGGGGTATGCGGTGGTCGACCTGAAATTGAAGGGCAATCAGTCCGGGTTGGCCTGCGTGCAGACGCTGCACGCCCACAATCCGGACATGCTGATCGTGGTGCTGACCGGATTCGCCAGCATCGGCACGGCGGTCGAAGCGATCAAGCTGGGCGCCTGCCAATACCTGGCCAAGCCGTCGACCACCGACGACATCGAAGCGGCTTTCGGCCACCTCGGCGGCAGCACCGAACTGGCGCTGACCGAGCGCACCACGTCGATCAAGACGCTCGAGTGGGAGCGCATCCATGCAGTGCTGGCCGAGACCGATTTCAATATCTCCGAAGCCGCGCGGCGCCTGGGCATGCACCGCCGCACGCTGGCGCGCAAGCTGGAAAAACAGCGCGTCAAGTAGACGCGGGCGCGGCCGTCCACGTCGCATGAAAAAGGATTCTTCAAGGATTACCGGGAGTACCGTCATTCCCGCGAAAGCGGGAATCCATGCTGAGCATGGGTTCCCGCCTGCGCGGGAACGACGTATCTCTCGCTAATCGTGAAGAACCTCAAGCGATCGCCGTGCCGCGGCCGCTCGCATCCGGCGCATCGTGTCCTCATGCGGTCTTGCGGCGCAAATACAAGACGATCTTGTCCATGTAGAGATAGACCACCGGCGTGGTGTACAGCGTCAGCACCTGCGACAGCAGCAGCCCGCCCACCATCGCGACGCCGAGCGGGCGGCGCAGCTCCGAGCCCGCGCCGCCGCCGAGCGCCAGCGGCAAGGCGCCCAGCAGCGCCGCCATGGTCGTCATCATGATCGGCCGGAAGCGCAGCAGGCAGGCCTTGTAGATCGCCTCCGCGGGGGGCAAGCCGCCCGCTTCTTCGGTGATCGCCACGTCGACCATCATGATGCCGTTCTTCTTCACGATCCCGATCAGCAGGATAATGCCGATCAAGGCGATCAGCGAAAAGTCGTAATGCAGCAGCATCAGCGCCAGCAGCCCGCCGATCCCGGCCGACGGCAGGGTCGACATGATCGTGATCGGGTGGATCACGCTTTCATACAGCACGCCGAGCACGATGAAGATCGCCAGCAAGGCCGCGGCGATCAGGAAGGGCTGGTTGGCCAGGCTGTCCTGGAAGGCCTGCGCGCTGCCCGAGAACGCCGTGGTCAGCCCGTCCGGCTTGCCGATGCTGCGCTCCTTCAGGTTGATGGCGTCGATCGCCTCGCCCAGCGCCGTGCCGGGCGCAAGATTGAACGACAAGGTCACCGCCGGAAATTGCCCGTCATGGTTCACGGTTAGCGGCGCGGCCGACATCGACAGCGAACTGAATGCGGCCAGCGGCACCGGCGCGCCGCCCTTGCCGCTCACGTAGATCCGTCCCAGCGCGGCCTGGTCGAGCTGGTAGCCGGGACCGACTTCCAGGATCACCCGATACACGCTCACCTGCGTGTAAAAGCTCGCGACCTGGCGCTGGCCGAAGGCGTCGTACAGCGTGTCGTCCACCGACTGGGTGGTCACGCCCAGCCGCGCCATCGCGTCGCGATCGAGCGCGATCTGGAGCCGCGGCGCGGTCGGTTCGGTGTCGCCCTCGACGTCGCGCAACTGCGGCAGCGCGCGCAGGGCATCGAGCATCTTCGGCGTCCATTCGTTCAGCTCGGCCAGGTTGGTGTCGCGCAGCGTGTACTGGAACTGGGTCTTGCCGACGCGCGCGCCGACCTGCAGGTCCTGGCGCGCCTGCAGGTGCAGCACGATCTCCGGCATGCCCTTGGCGCGCTTCTTGATCCGGTCCATCACTTCGTACACCGAAGCCTTGCGCAGCTCGAAGGGCTTGAGGTCGATCAGCATCCGGCCGACGTTGATCGACGGGTCGCCCTCGATCCAGAAATAGACGTTCTGGATGTCCTCGTCGCCCTTGACCGCCTCGGCCAGCGCCTGCATCCGCGTCAGCATGGCGGGATACGAGATGTCGGGCGAGGCTTCGGTCACGCCGGCGATCAAGCCGTTGTCCTGCTGCGGGAAGAAGCCCTTTGGAATCGCCACGTACAGGCCGACCGTCAGCGCCACGGTGGCGAGCATCACCGCCAGCGTCAGCGCCTGGTGCCGCAGCACCACGGCCAGGCTGCGCGCATACGCCTGGCGCATGCGCTCGATGCCGGTCTCGCACCAATGATGGAAGCGCCCGCGCTGGTCGCCGTGCGCGGTCAGCAGCATGGAGCACAGCACCGGCGTGAGCGTCAGCGACACCACGCCGGAAATCAGGATCGCGATCGCGGCGGTGTCGGCGAACTCGCGGAACAGGCGGCCCACCAGCCCGCCCATGAACAGCACCGGAATGAAGACCGCGACCAGCGAAATCGTCATCGAAAAAATCGTGAAGCCAATCTCGCCCGAGCCGCGGTGGGCCGCCGGCCCGGGCGCCTCGCCGGCCTCGATGTGGCGCAGGATATTTTCGAGCATGACGATCGCATCGTCGACCACGAAGCCGATCGAAATCGTCAGCGCCATCAGCGACACGTTGTCGAGCGTGTAGCCGAGCACGTACATCACCGCCATGGTGCCGAACAGCGACAGCGGAATCACGATCGCGGGGATCAGCGTGGCGCGCCAGCTGCCGAGGAAGACGTACACCACCAGGATCACCAGCACGCAGGTGAACGCGAGGCTGGCCTGCACGTCGGCCACCGAGGAGCGGATGGTCTGGGTGCGGTCGCCCAGCAGCACCAGATGCACCGACGGCGGCAGCCGGCGCTGCAGGCCAGGCAGCACTGCCTTGACGCCGGCCACGGTGTCGTTGATGTTGAAGCCGACCTGCTTGTGCACGTCGATCAGGACCGCCTGGTGGCTGCCGATCCAGGAGCTGGTCTTGACGTCTTCCACGCTGTCGACCACCGCGCCGACGTCGCGCAGGCGCACCGTCGCGCCGTTGCTGCTGGTGAGCGCGATCGCGCCGTATTCGGCCGACTTGGCCAACTGGTCGTTGGTGTCGAGCGTGACCGAGCGGCGCGCGTCGCTGAGCGTGCCCTTGGGCCCGTTCGCGGTGGCCGCGGCGACCCGCTGGCGCACGTCTTCCAGCGTCAGGCCGAGCGCCGCGATGCGGCCGGGGTCGACCTGGATGCGCACCGCCGGCTTTTGCTGGCCGTGGTAATCGATCGCGCCGACGCCCCTGACCCGGCCGAGTTCCGGCGTCAGGTAGTTCTCGACATAGTCGTCGACCGCGCCGATCGGCATGTTGTCGGAGTACACCGCGATGGTCATCAGCAGCGCATCGGCCGGATTCTTCTTCTCGAAGGTGGGCGGGTGCGGCAGGTTCTTCGGCAGGTCGCCGGCGGCGGCGTTGATCGCGCTCTGGACGTCGACCGCGGCGGCGTCGACGCTGCGCGCGAGGTCGAACTGCACCGTGATCGAACTCGATCCCAGCGAACTGCTCGAGGTGATCGACGCGACGCCCGGCAGGATCGCGAGCGCGCGCTCCAGCGGCGAGGTGACCGAGGTCGCCACCGTTTCGGCGCTGGCGCCGGGCAGGCTGGCGCTGACCGAGATGGTCGGGATATCGACTTGCGGCACGCCGGCGATCGGCAATTGCAGATAGCTGGCAATCCCGATGAACAGGATGCCGAGCATCAGCAGGAAGGTCGCGATCGGGCGTCGGATGAACCAGGCCGAGAAATTCAGGGTGCGTTCTTGCATGAGGTGCGCGCGCTCCGCTCAGCGCGCCGACGCCACGGGCGCCACGCGCTTGCCCGCTTCGGTCTGGAACTGGCCCTCGACGATGACCCGCTCGCCGCCGCGCAATCCGGACAGGATCACGGTGCGCTGGCCCGACACCGGCCCCGCTTCGACGTCGCGCGATTCGGCCAGGTTGTCGGCCCCGACCACGAACACGAAGGGACGCTTGGCCCCGGCCTGGATCGCGATGGTGGGCGCGGTGACCGCGTCGTGCAAGTCTTCGAGCATGACGCGCACCGACACGAAGGCGCCCGGCCACAAGCCCTCCTTGTTGTTGGGGAAGGTCGCTTTGCAGCGGATAGTGCCGGTCGCGACGTCGACCTGGTTGTCGATCAGCGCCAGGCTGCCTTCGTCGAGCACGGTCTGGCCGTCCGGCGCGAGTGCGCTGACCGCCAGCGGCCGATGGCCTTGCTGCTCGCGCAGGGTGGCCAGCATAGCCTGCGGCAGCGCGAAGCTGACCGCGATCGGATGGATCTGGCTTAGCGTGACCAGGCCGCCGGTATCGCTGATGTGCACCACGTTACCCGCGTCCACCAGGCGCGCGCCCGCGCGGCCGTCGATCGGCGCGCGGATGGTCGCATAGCCGAGCTGGAGCCGGGCCTGCTCGGTTTGCGCGCGGTCCGCGTCCAGCGTTGCGCGCAGCTGCTCGTAGGTGGCGCGGGTCGCCTCCAGCATTTGCGCCGCGATCATGCCCTGCTTGATCAGCTCTTCGTAGCGGTCCACGTTGCGCTTGGCGGCGACCAGCAAGGCGGCGTCCTTTGCCTCCTGCGCCAGGGCGGCGCGCAAGGCGACCTCGAACGGCCGCTTGTCGAGTTCGACCAGCACCTCGCCGCGCTTGACGGCGCTGCCCTCGGTGAAGCCGACGCGCTCGATCTGGCCGTCCACCCGCGGACGTACCGACACCGTATTGAAGGCCTGCACCGTCGCGATGCTGTCGAGATAAACGTGCGCATCGCCGCGCAAGGCGAGATCGACCTTGACGGGCGCACCCTTGGCGCCCTTGTCCGGCGCCGGCGCCGCACCGAGCGCGCCGCGATGGGTGGCCACGAAGGCGCCCGCGCCGGCCACTGCCAGCAGAACCACAATGACCGCGTACTTGAATAATTTCATATTGACAGACGCCCTGGTGTGCAGCGTCGGATGATACCGGTGCGATCATTAAGAAAGAATTAAGCATCGGGGGTGACCGCAGGCAGCAGTTCGGCTACCATGCCGACATGACCGCATCGAACCCTTCCGCTCCCGGCACCAAGCTCGGACGCATTATCCGCGCCCGCCCGCGCCTCGCCGCTTGCGCCTTGCTCGGACTGGCGACCGCCCTGCTGTTCCCGCAAGCGCTGGCGGCGCACACCGTCACCCGCCTGATCATCGGCTGGAACGTCGGCGCCGGCGCCTACCTGATCTTCGCCGCAAGGATGATGTTCTGGTCGTCCCACGAACGCATGCGCAACCGCGCCTTGCTGCAGGACGAGGGACGTATCGCGGTGCTGGCGCTGGTCGTGGTGGCCGCGATCGCCTCGCTGGGCGCGATCGTCAACGAGCTCGCGGTCGCCAAGGACCTGCACGGCGCGACCCGCTACACCCACATCGCCCTGGCGGCGGCGACCTTGCTGTCGTCGTGGGCCTTCACCCAGGTGATGTTCGCGCTCCATTACGCGCATGACTACTACCTCGCCGAATTGCGCGGCTGTCCGGGCGGTCTCGACTTCCCCGGCGGGCACCGGCCCGACTATGGCGACTTCCTGTATTTTTCCTGCGTCATCGGGACCTCGGGCCAGACCGCGGACGTCAGTTTCACGACCCGGGCCCAGCGCCGCACGGGGCTGGTGCATTGCGTGCTGGCGTTCTTCTTCAACGCGACGCTGCTCGCGCTGACCATCAATATCGCGTCGGGCCTGTTCTAGTCTTCAGGGAGCGGGCCGACAAATCTCGGCACAGAAATCGAGGAAGGCCTCCACCGCCGCCGGCGGGAGACGGCGCGACGGGCGAATCGCATACAGGGGAAAAATCTCGCCCTGCCAGTCGGGCAACAACTCCACCAGCGCGCCACTCGCGATCTCCGCCTCCACGGCAAGCGCCAGTACCTGCGCCACGCCGGCGCCGGCCACGCAGGCGCGCACCATGGTGTCGCCATCCGACAGGATCAGCCGGCCGCTGGTCGCCACCGGAAGAACCTCCTTACCGCGATGGAACTCCCATGGGAAGGGGCGGCCTTGCTGGGCATCGATGTACTGAATGCAGTCGTGGCGCGCCAATGCCGCCGGCGTCTTCGGATGCCCATGGCGCCGCAAGTACGCCGGCGCCGCCACGGTCAGTACCCGCGTATGGAGCAGAAGCCGCGACGACATGCTCGATGCCGGCTGCGGCCCGAAGCGCACGGCGGCGTCGATGCCCTCGGCCACCAGATCGCCGGCCTCGGCCGATGGCGCCATCCTCAGTTCGAGTTCCGGATAACGCGCTGTAAATTCCGGCAGCCTCGGTGCCAGCAGGTGGCGTGCGAACAGCGGGTTGAGGCTGACCCGGATCGATCCCCTTACCGTGACCGCGGCGCCGGAGACCGCGTTGGCCGCCTCCTCGATGCCGGAAAGGTGCGGGGCCGCCAGTTCGTACAGACGGGCACCCTCGCCCGTCAGGTGCAGCGCGCGGGTGGTGCGATCGAGCAGGCGCACGCCGATCCTGGCCTCCAGACGGGAGACCGACCTGCTCACGCCCGAAGCCGACAGGCCGAGCACCTCGCCGGCCCGCGTGAAGCTGCCGGTCTCGACCACGGCGGCCAGGACACTCATCCCGGATAGCAATCGTCCATCAAAGCTCATCGTCGCTCACCTTTGAATTTAAGCACAAATGATTTGCATGCCCCTATCTTAATCAAAAATGGCGCCTGACGTATCTTGATTGCACCGACGTAGCGCACCGCACGCGGAACGCATAACCGACCAAGGAGTCAGCCATGAGCAGCAGCACCCGCCCTATCCTGTTCAAAAACGGCACCATCGTGACGATGGACGCCAATGTTCCCAATCTCGCCATTGGCGACGTGCTGGTCGAGGGCGCGCGCATCGCCGCCGTCGGCAGCGCGATCCCGGCGGGCGAGGCCGAGATCGTCGACGCGACCGGCTGCATCGTGCTGCCCGGCTTGGTCGACGCCCATCACCACGCCTGGCTGGGCGCGATGCGCCGCATGATGCCCGACGTCGATGACCTGTTCGCGTATATCGCCGTCGTCGCCGACACCCTGGGCGCGCATTACCGTCCCCTGGACATGTACTTGAGCACAAAGCTGACGGCCATCGCCTCGCTCGACGCCGGCATCACCACCATCATCGATGCCTGCCACAGTTCGCGCAGCCCGGCGCATACCGACGCCGCGCTCGACGCGCTCGCCACCAGCGGCATCCGGGCCCTGCACATGGTTGGCGCGGCGATGGACAAGGGCGCGTCGTCGGCCCACCTGCCGCGCGATCTGGAGCGCCTGGCACGCCAATGGAACAAGGAAGCGAGCCTGGTCCACGTGGGCCTGTTTGGCCAGTTCAATCTCGACTGGTGGCAGGCCGCGCGCGCGCTCGACATGCGTATCCTGACCGAATTCATCGGCGACCTCGCCACGCTCGGACCGGAATTCGCCGTCCCCGGCGTGCTCGGCCCGCACAACATCTTCAACCACTGCACCCGCCTGCCGGCCGAGACCTGGCGCCTGTTCGCCGAGGCCGGCGTCAACGTCACCGTCAATCCGCGCTCGGACGCGCTGTTCGGCTTCGACGACGAGGGTTTCGCCTATCAGCAGGCGATCGACCACGGCCTCGCGCCGGCACTCGGCATCGACCTCGACACCGCCTTCGGCAGCGACATGTTCGGCGAGATGCATGCGCTGTTCGGACAGCAGCGATCCGCCATGCGCTACCGCCGGTTCCGCGGCGAGACCGAGGTGCCGCGGCCGATCGGCGTGCAGGCGGTGCTGGAAGCGGCCACCGTCAACGGCGCCCGCGCCGCCGGCCTGGCCCATGCCATCGGGACGCTCACGCCGGGCAAACAGGCCGACATCATCATGGTCCGCACTAGCGGCGCCGCGGTGTTCCCGGTGACGAACGCGATCGGTACGATCGTCCAGGCGGTCGAGCGCGCGGATGTGGATACGGTGATGGTCGCCGGCCACATGCGCAAGCGCGCGGGCAAGCTGGTCGGGGTCGACCTGGACAAGCTCGCCGCCGAGGTGACGGCATCGCGCGATTTCCTGCTGGAGCAAAGTGGCTACCGCGCGGATCTGTTCGCCACCAAGACCGGCGCCACAGGCAATGCAGCCTGAAGCAGCCTTGCACCCCCACATGGAGTCCATGATGTCATTGCCCCTCACCCCAACGATGCACCCTGCCGGTTCCGCGCCGGCGCTCGAGCGGCCGGCGCCCGCCGTCATCGCCGCCCTGTTCTGCGGCTATCTCGCGGTCGGCCTGCCCTTGCCTGTCATCCCCCTGTTCATTCACGACAAACTCGGCTTCGGCAATCTGACGGTCGGGCTGATCATCGGTATCCAGTTTCTGGCCACCGTGCTCAGCCGTGGCTATGCGGGCCGCCTGACCGATCACTACGGGGGCAAGCGAGCGGCCCTGCAGGGCGCCGCCTTGAGTGCCCTGGGCGGCCTGCTGTACGTGGTCGCGGCCCTTCCCGGCCTGTCCGCCACGGTCAGTCTTGCCGTGCTGCTTGCCGGCCGGGTGACGGCGGGTATGGGAGAAAGCCAATTCGTGACCGGCTGCGTGTCGTGGTCGATCGCTTCGGTAGGCGCCCGGCGCGCCGGCATGTCGATGTCCTGGACCGGGATCGCGATGTTCGGTGCGCTGGCCATCGGCGCCCCGGCAGGCATGGCCTTGTACGTCCACCAGGGCCTGGCGCTGACCATGCTTGCCTGCGTTGCGGCGCCCGTGCTCGGGCTGGTCATCGCCGCCGGCGCCCGGCCCTATTTCGCGCCGCCAGGGGAACGTCTGCCATTCAGCAAAGTCCTGCGCCAGATCTGGCGCGAAGGCGCGGGCCTGATGCTGCAGGGTGTCGGCTTGTCGGGCCTCACCGCCTTCGCCTCGCTGTATTTCACCACCCGTGGCTGGGAGCACGCGGGCCTCGTGATGACAGCCTTCGGCGCCGGCTTCATCTTTGTGCGCATCGCGCTCGGCCATCTGCCGGACCTGGCAGGCGGCTACCGCGTGGCGCTCTGGTCGCTCTTGATCGAAGCCGTCGGTCAGGCCATGCTGTGGCGTGCCCCGCACGAAGCGATGGCGCTCGGCGGCGCGCTGGTCACCGGCCTCGGTTGCGCACTGGTGTTTCCGGCGCTCGGCGTGGAAGCGCTCAAGCGGGTACCGCCGGCCAACCGCGGCAGCGCCATGGGCGCCTTTGTCGCATTCCTCGACATCGCTTATGGCCTGGCCGGTCCAGCGGCGGGACTGGTTGCAGGCCGCTTCGGCTATGCGTCCGTCTACTTGCTCGGCACCGTCGCCGCGCTAGGCGGCGTCATCCTCGTTTTCAGGCTGCACCGCCACAGCACATGATCGCACTCCGGCTTGCTTTCATGGTCAAACATTCATACAAAGGAGAACCAACATGGGACGCATTTTCATATCCGGCTCGTCTGCCGGCCTTGGCCTGATGGCAGGCGAACTCCTGGTGGCACAAGGCCATCGGGTTGTCCTTCACGCCCGCAATGCGAAGCGCGCCGATGAGGCCAGGCGGCACTTACCCGCGGCCGAGGACATTGTCCAGGGCGACCTCGAAACCATTGCGGGCATGCGTGAGGTCGCGGCGCGCGTCAATGCGCTCGGCCGCTTCGATGCGGTTATTCACAATGCCGCCGTCGGCTACCGCGAAAAGGCCCGCCTCACTGCGGACGGCCTCCCGCATGTGTTCGCGATCAACACCTTGTCGGCCTATGTTCTGACGGCGCTGATCGAGCGGCCCGCGCGCCTGGTCTACCTGAGTTCGGGCCTGCACCACCAGGCACACGCCAACCTCGATGATCTGCTCTGGCGCACGCGCGGCTGGAATGGATCGACCGCTTACGCCGAGAGCAAACTGCACGACGCCATGCTGGCCTTTGCGCTTGCCCGCCGCTGGCCAGGCGTGCAAGCGAATGCGCTTGAGCCGGGCTGGGTGCCGACCCGGATGGGAGGGGCCGGAGCGACGGACGACATGGACCAGGCCCACCTCACCCAGGCGTGGCTCGCCGCCGCGGACGATCCGCGCTCGCGGGTCACGAATCAGTACTTCTATCACATGCTTCCGCTCGATCCCAATCCGCAATCGCGGGATGTGGCGCTGCAGGACCGGCTCATTGAACTATGCCGGGCCTGTTCGGGTATTGCGCTGCCGGTTTGAATGCCTGGCCTTGCGGACGGCTCATGCGGCGGCCGAGCGGATCAACTGCTCGAGCGCCAACGAGGCCTTGCTCCGGTAGCGGGCCGCATGCCGCAGCATGAAGAACTGGCGCCCCGGCAGCGTCAAGTTCGCACGGGCGAGCACACCGCTTTGCACGTGCGCGGCGACCACCAGCTCGGACAGGACGGTCGCAAACTGGCCTTCCATGACCGCCGAGCGCACCGCTTCGTTCGACGGCAGCGTCAGGGCGACATCCAGGCTGCGCGGATCGACGCCCATCGCCGTCAGCGCGGATTCGAATGCCGCACGCGTGCCCGATCCCGGTTCGCGCAAGATCCAGCGCGCGGCGCGCAAGTCCGCAGGCGTCAGGCGCTTGCCCGCGGCCCAGGGATGGCTGGACGGCGTCACCGCCACCATCCGGTCGTCGGCAATGGCCTGCACCGACAGCGCCGGGTTGTCGATCGCGCCCTCCACGAAGCCGAGATCGGCCATCCCCTGCGCCACCGCCTGCGCCACGCTCGAGGTGTTGCCCACGCTGAGACTCAGTTCGATCAAGGGATACGCCTCGCGAAAGCGCACCAGGAAGCGCGCCAGCCAATAGCTGGCCACCGTTTGGCTGGCATGGACAGTCAGCGTTCCGCGCTTCAGGCCGCCCAACTCGGCAAGCGTCAATTCCGCCGCGCGGGCGCTGGCGAGGGTGCGCCGCGCTTCTTCCAAAAAGACCCGGCCCGCCTGGTTGATCTCGATGCCCCGTCCGATCCGGTCGAACAAGGGCGTGCCATAACGCTCCTCCAATGCCTTGATCGAGGCGCTGACCGCCGACGGCGTCAACGCCAGGATCGCGGCGGCCTGCGTGAGGTGCTGGCGCTCCGCCACCGCGACAAAAATCCTCAGCTGTTCCAGCGTCATGATCGTTCACTTTCTCAGGATGATTTATCCAATATTGTAAGCTGGACAGAACGATCTGTCGAATCGATAATCGCTCGTATCGGGCATCCAGGGAGCGGCGACATGTTGAAACAAGCGATAGGCCGGGTGCGCGAGGCGGTTCCCGGTGTGGCCCTGTGCGGCCTGGTGACCGCCGCCGCGACAGCGCTGGAGGCCATCGAGAGCGCGCTGCTGGGGCGTGCCTGGATCGAAAGCCTGGTCCTCGCGATCTTGCTGGGCACGGCGCTGCGGACCGTGCACCGGATCGATCCGCGCTTCGATCCCGGCATCCGGGTCGGCGCAAAATTATTGCTCGAGATTGCCGTCGTGCTGCTCGGGGCCTCGGTCAGCGCCGGCGCCCTGCTGGAGAATGGCGCTGGCCTGATCGGCGGGATCGTGGCGGTGGTCGCGCTGGCGATCGTGCTCAGTTATGCCATCGGCCGCGGCTTCGGGCTACCGCGCAAGATGGCGCTGCTGATCGCCTGCGGCAATTCGATCTGCGGTAACTCCGCGATCGCGGCGGTGGCGCCAGTGATCGATGCCGACGGCCAGGAGGTCGCGGCCGCGATCGCGTTCACCGCCGTGCTGGGGGTGGTGGTGGTCCTCGCGCTGCCGCTGCTGGACGCGCGCCTGTCGTTCTCGCCGATGCAGTTCGGCGTGTTCGCCGGGCTGACCGTGTATGCGGTGCCGCAGGTGCTGGCGGCGGCCGGCGCGGTCTCCGTGAGCAGCGTCCACATCGGCACGCTGGTGAAGCTGGTGCGCGTCTTGATGCTGGGACCGGTGGTGCTGGTATTGTCCTTGCTGGGCCGCGGCGATGGGCGGCGCCGGCCCTCGCTGTCGCATATGGTGCCCTGGTTTATTGCGGGCTTCCTGTTGTTGCTGGCAATGCGCTCGCTGGGCGCGATCCCGCAAGCCGCGATGGCGCCGACCCACGCGACGGCAAACTTCCTGACCATCATGTCGATGGCCGCGCTCGGGCTCGGGGTGGACGCCCGCGCGGTGATGCACGCCGGCGGCCAGGTCGCGGCCGTCGTCGTGCTCTCCCTGCTGGGACTGGCGGGTATCAGTTATGCGCTGATAAAGCTGCTTGGCATCGCCTGAGGCCTGCCGCCGCTATGCTTCGCGATGCAGGACCGCGTTGCGGCGCGAATAGCCGAAATACACGCACAAGCCGATCACCAGCCAGACGCCGAACGCGATCCAGGTGGTGCGGCTCAGGAAGGTCATCAAGGCCACGCAGAACAGCACCGCCAGCGCCGGCACCACCGGTACGCCGGGGCAACGGAAGGCGCGATGCAGGTCGGGGCGCTTCTTGCGCAGCACGATGACGGCGATCGAGACCAGGCAAAACGCGGCCAGCGTGCCGATGTTGATCAGCTCGGCCAGCACGTCCAGCGGCACCACCGCCGCGATCAGGCCGAACACGATGCCGACGGTCCAGGTCGCGAAGAAGGGCGTGCCGAATTTCGGATGCACGGTCGACAGCCGCGCCGGCAGCAAGCCATCGCGCGACATCGCGAAAATGACGCGGGTCTGGCCGTAGGACATGACCAGGATGACGGTCGTCATGCCGAGGATGGCGCCGAGGTCGACGAAGCCGGCCACCCAGTCCTCATGCGCGAACTGCAGGGCCAGCGAGACCGGATGGTCGATGCCGGCGAAGTTCTGGAACGGCACGATGCCGGTCATGATCGCCGACACCACCACGTACAGCACCGTGCACACGGCCAGCGAGCCGATGATGCCGATCGGCAGGTCGCGCTCGGGCCGCTTGACCTCTTCCGCCGCCGAGGTCACGGCATCGAAGCCGATGAAGGCGAAGAACACCAGCGCGGCGGCGCTCATGGTGCCGCTCATTCCGAACGGCATGAAGGGGTGCCAGTTGACCGGCTGGACGTGGCGCACGCCGACCACGATAAACAGCAGCACCACGGCGATCTTGATCACCACCATGACGCTGTTGACACGCGCCGATTCGCGCACGCCCCAGGACAGCATGGCCGTAAGGGCCATCATGATGAGCAGCGCCGGCAGGTTGAACAGGGTGTGCACGCCGGGCAGCGCGCCGGGCGCCGCGCTCAGCGCGACCGGCAGGTGGAGGCCGAAGCCGCCGATGAGCGACTGGAAATAGCCCGACCAGCCGACCGATACCGCCGAGGTCGCCAAGCCGTATTCGAGCATCAGGTCCCAGCCGATCATCCAGGCCACCAGCTCGCCCAGGGTCGCGTAGCTGTAGGTGTAGATCGAACCGGCGACCGGTACCGTCGAAGCGAATTCGGCGTAGCACAAGGCAGCGAAGCCGCAGGCCATCGCGGCGATCACGAACGACAAGGTCAGGGCCGGGCCGGCAGTCAGCGCGCCGGTGCCGGTCAGCACGAAAATGCCGGTGCCGACGATGGCGCCGATGCCCATCAAGACCAGGTCCAGCGGACCCAACACTTTTTTCAGTCCACCGGCGGCGCGGCTTTGCGCCACCATCTGGTCCAGATTCTTGGTTCGGAAAAGGCTCAAATCAGTCTCCCTGCTGTTGTTGATTATGGTTGTGCCACAGTGTCCGCTACGCCCGGCAGCGGCAGGACAGTCGTTGCGGATATGCAGCAACTGCAGCTGCGCAGTTTACACTGTTATCGCTTGCCCGCAGCTTGTTTTTGTTGCAATGGGAGAGCCGCCGGCTTGGCCATGCCAAAGCTGGCGATCGCCGCCAGCCCCGACAGCGCCAACACGCTGCCGAGCCAGAAGTCGACCGGCACGCCGACGTGATCGACCACCGCGCCGCCGGCGAGCGAGCCCAGCGCGATCGCGACCTGGATGATGCCGATGAAGAGCGCCGATCCCGCTTCCGGCATGTCCGGCACCGCCAATTGCATCCAGATGCTGAGGCACAGGGGAATCGCGCCGAACGCGACGCCCCAGGCCAGGACCATGACGCTGACCTCGGCCTGCGAGCCGCGCGACAGCGGCAGCGCGAACAAGGCGACCATCAGGATCGTTACCATCGCCAGCAGCGAGCCTTTCAAATTGCGCGTGACGGTGGTCGAGACCGCGAAATTGGAAATGAAGCCGACCAAGCCGAAACCGAGCAACAGCGAGGTGATGGCCGGCAGGCTGAAGTTGGCGTTCTGCGCCAGGAAGGGCGCGATATAGGTGTAGGACGAAAAGTGGGCGCCGAACACCAGCACCACCATCAACAGGCTCTTGCGCGGATGGGCGCGGCGCAGCACCGCGCCGAGGTCGCTCCAACGCACCGCGGCCTTCGATGGCAGCGCCGGCAACAACAGCGCTTGCGCGGCCAGCGCGAAGGTGGTCAGCGCGGCGGTGGCGATAAACGACATGCGCCAGGACGACAAGCCGCTGATGAAGGTCCCGAGCGGGACCCCGATCACCGTGGCGCAGGTCACGCCGCCCAGGATCATCGCAGTGGCCTTGGCGGCGTGCTGCTGCCGCACCAGGCGTGCCGAGGCGGTCATCGCCAGCGTCCAGAAGCCGCCCAGCGAGGCACCCAGCATCGCACGCCCCAGCAGCATCACGCCGAAATTCGGCGCGAAGGCGGAGATCAGGTCGGACGCCAGCAGCATGACCGACAATGCCAGCAGGATGATGCGGCGGTCGACGCGCCCTGCCCCCACCATCATGGCCGGCGCCGAGATGGCGGCGATGATGCCCGGGATCGTCACCATCAAGCCGGCGGTGCCGGGCGACACGCCCAGGTCGCGCGCGATCTGGGGCAGCAGCCCGACCGGCAAAAATTCCGTCGTCACGAAGGCAAAGGCACCGATGGCGACCGAGACCACCGACAGCCAGGACCGGAGGGGCGACGCTTGATTCTCTTTCATGTACATCCTTAACTTTCTTTAAAAAAATTTGATTCCGCAGCGCGCAACAAAAAGCGGACCGGGGCCTTCGCCCACGGTCCGCTTTCTGTTACGCAGTCCGCTCTCATTGCTTGCTACTGACCGAGCGCTTCTCGAATCGATTGGTCGAGCTCGGCGGGTACTCTAGCATTAATTCGCTAATTCTTTCGGCGGCCACCTTATTCGTGATTGGTCCTGCTTTCCGGCGTGCTTCGTCAGCGACGACGCAAGAGAGGCTGCAGACCTTGATTGTTGGCAGCCGTCAGATCTGCGCGCGCCCACCGTCGACGAACAATTCGATACCCGTAACAAAACTGGAGTCATCGGACGCAAGGAACAGGGCAGCCTTGGCGATTTCTTCAGGCGTGCCCATGCGCCCCATCGGGATGGTCGACACAATCCGGGCAATCGCATCCGCGGGCTGCTGCCCCACCGCCGGTGTTTCAGTCGGACCCGGGCTGAGGACATTTGAACGGATGCGGCGGTCCTTCAGCTCAACGGTCCAGGCTCTGACGAAACTGCGGACAGCCGCCTTCGTCGCAGCGTAGACCCCAAAATTCGGCGTGCCTTTGACGCCCGCAACCGAGCCAGTAAGGATGATGGAGGCACCGTCGTTCAATAGAGGCAAGGCCTTTTGCACCGTGAACAAGGTACCCTTCACGTTGGTGTTGAACAGCCCGTCGAAGTGCTCCTCGGTCATGCCTTCCAAGGGGGCAAACGCGCCGTAGCCGGCGTTGGCGAAAAGGATGTCGATTCGGCCCGTCTTTGCCACGGTTTCATAAAGCCGATCCAGGTCGGCCAGGTTGGCGACATCGCCTTGCACGCCGGTGACGTTGTAGCCGATTATCTTTGCGGCCTCGTCCAGTTCCTTTTGACGGCGCCCCGTAATAAAGACGTGCGCGCCCTCCTTCACAAACAGCTGCGCGCTCGCCAAACCAATGCCCGAGGTACCGCCCGTAATGACGGCAACTTTGTCTTGCAGTTTTTTCATCGTCAATGCTCCGATTGAAAGTCAACTATGCTGGTCGCGCCAATGGCCCGATGGCGTGGACTGGCCTGCATCAAGCGGGAAAGCGATCGCCGAACATCGGTAGTCCACTCCTCGATTCCGCCTGCGTCGCTTCGTCTTGAAGCACATCCCAGTGTTCGGCCAGGCGGCCATCTTCGATCCTGACGACATCGGCGGCGATCCATGCGGCCGGGCGACCGATACCCGAAAACCGGCCATGGACGATGACGTAGTCGCCTTCCGCGACAATCAGTGCATGCTCGTAGCGCAGCGTCGCGGGGAGGCCGCGAACCAATCCGAAGAGGCCATCCCGGCCCGCTTCGATGTGCGCACTATGCTGGAGGTAGTTATCCGACCAAAAACCAAGGGCCGCCTGGTAGTCGCGTTTGTTGAACAGGGTGTCGAACGCCTCGAGCACGAGCGCCTTGTTTTGTTCGGGTGTGGTCTTTGACATGAGATTTTCCTTTCCAAATGTTCGATTGCAGGAACCATCGGCCCATCACGATGGTGACCACCATCGATTTTTTCATCTTAGTTGCGCCGCCGGCCAATGTCAATGGCGTTCACCATCGTTTTGTGGGAAAATGCCAAATAGCGAATCGCCGACTAGGAGAAAAACCATGGGTGTATCGAGGCAACAAGCCATTGAAAATCGGCAGACGATCATTGCTGCCGCGGAAAAGCTCTTCCGCGAGCGCGGCGTCGATGCGGTGGGACTGACCGAGCTGACCAAGGCTGCAGGCTTCACCCAGGGCGGCTTCTACAACCATTTCGAGTCGAAAGATGCCTTGGTGGCCGCAGTGATGAACAAGGCCATGGAGGACGGCGCACATCGACTGATCGCAGCCATCGAACAGTCCAAGGCGCTGGGGGTCGATCCCATCAAGCGCCAGATCGATTGGTATCTATCCGCCGATCACAGGGCCGCCATTGATTCCGGCTGCCCGGTGTCCACCTTCGCCGGCGACGTCCGGCGACTGAGCGCGGGGGCGCGCATGTCCTACGCCGAGGGGGTGGCGTCGAATCTTGATTGCCTCGCCGATGCGCTCGACGGTACAAATAAAAGAGAACGCAGAAGGAAGGCTATTTCGGTCTTAAGTCAATTGGTTGGGACCCTGATGCTGTCGCGCGCAGTGGTCGACGCCGATCCGGACCTGGCTGACGAAATATTGAAAGACGGGCGCCGACAGTTGCTGCTCGATTTGGCCGACTCGCCGCGTCGCTGACCGCCACCGGCGCTCCAGCCGCCGGTGTGGCGTCGCGCAGGACACGTGATGCATGCCTGTCGATGCCGGCTGTCGCCAGACATCAAATCATTCCCACTCCACCATCAATGAGGTCCGCTAACCCGCTTGGTTAACCGCCCTTGCGCCGCTCGGCGGCCTCGCCTTGCAACTGATGGTTTGAATCTTCACAGCTAGGTCAGCTGCCCCTCTTTCCGCAGACGCGTGCCGATGCGCTGTATCTCGGCCTCCCCTTGTGCGAGCGCCGCCTCGCTCGTGTGCACCGAGTAATAGCCCATCACCAGCTCGTGCGGATGCTTCACGGCAGAGCCCAGAACGAACTCCGTGTCGCCGTGGGCCACGAAGTCGATGGCATCACCGGATTCCTCGAACGCTGCCAGCTCGCCCGTGCCGATCGGGCCGCCGGCGGCATCGCCCGTATCGAGCCGGCCCGCGACGACCGCGACCCAGCCCACCGTGTGGCCGGCGGGCGGGGTGTAGCGCCAGCGCTCGCCGTCTCTCAAGCGCACGGTCAGGTAGTTGATCGGCGAGGGAGATTCGACGCTGCTCGATGCAGAACCATAGCTACCTAAAAGGACACGCGCCGGGCCATCTCCCTGCACGTCTTCGGGGGCCTGACAGATGCTGATGGTGGGCCCCAACTCAAGTTCCGGCGGCAAAGCGATCCACAGCTGGAAGCCGCGCGTCCGGCCTGCTTTGTCCAAGCCGCCGCCGTGCCACATGCCGCGTCCGGCCTGCATCCATTCGACGCCGCCCGCCGGCAGCGTGCCCCTCGCATTGTCCGGGTCGATATAGCTCACCGCACCTTCCATGATGTAGGTCAAGGTGGCGATACCCGAGTGGGGGTGCAGGCTTCCGTTGAACGGCGCGCCATCATGGTCGAAAAGGTCGAGAAACACGAAGGGCTTCAGAAGCTCGCCCAAGTCGCCCGGGCTCACAAGCCGCGTGACCGGTCCATGTGCGCTGCCGCGCGTGCGATGGACGATGGCGCGCTCTTTCGTGGCGACGGCGGTGTTCATGTAGCCTCTCGCGCAGTCTTAAGCGCCTTGGCCCACCAAGCCATGTCGTCGAGCAGCCCGGTGGCGGCCTGCGCCAAGTGCGGGAAGTCTTCGAAGGTCTTGCCCTGCTGCCAGATGCCGAGGAACTCCACCATGCCGATGTGCACGGCATTGCGCACCGGCGCCATCTGCAGTTCGGTCGCCACCAGGCGCAGCTGCTCGACGGCACGCGCCGCGCCTACGCCGCCATAGCCGACGAAGCCGATCGGCTTGCGGACGAATTCCTTGTTGGCGTAGTCCAGCGCATTCTTCAGCACCGCGCTCGGGCCATGGTTGTATTCCGGCGTCACCACGATCAGGCCATCCAGCGTGGCGAGCTTGGCGGCCCAGCGCTGCGCGGCCTCGCTCTTCACCGGTGCCCAGGCCGGCGACATCGGTTCGTCGAAAAAAGGCAGCGGGTGGTCGCGCAGATCGATGAGCTCGAAGGCCAGGTCGGTGCGCTGCCGGGCGATCTCGTGAATCCAATGTGCGGGCTTTTCGCCAAAGCGGCCTTCGCGGGTCGAGCCGAGAACGATGCCGACGCGGGGTGTTTGTGAACTCATGGGATGTTCCTGAAAAAAATGGATGAAAAGAGCCCGATTGCGCCGTCGAAGGCGCTTTTCGAACCTTTGTCCACAAGTTTAGGGGTGCATCCATTACTTTACTAGATACTATAATAGTATTGCACTCGTCCATCCATAGAAGGAGTTATTCGCCATGTTCGACCTGAACGACATCGCCACGTTTGTGCAGGTGGTGCGCTGCGGCAGCTTTGCCGAAGCGGCGCGGCGGCTGGGCTTGCCCCCCAACACCGTGAGCCGGCGCATCCAGCAACTCGAAGCCCGGCTCGGCACGCGGCTGATGCAACGCTCCACCCGCAAGCTCACGCTGACCAGCGCCGGCCAGGCCTTTCACGAGCGCTGCGCAGGCGCGGTCGACAGCTTGGTCGAAGCCGGCCAGGAGTTAATGACGGGCAGCCAGCAACCCAGCGGCCTGGTGCGCGTGGCGGCACCCGCCGATTTCTTCGACTTCTTCCCGCTGGAATGGGCGGCCGACTTTCTGGCCGCGCATCCGCTGGTGCGGCTCGACTTCGTGCTCAGCGATGCCAAGGCCGATCTGATTGCCGAGCAAATCGATGTCGCTTTTCGCGGCGGGCCATTGCTCGACTCAGGCTACGTCGGCCGCCAGCTCCTCGGCGCCCGCAGCGACGGCATGGTGGCCAGCCCCAGCTACATTGCGGCGCACGGCACACCCGGCACGCTGCAAGACTTGATGAACCACGAGTGCGTGACCTCCGCCCACCCCAGTGGTCGCACCAGCTGGCGCCTGGCCGGACCCGATGGCGTGGAGGAGGAAGTGCAGGTCACCGGCCGCTTCAGCGGCAACACCGCCCAGGCGCTGCGCAAAGCCACGGTGGCCGGCCTCGGCATCGCGCTGCTGCCGCCCACCATGGCCAGGCTCGACGTTCAGGCCGGCCTGCTCGTGCCGGTGCTGCCACAGTACCAGCGCACGGGCGGCGGCATGAGCGTGCTGTACCCGAGCCGGCGACACTTGCCGAGCGCGGTGTCCGCGTTTATTGGGATGGTGGTGGAGAAACTGAGTGCGATGGAGACGGTGCCGGAATGCCGCTCTGAGCAGCTCTAACCGATGCGGCGTGCGAGTCAGGCGGTTCGGTGCTCAGGCATCGCATTCAGGCTAGCCCGCACCTGGGCGCCGGAGGCAGGCGTCAGTCTTGTTCGCTCGGCAGCCGACAGCGTGAAGATTTCGACACCGACATCGGTGACCGCAACCGTATGCTCAAACTGCGCCGACAGCGAATGGTCTTTGGTCACCGTCGTCCATTCGTCTCGCAAGACCTTGACATGATGGCCACCTGCGTTGAGCATTGGTTCGATGGTAAAGATCATGCCCGGTTCCAGTACAACGCCCGCACCGGCGCGGCCGTAGTGCAGCACTTGCGGCGCATCATGGAATATTTGGCCGATGCCATGACCGCAAAAATCACGCACCGACGAAAAGCCGTGCGCCCGCACTACCGCCTCAATCGCCGCACCAACGTCGCCAAGGGTTGCGCCGGGCCGGACCGCGTTAATGCCAGCGAACATCGCTTCGTAGGTCTTCTTGACCAGGCGCTCGGCCAAGATCGAAACAGCGCCGACCTGGAAGGTGCGGCTGGTGTCGCCATGCCAGCCGTCCAACAAGGGCGTTACGTCGATGTTGACGATGTCACCCTCGCGCAAATACTTGGTGTGGGACGGAATGCCGTGCGTGACCACATGATTGACCGAAATGCAGCTCGCGTGCTGGTAGCCGTTGTAGCCGATCGTGGCGGGGATGCTGCCGACCTGGCGCATGTAGGCTTCGCAGAGCGCATCGAGCTCGGCCGTGGAAATGCCGGGTTTAACATGCGGCGCGATCATGTCGAGGGTGTCCGCGGCGACGCGGCCCACACGGCGCATCGCCGCGAAGGCGGCTTCGTCGTGAAGGGGGATGCGCTTGCCGTGGTCGGTCTGGAGGGAATACATCATGCGTTCGCTTTGCGCTTAATTATTGTGCCTTGACCGCCCAGCTGCAGACGGCGTCGTGCGACGAACGCAGCACGGCATCGATGGATGGCGGAATGGGCAGGTCCTGGCTCAGGAAGGGCTTGACGATGGCCACTGGTGCTCCAATGAGAATGAAGCGCAGCACATGGGCGGGATTGTCGACGCGTGGAAGCAAGGTTTGCACACAGCGCGTGAAAGCCGCGTCAAGTTCGGCTTGGTCTGCTTCAAGTTCCGCACGCAAAGCTGGTGGCAGCTCGCCGAAGTCCGGGGCCTCGTCGGATTGCAGCATGAAGCGCGCGTACACAGGCTTGCTGCGGCACCATTGCACCAGCGCTTCGACGGCGCGCCATGTATCGCCTCCTGCCCAATGACAACAGACCTCGCCACGAAAATCCGCTCTCACCTTAAGCCAAGCGCGAGCCAGCACCGTGTTGCGCGAATCGAAGCGGTGATAGAGAGACCCGATGGGCGCTCCCGCCTGGGAAGCGATGGACGCCATCGACACCGCGCCAATGCCGCACTGAGCAGCGATCCGGATCGCGCTCTCGATAAAACCGTCTTCATTGTATTTTGCGATTCTGACCATTCAAATAGAATACAGATTCTATTTGGTTTCGTCAAGCGAGTCATGGCCCTGCAAGGCAGTCGTCACCACCAACCTGAGTCCTACCGCTTCCGGCACAGCAGAATGGCAGCCAGGCAGATCAAGGCGCGGGAACAGAAACCCAGGGGCGGTCGGCATAACCCGCAGCGGCGTCCACTCCAGCGTTGGTGCCGTCGAGTCCAGGCATGGCCGCTACTGAAGCCTGCCATTGTTCGCGCGGAATAGGCGGCCCAATGAACGGAAGCAAATACGCATCCATGCAACCTGAATTCGGTGCTTCAATTTCAAGCGTGAGGGCCGGTCATAGGCCACGCGGCTAATGCGCGGCGCAAATGCCAAGTCTTTTGGCATCGCGCGAATCGCTGCCCATCAACGTACGCGCCCTTGCATTGCCAGATAAATCCGCGCGCTGTCCGGATCGTCCGATGTGACCGCAAGTTGACCGGTGTACAAACCGGTACGCTTGGGTTTTCCGTCCGCGCCGGTTCGCACGCTGAGTCTGTAGGTGATCGCCACGCTTTGGCCCGGTTTGAGCGTCACCGGCATCGCACCGCCGTTCTGTTCGATGACGAAGTCCGGATAAGCAAGCACGCTGCCATCGGAGAAGATTTGCCTGTACTCCATCTCATACTGCGCGTTGTAACCGAACTCGTATTCACCACCGCGGGCGGTACCATAATCGACACCCGTCACGGAGAACGTCGAGCCGATGCGCAGGTGCAAATCCGCCTGGCCTCGGTTTGAAAAACTCAGCACGCGCACTGCGCTCGTTCCGCCGACGGCATCGGCCATTATGACGGGAATGGTCATCACCCCGTCGCGATAGCGCTTCCCGTCGATAAGCAACTTGGGCCGCGCGCCCGCCGGTGCGGAGCGCATCGTGATGTAGGGATCACCCTGGACACCCAAGGGCGAGCCTTCCATGCGGCCATACAAGGCGTCGGCGAAGGTGGCGCCGTTTTGCAGCAAGGCATACTCGTTCTTGATGATGTCTTCCTGGTACGCGCCGCTGTACCCAGTCACCGTCGTTGTTCCGTGCGTCAGTAGCGCGCTACCCCGCATCAGCAGACTGGTGCCGATCGAATAATCCGGCAAGAAGTCTTGCGTGCTGCAAGACGCGAGATCAATATATTTCGCCTTGACGGCTTGGGGAGAAAGCTCGGTCGCGAACCAGTTAACCGTGTCGCTGGAGTAGAACACGCCCGGGATGCCCGCCCCCTCGAACGCCAAAAATTGCGGCGCGCCGTGCACGTTCAGGTTACACATCTCGATGTTCTGCCCAACACAGTCAAGGAATGCGGCGCGCCGCTGCACGGCCGTGCCCTCGTTCGCGTAGCTGATCGCGTTTGCCGCGAACAGCTCGTTGCCCAACCACTTCGATGACAGGTCGCCCCACTGAAATTCGGGGCCGCCGAACCAGCCGGCCTCCACCATGAGGAAGCGCTGGATCCAACGCGCGTTGGCGGTGTTGCTGGCGCGATGATAGGCGATCATCTGATCAAGCTTGTTCGCCACTTCGGCGAATTCCCCCTGCGCGCTCGTGCCGCGCAGGACAGACACGACCAAGCCGTTTTGGCAGCGCGGGGCCGCCGAGTGCGCGGCAAGCGCATTGAGAACCGTGCCAGCGCCGTCCATCTGAAAGTCCGGACAATCGGGTAGGCGGTACACATCGAGGAAGGGAGCGCCCTTCGCATCAGTGGCGACGGGAATCCGGCCGACGAGGATCACGCCATCGTAGCCCTTCAACTGAGCACGAACGGCGGCGACGGAATCGGCCGCGCGTGCGACGCTCACGGCCCAGCTTGTCGCATCGGGTCGCAGGCGATTCAAATCGCCTGCCATCGCCTCGGCCAACGCGGACAGCCGCGCGCCGCTATCGGAAAACCGCTCCACGGACGCGAGCAAGAGAATCTTGCGTGAGCCCGGCGCGACCTCGTCCACCGTGCCGGCCGCCAGCGCAGCGATGCGTCGAATGGTGGCCTCGATCTCGGCCTGAACGGCCGCATCGTCCGCCAAGCTCGCTAAATTGTGTATCATCCCGCGCATGATCGCGTTCGGGAGCTGTCCGCTGTAATCGTCGCGTTGGTCCGCCGCGTCCAGCGCGCGAGTAAATTGCACGGCGGCATGCATCTTGCGCGCCAACAGCTCCGCGTCGGCGCCGCGGGCGCCAGCCGACACAGCAAGCAGCACCGAAGCGCGCGTGGCGCCACCACCATGGAGCGCATTGACCCAGAATTCCGCCCCCCCGGCGTCGGGCTCGCGCGAGAAAAGGCCTCGATACAGCGCGAACATCCATTGATAGTCGCAGCCAACCCATGCACAAGACGGATACAGCTGCTGCGACTCAACACTTAACGCGAAGCTATCCAACTCGGCGCGCAACGCCGCGTTCGTCGCATAGCTCGCCAACAAACCGTCGACCGTCGTCGGCGCGTTGGCCAGACGGAATTGTTGCGTGTGGTAGGCCAGCCCGCCCGGATCGGCGGGCCGGCCAAAATAGGCGATATAAATTTGCTGGAGCAGTTCCTCGTAGTCGGCGCCGGCACGCGCCGACGCCCGCATAGCGACCGCGCTACCGACACGGTTCTCCTGTGCCGATTGTTGGCTCCCGCCGCAGGAACTCAGGCATACGAGGAAAACGGACAACATGGTCGAGAGGATCAGCTTCAGCATTGGTCGTTTTGATGAAATAAATGACAACAATATTAAATATTAAATTGAATATTTACTAATTGCGATCATTATTCGCAAAAAAAAACCGCCGCAGCGGGTTTCGTTGCTATCTGTCTACGGGAGATATCACTCCACTCAATTCTCAACAAGCATTAGAAGCTCCATAAAAGGCTGATCGACCACGGCATACTCGGCCAAACGACCGACGAAGGCATCGCGGTTGGCTTCTTCCGTTGGTGCGTCACCGTCGATCCAGCCGGCAATATCGCTGTTGATGACGCGATCGCCGATGGCGAAGCGGGTCACGCCAGCCCCCACCTGAACAACGCGGCCTGCAATGTCCGAACCCGGCACGATGGGGAAAACCCAATCGAAGCCAAGGCCGTTTTCTACGATCAGGTGGTCACGGTAGTTAAGCGCGACGGCATCAACGGCGACCAACACTCTCCCCGGCCCCGGCTCGGGACGGGCGCGCAAGCGCGAGATGCTGCCGACCATATGCTGTCAGTTCCCAACGCTTCATCTCATCATTCATGATGCTGCTCCATTGTTCGCGGTCTGCGCCTGCCCACTGCGTGCGGCATCATCAATGGCTTGCAACCAGCCATGCATACGGGCTGCATGAGAGAAATCGGGCGCCAGCGTCCCCGGCGTACCGTTCGCCAGATCGTGGGCAAAGGCCGCATACAGACGCGCAACGTTGGCTGCCGGCCCTTCCGGCGCACCAGGAGCCAGGTCGTACTCCGGCGGTACGACCAGCGGCTGTACGGCACCCGCGTCGCCTTGCGCACCGAACAGCGTCGGGTTGATGACCTGCAGGTTGCCGACCGGCGAGGTCAGCACCAAGTCGCCCTTGGTGCCATTGATCTCCCAGCGGAAGTTGTCGCCACGCGACACGCCGCCGCGATAGAACACGGATGCCACAGCGCCGCCAGCCAGTCGGGCAGCAATCGCGATATGGTCTGGGGCGCTGACAGGTGCTGTCGTGCCTGCGTCGGCCACCAAGACAGTCGCTTGTCGCACTTCGGCCACTGCGCGCACGTCGGTGAAGTCGCCGAGTACAAAGGTCAGCGCGTCCAAGGCGTGCATGGTCGACACCGATAGCGTGGTAGCGCCATTGGCAACGTCATAGGCGTAGGCGTGCGCGCGGTCGGTGACCGGCCCCCAGCCAATGCCGGAACCGGTCATCGTGGTCGCCAGTACATCGCCGACATAGCCCTGCGCAACGAGGTCGCGGGCGTAGCGAATGGCCGGAGCCATCCGGGCTTGCAGGCCGATCAGCGTTTTCAGACCTGCCGCTTGTGCCTGGGCGCTCAAAGAGCGCGTCTCGTCCAGCGTCAGTCCCAACGGCCATTCGCACAGCACCATCTTGCCCGCCTCCAAGGCGGCGGCAACCAGTTCGCGGTGGTACGGCAACTTGACCGTGACCACGACCAAATCGACCTCCGGCCGTGCGATCAGCGCGCGCGGGTCGCTGAACGCCGGAACACCGTAGGCATCGGCGGCGGCGCGTGCCGAATCTTCGCTGGAGGTGGCTACGGCGCGCAGTTCGTAGCCAGGTAGGGCTGCAATGGCGGGCAGGTGGGACAGGACGGCCCAACCGGGGCGCAGAGGGCTGGCGCCAATGACGCCTACTCCAATGGTCTTCATGGTATCTATAACTCCCTAAAAGTAATTAGGACACTATGGTATCTTTTCTACGCTTGATGTAAATTAGGCACCTTAAAGTGCTGTAGTACCCTTAAGGAAACCTCCGATGGAGCCTAGTCATGCCAAAAATAACGGTCGGGATTTCGACCGTCTGCTGCTCGATCAGATTGCGGATCGCTGGACGATCCTCGTGCTGGGGGCCATCTGCGCCGCCGACGATGGCAGGATTCGATTCAACGCCTTGCGGCGGGAAGTCGATGGCATTACGCAGAAAGCCCTCACCCAGTGCGTACGGCGACTGGAACGCAACGGTCTGGTTGAACGGCATCTGGTTGATGGGGCACCGCCCGGCGTGGAGTACGCCGTCACCGCGCTAGGGCATACGCTGGGCAAGCCATTCAATGCGCTCAATGCTTGGACGCAAGAGCACGCTCCAGCTATTCGCGCGGCACAAGTCGCGTTCGATGCCAAGGCCGTGAAAGAGTGACCCGATGCCGATGATGTGCATTGTCGGCCTGATATCGACACCGGGCAGAGCCAAACACAACCAGCGAGAACCCCATGCCGTCATCGAGCACGGCGTAAGGTCCGCTTGCGAGCATGACGCTGCGCCGGTAGATCCTTGAGCAACGGTCTTCTTGGCGTCGATTTTTTCCGTCGTCGGCAACCCATCATTGACTTGAAATTCTCGGACCTGCGAGGACGTGCTGTCCGCCGGATTTCGCCGCGAAAGTGCGCCGATAATGCCTATCCTTTTTCACGATCGGCCGGCAGGTTCAGGCCAATGCGTAACGAAGCGATGTCATTGCGCAACAAGCGCAGGTCGGCATGGAGTGCGTGCCTGAGGCGCTTTTCATCTTCACCGACCAGCAATGCGGCAATACTAGCCGTCACAACAGAGAAAAGGGCATATCCTAACAGCACAATGAAAGCCGCAAAAACACGCGATGCAGGGGTCGATGGAACCAAGTCGCCATATCCCACGGTGGCGCCAGTGATAAATGCCAACCACAATCCGTCTGCATAACTATGGACGCGCGGCTCCAGCCATAAAAAGCCGAGACCGGCGACCGCCATCAAGAACGCTGCGAGTATGACCATCTGCAATAGGCCACGCGGTACCACATAGGGCGCCACTACCGTGGCTAAGCGGATGAACACGATCCCGCAGTAGCCCAAGCGAAGCGCCCATTCGAGATCCGACCATCCCTGACCGGTCGGCCAGGCGCTGGCGAGGGCACCGCCCAAAATCGCCAAGTCCATCGCGGACGTCCAATCAATCCGACTGTTCGCACGGCGCCCGGTAAACAACTGGAGGGCCACCAGCAGCGCGATAAGCCCATACAGCCAAGAGCCGCCTTGACGATACGCCGGCGTTGGCCCGGTCAACACCAGATAGAAGGCAGGAATTGCCAAGATCAAACCGCTCAGCAATGTAGCAGGCGAGAGATAAGCAGGTTTCATCTTCCACTCCATGGAGCGCCCGCTCTCAACGAAACACCAGCACCGGTATCGGACTGTGGGTTAACACTTTCTGCGTCTGGCTGCCCAGCAGCACGCCCTTGGCGCCGTGCCGACCGTGCGATGCCATGCAGATCAGGTCACATCCATTGTTGCGCGCAACCTCGATGATCTTCTCGTACGGCTGGCTGCCGGTGCAAATCCGGGTCGTGCACGGCACGCCCAGTTCCTTCGCTTCGCATTCGATCTCGGCGAAAATCTGCCTGGCACGGGCTTCATGGCTTTTTATGTCTTGCTCCAGCGTGATGGCCGACCGGGCACTGGTATTAAATTCCGGCATGACATGAACGCCAGTGACCCGCGCGTCGATCGACTTCGCGAAAGCCATGCATTTCCGAATGACGGCGCCGGAAGCGATGGATCCGTCGCTCGGCAAGAGTATCTCCGTGAACATATTGTTTTCCTTATATGAGCGGACGGCCTGCCAACTTGTCGCAAAAGATGAATCGATTGTGTACTCAAACAGCGCAAAAGGCAGGCGGCAAACTTGACCCAGATCAGAAAAATATAGAAATTCCGCCTCACCCGGCTTCAGTCATTGCTCCCACCATGTGGCACAAATTGATGCACATCAAGAAAAATTGCCTTCGGCTTGCACGACGCCCGGCATGACGGATTGACTGGTGCCTGCAGCCGCGGCTATTTGACCGAACTCGTAGAACGCGAACTCGGTCTGGCACGCCGGTATGGCCGTCCCTTGTCGGTCGCCATGCTCGATATCGACTATTTCAAGCGCATCAACGACACCTACGGCCACGCATGCGGCGACCGGGCGCTCCAGCGCCTGGTCGAAGCATGCGTGGGAACGCTGCGGGCGATCGACCATTTCGGTCGCGTTGGCGGCGAGGAGTTTGTCTGCGTGCTACCCGAGACCGGCGCCGCCGACGCACTCGTTTGGGCCGAACGAAAGCGATCGCATATCCCGGGCTGCAGTCCCATCGCGAGCAGCATGCGCGGGTACTGTGCGCCCTGCACCACACCGAGCCCCGGGTGATGGAAGGCGACATCGGCATCGGACGCGAGGCCTTGGTGCTGCTGCCCCAATGGTTCGAACTGCACCAGCTCACGATGGACAACGCATTCAGCGTGGCCCTGCTGGCAACAAACGCCCCTCTTCCTCAGCTTGCGGACAGTGAGCCCACCAGCCGCCAGTCCCCAGTGCAGCTAATCCAGCCGCAGTAGCAACTGCACCGCGTCCTTGCCTGGCAAGCCGTGCACTTCGAAGCCGAGCTTTCTCACCAGGTCCAGCAGGCGCGCGTTCTGCGGTAGCGTTTCGCCCACAAGGACGCGCGTGCCACGGCTGCGGCAATAGGCAATCAGCTTGTTCATCAAGAGCAAGCCCAGTCCGCGCCCGGACAAGTCGGACCGCACCACGATGGCGAATTCGGCTTCCACGTTGTCCGGATCCGCAACTGCGCGCACCACGCCCAGGGTCTGTCCGTCGCGCGTGGCGATGAAAGCCATCTCCCTGTCATAGTCGATCTGGGTGAAGCGGGCCAACTGCGAGTGCGACAATTCGCGCATGCCAACAAACATCCGATAACGGACATCCTCCGGGGTGAGCGCTGCAAAGAATGCCGCATGCGCGGGGCCGTCCTCGGGGCGCACCGGCCGCAGCACCAGGGCCTGCCCTTGCCATTCGCACCGTTCCGCCAGTTCCGACGGGTAGGGGCGAATCGCCAGCCGATCGGGCGATGCCGCCGCGTCCGCCGCCGAACGGATGACCATGCGCGCATCGAGCGCCACGGCGCCGGCGGCATCGGCCAGCAGCGGGTTAATGTCCAGCTCGGCCAACTCCGGCAGGTCGACCACCAGCTGGGAGACTTGCACGAGTACATCCAGAATCGACGCCATATCCGCAGGAGCGCGATTCCGGTAACCCGCCAACAGTCTTGCCGCCTGGGTTCTCTCAACCAGGTCGCGCGCCAATACGCGGTTCAGCGGCGGCAATCCGACCGCGTGGTCGTCGATCACTTCGACAGCCACCCCGCCCTGCCCGAACAGGATCACCGGCCCGAACACCGGATCGGTGGCCACGCCAACAATCAGCTCGTGGGCGTTGGGACGTCGAACCATTTGCTGCACCGAGAATCCAGTCAAACGCGCTGCCGGCGCCAGCAGCGCCAGGCGCTGTGCCATGCCCTCGGCGGCGGCCCGCAGCGCCATGGGAGAGTCCAGATCGAGCGCCACGCCGCCCACCTCGCTCTTGTGGGTGATATCCGGCGAAATGATCTTCAGCGCCACGGGAAAGCCGATCTGCGCGGCTGCGTCCAACGCCTCCTCAAGCGAGGCCGCGACCCGGGTTGCGGCTACCGGAATGTTGTAGGCGGCCAGCACCGCCTTGGTCTCCGGCTCGGACAGGATGCTGCGATCCACCGCTTGGGCGGCCCGCACGATCGCCTGGGCCGCGGACCGGTCGGATCCGATCTCGCTGATGGCTGGTGGCACTTGCATCAGCAAGGCCTGGTTTTGCCGATATTGGACCATTTGCAGGAAAGCGCCGACGGCTTCCTCCGGAGTGTCGAAGACCGGTATGCCGCTGGCGGAAAAGATGCGGCGCGCCTGTGCTACCGATTGGCCGCCGAGCCAGCAGGAGAGCACGGTCCGGTTCGTCGAGCAAATAATCGGCGCCAGCGCCGACGCAATCGCGGCGCTGGGCACCAGGGCTGTGGGCGCATGCATGAACAGGATCGGGTTCATCCGTCCATCGTCAAGCAATATCTGCAAAGCCTTGCCGTAGCGTTCGACAGGCGCGTCGCCAACGATGTCGACCGGATTGGCATGCGACCAGGTCGGCGGCAAAACAGCGTTCAGATGTTCCATCGCCGTCGTCGACAAGGATGCCAGCTTGCCGCCGCCCGCGATGAGCGCATCGGTGGCAATCACACCCGGACCACCGCCATTGGTCAGGATCGCCAGGCTCTCGCCTTCCAGGGTATGCGCACGCGACAGCGTTTCGGCCGCCCCGAACAGCGCATCGGTGCTCAGGACACGCAGCATGCCGGCGCGCCGGATGGCGGCGTCGTAGACATCGTCGGCGCCAGCCAATGCCCCGGTGTGCGACGCCGCGGCGCGCGCGCCCTCGGGAACGCGGCCGGCCTTCAATACCAGTGTTGGCTTGCCGCGCGCAGCGGCGCGCGCGGCCGACATGAACTTGCGCGCGTGGCGCACGTCTTCGATGTACATCAGTATCGCGCCGGTGTCGGGATCGCTTGCAAGATAGTCGAGCACATCGCCGAAGTCGACGTCGGCGCTATCGCCCATGGAGATGAACTTCGAAAACCCGATGCCGCGCTCGTTGGCCCAGTCCAATACGGCGGTGACCAGCGCCCCCGATTGCGAAACAAACGCAATGCGACCGGGCTGCGCGCCGCCCAGCGCAAAGCTGGCGTTCAGGCCAATACCGGGAACCAGCAGGCCGACACAATTGGGGCCCAAGATACGCATGGTGTAGGGCCTGCCGGCGTCGAGCACGGCTTGCGTCAGTGTCGCCCCCGATCTGGTGGTCTGCGCCGACAAGCCTGCAGTCAGAATGATGGCGGCGCGCGTCCCGCGCTTTCCCAATTCGGCGATGATGCCCGGCACGGTGTCGGCCGGCGTGCAGATCACCGCAAGTTCCGGCGCCGCCGGCAGCGCGCCTATGGAGTGATACACGACCCGCCCCTCGAGCAGAGCATGCTTTGGGTTGACCGGATAGATGTCGCCCTTGAATCCGCCCGTCAGCAGGTTGTGGAGAACGGTGGTTCCAACGCTGTTCGGCTTCTCCGACGCGCCGACTACCGCGACCGATGCGGGGGCGAACAGGTGATGCAGGTTTCGGATACTCATGTCTGGCCTTGGGTCCGGCGTGCGCCGCCTAGCGATAGACTAGCACCGGCGTGTCGCCGTGGGCCAGCACCTTTTGGGTTACGCTCCCCAGCAGGACGCCTTTCACTCCCTGGTGGCCATGCGAGGCCATGCAGATCAGGTCGCAGCCCAGTGCCCTGGCGGCCTTGATGATCACCTCATGGGGGTGGTCGCTGCAGACGGACCGGGTGTCGCATGGGACCCCAGCCTCACTTGCAAGGGCTTCGACTTCGCCCAGAATTCGTCGGGTGTCGGCGAGGCTGGCATTCTGGTATTGCTCGGGCGAGTCGATCACCACGCCAGGCGCATCGACGTAGGAGTGATATTCCGGGATTGCGTAGATTGCGGTCACGCTGGCGCCCGACTCGCGGGCCAGCTTGAGGCATTTCCGGTTGGCCTGTTCGGACATCGCCGAGCCATCGGTGGGGAGAAGAATATGTTTGAACATGATATGACACCTCGCGTTGTTTGTTGATTGAGTGGACAGCGGTCTTTTCAAGGCAATTCAATGCGATGGCACCTGTCCGTCGGGGGCGACGGCAAGGTAATACGTCAACATGCCTGACAAGGCACAGCAGATCCACAGCAGGAAGAAAGCCAGTGTGTAGAGGCCCAGCGGCGCCAATCCAGTGGCGCCGCCAAGGTCAGCCAGTTCGCGCGGATCGAATAGCGAGAACAGGCAGCCCGCCGCCAACCCGGCAGCGAGGAAGGCGGGCCAGAGGATCGTCAGTGAAAGCCTGAGCATATGCACTCCCTAGTCGGCCGCGGCAGGCGCATCGGCATGGATCTCGAGCACTGGCTGGCGCGGCCAGTGCCAGCTTCGGCTCAGGCGCCATTCACGCTGCTCGCCCTCGACCAGCACCTGCCAGCGCACCGGCTCGCGCATGGGAAAGGCCACGCTGAACTTGCCGGAAGCGTCCGGCTGCACCTCCAGCTGCAAATCCCTGGCCGGCAGTGTCGGATGGGCGAAGTGAAGATGGAATGGCTTGGCCACACCTTGTCCGAATTCGAGCAGGCGTCCGTCCAGCGTGCCCGTCTGCTGGACGTAACGAGCTTCGAACGCGAGCCGCAGGATCGACGCCACGCGGTCGCGGCGCAAATCCTGGTTGATAGCCTTGCCGCGCTCGTAATAGTCGCCGACCACCATCGCATCGCTGCGCGTGTAGGCGAGATAGGCGGCCACGGAACCGCCTACCAGCACCAGCAGGGGACCCAGCATCAGCAGCCATGGCCAGCGATGGCGGTACCAGGGATGGGCTGTTTCAAAGAATGGTACGACGGCATGCATGATGATCCTCCCCGCGGCTAGCGCGGCACAATGAAAACGGCGCTTTCGCGTACGCGCAACGACGGCTGGTCGAGCGCCTCCAATTCAAATGCAATATGGTTCGAACCGGGCTTGCCGGCCCCGGTCGCGATGCGTACCCGCACTGCCAGCGTGCGTGCGCTCGCGCCCTCAAGCATGGCCTCGACCGGCTCGGCGAGCGCAATCGAAGCGATGCCCGTGACGCCGACGCGGAAGGTATGCGCGGCTTCCGCCGTGTTCATGATCTGCAGCCGGTAGACGTTCTCGATCATGCCGTTCTCGACCTCGCGCCCCATCGCACCGCGGTCGCGGATCACGTCGAGCTTGAGCGGAAGGCGCAACGCGAGCGAGACGCCAAAGGCGCCGGCGATCAGCAACAGCAGCGCACTGTAGATCAGCACGCGCGGGCGCAGAACGCGGCGCCGTATCGCGCCGGCCGACAGTCCAGCGGTGACCGCATGCGCGGTCGTGTAGCGCACCAGGCCGCGTGCCAGGCCGACCTTGTCCATCACCAGATTGCAGGCATCGACACAGGCCGCACAGCCTATGCATTCGTATTGCAAGCCATCGCGGATATCGATTCCGGTCGGGCATACCTGCACACATAGCCGGCAATCGATGCAGTCGCCGCCGCCCTTGGATTCCGTCTGCACGGCGCGCGCCGAGCGCGGCTCGCCGCGCGCCGTGTCGTAGCTGACGATCAGCGTGTCCTGGTCGAACATCGCGCTCTGGAAGCGCGCGTAGGGGCACATGTATTTGCAGACCTGCTCGCGCATCCAGCCGGCGTTGCCGTAGGTGGCGAGGGCGTAGAACAGGATCCAGAACCCTTCCCAGGGACCCAGCGCGAAGCTCGCCACTTCGCGCGCGAGCACCGACACAGGGGTGAAATAGGCGACGAAGGTAAAACCGGTCCACAGCGCCACCAGTGCCCAAGCGGCATGCTTGGCGCTCTTCCTCGCGGCTTTGTCGACCGACCACGGCTGGCGGTCGAGCCGGATGCGCGCGCTGCGCGGCCCTTCGATGCGGCGCTCGATCCACATGAAGACTTCCGTGTACACGGTCTGCGGGCAGGCAAAGCCGCACCACACGCGTCCGGCCACCGCGGTGACCAGGAACAGGCAGTAGGCGCAGATGATCAGCAGCGCGGCAAGATAGATAAAGTCCTGCGGCCATAGCACCATGCCGAAAATGTAGAACTTGCGTGCACCGAGGTCGAACAGCACCGCCTGGCGGCCGTTCCATCCGAGCCACGGCAAACCGTAATATACAAGTTGCGTGAGCCAGACGCAAACCCAGCGCAAGCTCGCATAGCGCCCCGTCGCCTCGCGCGGATGGATCTCCTCGCGCGCGGCGTACATCCGGATCACCTGGGACTTGGGCGCGGCAGAGTTCATTTTTTCGCGACCTTGGTCGGCTCGTTCGACAGGCTCCAGACATACGCCGCCAGCAGGTGGACCTTGGGCTCGCCCAGGAAGGTCTCGAACGCGGGCATGGTACTGTTGCGGCCCTTGCGGATCGTCTCCATCACGGTCGCTTCGCTGCCGCCATGCAGCCAGACCTTGTCGCTCAGGTTGGGCGCGCCCAGGGCCTGGTTGCCCCGCGCGTCGGCGCCATGGCAGGCCGCGCAGGCGCCGAATTTGGCCCTGCCGAATACGGTCTTGATCGGATCGGCGGTCAGACCGGACAGGCTCCTGACGTAGTGCGCGACGTTCTCGACGTCCTGGTCGGCGCCGAGCGCCGCGCCCATCGGCGGCATCACGCCGTTCCGGCCGTGCAGGATGGTGTTCTTGATCACCTCGGGCGCGCCGCCGTATAACCAGTCCTTGTCGGTCAGATTAGGAAAGCCCTTGTTGCCGCGTGCATCGGAGCCATGGCACTGGGCGCAATAGGTCAGGAACAGGCGCTCGCCGATCGCATGCGCCTTCGGATCGGCCGCCACGACGCGCAGGTCCTGGCGCGCATATTGCGCGAACAGCGGACCGTACTCGGCGTCGGCCTGCGCCAGCTCGCGGCGATAGGCACTGGCCGACTGCCAGCCGAGGCGTCCCGCGAAGCTCCCCAGTCCGGGATACAGGACCAGGTAGCCCAGCGCGAACACGATGGTGATCCAGAACAGCCACATCCACCAGCGCGGCATCGGCGTATTCAGTTCGGTCAGGTCGTCGTCCCACACGTGGCCGGTGGTCGAGCCGGCCGCCGCCTTGTAGTTCGCCTGGGACCACAGCAGCAAGCCGCAGCCGGCAATCGACAACAAGGTCAGCAAGGCGATGTAGAGATTCCAGAAGCCGTCGGTGAAATCAGCCATGGCGTTCTTCCTCGTCGGCGAACGGCAGGGCGGCCGCGGTGTCGAAGTCGGCACTGCGGCGCAGCAGGAAGGTCCAGGCCAGGATGCCCATGAAGGTGGCAAAGCTGACGATCGTCATGACGCTGCTGGCGCCGTCGAGGATGGATTCGATGCTCATGTCAGTTCCTTGTCTTGATCAGTGTTCCCAGGCCCTGCAGGTAGGCGACCAGCGCATCCTGCTCGGTCTTGCCGGCCAAGGCGGCCGGCGCTTCGGCGATTTCCTGTTCCGAGTACGGCACGTTAAGGCGTTTCAGGGCGCGCATCTTCGGCACGATGTCGGCCGGCGCCAGCGCGGTGCTGGCCAGCCACGGATAGTTCGGCATGTTCGACTCGGGTACCAGGTCGCGCGGGTTGTCGAGGTGGGAGCGGTGCCATTCGTCGCTGTAGCGTCCCCCCACCCGCGCCAGGTCGGGACCGGTGCGCTTCGAGCCCCACTGGAACGGCCGGTCGTAGACGAATTCCCCGGCCACCGAATAATGGCCATAGCGCTCGGTCTCGGCGCGGAACGGACGGATCATCTGCGAGTGACAGTTGTAGCAGCCCTCGCGTACGTAAATGTCGCGCCCCGCCAGCCGCAGCGGCGAATACGGCTTCAGGCCGGCTATCGGCTCGGTGGTCGATTTCTGGAAGAACAGCGGGACGATCTCCACCAGGCCGCCGAAGGAGATGACCAGCAGCACCAGTCCGATCAGCAGCCAGGGATTGGTCTCGATCGCGTCATGGGAAAATTTCATCGAATGCTCCGGTCAGGCAGGCAGCGGTATAAGGGACGGGATGCGCGCATCCTGCGATACCGTGTCGCGCATCGTCATCAGGGTGTTATAGGCCATCATCAGCATGCCGCTCAGGTACAGCAGGCCGCCGCCGAAGCGCACCACGTAGTACGGGAAGGTCGCCTTGACGCCCTCGACGAAGGTATAGGTCAGGGTGCCGTCGGGATTCACCGCGCGCCACATCAATCCCTGCATCACGCCGGCGATCCACATCGACGCGATGTACAGCACGATGCCGATGGTCGCGACCCAGAAGTGGGCGTCGATCAGGCGCGTGCTCCACATCGCCTTCTTGCCCGACAGGCGCGGCACCAGGTAATAGATCGACCCCATCGTAATGAAGCCGACCCATCCGAGCGCGCCGGCATGCACGTGAGCGATGCCCCAGTCGGTGTAGTGCGACAGCGAGTTGACCGTCTTGATCGACATCATCGGTCCCTCGAACGTCGCCATGCCGTAGAACGACAGCGACACGATCAGGAACTTGAGGATAGGATCGGAGCGCAGCTTGTGCCAGGCGCCCGACAAGGTCATGATCCCGTTGATCATGCCGCCCCAGGACGGCGCCAGCAGAATCAGCGAGAACACCATGCCGATCGACTGGGTCCAGTCGGGCAGCGCGGTATAGTGCAGGTGGTGCGGGCCGGCCCACATGTAGGTGAAGATCAGGGCCCAGAAGTGCACGATCGACAGCCGGTACGAGTACACCGGGCGTTCGGCCTGTTTCGGGATGAAGTAGTAGACCATGCCGAGGTAGCCGGCGGTGAGGATGAAGCCGACTGCGTTGTGGCCGTACCACCACTGGATCATTGCGTCTTGCACGCCCGAATAGGCAGAGTACGATTTCCAGGCCGATGCCGGCATGCTGGCGCCGTTCACGATATGCAGCAGCGCGACCGCGATGATGTAGGCGCCGAAGAACCAGTTGGCAACGTAGATGTGGGCGACCTTGCGCTTGACCAGGGTGCCGAAGAAGACCACGGCATACGCCACCCAGACCACGGTGATCAGGATCGTGATCGGCCACTCGAGTTCGGCGTACTCCTTGCCACGCGTGAAGCCCATCGGCAGTGTGATGGCGGCCAGCACCAGCACCGCCTGCCACCCCCAGAACGTGAACGACGCGAGGCGGTCGGAAAATAGCCGCACCTGGCAGGTGCGCTGCACCACGTAGTAGGAGGTGGCGAACAGCCCGCAGATGCCGAAGGCGAAAATGACCGCGTTCGTGTGCAGCGGACGCAGCCGGCCATAGCTCAGCCACGGCGTGTCGAAATTCAGCGCCGGCCACACCAGCTGCGCGGCGATGAAGACGCCGGCCAGCATGCCGATCACGCCCCAGACGACGGTTGCTATCGTAAACTGCCGGACGATCTTGTAGTTGTAGTTCAGGCCAGTGTCCACGCATGCTCTCCAGGGTAATTAACAATGACGGAGCTCAGGGTAAGTTTTCGGGAGCGGAAAAACCTTGATGTGAATCAAAATCGGACTGTTAGCGGCGCTCTACGCGGCACGGTCATCGTCGTGCAAGATGCGGACGGCGGGGCCGTCGAGATCGTCGAACTGGCCGCCGTCGGCGGCGCCGAGAAACACCCAGACCGCCAGCGCGATGACCAGTATGCTGAGGGGGATCAGCAGGAATAGGGCTTCCATCATCGTCCAGCGCGGCGCAGGCGCAGCGCATTGGCCAGCACCACGCAGGAGCTCGCCGCCATGCCTACCCCTGCCATCCAGGGGTTCAGCCATCCTAGCGCGGCAGCGGGGATCGCCACCAGGTTGTACAAGGTGGCCCAGGCCAGGTTCTGGCGGATCACGCGCATGGTGAGCCGCGCGCAGATGGCGGCCTCGCCGAGGCTGGCCAGGCTGCCCGACAGCAGCACGCAGTCTGCGTGCACCTGCGCCAGTGCCGCTCCGCCCCCCATCGCGAACGAGACGTCGGCCGCGCCCAGCACCGCCGCGTCGTTGATGCCGTCGCCCACCATCGCCACCACCGCGCCGCCGGCCTGGAGACGCTGGACGAAGGCCAGCTTCTGGTCCGGCAGCTGGCCGCCGAGTGCAAGGTCGATGCCAAGCGCGCCGGCCACCTGATCGACTACGCCCTGCCGATCGCCGCTCAGCAGAATCACCGTCTTGCCGCGCGCCTGAAACGCCCGCACCAGTTCGCGCGCATCCGCGCGCAGCGGGTCGGACAAGACGAAGCGCGCGAGCCAGCCGGACTGC
>Ga0193702_1000062_pt1 | contig 46467 bp, 39 predicted proteins | sample U3a1metaG_FD_143060 | JGI IMG/M metagenome (GOLD analysis project Ga0193702, IMG submission 143060) | Soil microbial communities from a riparian zone of the East river system, Colorado, United States - U3a1 | ecosystem: Environmental > Terrestrial > Soil > Riparian zone | place: USA: East River... | reverse complement strand
CGAATTTTGGCATTACGTCGCAGTTTAAGGATGGCGGTGTGTATTTGCAAAAGGAAGCGAAGCCGATTGTCCGCAAAATATTTGACCTGAAGGAATGCCCCGATCTGGCGCAGACCATAATCGTTGTGTGCGCGGCTTTGGGCCACGAGGCAACTTTTACCGGGTTGGAAACTTTAAAAATAAAAGAAACCGACCGCATCAAAGCCCTGCAAAACGAGCTTGGTAAAATGGGAGTTAAGCTGGTAGAAAAGAGGTGGAGGATGCACCGGTAGTTGATAAATCATACCCCGCGTTTTGGAAGGATTTGGAGAAGATGGGGTTCATTATTAAAGAAGTTTAGAAGGGCGCTGTCATCCTGAGCTTGTCGAAGGGCGGGCAAAGGCCTTTACGCACATGCTTCGAGTGCCTCAGCATGACACCCTCTTTTAGTAATAATTAAACATAAATAATCTGCACATTTGCATATACGCACATTTGCACATCAACGATATGGCAGGTAATTCATTCGGGCAATTATTCAGGATAACCACATTTGGCGAATCGCATGGCGAGGCCATAGGTGTAATTATTGACGGCTGCCCGGCGCAACTGGAAGTAGACCTGGATTATATCCAGGGCGAACTGGATAAACGCAAGCCCGGCCAATCTAAAATTACTACCCAGCGCAAGGAAAGCGATACGGTTAAAATTTTATCGGGCGTATTCGAAGGAAAAACTACGGGCACGCCCATTGCTATGCTGATACCTAATGAAGATCAGCGGTCAAAAGATTACAGCCATAATACCAATGTTTTCCGCCCGTCACATGCCGATTATACCTATCAAACTAAATACGGTATCCGTGATCATAGGGGTGGAGGCCGTTCATCTGCCCGTGAGACTGCGGCACGGGTTGCGGCCGGAGCGTTAGCTAAACTATTGCTTAAAACACAGGGCATAGAGATAGTTGCCCATGTAAGCAGCGTAGGCAAAATAAATGCGCCAAATGTAGAGATAACCAGCGCTCAGGATTTTATTGACGAACGTGAAAAAAACATCGTCCGCTGCGCCGACCCGGCTACCGCGGAGGAAATGATAGCTTTTATAGACGATATCCGCAAGCAGGGCGATACCGTTGGCGGCAAGGTGAGCTGCTATATCCAAAATTGCCCCGTTGGCTTAGGCGAACCGGTATTTGATAAATTGCACGCCGACTTAGGCAAAGCAATGTTAAGCATTAACGCCGTTCACGGATTCGAATTTGGCTCGGGTTTCTCCGGTAGCGAGATGCGCGGTTCTGAACATAACGACATCTTTGTTAAAACTCACTTAGGTGGCATAGAAACCATAACTAACTTCTCCGGCGGTATACAGGGCGGTATCAGCAATGGTATGCCCATCGAATTTAAAGTAGCCTTTAAACCCGTTGCCACTATTATGCAAAGCCAGGCCACAGTAGACAGCGAAGGCAACGCCGCCGAAATATCCGGCAAGGGCCGCCACGACCCTTGTGTAGTGCCACGCGCCGTACCTATTGTTGAAGCAATGGCCGCTTTGGTGTTGGCTGACCATTGGTTGAGGAATAGGAACTCGATAGTATAGGGTTAACATAACTTAACACAATTCAAAAATTAATTTGTTAATTAATTGATAATCAGTTGTTTATAAATATTCAGGGTTAACATCATTTCTTTGATGTATAGTTTTTTCAGGACGAGTCACTGTGAATAAGAAAGATCGATTACAAAACCTTAAATCTATTTTTTCAGATACGAATATAACTGAAGAAAATTTTGTTAATACTGCCGGTAAGTTTATTGACCTCGCCGCCGAACTGAAAGATACAGGCGAAATAAATTTTGCTATTGATTTATTAGAAGGTCGCAAAAGCGAAATTGCTATTCAAGAAAATAAATGCCTTTTACATTATTTTTTATCTGTCGCTTATGGTGTTGTTATAGAGCAGACTATAGCAAAAACAAATAAGGACTGGGATTGGGAACAGGAAGTTATTGAAAAAGAATTGGAAAATTTAAGGCTTGCTCACCAAAATGTTTCTAAGCAAACAGATCATCAAATCATCTCGTTTATGCTAATCAATCTTGCTAACAGGTTTGATAACCTCGGTCGGTTCGCATTGTCACTTGATTTCTGGAACAAGGCGTTGGAATACAATACTAATTTAGGTATGGCGGCTGTGAACAAAGCCAATTCATTAATGTATTATGGGCGCAATTATTTAAACGATGTCAAATATCAAATTGCATTCACACAAATTGCATGGCAATATTTTAAAATAGGACTCGCCAAACCATTATTTCGCGGTGTTGCAGACAAAGTGAAACAAAGGCTCGCCTTTATGGAAACAAATTATAGACCTGCGTTAGATTATAAACTTGACCGTGCAGATTTAATATTGGAATATGATGATTTCGAATATGTTAAATGGTGTACGGAAAATGGCCTTTGGCTTAACCCACTGTCTAACATCAATTCCAAATTGGAATGTAATAAAGATGATTTGCGGCTAATTCATAATAATCATGAATTTACCTGCTTTTTTGATACCATTCGGAAAGACTATATGTTTTACAGGAAGCAATTTTTTAACAGTCTAATATTGGATAATGAGCAAGGAGAACAGTTAAAAAAATCCGCTTTTAAAGAGGCTTATTCTATTTTTGATAAGATAGCTTATTTAATAAACGGCATTTTCGGGTTCCATGAGATTGATAATGTAAGACTTAATTTTAGCCGTATGTGGTATATAAAATTGGAAAAAAACAAGGGATTAAATCCCGTTTTGATAGAAAAACGAAATCTTATGTTGAGGGGGTTGTATTGGGCAAGCAAAGACATTTACTTGAATGAAGATGGTTTTAAAAATATGATTGAACCGAAAGCAAAAGAAATAAATACCATCAGAAATTTTGTTGAACACAAGAGTTTTAAGTTTGGCGTAGATAGAGGGCAAAAATTTACACTGCAAATGACCATTACAGACTTTGATGAGCATTTACTTAAATTATTAAAACTGGTACGCGAAACACTTATTTATTCCGCGTATTCTACATCAAAAAATGATTGACGTGGTTGCCACTAGTCGTTTGTCCAAATACCTCCCGTCGTGCCTATTGTGGAGGTCATTGCCGCATTGGTTTTGACTTATCATTGGAACAGGAATAGTATATTGTAAATTATTGGCAATATTCTATAAATCTATTTCCCATACACGAAAAACAAACACCGTTTTCGTAGTAAAAATATTTCTCTATGTAACCCGTTCCATAGCACTTTTCACACGGCGTTAACTTTAAGGTATCGGTTTTACTAATATCCTTATAAGTAGGAATTATCGAAGTTTGGTGAATATTATAGTGGCAATTTTGGCAAACTGTAATTATTGAATCTTTATCGTATTCCCAAGGCAATTGATTGTGTATATAATAACTGTGATGGGCATGTAAAATGGTCGGATTATTATCAATTATACCAGTTTTAACGGCATATTTCGGAGCTATTAAAGAATTGTCCTTAATTAAAAATGAATGTTTTTGAATTGATGTAAGATTTTCTTCTTCAGTTGGCTTGCGTATATAAAATTTACCAATTCTTTCGGTCTCTATTGCATTGCAGATTCGACAGGTATGATTATCTCTATTTACAATTGCGTCTCTAAATAATCTCCACTCATTTGTACTTAATAATTTTGTATAAGGAATTTTTTCGTCTTGATAATCAAGCAATAATTCTTTGTAGGAAATATATTTTTCCATAAATAATTAATCAGTAAACCTCAACAACTCACTAAGTTCTTTATCAGATATATTTTCATGCTCGCTTTTATCGAATATCGTAAGCAGAAAAACAGTCCCTTGCACTATTTTGAAACATGTGATTACTCTTGCTCCACCTGATTTTCCTTTTCCTTTGCTTGCGATAGCCATTCTAATCTTATAACATTCATTACCAAGAGAAGTGCCTTGCGATGGGTTTTCTTTAAGAGATTTTAGAAGCAACGAAAAGTCTGATTTAAGCGATGGGAACTTTTTTGAAAGGCGCTTAAGTTCTTTTTCAAATTTAGGTATGAATTGTACCTTATAACTCATTTAGCAACTCATCTGCATCACGTGCCTTAAGTTTCCCAGCTAAAACCAGCTTCATTTCATCTACAGCTTCCTTAACGTCTTCTAAAACTTTGGCTTTATAAGGTGTAAGTGGTTTAGTTTTTACATACGGCAAGTCATTCAAGAGCGCCATCAGCGCTGCTGCCTTACTTTCTTTAACTTCCAATACAAATTTCATAATAACAAAAATACAAAAATTATTATATCAATCTGCACATCTGCATATCCCCGCATCTGCACATTTAATATCTTTGTCCCATGCTAACCTCTACCATCCAATTATATAAAAACGCTTATAGCGGCCTTTCGCGTAATAGCTGGTATTTATGTGTGGTAATGCTCATTAACCGTAGCGGTACAATGGTAGTGCCGTTTATGAGTATTTATTGTATACAGCAACTGCACTTTAGCATTGTGCAGGCAGGTACTATTATGGCGCTGTTTGGCGCGGGCGCGATAAGCGGCTCGTTTATCGGCGGCAAATTAACTGATAAAATAGGTTTTTACGATCAGCAGGTCGGCGCGCTCATAACAGGTGGTTTGTTGTTTATAGTTTTAGGTTACCTGCATACTTTTTTGGGGCTAAGTATCGGTATCCTTATTTTGAGTTTTTGTAATGAATCTTTCCGGCCGGCTAATCAAACGGCTATAGCGCATTATAGTACGGGCGATAATCGTACGCGGTCATATTCGCTAAACAGGTTGGCCGTAAACCTGGGGTGGGGAGTAGGTGGCGCGCTGGGCGGCGCGTTGGCATCCGTTAATTATCATTTACTGTTTTGGGTAGACGGCTGTACTAATGTACTGGCTGCGGTATTGCTGTTGTTGTTAATGCCCCGGTCTAAAGTTGCGAAAACCATCGAAAAGCGGGATGGATCTGTAGCTAAAGTGTCACCTTATAAAGACAAGGTCTATTGGGCATTTATCCTGCTTGCGACACTTTTTGGGATGTGCTTTTACGAGTTTTTTATAATGCAGCCGGTTTTTTTTAAAATTCAATGGCATTTTACCGTGTTGTTTATCGGCGGGCTAATGGCGCTAAACGGCGGTTTAATTGCAGCTACCGAAATGGTGCTGGTGCATAGCCTGGAGGGTAAACGCCATGGGCTGGTCTATATTACGCTGGGTGTATTGGTAGCTGGCATCGGCTATGTATCGCTTAATCTGTTTCCGCATGATAAGGCAGTGGCAATATTTATTATTATCCTGATAACTATTGGCGAAATGCTGAGTATGCCCTTTATGAATACGTTTTGGATAAGTCGTACCAACCCGTTTAACCGCGGCGAATACGCGGCCTTATACGCCATGTCGTGGTCAACAGCACAGATTTTTGCCCCGTTTTTTGGCAGCCGACTGATAAACTATGGCGGGTTCGAATTATTATGGTGGGTACTTGGCGGGGTAAGTTTGGTAGCTACAATTGGCTATTTGCTGATGTATTATCGCAGTAAGACTCATGAAACTTCGCAAGCCTGAAAGGTTACCCCCTCAACATCCTCGATGTAACCAACAGCTGCCCCACATGCCGCATGATATGCTCGGCGGCATGGGTATACAGGCCAATCACCGTAGAAGGCAACTGACCACGGCCAACGCCGCGGTGTTCGGTTAGTATTAGTTCATCGGTGGCGCTTAGTTGTTTGATGGCTTCGTCCACCTGGCGGTTAAATACTTCCAGTAAATTAATAACACTGTAGCTTATTGCGGGCATCTTTCCTTCGTAGGCTAATTTATTAAGCTGGTGTTCGGTAAGTGCTTCGCCACGCGCATAAGTAAAAAGCCGGTCCAGTACCCCTGCTAAATGCTGTAAATGAAACCCCGGCGATGCCATGCCTACGGGCTGTACCCACAACAATATTTCCGGGAAATCTGTCATTAACCCGTTTACCTCTTCGCGCGCCTGTAACAGGGCATGGGCAACCGGTTGCAGCAGGGGAGGGATGCCCTCCAACGGGCCACGCAGCCATACTTCCGGTTTATTATTTTTCGCCATAATATCTATAACAATATAAAGGTTATTTTATTTTAATATTTGTTGCTTACTTTTATGGTATAGCTATTGCTATATTCGGTGCGAATACTAAAGTTAAAAAATGTTTGTAATTACAAGGAAGCCCGCGCTTCCATTAATATTATTCCTGTTTATTGCCCTAACCTTAACCATCACAAGCTGTAAAAAACGGTCGGACATGGGCAAAATACTTTTTAATAAAACCAAAAATAAGGTTTTTAAAGAGGTAACCCCCGATGGTTTTGCCGAAGCTTTTAAAAAAGTGCTTGCTGATGAAAAATCAAAGATGACCTATCCGCAGGTTATCGATACTTTTTATAGTAAAAACGAATACGACCCTATTTTTGTAATGGACCATATTTTTAACGGCGATGAGAAAACTGCGGTTCTTTATTATCAAAAAGCAGCCGAACATGGCCTTGACCCTAAACTGTTTAAACCGGACAAGATAGCTGCGCTGATCAATAAATTTTACAAAAAAGATGGCATTAAAAACCTTGCCGAAGCTTATCATGATATGGCCGAACTGGAAATGCTGACCGCTAATTCGCTCATTACATACTCAAACGCGATGCAGTACGGCATTATTAATCCCAAAAGAATATATTCCCGCTACTTTACGGATACCAAACGGCCCGACAGCACCTCAATGAGCGCTGTTTTTCATATAACTAACCTCAAAAATTTCCTGGATAGCATCCAGCCCAGAACGCCGCAATATGTTGCTTTGCAAAAAGCATTAGCGGATGGTTACGAAGCACCAAAGCTATCTAAAGAAGAAACCAAACGCATTATCATCGTTAACCTGGAACGATTAAGATGGAAAAATAAGCCGCATGAAAATAAATACGTAATTGTAAATATTCCCGATTATAAGCTGGACGTGATAGATAGTGGCAAATCGGTATTAAACATGAAGGTTTGTGTAGGAGAGGGGCGCAATAGAAAACACACCTACGGTTTGGTAGGGTATGATGACACCGCTAAAGTTGATAATCCTAACCCGCATGAAACGCCGCAGTTAAATAGTTTGATACATAGTGTGGACGTTAATCCTATCTGGAACATCCCCCAAAGTATTGTAACCAAAGAGATTGTTAAGGCCGCCACCGATGATAAGTTTTACCTGGATAATAAGGGCATTGATGTTTATAAGCACGGAAAGAAAGTAACAGACATAGAAACTGTTAATTGGGAAGCTGCAAGTAAGGAAGGTTCTGACTACCAGTTTAAGCAACGCCCGGGGGATGATAATTCATTAGGTAAGATCAAGTTCCTGTTTGATAATAAAAGCAGTGTTTACTTGCATGACACTCCTGTAAAAGAAGCCTTCGGGTGGAAGGACAGAGATGTAAGCCACGGATGTGTGCGTTTAGGCAACCCGCAGGGACTGGCACTTAACCTGTTTGGCGCGGGAGCTAAATATGACCTGATAACTAAGGATATGGCTTTGGATAGACCCGACCCAACCACCATTTACCTGCCTGCGAAAGTGCCGGTGTATATTACTTATGTAACTACAGCCTGGCTTTCAGCACCAGTTGCATCGGGTGCAAAATCTTCCAGGCCGCTTTCGTCTAAATATTTAGACGTATAGCTGCTGTCGTTACCGTTTATGAATAATACAGTTTTGCCTTTAATGGTATTGATAACCTTATCCCTAACTTTTAGCGGCACAGCCGGGCAGCCCCAGCTATGGCCCAGGCGGCCCATTTTTGCAATAGCTTTTTCGCTAACGTAGCTGGCACCATGCAGTACAATTGCACGGGCACGGGCGCTGGCGTTAAAACCTTCGTCCAAACCATCAAGGCGTAATGAACGACCGTTTTTGCCATTATATACATCATCAGTTAAATAAAAACCCAAACTGCTTTGGTGCGAGTCGTCATTGTCCGAAAATTGGGTGGCCATATCATCGCCGCTTCCTTCGCCGTGGGCAACCAGGGTATTCAACAAAAGTTGTTTTGCTGCTACATCAATTATCCACATGCGTTTTTCGCAGCTCGATTTGTTAAGATCCACAACCGTAATAACCGAGCTGTTTTGGGGCAGCATATTGCCGGCTTTCAAATTGATATAACCGGTAAGCGCTTTTTGAAATACGGCAAGGTCAAGCCCGGCCTGTTGTAAATTGGCAGTTTGGTATATGGTAGCCACATACTGTTCAAATGCTTCACGTACCGAAGCGGTTAATTTAGTGGAAGTTAAAGTTTTAGGTTCACTGATCGGTGTCCAGCTTATTATTGTTACCGAAAACAACATCATTACACACAATACCCACAAAAAATGTTTTCTAATCATTCGTTTTAAATTTAATCCAATAAGTATTTAATCAAAAAGGGAAACAGGTATAAGTTGGAAATAACCGTTGTTGTGAATACTACAAATGTATGCCAAAAATATTTAATAAAGAAATTATATTAACTATTTGGCAAATTGTAGCGTAAGTTTTACAACCTACGGCTTGGCGTTTTACGGGATGGTGTTGGAAATTGTTGCATAAGCGTACCGAATTATTGAATTTGTAACTCAATAATTCACGCAATCACTCATTCTACAACTAATAAATAGGCGGGTATTTACCGGGACTGCTATCGCTCATCATACCATAAACGGCTTCAATTATATCATCCATAGATGGTTTGGTGAAGTAATCGCCGTCTGATCCATAAGGAGGCCGGTGATCTTTTGCAGTAAGCGTTTTTGGCGGGCAATCCAGCGCGTAATAACCTTTTTGCAGTTCCAACACTTTTTGTAAAATATAGGCCGATGCAGCCCCCGGAACATCCTCATCAACTACCAGCAGCTTGCTGGTTTTGGTTAACGAGTTGCCGCAGATATTATCCATATCAAACGGATAAAGGGTTTGTGGGTCAATAACCTCAATATTTATGCCTATTTTTTCCAGTTCATGCGCGGCTTCCATTACAATACGCAGGGTTGAGCCATAGGATATGACGGTCATATCATCGCCTGTGCGCAATATCTCGGCCTTGCCCAGGGGGACAGTAAACTCACCCACGTTAGTTGGTAGTTTTTCCTTTAAACGGTATCCGTTAAGGCATTCTATCACCAAAGCAGGCTCATCGCCTCTAAGCAAGGTATTATACATACCCGCAGCTTGAGTCATATCGCGCGGTACGCAAATATGCAGTCCACGCATTGAGTTTAATATCAACCCTAATGGCGAACCGGAATGCCATATACCTTCTAAACGGTGCCCGCGTGTACGAACAATAAGCGGCGCTTTTTGTCCGCCGCGGGTACGGTAGCTTAAGGTAGACAGGTCATCGCTTAAAACATTTACAGAGTATAATAAATAATCAAGGTACTGTATCTCGGCAATCGGCCGCAGACCGCGCATGGCCAAACCCATTCCCTGGCCTATTATAGTAGCTTCGCGTATGCCTGTATCAGTTAATCGCAGATCGCCAAACTTGGCTTGCAAGCCGGCAAAGCCCTGGTTTACATCGCCAATAGCACCTACATCCTCGCCAAAAGCAACAATACTTTTATCACGTTCAAAATTAGCGTCAAAACAGGCATTTAATACTTCGCGGCCGTCTATCATACGCGCATCGTCATCAAATTCAGCGGGCACAACTGCTACCTTTAATGGTGAATGCGGGGTATCGCCAAATAACTTTGAATTAAAGCGTTCTGCATTTTTAATATTTTCCTCACTCAACCAAAAGGCAAGTTCCTGCCTGTCGGCATTGTCTTCTTTTACCGTTAAACGCAACGTTTTACGCACCGCGGCAGTTACATCCTTACGCCCCGGATCTACACATAAACGCAGCTCTTCAACAATAGCCAATATCGGGTCGCTATCTTGTGATTGGTGCGCAACATTCAGGATAAGACTTATAGCTTCATCCAGTTCGGTCTTTATTTCAACACCCAATTCGTTCCACGACTCCCGCTGGCATTCGCGCACATATTTTTTAGCAGTAGCTTCCAGCTCGTCCAGTTCCTCGTCATTGGCAATTGCCGATTCAATGATCCACTTGCGCATCTGCACCAGGCAATCGTGCTCATTTTCCCACTCCAGGCGGTCTTTAGTTTTATAACGTTCATGAGAGCCCGAGGTAGAGTGGCCCTGTGGTTGTGTCATTTCGGTAACATGTATCAGTACCGGTACATGCTCGTTACGACAAACTTTTATAGCACGCTCGTAGGTTTCGCAAAGGGCAACATAATCCCAGCCACGCACTTTAAATATTTCGTAGCCATTACTTCCGTTCTCGCGCTGAAAACCCTTCAATATTTCAGAAATATCTTCTTTAGTAGTTTGCAATTTTGCCGGAACAGATATCGCGTAAGCATCGTCCCAAATAGAAATAGCCATAGGCACCTGCAATACACCTGCGGCGTTCAATGCCTCAAAAAACAATCCTTCGGATGTTGAGCCGTTACCAATGGTGCCAAAAGCAACCTCGTTGCCATCCAGCGAAAACTTATCAAGGTATTTTAACTCCGGATTTTGACGATATAGTTTTGATGCATAAGCTAAACCTAATAGTCGCGGCATGTGGCCACCGGTTGTTGAAATATCTGCCGAGCAGTTTTTAACATCAACCTGGCTCTTCCAGCTACCATCGATATTAATGTACCGGGTAGCATAGTGGCAGTTCATTTGCCGGCCTGCAGAAGCCGGATCTTTATTTATATCGGGATAAGCATACAACTGCGCAAAAAACTCCTTTAAGTTGCTCATACCTGTGGCAAACATAAAGGTTTGGTCGCGGTAATAGCCTGCGCGCCAGTCGCCGTTTTTAAAAGCCTTGGCCATTGCCAGTTGGGCAACTTCCTTGCCATCGCCAAATATCCCAAACTTAGCTTTGCCGGTAAGCACCTCGCGGCGGCCTATCAAACTGGCCTGCCTGCTTTCGAAACCTATGCGGTAGTCATTTAAAACTACCAGTTTAAAATCATGAAAACTTAGTTCAGCAACGCCGGATTTATCAGTGCCGGGAATAGCGGTTTCGGGCATATAAAAGTTTTGTTTAAAATGTAAAATTAGGAAATTAATTTTATTAGTTGATTAGGTGGCAATAGTTGTAAAAGTTGAAAAGGTTATAAAATGTTTGAGTAGCTAAAAAAGTTGTAATTATGTATAACCTTTTTAACCCCTGCCACGTTTACAACCCAACAATAATAGTTTTGATTTAACACTAAACCTTTTATATTTGTAATCATCAAACAATCAGTATGAAAAAATTAATATTAATATGTGCTGTAGTTTTAGGCTTTGCCTTTACAGCCACTGCGCAGGATAATGCCAAGGCAGAATTTAAATTTACCGAAGAAAAACATGATTTCGGTAAAATACCGGTAGGCATCCCGGTAACTACCAAATTTGAGTACACCAATATTGGCGAAGAACCGCTTATTTTAACAAACGTACAGCCAACTTGTGGTTGCACTATTGCTGATTATACCAAAACCCCCGTAAAAAAAGGCGATAAGGGTATAATAACAATTACGTTTAATGCAGCTGTAGTAGCCCCGCCATTCAGCAAAACAATTGTTGTTACTTCAAATGCAAGGACACCTACAAAATATTTAATCATTACAGGCGAAGTTGTAGCCAAGGCCGCGTCAACAGACGGGAAATAAAGCTGCACGATATACTGTTAGGTCCCTGTCAAGCTTAGGGATCTCATTTAAAAAACGATCCTAACTTTTAGGGTCGTTTTTTGTTTACCGGGTATTGTGTTTTAACTATTGACAACAATACCCTTTTTATTACTTTTGATAACATGCCAACTATTTCTAAAAAAGGGCAGCGAATGCCCGAATCGCCTATCCGTAAACTAACTCCATTTGCCGAAAAAGCTAAACGCGCCGGTAAAAAAGTTTATCACCTAAACATTGGCCAGCCCGATATTGAAACACCCGTTGGGATGATCAACGCGGTTAAAAATATCGACTTTAAGGTTTGGGCCTATACCGATTCGGAAGGCACTTTACCGTACCGTACCAAGCTGGTTTCTTACTATAACAAGGCTGGGTACAATATAACAACTGATGATATTATAGTTACAACCGGCGGCTCAGAAGCCATATCCATAACCTTTATGACCTGTTTGGATGCGGGTGATGAGGTTATTGTGCCCGAGCCATTTTATGCCAACTATAACGGCTTTGCCAACCAGAGCGATATTGTGGTCGTACCCATCATGTCGAATATCGATAATGGATTCGCGCTGCCGCCTATCAGCGATTTTGAAAAGGTGATAACACCTAAAACCAAGGCCGTTTTTATTTGCAGCCCCAATAACCCAACAGGGTATTTATACTCGAGAGAAGAAATGGAGGCACTAAAAGCGCTGGTTTTAAAGCATAACCTGTTTTTATTTGCCGATGAAGCATACCGGGAATTTTGCTATGACGGGCAAACATTTGTATCGCCTATGCATTTGGAAGGGCTGGATGAGAACGTGGTGATAATAGATACTGTGAGCAAACGATACAGCGCCTGTGGTGCGCGTTTGGGTTGCATTATAACCAAGAACAAGGAAGTTTGGCGCAATGCCTTAAAATTTGCCCAGGCACGCCTTAGCGCAGGTATGGTTGAGCAAATAGCCGGGGAGGCCGCTATTGACACGCCCGACGAATATTTTAAAAGGGTACATGCCGAATACAGCAACCGCCGCGATACCGTAGTTACCGCACTCAATAAAATGGAAGGTGTTTATTGCCCGAATCCCGGCGGCGCGTTTTATGTAATGGCGCGACTACCGATAGATAACAGCGATAAGTTTTGCCGTTGGATGCTGGAAGAGTTTAGTTATCAAAACCAAACGATTATGATGGCCCCGGCAACCGGCTTTTACACCACCCCCGGCGCAGGTTTAAATGAAGTACGCATAGCCTACGTTTTAAATAATGATGACCTGGAAAAGGCGATGGTTTGCTTGGATTTTGCTCTTCGCGCATATCCCGGGCGAGTTTTAAGTGGGGAGTCTGAAGTCCTGAGTCAAAAGTTGTAAGTCTAAAAGTAGTTTTATTAAAATATACTCTATTCAAATTTTGTATATTTGTAGTCCACTATCCAATTCAATACTTAGGACTAAACTAAATGGGGTCGACCGGAATTGACAGGATGGAGATAAGTAGGTAAGCATGCAGCGCGTTGGGTGAATTAGCGCTCTAATCAGAACACTCAAAACCACAAATGGCGAAAATAACTACGCCTTAGCTGCTTAATTTAGAATTAACTAGCTTTTGTCCCGCCGGTGTTCTGTTTTGTTGAATCGGCAACAGGGGCATCGAAAAACGAAACTGGTTCTGTCAAGGGTGCGATGACGGAACGAGATAAAGCGCCTAAGGAAGACGGTACAGGTAAGCGGCTGACCTTCCCCTTCCCTACAATTAAACAGCAGATAAGCATGTAGAAAGCTTACCTTATACCATGTTTGGACGAGGGTTCGAATCCCTCCGGCTCCACCAAAGAGGAAATTTTGAACACATAATAAGCTGATTATTATGTGTTTAAAAAATCCTCTTTTTTGCTCTTAAATTTTCCGTATAAAAATGCAAGTAAGGTTACTTTTTTAACTTTCTCATTTTCAAGTAATTAATAAAACAAAGTGTTCGAATCCCCTCGGCTTACTTTTACAAATAGTAAAATTTATAACTTATTGATTATTAGTTTTTTCAATAATTATCTCTACAATCATCCCCGCAATAAATTTAAAAAAATCTTTTTCTTCATCTGAAAGATCATTTTGTTTTCCTGACTTAATTTTTGTCATGCGATCTTTTATTCTTTTAGCTTTTCTTTTTTTGATTTGCATATAGCTACCCTAACTTAAAAATAAACGTTCAACTGCGCTTGCTGTTATGAATCAGATTGGGAATTTTATAGAAATTTTTTATTTTGTGAGATAAGTTTGTTGTTGGATTAATATTAATCGAAAACTATTAGCTTAACGCTATTTACTCTTTTTGTATCCTTGTAAAATAATGAGTATTGTATTTGTAACCCGGTTATTAAATCAAACAGAAAGCATTCGTTTGGAATTCAAAGAAGCGAGGACGGCTTTGCCGTCTAGTCTTTTTGAAACAATATGTGCTATGCTTAACCGCGAAGGTGGCGATATTTTATTAGGGGTAAACGATAGTGGAAATATTACGGGGATTGACCCAGCGAATGTGAACTCGATCAAAGCCGACCTCGTAAACCTTTCCAACAATCCCCAAAAGCTTGATCCGCCTTTTATACTATTTCCGATAATTTATAAAATTAATAGTAAATATCTGATGCATGTACAAGTACCGGTAAGTTCACAAGTTCATAAATCGGGTAATCATGTTTTTGATCGTAGCAATGATGGTGACTTTAGAATTACCCAGCCCAACCGTATTGCAGAAATATACAATCGGAAGAAGACACATTATACAGAAGGTACAATTTACCCATTTCTTCAGCTAACGGATATGGATGTTGACCTGTTCCAAAAGGCCCGCGCGCTTATCAGGAATAATAACTCGAATCATCCGTGGCTTAATTTAGATAATCATCAATTGCTTCAAACAGCAGGACTATGGCGTAAAGATTTACAAACCGGACAAGAAGGATATACACTTGCAGCAGCCTTATTATTTGGAAAAGAAGAAACAATTATTAATGTCCTGCCTCATTATAAAACAGATGCCTTGGTGAGGATCAATAACATTGACCGGTATGACGACCGTGATTATATTCAGTGTAATTTGATTAATGCCTACGAACGTTTGATGGATTTTGTTGGCCATCACTTGCCCGATAAGTTCTACCTTGAGGGGGATCAAAGGATAAGTTTACGGACAAACATATTTCGTGAAATTATTGCCAACCTTTTGGTACACCGGGAATTTACAAATGCCTTTCCGGCAAGTTTGACTATTTTTGCAGATCGGGTTGAAACAGTTAATGCCAATGTCCCTAATGGTGTAGGGCCAATTTCGCCGGATAAATTTGCTCCTTTTCCTAAAAATCCGACTATTGCGAAATTCTTTATCCAGCTTGGTCGGGTTGAAGAGTTAGGCTCGGGGATTTTAAATGTAAATAAATATCTTTCAGCTTATTCTTTCGGGAACAAACCTCAATTTATTGAAGCGGATATATTTAAAGCCATAATTCCGTTAAGCAATGACACAATAAATGACACAGTAAATGACACAGTAAATGACACAGTAAATCAATTACTGGGAGATCAATTCAGCGTTTCTGCTAAAGAGCGTTTTGCTGGCATAATAAGGATTATTATTAACAATCCGGGCTTGCGGTCCAATATGATCGCAAAAGAGTTAAATATCAACGAAGATAACATCAGAAGAGATATAAAAAAGCTGCAAGAATTATCTTTTATAGATTTTAAAGGCACGCCTAAAACAGGTGGATATTTAATTACGGAAGAATTTCAGGGAAAAATTAAGAATAAGTAAGGCCATGCCCTTAAGTATGAGGGTCGATTAAACTTAAACAAATCCTTAAGGTGTAGTAGATGTGTTTTTGCATTAAAATTCTTTTATAAATACTTAATGTCAGTTGTATAAAAATTGTTTGTTAATTAAATTAGAGACATTATCCGGCAAACTATTACAAATGGTTAACTATAATTTTTTAAACTTAACACCTATTGAGTTTGAAGAACTCTCCAGAGATATCCTTCAGATTCGAGACGGCATTAATTTTGAAAGTTTCGGGGTTGGTAAAGATGGTGGAATTGATTTTAGATACAAATCAAAGGGAGTAAATATTATTGTACAGGCTAAAAGATATAAAGAATACAAGGATTTACAAAAAATATTATTTAAAGAGGAAATTATAAAGGTAAAACGATTAAAGCCTACTCGGTATATTCTGATATCATCAGTTAATTTTAATCCTTTTCAGAAACAAGAGATTTTGGATGTTTTTAAAGATTATATAATAAATGAAAATGACATATTAGGCGGACGGGATTTAAACAATTTATTAAGTCAACCTAAATACACTAATGTTAGAAAAACACATTATAAATTATGGCTCACAGGCACTGATGCTCTTCAAGATATAATTGAACAAATCACCTATCGAAAAGAATTTAATTTAGCTAAGACAGAACTCGATATTGTTAAAAGGGACTGTAAATATTATGTTCAGAATAAAAGTTTTCCAGAGGCTTTAGATAATATTGAGGAAAACAGAATGGTGTTAATTTCCGGAACTCCAGGTAGTGGAAAAACTACACTGGCCCGAGCTTTAATAAGCTATTATATTTCTAAAGAAAGTTTTACTGAATTAGTTTATATCTCAGAAGGAATTAGGCAAGCGTGGACCATGCTTAAAGATGAGTATAAACAAATATTTTTCTTTGATGACTTTCTGGGTAGTATCTCTTTTGATAAACTTCCCAGAAATGAAGATAAATTATTAAGCAAGTTTATAGAAAAGATAAATAGTTCCGATAATAAGATATTGATTCTAACAACTCGTGAATATGTCTTACGTCAGGCGCAACTAAAACATCCAGAATTTAAAAATGATTTATATAAACTTTCAAAATGTATTGTAGAACCGGGCTCTTATACAGAATATATTAAAGCCAAAATATTATACAATCACATATACTTTTCTGATCTTCATCCCAGGCAAATACTCATATTATTAGATAAAAATAATTATGAACGTATAATTTATCACTCGCATTATAATCCCAGGCTAATAGATAGTTATATAAAATTCGCTTCTAAATACGAAACGATCAATGAATATCAATTCTTGCGCGATTTTATAAAATACCTGGATCACCCGCGTGAATTTTGGGGAGATATTTATGACAAGCTATCATCTGAAGCACAACTGCTATTACTAACATTGTTTAGCCTAAATGAACCAGTGTATTTGGATGATCTAAAACTGGCATATAATAAAGCTTCTGAAGTTTATCTGAAAAAATTTAATAATCTTATTATTTCGCCTGATACCTTTAATAATATCTTAAAAGAGCTTAGCGATACATTTATAAGAATTGATTTGGAAAGTCATTTTCTTAACTTCTATTCCCATATTATACGATTTCAAAACCCATCAATTAAGGATTTCTTATTAGAATATTTAAGAAATAATGAAGACCTGGTAGAAATAATGATTGAAGGATCATGTTTCCTAAATCAATTGATTTTTGCATTTGGAACTCATGAAGATAAAATAAATGATTATGATGCAAATGATGATGAACCATTTTATGGAAATAAAATAGTATTAAAAGGTAGGTTGAAAGCCTTGTACCTAAATAAGTTTATCTCAGATTTTGATGATTTAAAACTGAGCACGATTAACAAATCTGAATTTACGGATCAAAAAACGTTATATCATTCAACTGATGATTTATTAACCTTTAAACTTTTGGAATTAAACAGTTTGTTTGGAATGGGAAATATGCAGGTACAAGCTTTTGTTATTAATAGATTTCAGGAAATTATATCCACATACGAAGAAAAGATAACACGAGGAGGGGGTAAAATATTATCTAAAGATGCAATGTTGTATTTTCCGAATTTGGTAAAAATAGTTCAGCCATTTGTAATAATTGACCCGGATAAACTGCTTAATTATTGCTATAACAGCATTACGTTTACCAGTGAGTTTTTAGATTTTTATGATTTTAAAGAGATATATGCTGCTGCTTTCGAAAAAATATTGAACGAAAAAAAGAAAACAATTGAAAATGAAATTAAAAAAACAATAATTGATGACATAGACTATTTCGAGGGTGAAGCAATGGATGAAGAAATAGATAGGTTAATTGATATGGAATATCCGGAGGTTTTTGAAAAGTTCGGATTAGAGATAACAGAAAAATTCACTAAAAAGCTACATAAGCTAATAAATAGGGAATCCTGGAGTAAAGAAGAACAAAAAGAATGGAAAGCCCAAAGCCGGAAAAATCATGAAGAACGTATAAGAACAGAAAGCGACATAGCTAATCTATTTAATTCGCTGAAAGCAACCTATACTATAGATATATTTCAAACTGACAAAGATTTAAATGCCTTTTTAAAAGAATGTGTGTCAATATATGGAGTTGCAATTATTAATAAAATAAAAAACAATCGCTACTCTTTTATACGACCATTTTTATATAATAAACTTTCAATATCTATAATTCTGGAATATTATAAAAGATATCTTTCATTACCACAAAAAGAATCAGTTTTTTGGCAAAGGATATATGATATTATGTATGATCAGTTATCGTCAAAAGACTTATTCATTAAGCAAGAATTGGAAACAATGCTCTCAAACTTGGCTTTTATGTTGCTTTTATCTAATCAGTCAGAATTCACTCAGAAAAGTTTAAAAAAAAATGATGTATATAATTCGTCATATACTGAAAATTTTGATGAGTTATCTCCAATAATTTTAAAAACAGGGAAGTGGTATCAGTTTATAAATGAAGAATTCCAGGTTTATCTGGGTGCGCTTTATATCAAAAATTTTAGCGAAATTGATAGTAAGGATTTCTATAATAATCAATCAATAAGTAGTAACAATAACATAATTCATTACGCTCCCGGCTTATTAGACTTATTATTTAATATTGATAATGCATCTTTTATTAAATACTACTTGATTCCTGTTTTAGAAGATTTTAGCAGGATGTTAGATTTTTCAACAAACCAATCACTTGTGCTATCTTATTGCAAGACTACTGATATCCATTTTGATTTTAAAATATCAGAAACAGGATTTTTGGATGAGTATTCAGCGGGAAACTCTTGTGGTCACGAAGAAGACCTAATAAATTTATTGAATATACCTATTAGTTTTCACACTCTTGATGGTTATTTTCTTAAGCAGTATATAACCGATGAGGATTTTAAATCAAAAGAAGATTTATATAAAACTTTATTTAAGTATGTAATAGATAATTGCCCCCGAGAAAACGATAATGTAATAACAATAAATATGTATTCTGAATTACTTAATCTCCAATTTTATAACCTTTTAAAATCACTTGGTATTGAGCAGCATGTTGTTAATGATGTTCAACAATTAAAAGATAAAATCTTTAAAATAAAGCGATCATATTAAGTTGCCTTCTTGTGCTTTAATCCTTTTACAATCATATAAAATAATCCGGCTATGGTTGCAGGGTTCATGCGAGGTTGGCCAAAATGCCATGAACATTTATTTGTCTGCTCTTGGAGTAATAATTTGATGTTGTCTGGTGATACATTCAATTCCACTAATTCTTTTACTATCGATTTTTTGTAAACTAATTCATATTCCTGCATGCCCCTGGTTATCCAGTAAGCATCATAAAAATTAGTTGCATGAGCTTTAAGCCAGTCCCAAAAGAAATCTTTGTCAGCAATGTTCGGTCCTTCTGCATGACATATACGGCATAAAAGAACATAATTATCCGGCGAATCCGGCCCTCCTAACGAATGAGGAATAATATGGCATTTTTCAAGTTTAGATTTATATCCACATCGCCAGCAACGTTCATGAGCCTCGCTAAAATCAATACTTAAGTCTCCCTCGTAAATATTTACTTCCCAATATTTAATAATATCAGGTATTGTGGTTTTCAAACTTCTATTGGCATTCATTAAAACTGCATTTTAAATAATAAGAAGAATTTTCAAATGAATATTCTAACAAGGCTTATTCGAATCACTGTATATTTTTTTCATCATAAACAAAATTCCTAAAAAATAATTTAACAGCAAGGTGAAATTTTACCTCTTCAAAACTTGGTTGATTAGCTGGAATAGAATTAAACAACAAATAAATTTTCTCTTTTTCATCACTATTTTTACTTATCCAATTTATTCTTCATCATTCCATCCAAAACCTCTAAAATACTTGATAAGTGTTCTAATAGATTTTCATCGGCTCCACTTAAAGCCCAACCTTAGCGGTTGGGCTTTTTCGTTTGCCGCTGTTTTATAAACACTTTTTTTTGGATAAAAGGGTTAACATAACTTAACACAATTCAAAATTTTATTTACTAAATAATTGATAATCAATAAATTGTAATTTAACAGGGTTAACATAAAATACGCTTTTTCGTCTGCCCCTTTCCGTCTCCGCCTGGTCTCTTGCCAGAGGATACTGTGGAGTACCTGCATTGCCAATTCCAATCTGCCATACTGGCCAATGTTTTTAAGTATCTTTTATGCTTTCCCAATATGTTTCACCTATAGGCAAAGGTTATGGGTTAAAATGACGGAAATCACTTTTTCGTGTGCGAAAGATTACAGTTTATAAGTTGTACCTTGTCCATATTTGTGACAGTTATCACTATTACTTTATAACTAACTATGGAAAATGCAGCGCTGTTAAAAGCAATTATTCAAAATGCTATAGACGGTATCATCACGATTGACGACAGAGGAAAGGTAGAGTCGATCAATCCAGCTGCATGTGATCTTTTCCTCTATTCGCAAGAGGAAGTGATAGGTAATAACATTTCAATGTTAATGCCCCCACCAGACAGGGAGCAACACGACGGCTATCTGCATCGCTATCAACGAACGGGCGACCCGCACATTATAGGTACCGGCCGCGAAGTGACCGGCTTACGAAAAGACGGTTCCCGGTTTCCATTTAGGCTAGGGGTAAGCGAGGTTCAGTTTTCGGGGCGTAAAATTTACACGGGATTCATTCATGATTTAAGTCGCCAAAAAGAGGCAGAAGCAACGCTGAAAGAATACGCATCTCACCTGGAAGAACAAGTGGAAGAGCGTACCCGCTCATTACGACACAGCGTACAGGCGCTACAGGAAGCTAAAGAAGAAGTAAGTTTATCGCTCGTAAAAGAAAAAGAATTGGGGCAGCTTAAAAGCCGCTTTGTTTCAATGGCTTCGCACGAGTTTAGGACACCATTAAGCGCGATACAGTTATCTTCGTCATTGATAGAGAAATATGCTGCCCCCTTTGATAATCCTAATATTACTAAACATGTTGCAAGGATAAAAAATGCAGTTAGCAACCTAACCACCATATTAAATGATTTCCTTTCGCTCGAGAAACTGGAAGCCGGGAAGGTAGAGCCCACGTTTAATAATTTTGACCTGGTTAAGCTGTCTGAAGAAATAACGGAAGAAATGCAAATGGTAGCCAAGCAAAATCAAAATATTATATACCAGCACACTGGTATTAGCAAAATGGTTACCCTTGATCAAAACCTGCTAAAAAATTGTGTGATCAATTTGATAGCTAATGCAATTAAATATTCGGGAGAAAATACCTTTATTGAATTTAATACCGAGATCAATGATGATGCTTGTATAATTACTATTAAAGATAACGGCATTGGTATTCCTGATACGGATCAGAAACATTTATTTGAGGCTTTTTTCAGGGCACACAATACCGGAAACATTCCGGGCACCGGCTTGGGGCTAAATATTGTAGCCCGTTACGCCGACCTGATGAAGGGCAAGGTTAATTTTAAAAGCAATATAAACGAAGGCACATTATTCACCATTTCATTCCCCCTGTTATGAACAAGAAAGTACTCATCATTGAAGACAATAACGATATCCGCGAAAATGTAGTGGAAATATTGGAGTTGGCCGGATACCAGGTTTATGCGGCGCAAAATGGCAAAGCCGGGGTTGACCTGGCTATGAAAAACTTACCTGATATTATTTTATGCGATATCATGATGCCAGAACTTGACGGTTATGGGGTATTATATATGTTGAATAAATCGCCGGAGGCTGCGGCAATACCCTTCATTTTTTTAACAGCCAAAGCCGAGCGCGTAGATTTGCGCAAAGGGATGGAAATGGGTGCAGACGATTACTTAACCAAGCCCTTTGACGATATGGAGCTTTTGAACGCCATAGAAAGCCGCCTGAAGAAAAAAGAACTTCAACAAAATTTCTACAGCAAATCATTAGACCGGTTGGGTGCAATGATTGCCAGGAATAACGGATTGGATGAATTGAAGAAAATTATAAGTGAGCGAAAAATTAGGCAGTTTAAAAAGAACCAGGTTATTTATTATGAAGGCGACAAAGGGAACGGGCTATACCTGGTAATAGGCGGAAACGTAAAAACAATAAAAATGGCCGAGGATGGTCGTGAATTAATGACCGGTATATATGGTGCGGAAACCTACCTCGGTGTTCATGCGATGTTGTCAAACGAAGATTATTCTGATACCGCTACCGCTCTTGAAGATAGTACGCTAATTTTGATCCCCAAAGATCAGTTGGAGGAATTGTTAAATATGTACCCTGTAGTTGCACGGGAATTTATAAAGCTGCTGTCAAATGATATCCGCGAAAAGGAGGAACAACTATTACAGTTGGCTTATCATTCTGTAAGGAAAAGAATGGCCGAAGCGATGGTGCGTTTATCGCGCCAGCAAGTAACCGCGGGCGAAAGCTTTAAGATTGCACGCGAAGACCTGGCCGCGATGGCCGGCATGGCAACCGAGACTGTTAGCCGCACATTATCCGATTTTAAGGATGAGGGCTTAATTGATAAAAAGGGAAGTGCCATTACCATATTAGACATTAATCGCCTTGCTAAAATGAAAAACTGATAAAGATCACTTTTCTTACTGACAGTGCTCATGGCCAGCGCCGGGCTGTAGCTATATTTTTGTTTGATAAATATATAGCTAATGAAAGCGGTAGCATACAACATAAAGCCTTTCGAGAAGGAATTTCTGGCAAAGGCCAACCAAAAAAAGCATGATATCACGCTTATAGCTAATCCTTTAGGGCTTGATACGGTAATTTATGCCGAGGGCAAAGATGCCGCTATTGTTTTTACTGACGACGATGTTTCAGCACCTATAATTAAAAAGCTGGCGAGTTTAGGTGTTAAATATATCGTAACACGCTCGGCCGAAACCGGACATATCGATAAAAAAGCTGCTGCAGCTTACGGAATTAAGATCTCAAATATTCCATCATACCCGTTGCAACCCAATATAACCAGCGAAGATTTACAACAAGTTGCCAACCAAACCATAAAAAATTTGGACCAATGGCAACAAAATAAATGCGTGGGCAAAGCCTGTGCCTGTGAAAAAGATTGCAAGGGGCCCGAGGTTGGCAAAAGTTAAATTTTGCAAATAAGCACAATCATGGATCAACATCTTGCAAATAAATATAATGTTTCCGCACCGCGTTATACCAGTTACCCAACCATGCCCTATTGGGATAATGACGGGTTTAGCGAAAGCAAGTGGAAAGAATCGGTTAAACTTTCTTTTTTAGAAAGCAATGACAAAGAGGGCATCAGCCTATATATTCATTTACCTTTTTGTGAAGACTTGTGCACCTACTGCGGCTGCAATACGCGGATAACAAAAAATCATAACGTAGAAGGCCCTTACATACAGGCGGTATTACAGGAATGGGATATGTATAAAGAAATTATGGGCAACAGCCCGATAATCCGCGAAATACATTTAGGCGGAGGCACACCAACTTTTTTTAGTGCAGAGAATTTATCTATACTGATCAATGGGTTACTGGAAGATTCTATCGTTCACCCGGAAGCCGAATTTGGTTTTGAAGCTCACCCGGGCAATACAACCAAAGCCCATTTGCAGGCATTGTATGACCTGGGTTTTCGTAGGCTTAGCCTGGGCATACAGGACTTTGACCCAAAGGTGCAGTATATTATTAACCGCAAACAAAGTGTTGAACAGGTGCGGGAGGTAACACAGCAGGCGCGGAAAATAGGGTATACCTCTATCAATTATGATCTGATTTACGGGCTTCCCCTGCAAACGCTGGAACGACTGGTTAATACTATGCAAATGGTTAGCGATCTTAGGCCCGATAGAATAGCTTTTTACAGTTATGCCCATGTGCCATGGCTTAAACCAGGACAACGGCGTTTTACAGAACAGGACCTGCCTAACGTCGAATCAAAAAGCCGTTTATACGAAATAGGCCGCGGTATGCTAATAAATTACGGTTACCTGGAAATTGGAATGGATCATTTTGCTTTGCCAACCGATTTGCTTTTTAGCGCACAACAATCAGGGAACCTGCACCGCAACTTTATGGGGTACACCCACCAGCATACCCAATTATTGGTCGGGCTGGGCGCGTCCTCTATTAGTGATACGGGCTATGCATTTGCTCAAAATGTTAAGGTTGTTGAGGATTATATCCGTTTGGTTAATAATAATGAATTGCCTGTTTTTAAAGGACATATTTTAACAAATGACGACCTGATCATCCGTAAACATATTTTAAATATTATGTGTAAGGGCGAAACGACATGGAATCATTATACAGAGTCATGTTATTCAATATTCGATGGCATACAACGTTTGTGGCCATTGGTTGATGACAGGTTGATTGAACTTAATTCGTGGGGATTAAAAGTAACCCCGCAAGGCAAGCGTTTTCTTCGAAACATCTGCATGGCGCTGGATGCCAGGCTGTGGGCCAATAAGCCAAATACGCAATTGTTCAGCATGGCTATATAAATGGCTTGGTAAGTTTTTCCCGGCAACAAAAAGGCTGTTAGCGCGAAAACACTAACAGCCTGGTCAATATACCAATTAGGGAAAAGGTGTATTTTGCAGATGATGGGTTTACAATATAAATACAGCCAGCATTAATAAATTAACCACAACGCTTATAACAAAAAATGTAAGCGTGACACGTATGCCCGAGCCACCCATGCCCGCAATTATATTGGCAAAAAATAAGATCATTGTAATAATCAGCACAATGACGGGTGCGTTGTAGTAAAACATTAAAGCGGCAGGTATGGGCAAAAAGAACACACCTTGCAAAATTAAGGAAAACAAGAACCAAATAGTCTGATTCTTAGCCTGTGTGTCTGCAAAAGCCAACCACTGGCTCCAGGTACTTCTATGGGTTCGGGTTGTTGATTTACCGGCCCAATGGGCCGTAACGTTTATTATATCAGCCATGATCGTTATGTTTTTGTTGATATAAAGATGGCCTGAAATGGCCTGTTATACCATGACTTATCACCATTAAAAAAATGATTAAAATCACATTCATAAGCCCAAAAGCAGGATGGTAAATGAAAAAAGACGGGCGTTAGTTTGGTACCCAATGAAAATATTTGTTGGTAGTCACTCTATCGGTTTAATTTTTAAATGAAAAGCAACATTCAGTTTATCATTTGTTTGGATCATTCCACCTAATTTTCTTGGGGGTATTAGGTTAAAATCAGAAAAGTTTACATCACGGGACCCTAATAAATGAATCGTTTTTTGAGCATCTTGCGATATTTGATAACTTACTTCAAAGCGTTTGCGCACCCCTGCAATTTCTATTTCAACCATGCCGGTTACCGGTTCTGGTTGTGAGGTAAGTAAAGGAAGTTTGCTTAGTGTTAAAAAGCTGATATGCAACAACGGAAATTGAGATTCTTTTAATGTTTTCCGCAGGTCATGCGTCATTATAGAATTATGGCAATCAAAGCTCTGCACCTTTAACCCCATATTTCCTGATAGCGTAATTTCTTTATCGCTTTTGGTTTTTAGATAAAGCGTATCCGTTTGGTCATAAGCAGGTATGTCACAAGCAAACTTATTGATGTTGGTAGTGCCGTTAACGCAAAGATTGCTGTTTTCACTGATCACCCATTTTCTTGTTTCGTTTATTACAGTCGTGCGCCTGGGCAAAACAAAGCTTGTAAGCGAAATGAATAAAAGAAGTATCCAAAATATGTTTTTACGCGACATTTGAATAAATTTTTGATTAGGGATTAACTTTAGCGAATACCATTCCGGCCACGGTGGCCTGGGCAAGGCCATAAATAAACCAACTCGAAACCATGGCTATCGTAATATCTAATGCGCTGAATGATATCCACATTACCGGCAGTAAAGCGATAACGGAATAGACCAGCCCGAATTCGATACCTCTTAACATAAACATTCCGTGAAACAGGCTCTTGAACCTATCCCAGAACCAGGATAGCGCGAAACTGAATATGAAGGCGTGCATATAAAAGAGTACATCCCTGCTGCCGTCCGAATTAAATAGCGGGTTAAAATATTCTGTAAAAAGCGATGGTAAAAATTTGACAGCCAGGTACAAGCTACCATAACTAAGTACGAATAAAATACAGCCGGCTATTAGTCCCGAAACGAGGATCTTTTTCATTTTATTTGTTTTAAATGAGACGATGTAAAAATGGTGCATAGGCGTTGCACGTTACATGACCAAAGTCATTCGACAAAATGATATAGGTCATAATGTTGATGCCTGAAAAAAACAAAAGCCCCTCAGCTTTCGCTAAGAGGGCTTTCGTCTCACTAACCAAATCAAAGTTTAAAATGAAATAGCTGCCTGGATAACCAATCCACTAAATTTTCCGCCGTTGAAAATATTTGTGGCATCGAAATTTTTATATTCCTGGCTCACATATTCGGCTTTCATCATAATGTTATTGGTAAGGAACCAGCCTGCAGAAGCGGCTGAACGGTTAACAGTAACATCAGTAGTATTGCCCACAATTGTTGCAGTTACCGTATTGTAACGGTAGCCTATCCAGAAGTTTTCTGTTTTTTCAGGAAACCTGTATATAATATCGGCAGCATATTGTTTAGCACCACGATTTGATGTTTCGGTAATGGTCCTGCCTTTTGCACTTTCAAGTGTCCCGAAAATTTCAAGGCCCCTGTATTTCAAAAACAGGTTGCCCATGTAGCTATGAACTTCTTCGCTAAAGCCCGGGTTAAATCTTCCGGAAAAAGCGTTATAATCAACAGATTGAGTAAGTACAGTACCTGCCGCTGTGGTCGGGTTTGACATTACGTTAAAATAGTTTGAGCCGGTACGGTCGCCACCAAATAAGGTGCTGCTATTCGCGCTGCTCACTGTATAAACAGATCCGGTTAACCTTAATCTAAAATCAGGGCTAAGTTGTTTGTCAAAACCAAGCTTGCCAATAAACGCAGGCGGGAAAGTGTTTACATTACCTGTTTTTGCATCAATTTTGGTAGGTGCAATAGTTACGGCATTTAATTCACCGTCTGTTATGGCACCCATTGCAAAAAGGCCGGTTTTGTCGCATTTGTAATACACGTGCATACCTATTTCTGTTGCAAACTCATCCATTATGTAATTTTCAACAAAAGGGTTGTAGATGGTATTGCCACCGTCTGATCTCCGGTAATGCTGATCGCCATAATCAATGTCAGACTGGCCAACAACAAAGGTTACGTTCTTCATTATGCCATCAACCAAAGTGCTGTGTAGAAACGGCATTTTATCAATTTGCAAATAACCTCCTTTTACCCAGGTATCCTCGTGGTGCCTTGTAGAAAGGTATGAGGTTAAGTTTAGGCGGATACCATCTGCTAACTGGATATCAAAAAGCAAATTAGCCATTGGCAGGTTAAAGCCATTATATAAAGGGGTAATGGCATTCACATTACCAGTTGCAGTACCTACAGTTTTTGTAACCGGGGTAGCTGTATTTGACGCTTTAAGAGTTTGGTAAGCCAGTGTAAAACCGCCGCCTATTTTCACTTTTAAGCCGGTAAACGGAACCGTATCTTTTTTACTTGTTTCAAATGTATTGATGCCTAATTTACTATTAGGGCGATAAAATTGCATTCCGTCCTGCGCGCTGGCAGCTAAGGGGATAAGGCTTATGCCGACAATTGCCAACGTGCCTATTGCGGTAAATAATCTTGTTTTCATGATTGTATTATTAATTTGTTTGGATAAAATTTGATTGTTAATTAATTCGCTTTAGAAATTAGTTGATTGTTTTTGTAGCCCAGGTTAAACTGAATGGTGAAGTCATTTTTTACCTTCATTGCACCCAGCATAAAGCTTGGCGGGTCAATTTTGTAATCGGTCAGCTTCAATGCTTCAGATCCTGAGCAGGTAATCGTATTGTCCGGATTGATAACGGCGGTTACTACCATTGTTATGGTTTGAGAGACACCTGCAATAGTGAGTTCGCCTGTGGTTTTAATTGAATATTTATTTTTTTGAACCGGGGTTATTACCGCCGAACTTAATTTATAAGTGACTTTTGGGAATTGATCGGCTTTCATTGTTTTATAAGTGCGGTCATCCATTGATGAATGTTCGCTTTTCAAACTCTTTGCCTCCAAAGAAAAACTGAATGATGAAAGGCTGCGAAGTTGCCCCTCGTTATCCAGTTTAAATTCGCCCTGGCTCTCCATGCTCTGAGATGCCATCGTCCAATCGTGTACATTTGATGATCCTAATACTTTAATACTTGCATCTTTGTCGGCAAACAGTTTATAAGTTGACTGTGCCATGGCATTTTGAGCAATTGCTCCTAAAAAAATCGCAGCGATCATGAACGTGAAAGCTGTGATATGTTTGTTTAATTTTTTCATCGTATTTTGTTTTTGTTTAATGACCAAAAGTAGGCCGCGTTCGGAAGGCAGAGAATGACGCATGTCGCGTATATTAATGATAGGAATCATATTATAAACGAAACTTTAACCGCCGCTTTTCGTAAGGAGCAGGGCAAAAAAAGAAAAGCCCACAACCTATGACGGCTCTGGGCTTTCTTTTATAAAGGGTATTAATTTTATAATATAGGTAGGCTTTGCCTCAAATTTGAACTCGGAAAAACCAACATGGGTTTGGTCAAATGGTCAACCAATTTTTGAGTTACACTACTTTCAAATATCCTTTGAAAAAAATTGCGTTTGTGATGAACCAACACCATCAAATCGACATCCATATTTTCAGCTAACCAATCCAGACCGGAGGTAACGCTTTTATTCTGTATTGCCCTGTAATAAATTTTAGGATAATGAATAGGTGCAGTATCCTGTGTAAAAAAATGTTTGGTAATATTTTCTTTTTCAGTTTCTGCCGACCTATCGCCGGCAACATGGGTTATTAAAATTTCCGAATCGAAATATTTGGTTATACCATATAAGCTATGTAAAACATCCATACCATTATGAACGAGATCTGTAGCAAAGGCTATTTTTTTAAATCCTTTAAAGGGTGCCTGGTAAGGCAAAACCAATACCGGGCAATTGGCTTTTTCAATAATTTCGCTGGTATGGTCTGTTGCTAAAAGCCCAAACATCCCATCAGCATTGTGCATGGCAATTACCGCGAATAATACATGATGGCTTGTGGCTATCTCATTTATTGCACCGGTTAATGAACCTGTTTTGCTGCATTGTTCAATGGCCGGCCTAAATTCATCCTTGCTGATCTTGCTTAATTGTTTATTTAACCTGCCTGCCAATTCGCTTAAGTCACTTATGCTATCTTCTTCGAAGCTTTCGTAGCTTACACTCGCCCAGGCGGTATGTGTAGTTGCCGGCTTAACCGGGGCTGCCGGATACACATTGCACAATAATAAATTGGCCTTTATCTTTTGAGCCAGCTTTAGCGCATAATGAGCCGCATGGTCTGCCCTGATGGTAAAATCCGTTAATACTAATATGGTCTTCATTGCTTTGTTAGTTGGGTTTTATACTTTTTCAAACCGGTTATAAAAGGCATTTTCCAGCATCTCCCGGTGATCCGGATGTGCAATTTGAAGTAACGCCTGCGCGCGTTGTTTAAGGCTTTTGCCAAAAAGATTAACCATGCCATACTCGGTAACCACCCAATGTACGTGGCCGCGGGTTGTCACCACACCGGCGCCTTCCTTTAAAAAAGGCACAATACGGCTAATGCCTTTATTGGTTTGTGAGGGTAATGCAATTATAGGTTTCCCTCCTTCGGATAATGAGGCGCCGTGTATAAAATCCATCTGGCCGCCAATTCCCGAATATTGATAAGTGCCAATTGAATCAGAACAAATTTGCCCGGTAAGGTCAATTTCTATTGCGCTGTTAATAGCTGTAACCCTGGGGTTTTGCCTTATGATACCCGTATCGTTTACGTAGCTGATATCCATTACCCTTATTCCCGGGTTATCATTTACATAATCATATAATTTACGGGTACCTGTTATAAATGAGGTTACCGAACGACCGGTGTTTAATTTTTTCTGGCTGTTGTTGATATTGCCCCTTTCTATAAGCGGTATTATCCCATCCGAGAACATTTCGGTATGCAGCCCAAGGTTTTTATGGGTAGTTAAATTACTTAAAACCTGGTCGGGGATACTGCCAATTCCTAATTGTAAGGTTGCCCCGTCTTCAACCAACGAGGCGACATTGTGGCCAATTTTTTCAACTGCTTCACTTGCGTCATTCGAATAATCAACCTCGGGCAGTTCGGATTTATGCCAAACCATGGCATCAATTTTTTTAATATGAATATAGCCCTGGCCGTGTGTACGGGGCATTAATGGATTAACCTGCGCTATCACATATTTTGCCATCTCGACCGCCGCACGTGCAATATCAACAGAAGTGCCTAATGAACAAAAACCATGTGCATCAGGCGGTGATACCTGTATTAAAGCAACATCAATAGTTAAAATGTCTTTGCGAAAAAGTTGCGGTATCTGGCTTAAAAAAATAGGAACATAATCGCCGTCCTCACTATTAGCAACTGACCGGGTAGCTGCCGATACAAAAAGGGAATTAAAGAAAAAAGATTTTCTATGCTCGGGCTTGTCAAAGTTTACATCGCCCAGTGTGGTGATGCTTATCAATTCTACATTATAAAGCTCATGATATCTGTTTTGCATTGCGCGTACCAGGCATACCGGCGTAGCCGCGCTGCCATGAATAAAAACGCGGTTACCCGGCTGTATACGTTTTACAGCTTCATCTGCCGATATATAATTTGTTTCGATCATAATTTATATTTTTTCGAGTATCAATAGTTTTCAGTTGAAGAGGCATTTAAGGTATTTGGCAATTCAAAAACATCAGGGACCTTTCCGGTTTTAATAGCTTCTTCAATAAAGGAAAAGACCAAGTGTTTAACCAGTCTAACATATTCTGACAATGACCTTATTTCCATTTCCAGCGAAGCGTATTTTTCGAGCAGGTCTAATCCTATTTCTGTTTTGTTATGTAGAATAAGGGGCTCAATAAACTTTAAGAATTCTGCTATTTTGATTTTGGCGTCAGAAACACGCAGGTGCTGGAGCGCAAGAATTTTTGTAAAGCTCGTGGTTTCATGTTGTTGTAGGTTCTCAGTATAAGCCAAATACTTATTGAGCGCCTTTTTTAAAAAGCGGATCTCATCTTCTACAAAACTTATATCAGACAGCCAATGACTGCTTTCAATATATAGTTCCTGTAATTCGTAATCGAGCGGGGCGTCTTCTGCTATTTTTTCCATTGCCGTAAATATTTATGCTGTAAAATTGGATAGTTAGCAGGATTTATTAAGTGATAGCAGTCAGTTGTAAATATGACTTATATCATCAAATCCAAAAGCGAAATTATTTGGCTGATTTAATTAGATAAACTGTTCAATATTATTTGAAAAGTGACCATCGTCAGTTTTTGCAGGGCGTGCCGGGCATAACTTTGGCCATTGGAGTTATTGTGAATGATAATTCCGTTACTTCTTATTTGTTAGCTATGGGCCATACATTTCATATCCCGGTATTAGGATTAGGTTATTCTATTGATACACCCTTAAAAGTTGCCCGTTATGGCATTTCGTCTGTTATGTCAATAGTAGACGATGAACTTATTGAAAGAATGAGGGAATATTATACTAAAAAGGTTGGGCACCCCTATATTCCAATTACTAAATCTGCAAACGACTGCCGGGCCAAACGCATTACCGCTTATTTGAACATGGTTGAACGAGATGTCAACAAACAATTTGAAGAATTAAGAAAACAACCATTTATTACTGGTAACGATATTTGCAGGTATTTTGAGTTATTACCCGATTGTTCGCAATTAAAACAAGGATATGATTTGATGATGGAATATCCTGATTGCGAAAGAAAGACGATCTTTCAAAATATCCTTAAGCAATTAATGGTAAAAGGGGCTATCGATGTTAATATTATGTCAAAGGTAGATAAAATGAATTTCACTGCCGATGGCAATTATACCGGAAATGAAAACACAGATGCATTAGCCGCTTTAAGAGGTTTTGCGCAAAGCGATCTAAAGTCTTCAGTTATTTTGTCCGCAGGAATGAGCCCGAAACTTTATAGTTATATCGAAAATTTTGCAGACTTCTACCCGGATAATAACAACGAGTTGCGAAAAAGGATCATTTTAAAAGTTAGTGATTTCAGATCGGCATTCATTCAGGCTAAATTCCTCGCCAAAAAAGGCCTATGGGTTTCAGAATTTCGTGTTGAATCTGGTTTAAATTGCGGCGGTCATGCATTTGCTACCGAGGGCTTTTTGCTTGGCCCTATATTGGAAGAGTTTAAGCAAAAGCGGGAAGATATGTTACTTGAGCTTTTTGAACTGTATCAACCTGCACTTAATATTAAAGGAATAACAGAAATTAATATCCCTCAGCAACGCATAAGTGTTCAAGGAGGAATAGGTACCGCGGCCGAAAATGATTTCCTTTTAGAATATTATGATCTGGATGCTACCGGCTGGGGAAGCCCTTTTTTATTGGTGCCCGAAGTTACCAATGTTGATGAGAAAACCCTGGATAAGTTGGCCAATGCCAAAGAAGACGATTTTTACCTAAGCAATTCATCGCCATTGGGCATCCTGTTCAATAGTTTTAAGGGAAGTTCGGCCGAGGCGCAAAGATTAGAGCGTTTAACAAAAGGCCGGCCCGGCAGCCCTTGTGTGAAAAAATATTTGGTCACTAATACTGAGTTTACCGAACAACCTATTTGTACCGCATCGCGAGAATATCAAAACTTGAAAATAAAACAACTTCAGTCGCTGGTACTGGAGGATGAAGAGTACAATAAACAATTTGCCGCCGTAACCGAAAAAATATGCCTTTGTGAAGGACTATGCTCATCAACCTACCTAAAATATGAACTCAATAAACCAAAAGAGAATACTGCTGTAACCATTTGCCCTGGCCCCAACCTGGCTTATTTTAAGCGCGCATATTCGCTTGAAGAAATGGTTGATCATATTTACGGCAGTACGAACCTGCTTGATAATATTAAGCGTCCGCATATGTTCGTCAAAGAATTAAATCTTTATATCGATTATTTACAATCAGATTTACAGATCCAACTAAAAGACATGAGTGAAAAGAAGATGAAACATTTAAATCAGTTTAAAAACCAGTTGCTTGACGGGATAAACTATTATAAACAACTATTTATACAGTCGGCAAATGAAACATCTAACTTAATTTTGGAAACATATAATGAACTGATAATTTCTGAGAATAAACTAAATTGTATAAATATTTAAACTGAACCTGGCAAGATTTCCGTTGATTCGGCAGGAGGGATAAATTAATATACAATTAACTATTTGGTAATATCCCCGAATGGGGGTATTAGCTACCCTAAACGTATTAAGAATATCAGCACAAAATATATGATATTCAAAAATCCAAAAAACAAATTGGCAACGGTAGTTGCAGTTACTTTACGTTTAGTATTTATGGTGGTGTGTATGATTGGTACAGCGTTTGCCCAATCGACAACCCACATTAATCCCTGGGCACCAACAGAAGTTGGCCCTTTACCGCCGGTAGCCAGCCTTACTAAGGGTGTATGGTTAAAAGGCGATCTTCACATGCATTCTAATCACAGTAGTGATGCTTCAAATAATTCTGTCGCAAAAATCATTGCTTTCTCCAAATCTGTAGGTATGGATTACATCTGTATAACCGATCATGATAATCATGTACGGGGTGATGTAGCTAATCATACATGGACTGATCCTGGAACTCAGGATCAGTCCATGTTCAAATCGGACGATTTATTATTACTTTATGGCGGGGAATGGACAACCACCCGCGGGCATGGTAACGTATTCTCTGCCCGCCCTTATGACCATCAGCGATTATATGATGTTCGCGACCAGCGCGACGTTGTGGTTGGCGCAATTAAAAAGGAACTGGATATACATTTGTCAGCAAATCACCCAAGCGGAAAAGATCATTTCGGTTTTTCTTATGATATGGTAAACTCTATTGAAGTATGGAACTCTGCAGTATGGCCTAAAAACGCCAACGCTATCATGATCTGGGATGATATGCTCTCATCGGGCCGTAAATTAACCGGGCGCGGTGGCAGTGATTCACATCATGGTACGCCTGATTCGCCCGATAAAGCAACTAAAAATAGTATCCAGCGCACCGCCAATTATGTAGGTACGCCCACCACCTGGGTGTATGCCACAGAAAAAACCAAACAAGCTGTTGTTGATGCGTTAACTAACGGACGCGTTTCAATTAGCGCGAACCCTTACGGGCCGCGTGTTGAATTTTTTGCAGATATTGACGATGACGGGAAGATGGACATGATGATGGGCGACAATGTAAAAGCTACCGGCAAGCCCGTTAAGTTTCGTGTTCAATTATCCGGAAAGGTAGTTGCAGATTCAGCTTATACGGTTAACGTTATCAAAAATGGTAACCCGTATAAAACTTTTAAAACAACAGGCAAAGTACCTACCGTAGAATTTACGGATATGCCAACTTTGATAGGCCGCACATTTTATCGCCTTGAAGTACATGGCCCGTCTACGGCTTACCCGGAAGTGCCCGGCTCAATGGCATTAACAGGCGATATGGTTGGATTATCAAACCCAATATATTTCAATTTTGATCCGAATTTTTAATCTTTCCTAAAAAAGGACAAACCGCATCAAAAGCCGGCAAATTTATTTGTTGGCTTTTGTTAGTTATTAATAACCCTGTTAACAATAACTTAACCATTAATAATATCTAAAATCATAAGCGTGTTACATCTTTGTCCCCAAAGTATGGCAAACCCTATAGCAGAATTAAAAAACAACAACATTGCTTGTTTTAGAATGATATATAAGGATTATCATACTAAATTATACCAGTTTGTTTATAACCGTACACAATCATCTTATTTAGCACAGGAGATAGTTCAGATAACTTTTATTAAACTTTGGGAAACCAGGGCCAAACTCTCTGACGAACTAACAATTGATATCCAAATTTTCAGGATCGCAAAAACGACGCTGATTGATGAATTAAGAAAAGAAACCGTTAAGCTAAAATATAATGATATTGTAAGCAGTGTTCAGGAAGAGCATTATGAAGATAACCAGGTAGCAGACCGCGATACTTTACAGCATGTTTATAATGCTATCGAAACTTTACCAACCATCCGAAAAAAAGTATTTAAGCTGAGCCGGGTTAGCGGATTCTCTTATAAGCAGATTGCAGATATAATGTCTATATCGCCAAAAACTGTAGAAAATCATATTTCTAAGGCTATTAAACAGTTGCGTAATTCTATAAATTCCTTTTTTTTATAACAGATCAAAAAAAACAATTTAAATAAATAGTGAACAGAAAATTAATTAATTGTAATGTATTAGTAGGGGTAGCATCATTTCCGAACGTATTAGTAATATATGGAGATCACAGAAGCGCTAATACTTAAATTTTTTCGGCAGGAATGCACACCCGGGGAACGAACTGCTGTAAATAAATATTTTGACGATTATCCGGACGAGCTGGATAAATACCTTGATGAGCAGGGGTGGATGGATCTTGCCGAAAAATCACCTTTGCCTGAAGAACTTTCCAAACAAATGCTTGAGGTAATTGAAAGTCATATACAGGTAACGCCTGTACGTAGAATTTTCCCATTTAAATCTTTAGCAATTGCTGCGTCAATAATTATTATATCCGCAGTTGTTGTATTGATAGCCAATAATTTAAAACAGGGTAAAATAACGAATGTGTTGCTGGCAGATACAAAAAAAAACCTGACTGATAAGGTATTTGATACGGTTGATAATAAAACAGATCATACAATAATGGTTTTATTGAGCGATAGTTCAAACGTATTGTTAACTGCGAAAAGCAAGGTAATATTCAGGAAAGTTTTTGACAAGGATAAGCGTGATGTTTACTTGCATGGCGAGGCCATATTTAAGGTTACGAAAAATAAACACCGGCCATTTACGGTTTATGCCGGTAATTTTTCAACAACTGCATTGGGTACCAGTTTCAAAATAACTGCATTTGAAAATTCAACACAAACCGTAATTCGGCTTTTTACCGGTAAAGTGGTAGTAAAGCAGCTAAATACGGTAAACGGGCAAAGGCATGCGGCTGTTTATCTGGAACCGGGTTATATGGCAGAGGCTAATAACTTAATGAATGATATAAAGGTATCGGGCTTTGAAGTTGAAAAGGCGGCTGCAAAATCAACTGGTGAAGCCTCTATCGCGTTTGACAATGATTTAATTATTTTCAAAAATCAGTCGTTGGGGGCAGTGGTAAACGCGCTTAAAAAGGCATACCATATTGATATTGCTGTTGATCCGAAGGATATATCCAACAGGTATTTCACAGGCACCGTTAATCAAAAATCAGAAACTCCTTACACAGTACTATCAACAATTGCCAGGTTAAATAACCTTAAAGTAATTAAACAAAATGAAACTTATAGGCTGGCAGCTGTGACACAATAAATAGTAATAAAAAATCAGGGCGTCGCCGATAATAGGAGGCGCCCTTACTTAATATGCCATAAGTTGTAAAGTAATGTTTAATAAAAACTGGCTTTTTATATTACTGCTGCCATGCTGGAGCATGTTGTATGCGCAAAGCCAAATCCCGTTAATTACAGGCATAGTAAATGATGGGCAGGGATCGCCAATAGCCGGCACAAATATTAAACTTCAAAAGGATACGCTCACCTATTATGCCAAAACAGATGTTAACGGGATATTTTATTTCAGCAATATTCCGTACGGAAACGGCTATATACTAACATTTGATTGCGCAAGTTATGAAAGCCAGGTGCTTACCGGTTATGATGTAAAGCCCGGTAGCACAACTTCTATATCCATAAAGTTAAAAAAAACGATAACAGAGCTCGCCCCAGTAGTTATAGTAGGTTATGGCAGTACTTTTAAAAGAGACATTACCAACGCCATATCATCACTCGGCGCTCCGGATCTTAATGCCGGGGTTATTACTAACCCCGCCCAATTATTACAGGGCAAGATACCCGGTTTAAATATTTCGGAAGATGGTAATCCTAACGGCGTGCCTACGGTAATACTGCGCGGCCCGTCTACGCTAAACTTAGGGCAGCAACCTTTTTATGTAATTGACGGCATACCGGATGCCAATGTAAATTTAATAAGTCCTGACGATATTGCTTCTGTTGAAGTTTTAAAAGATGCTTCGGCATCGGCAATTTATGGCAACAGGTCGGCCAATGGCGTAATTATCATTACCACGCGCAGGGGTAAACCGGGCGAACTCAAAATCGCCTATAACGGTTATGGCTCTGTCCAAAAAATCGCAAGCTTTATTAGTGTAGCCACGGCAGATCAGCTGCGAAATTATTTAAAGCAAAATAATAAGGCCCTGGCACCGGCCGATGATAACGGGGGCAACACCAACTGGCAGAAAGAAGTAGGCCGTACGGGCTTTGCTCAAAATCATAACCTAAGTTTTAGCAATGGCGGCGATAGCTTTACTTATAGCGGCAGCGTTAACTATTTTCAGGATAATGCCATCATTAAAGGTTCATCGCTCGACAGGTTTACAGGGCGCATTACCCTTGAACAACGCGCATTGAGAGATCATTTAAAACTTAAGTTTTCCTTATATAATATGATCAGCAACCAAACGGATGTTGATACACTGGTTTTTTATAATGTGCTGCGTTTTTTGCCCACCTTAAATATATTTAACAGCGATGGTACCTATAAAGAGGATCTGACCCGTACCCAGACCTATAACCCGCTGGGGCTAATCGCCAATAACCTATACAATACCAAATTAAAAACCATTTTAGCCAATGTAGGTGCCGAGGTATTGTTGCCTTTTAACATCACCTACAACCTGAATATTAATTACCAAACCAATACCATTAACGCTAATACTTATCATAACCACTACTCGTTGCTGGCTTACAATACCAATGGCGAGGCCATCAGGTCGACTTATGAAAATACCAAACAAATTTTTGAAAACTATTTGTCTTACGATCATGACTTTACCGGCAATCATCATTTCAAATTTCTATTGGGCTATTCCTGGCAGCAGGATGTTAATGGCGACGGTTTTCAAACATCCAATGTAAATTTTGCTTCAGATGCTACTACTTATTATAATTTAGGATTGGGCCAGGCACCTGCAGGTTATGTTCCGCTTTATGGTAATATATCTATAGAAACTTTAAGGCTGATCTCATTCTTCTCGCGCTTTAATTATAGTTATAAAAATAAGTATCTGCTACAGGGTTCGCTGCGCCGCGATGGGTCTTCTGCGTTTGGTATTAATCATCGCTGGGGATATTTCCCTACCATCTCGGCAGCATGGCGAATAATTGAAGAAGATTTTATAAAGAACAAGAATTTGTTAAGCGATTTAAAACTGCGTGCAGGTTATGGTATAGCAGGTAATACTATTGGTTTTGACCCGCTTACACCTTTATTGCTTAACAACACTACCGGTTCATTTTACTACAATGGCTCGTATGTAAATGCGATAGGGCCAATACAAAACCCTAACCCCAATTTACAGTGGGAAAAAACGGCGCAGTTAGATGCCGGTATTGATTTTGGTTTTTTTGGCAACAAATTAACGGGCACCATTGATGTTTATAATAAAACAACTACCGATCTGATCTATAATTACCAACAGCCTGTTTCCCTATCATATAGCGCGGCAAATTCTATATATGCCAATGCCGGCAAAATGAATAATAAAGGGATTGAGTTTAGTATAAATGCAATGCCCGTAGTTACCGGGCAGTTTAAATGGACAAGCAATTTTAATATAGCACATAACCATAATGAGGTTATCTCTTTATCAAACAATAACTTCAAATTAAACTATATCTACACCGGTTATGCCAATGGAACCGGGCAAAGTAACACCAGTACCCAGATCATCCAGGCGGGATACCCTGTGGGCCAGTTTTACACCTTACACTACTTAGGGAAAAACAGCAATGGCGTATCTATGTTTGAGGATAAGAACGGCCAACCTACAACGGCTCCGCAATCAACAGATCAGCGTTACCTTGGAAATGCACAGCCTGAGCTTACTTTCGGCTTCGGCAATAATTTTAAATACAAAAATTTTGAGCTGAATATATTTTTTAGAGGAGTAACCGGTAATAAAATACTAAACGCTACGCTGGCCACACTTAATTCGCCGGGCGATGCAAGCAATCACAATATCCCGACCTTAACTTTAACAGAATCATACAGCGATTACAACGCCAGTTTATACTCTGACAGGTATTTAGAAAATGGCGCCTATTTGCGTCTTGATAATGCGTCGTTTGCTTACAACTTAAAATTCATGAGTAAGGCCGTTAAGTCCATCAGGCTTTACCTTACAGGTACCAATATATTCACCTTAACCGGCTACAAAGGTATTGACCCCGAAATCAATATAGGCTCCATAACACCGGGTATAGACAATCATAATTATTATCCCAAAACCAGGTCATTTATAGCAGGAGTAAGTTTGGTATTATAAAAATTTAAATATGAAAAAGATCATACAGGCAATTTGCATTTTGGTAATAGGTGGTTTAGCCACGTTACTTACTAATTGCACTAAGCTGGATGTGCCAGTCCGCATACTGGCTTCGCAACTAACACCGGATAATTTCCCTTCAGCACCAGCGGAATACATTGCAGCTTCGGGACCGGCTTATACACAGTTGCGCAGCCAGTATGCGCAATCTTATTGGTTTATGCAGGAGTTAAGTACCGATGAAGCTTTAATAGTTGCCCGTGCCGGTAACTGGTATGACGGCGGCAAGTGGCGCGATTTGCATTACCATAGCTGGACGATAGACCATGAACATGTAAACGGTACCTGGCAATGGGGCTTTAGCGAAATTACTACCTGTAACCGCATTATGGCCTTATTTAGCACGCTGCCTGATAACGCTGCCAAAAGAACTACAGTGGCCGAGATACGTGCCACAAGGGCACTGGCAAATTTTTTAATGATGGACCTATATGGCAACATCCCGTTGATCAAAAACTTTGGCGACACCATCAGTTTGGTAACAGCATCGCGCAGCCAGGTATTTAGTTATATTGAGAATGAAATTAAACTGGCAATGCCCGATTTGAACAGAGCTCCGGGTATTTCAACCTACGGAAGGCCGACCCGATGGATGGCTTTTGCGTTACTGGCCAAAATGTATATTAACTCGCAATATTATACAGGTATATCAAGAAATAGCGATGCGGTTGCCATGTGCGACAGCATTATCCAAAGCAAAAACTTTTCGCTGGATGCCAACTACCTAAAAATGTTTGATATTGATAATGGCCCGCAGATACATGATTTTATTTTTGCTATCCCTTATGATAACCAGCTGGCAACAGGGCAGTATTTTGCCCGCTATAGTCTCCATCCAAATTTAAAGGATAAATACGGTATCCCTTTTATACCCAGCGACCCTATGGCCACTTTGCCCGCTTTTTATGCTTTGTATAATGACCCTAAGGATGTGCGGAACCAGCAGTGGTTAGTTGGCAAACAATATGATAACCTGGGTATGCCCATTAATATTCAAACAACCAAAGCCGGGCGCGATCAAACTTATACCAGCGCTGATGCCAGTGCATCGGTTGTTTACCAGCTCGAATTTACACCTAACCTTACGCTTGATCCCACCGTTGATCCGCTGAAGCTGGATGTGGGAAATGATGAGTTGGGCAAGGCGAAAGGCTACCGGAATAATAAATTTTTACCTGATAAAACATCATTAACCCGTAACCAGGGTAATGATGTACCGGTTTTTAGACTGGCTGATGTTATGCTGACCAAGGCGGAGGCTATATTGCGTGGTGCAGGAATATCTTACGGCGAAACACCGCTTGTTTTGGTAAACCAGGTAAGGGCGCGGGCAAATGCCGCGCCATTAAGTAGTGTTACACTGCAAGATATTTTAGATGAAAGGGGTAGGGAACTGGCCTTTGAAGGCTGGCGCCGTAATGACCTTATCCGTTTTGGAAAATGGGAAAACAGTTGGGGTTATAAAACCGATAATAACCCTAACCACCGCATTTACCCAATACCGGCCATGCAAATGCAAATAAGCCCTACACTTACACAAAACCCGGGTTACTAAAAGAGAATTTGGTTTGTGGATAATTTACATGTCAAGTTTTGCTATGTATCGCCAGTTTAAGTTAACCCATAAAATCTGCGAGGGGTTTTGAGGGGAGATAGGGTTAACATAACTTAACACAATTCAAAATTTAATTTATTAAATAATTGATAATCAATATATTATAAATAGGCAGGGTTAACATAAAATTCACATTTTCGCCCTTATCATCGGTTACAAATACGTTGACAGCAGCCGCTGATTTTATGGGTTAACATATACTCGCCAGGGGCATGTTTTGTTTGATTGAAGCACTCAAATTCTGCTGTGTGCAAATAGTATTAAAAAGCTGCATTAAGTAATTGTTAAGAAGTGGGGGATGGTGCTTTGGTAGACGTATTGGTAATAGATGATCATATTACCGGTAACTGTTTCTATTAACTAACTCTAAAAATTCAACCCATTTCAAGTTTAAAAATTATTTAATCACCCATGAAAAAAATGTACACCTTACTTTTAAGGCCATTTTGTGGTATTGCAGGCCGGGCAGTTTTAGCGCTGGTACTTGTATTACAATTTGCCACGGCATTTGCACAAAACACACAAATTAAAGGGACCGTTACCGACGAAACCAACACACCGCTGCCGGGGGTTACGGTAAAAGTTAAAGGTAAAAGCACAGGCGTTACCACGCACAGGCGTTACCACCAATGCTGATGGCTTGTATACCATTAATATATCCGGCCCAGCAGACGTGCTTGTTTTTTCTTCTGTAGGTTCAATTGGAAAAGAAGAAACTGTAGGCAATAAAAAAACGCTCAATATCACACTTATCAGCGATCAAAAACAGCTGAACGATGTTGTCGTTATTGGTTATGGTACTTCAAGTAAAAGGGAAATTACCAGTTCCATCACTACGGTAAAAGCCGAAGATTTTAATTCGGGAATTTTAACTACCCCGGCCGAGTTGCTGCAAGGTAAAGTTGCCGGGTTAAACGTCAGCAAAAGTGGCGATCCTAACTCTACACCTGCAACTGTATTGCGCGGCCCTTCAACCATTACCGGCTCAACCGAACCTTTTTACGTTATTGACGGCGTTCCTGGTGTTTCCATCGATCTATTGGCCCCGGCGGATATAGAAAGCATCGACATACTGAAAGATGCTTCTGCCACAGCTATTTATGGTAACAGAGCGTCAAACGGTGTAATTATCGTGACTACCCGTCACCCTAAAGCCGGGCAGAACCGCTTAAATTATAGTTCTTACGTATCTACCGAAGCGGTATCTAATCAAATTCACGTTTTAAACGCCAATCAGCTTCGTAAGTATCTTGCAGATAACAACCAGATGCCATTGATACCTGTACTTAACGACGATGGCTCGAACACCAACTGGCAAAACCTGGTAGAGCGCAGGAGCTTTTCGCAAAATCAAAACCTTTCATTTAGCGGTGCCTCCAGTACTGCCGATTACGGTGTTACCGCTAACTACATGACCAACAACGGTATCATCAAAAACACATCAATGGATCGTGTGATTTTAAAAGGCTATGTAAATCAACGTTTTTTTAGTGATCGTTTGAAGTTGGGCTTATCTATCACCAATAGCCACACTATCAATAACAATGTACCCACATCTACCGTAATTTCCGAGTCGATATTTTATCTGCCTACCGTAAGCCCGTATAACGCTGACGGTACTTACAAAGAATTTTATTCGCGTACAGGTAGCGGTACCTTAAACCCATTATCGCTGCTTAATAACAATATCATCAAAACCGATGATAGCAAAACGCTTTACAACGGTATTGTGACCGTTGATATTTTAAAGGGTCTAAAATATACTTTCAGTGCTTCGATACAAAGCGATCAAAACAACGGCTCTACCTATTATAACAGCCAATCTGGCTTAGGGATCGGTTTAAATGGCGTTGCTACCCGGACAGCTTATTTGAATACCAACAGCGTTATAGAGTCCTATTTTAACTATGACCACAATTTCGGCAAGCACTCATTAAGATTAGTAGGCGGTTATTCTTACGAATACGATAGAAGTAATGATGGTTTCGGCGTAGCAACCCAAAACTTTATTGATGATGCACTTACTTACAACAACATATCGTTGTCAAACCCCTCATCATTATCCCAGGTCTCGCTGCAAAGCAATCCTTTTTCTGCCACCAAGCTCATTTCATTCTACGGCCGTGCACAATACAACTACGAAGGTAAATATTTGTTCCAGGCCTCATTGCGTAATGATGGTTCGTCGGTATTTGGTACAAATAATCAGTGGGGCTACTTCCCGTCGGTATCTGCCGGTTGGAACATCAGCGATGAACAATTCATGAAGACTGTTCCTGTTATTGATTATCTGAAGCTAAGGGCCGGCTACGGTGTATCTGGTAACAGTGCCGGTATCAATGCATTCTCTGCTATTGTTGTTTATGGCCCCGCAGGTAAATTTTTGTACAACGGCAATATCACCAACTCGGTGAGCCCTACTAAGAATGATAACCCAAACCTTAAATGGGAATCAACTGCTACGGTAAACGTTGGACTGGATTTTGGTATTTTGAAAGACCGCATTACCGGTACCGTTGAGTATTACACTAAAAACACCTCTGATCTGCTTTTTGGTAACTACTCCGTATCAACCACCCAATATTTTGTAGGTAGCATTGCCGCCAACGTAGGTAAAGTGAACAATAAAGGTATAGAGTTGACTTTAAGCTTTATACCGGTAAAAAACATCGGCGACGGCTTTACCTGGAAATCATCATTGAATTTTGCGCATAACCGCAACGAAGTGGTTAGTTTATCAAATTCTGTATTTCAAACTCCGTTTATTAACACCGGGGGAATTGGGGGCAAAGGCACCTCGGGTTTAAATGCCCAACGTATTTTGCCGGGCTATCCTTTGGGCCAATTTTACTTATGGCACTATGAAGGTAAAAATGCTGCCGGTGTAAGTACTTATGAAAACGCTGCCGGAAACACCATCGCAACACAGCCTTTAAGTACCGACGCGATGCTTAGCGGCAATGCACAACCTAACCTGATTTATGGCTGGAGCAACAATTTTTACTACAAAAATTTCGACTTGAATTTCGTGGTACGCGGCACATTAGGCAACAAGATATTTGATAATACGCTGGCTGCTTTGAATGATCCTAAAGATGCTAACGTTCAAAATATTCCAACTTTCACACTTGGTGAATCCTACAACGATATCAATGCCTACCTGCCTTCAGACCGTTTCCTGGAAAATGGCTCGTACCTGCGTTTGGATAATGCTACTTTAGGTTACACCATTAAACCACATGTTGAGGCTATAAAGGCAATCCGAGTATATGTATCCGGCAACAACCTGTTCCTGATCACCAAATACCGCGGTATTGACCCGGAAGTTAACATCGGCGGCCAAACGCCGGGTATTGATAACAATAACTATTATCCTAAAACCCGTTCATTCCTTTTCGGTGTGTCGGCTACTTTTTAATCAGAAAGAACAACAAATACAGATATGAAAAAACTAAGTTATATCATCATCGCTGCTGTGCTGTTTGTCACGATCAACTCGTGCAGAAAGCTTAACGTTCCGGTACAATCGCAGTACACCACTTCAAACTTCCCGGTAACAGCGGCAGATTTTAACGCGCTGTTGGGTACCATGTATTCTAACCTGTCGGCTAACTGGGGCATTACCTATTGGCGCATGCAGGAACTGTCAACAGATGAGGCTATTTTGCCTGCACGCGACGGTAACTTTGACGACGGCGGGCAATATCGCCTGATGCACTACCACACCTGGACCTTTGACCACCCTTACGTAATGAGCAACTGGGCATGGGGTTTTGGTACCGGTATTACCAACTGTAACCGTATCATCAATTTGATTGGCCAGTCGCCTGCATCTGCAACAAGTAAAGCGGCAAGTGTTGCCGAGGTAAGGGCTATGCGCGCCTTATATTACTTTTTTATGATGGATGGATTCATACGGTAACGTACCTATCTATACCGATTTCCCGGTAGCAAGCCCACCAGCTACCCAATCAAGGGCGAATGTATTTGCTTTTATAGAAACCGAGTTAAAAGCCGCTATCCCGCTTTTACCCCGCAAAGCCAGTGATGCAGCCACTAACACGTTGCAGTATGGCCGTGCCAACAAAGAAATGGCTTTTGCTATCCTGCAAAAAATGTATTTAAACGCTGCCGTATACAACAATACCAACCGCTTAAGCGACGCGGTTGCTATGGCCGATAGTATTCAAAAAAACACTAACTATTCGTTAGATGCAAGTTACCGTACCATATTTTTACCAAACAACGGTCCGCAGATCAGCGAAACTATTTTCGCGGTGCCTTACGATCAGCAAATATCAGGTAACCAGTTTACCCGTTTTGGTTTTTTTCCTCCCCTGCTTCCTTACTACACCGGTCTTAATTTCGTATCAGGAAGTATTGCCATGAGCACCACGCCCGAGTTTTATGCAAGATTTAACCTTACCGGCGACGTTAGAAACAATACCTGGTTAAACGGGCCGCAGTACATTCCTGATGGTAACGGCGGATGGACAAATCAACCTGCAACCTACCAGGGCCAGCAAATTGTAATAACAGCCCCTTTAATATTGACCGGGTTAAAACCAATGGACGTTGGTAACACTCCGGCAGCTCAGGCCGAGGGCGTGCGTTCAATTAAATACTATCCCGATCCTGCCTTTACCCAAACCGCCAGGTGTGAAATGGTAACGACATGCCAATGTTTCGCCTGGCCGACGTTTTATTGATGAAAGCAGAAGCCATTTTACGCGGCGCTACCGCCACAACGGTAAATGGTACTTTACAAACGCCGGATTATTTGGTAAACCTGGTGCGCAAACGTGCAGGTGCGCCAGCCATTACGGGTATTACGTTGAACCAAATGCTTGATGAGCGCGCCCGTGAATTATCATGGGAAGGCTGGCGCCGTAATGACCTGATCCGTTTCGGTCAGTTTGAAGTATACTATCCTTTACCAAATGATAATTTAACAATGAATACCGACCCTACCAGGAGGCTTTTCCCGGTACCGTCAAACGAGTTGTTACTAAACCCAAACCTGGTTCAAAACCCAGGCTATTAATGAATACTGTTAAATATATTTTTATTACAACAGCCGGGGTTTAACTCCGGCTGTTTAATGCTACAAACCATGAAAACTATTTTAATCACACTATCTATACTGTTATTCCCTTTTTTAAACCGGAATAATATCGACG
>Ga0193702_1000061_pt1 | contig 47209 bp, 46 predicted proteins | sample U3a1metaG_FD_143060 | JGI IMG/M metagenome (GOLD analysis project Ga0193702, IMG submission 143060) | Soil microbial communities from a riparian zone of the East river system, Colorado, United States - U3a1 | ecosystem: Environmental > Terrestrial > Soil > Riparian zone | place: USA: East River... | reverse complement strand
CGACTTACATCGGGGCCATGCAGCGACTCGTCGCATGCAAAACAGGCCGGATATAGAAATGCAACCTTATCCTGTCGAATCATGCAGAAAAACCTTGGCAAAAGGGAGGCGTCCATATAGGACCCATGCTGAGCGTGCACGCTATGGGGGGAACGCATGCGTTCCCCCCAAGGGGGGCGCCAAGCCCGGGAACGACGTTCGGGTCAGCCGCCGCAGGCCGGCAGCGAGAAAGCCTGCAGCACCTCGCCGCGCGCCGACTGCACGAAGGCGCTGACCCCGAGGTTCTTCGCCAGCGCGCCCTGTGGGATCGGCACGACGCGCGACAGCGCCGCCTTGCCGTCGCGCGCCAGCTCGGTCGGCGGCAGCCATTCGCGCACCACGAAATCGTGGCGCAGCGTATGGCCGCGGTTCTCGCCCGCCGTCACATCGACCGCCAGCCCGCTCTCGACCAGCGCCACATACAGCGTGCCACCCTGCTGCGCACCGGCTTTGACCTCGACCGGCAATCCCGCCGCGCCGGCCTGGCCGAGCGCGATCGCGATGCTCGCTTGCGCCGGCCTGTCGTTGATGCGCTTGACGCTGGCCGGCACGTCGCGCGCCCAGCCGCGCAGCTCTTTGCCGCCGATGAAAATCTCGGGTGTGTAGATGGTGCGGCTGCCGGCCAGGTCCGACAGCCAGCGCTGGCGCTCGGTGAACGCGGCGCGCGAGAACGGGTCCTTCCAGCCGATGGAGTTCCAGTAATCGACGTGCAGCGACAGCAGCACCGCCTGATCGGCGCTCACGCCGGCCGCGCGCAGGCTGTTCACGAACTTGTCGGCCGGCGGGCAGCTGTCGCAGCCTTCGGACGTGTAGAGCTCGAGCAGCGCGACGCCGTGCGCGGGACTCTGCCCGCTGCAGGCCTGCGCCGCCAGCACCGGCGCCGCGGCGCCCTGCAAGGCCGCGCATGCGGCCAACCACCATAATTTGTTCATGCCTGCCTCTCGAGTTTGACTCCTGCTTGGTCGGCGCGGGCCGCGCGAACCTTACAAGCGCATCACGCGGCCTTGGCCAGCGCCGCCGGCTCCAGCGGCGCGAGGCTGCGCAGGTGCAGCGCGATCAGCACCGCAAGGCCGAGCGTCACCGCCAGCAGCGCAACCACGCCGCTCCAGCCGCCGCCGCTCCACATCGCGCCGGACAGCGAACCGATGATACTCGATCCGAGGTAGTAGAAGAACAGGTAGAGCGCCGACGCCAGCGCCTGCGGCGCGCGGGCGCGCCGTCCGACCCAGCTGCTGGCCACCGAATGCGAAGCGAAGAAACCGAAGGTGAACAGCCCCATGCCCAGCACGATCGCGGCCAGCGACTGCGCGAGCGTCAGCAGCAGGCCGGCCAGCATCGCGGCCATCACCACCCACAGCACGTTGCGGCGGCCGATGCGGTCGGCCAGCCGGCCGGCCCACACCGAACTGAAAATCCCGATCAGGTAGAGCGCGGAAAACGCCCCGACCACGCTCTGGCGCAGGCCGAACGGCGCGGCCAGCAAACGGTAACCGATGTAGTTGTACAGGCTGACGAAGCAGCCCATGAGCAGGAAGGACAGGCAGAACAGCCAGGCCAGGCCGGGGTCGGACGCATGCGCGCGCACGCCGCCCGCCAGGCCCGCCAGGCCGCGCTGGCCGGGCCTGAAATTGCGCGACGGCGGCAGGCTGCGCCAGAACTCCCAGCCCGCATACAGACCGGCCGCGCCCATCGCCGCCAGCGCTGCGCGCCACGAAAAGAAGTCGCTGACCACCGACGTCAACACCCGCCCCAGCATGCCGCCGAACGCGCTGCCGCCGATGTAGAGGCCCATCGAGAAGCCCAGCGACGGGCCTTCGATCTCCTCGCTCAAATAGGCCATCGCGACCGCCGGCATGCCGCCCAGCGCGAAGCCGAGCAAGGCGCGCAGCGCCAGCAGCTGGGAGTAATCCTGGGCCAGCGCGCACAGCAGCGTGAGGACGGCGCCGGACGGCATCGCGCCGGCCATCAGCCGCTTGCGGCCGATACGGTCCGACAAGGCGCTCGAGAGCAGCAGCGAGAGCGCCAGCGCGGCGGTCGATACCGACAGCGCCCAGCTGCTCTGGGCCGGGGTCAGCGTGAACTGGTGCGCCAGCAGCGGCATCAGCGGCTGCACGCAGTACAGCAGCGCAAAGGTGGAGAAGCCGCCGAACACCATGGCGCGGTTGATGCGCGTGAATTCGGGGGTGCCTGCGGCGATAGCGGTATGGGACATGGAGCCCATCTTAGGATTGCGCTTTAATACTGTCCAATATATATTTGAGTCGTTTTTAATACTTTAAATCGATCACAAACCATGGAACTGCGCCAGCTGCGCTACTTCATCGCGGTCGCCGAGGAGCTGCATTTCACGCGTGCGGCCGAGCGCCTGCATATCGGCCAGCCGCCCTTGAGCCATGCGATCCAGATGCTGGAGGCGGACGTCGGCGCCCAGCTGTTCGAGCGCACCAAGCGCTGGGTGCGGCTGACCGAGGCGGGCAGATTGTTCCTGGCCGACGCGCGCCGCATCGTCGCGCTGGCCGAGCAGGCGAGCGACACCGCGCGGCGCGCGCAACGCGGCGAGGCCGGCGAGCTGCGCATCGGCTTCACCTACTCGACGCCGCTGACGCCGCTGTTCGCGCAGGCGATCAACCGCTACCGCAACGCGTATCCGGCGGTGAGCCTGGTGCTGCACGAACTGGCGACGCTGCGCCAGCTCGATGGGCTGGTCCAGCGCACGCTCGACCTGGGCTTCATCCGCCCGCCGGTGGTGGCGGTGCCGGACGCGATCGGCCTGACCACGCTGCGCGAGGACCCGCTGGTGGTGGTGCTGCCCAATGCGCATCCACTGGCGCGCAAGAAGACGGTGGCGATGGCGGACCTGAACGGCCAGCCCTTCGTGATGTATCCGCAAAATGCGGGCACCGGGATTTATCCGCAGATTTTCAGGTTATGCCGCGCGGCCGGCTTCACGCCGCACATCGCGCAGCAGGCGGGCGAAGCGTCGACGATCATCGGGCTGGTGGCGGCGGGCTGCGGCATCACGATCCTGCCGGCCTCGTTCGACCGGATCCGGATGGACGGCGTGCGCTACCGGACCATCAGCGATCCGGCCGCGACCACCACGCTGCTGCTGGCCCAGCGCAAGGGCGAGCACTCGGCGCTGGCCGACGCCTTCATCGCCCTGGCGCGCGACGCCGCCGCAAAACCGGGGACAGACCACCATTGACGAAAAATCGGGGACAGACCACCATTTCGGTCTTAAATTCGCAGCTTTTCATAGGAGAGAAAGTGCAAAAACGGGTGATTTTTGCTCTTCCCGCGCCTGCGTTGATGGGGCTCGCCGAACAGGCGTTATCGCTCGTCCACGCCCCGAGAAATCATGAAATTGCCTGGAAATAGTGGTCTGTCCCCGGTTTTCGGGAAATGGTGGTCTGTCCCCGGTTTTCAGGAGTAGTCGGCGTCGAGCTCCGAGCCGGCGTAGTTTTCCAGTTCGGCGAACAGGGTCTTCATCGCGGCCCGCGTGCGGATCTTCTGGATCACCGTGCAGTGCGTGCGGTAGGACTCGATGCGCTCGGCCAGCACGCCCTGGTGCTGCGGCGGGATCTTGGCCATCAGCTCGGCCCATCCCGCTTCGTAATCGGGCTTGTTCTTGCGCACCGACGCCACGAAGCGCTCGAACTCCTTCTGCCCGGTGCGCGCCACGATCCGGCCGCCGCCTTCGATCGCGAAAATCACCGCCAGCGCAATCACACCCTCGGCATTCAGGTCGACGTCGCTGATCGGGCCTTCGTAGTGATGGCGCCGCAGCCAGCTCGCCGCGCGCACGATCGCCTGCACGTCCTTGCGCTGCCTGAACTGGGTCTCGTACTTCTCGAACCCGTTCCAGTTCTGGTTCGGATCGGCGCTGCACAAGTCGACGAACAGCTCCTTCAGGCGCCGCTGCGTGTATACCGGGTCCTGGTCGTACTCGCCGACCAGCGTGTCCTCGGGCAGCTGCGCCAGCTCGCGCACCAGCCGGAACCCGGCCTGGAACGCATGCTCGGCGCCGTGCTCGATCAGGAAGTCGAGTGCGGCCTCGTCGCCTTCATGCGCGAGCAGGTGCTCGAGCCCGAGCGAGACGCCGCCCACCGTCAACAGGTAGGCGCGCTGGATCCCCTCGGCGGTGCGGTCGTTGGTGAATTTTTCGGCGATCATCGCGGTGATGCCGGCCAGTTCGTCGGCCAGCATCACCGCTGCATCTTCCACTTCGCGCTTCGACAGGCATTGGATGGCGCGCACCAGGCGCGGCAGGCGTTCTACAACGATCGCTGGCAGCATTGTCGGCGGGTCCGTTCTCACGAGAAGATGCCGGTGCCGATGCTCTTGCGCGCGCCGCGCTTGGGCGCCGTGCTGCGCGTCGAGGGCACTTGCTTGCGCAGGCGGTACAGCAGTTCCTTGGTCGAACGCTGCAGGAATTTGGGCTCTTCGTCGGGGTCGTCCGAGAACTCGGCGTCGGCCAGGTCGCCGCTGTGGCGGAAGTCGGGGAACAGCTCGAACAGCGCGCGGTCCCAGCCATCTTCGCTGGCCTTGGCCAGTTCGATCGCGAGCGGCACGATGTCGCTGTCGGACGAGGTCTGGCCGGTGATGTAGGGGCCCTTGGCGAGGATCTCGCCGGCCACTTCGAGGATCTCCTTGGGCGCCATCGAAAACAGGATCGCGAACGCGGTCGCGCCGTGGTCGGTGGCCGAGGCCTCCGCCAGCAGCTCGTGGCGGCGCCCCGCGTCCTCGCTCGAGAACAAGATGCCGTGGATGTGCGCGAACAGCGATTCGGCGATCCGCTCGGGATCGTCCTCGATCATGTCATCCGACCAGGTGGCGGCGAAGAACGCGAGGCTGTCGGCCCAGGCCTTGGGCGGCACCAGCAGGGTCGCCAGCGAGGTCTTGCCGCCGTCGAAGCCGGCCAGGTGCAGCGCCGTCACTTGCGGCGCCAGCGTGCCCAGCACCTCGGCCACCACCAGGTCGCCATGCTGCTCGACCGCTTCGGAAAACGCCTGCTCGGCGTGGCCCAGCGAGCCGGCCAGCACCAGTTCGCTGACCTGCTTCGACAGCGCCGGAAGATTCGATTTTGCCGTCATCGTCATTCTCCTTCTTGATCGAACATCTGCGCGAAGTCGTCCGACACCGCATCCTCTTCATGCTCGTCGTCGCCCTCGTCGCCGGCCGCCAGCTGGTCGAGCGACTGGTCGTCCTCGTCCCACAGGCGCGGGTGCTTGTACAGGAAGGCGGTGATGATGGCCTGGCGCGCCAGCTCGGGATGGTGCTCGGTCATCGCACGGTACATGGCCGCGCCCTCGCCTTCGCAGGACGCCATGGCGAACACCTGGTCCGGGTTGCCGCCCTCGTAATGGAGGCTCTCGGCCAGCAAGCCTTTCGGATCGTCGAACGCGATGTGGTCGACCAGCGCGAAGCTCATCATGTTGACGTCTTCGATGCCGCCGCCGTCCGCATATTCGCCGACCAGCGCGCCGACCATCAGGTCGTAATTCTTCTGGTTGGGCGGGTCGCCCAGGATGCCTTCGATCTGGCCGCCCAGCTCGCGCGACTGGTAGGCGAATTCGGGATGTACTTTTCTCATTTCTCTTGTTCCTGTGATGATGCCGGCGCCGGCCGGGCGACTGCGTTCAAGCCGGCAGCGTCACGCCGTTCAGGCTGAACAGCGAACGCCACAAGGCATACGCCTCGGCCTCGGCGTCGATGATGATGCGGTGGTTGACGCTCTGGTTGTACTCGTCGCGCTTGGCGGGATCGGACAGGATGTCGTAGGCCTTGCTGATGCTCTTGAAGCGCACCTCGGCGCCCGGCGCGTCGTTGCGGTCGGGGTGGAAGCGCATGGCCAGTGAGCGGTAGACCTTCTTGATCTCGTCGTCGCTCGCATTCGGCGCAACGCCGAGGATCGCATATAAATTTTCCATTTGGAAACTCCCGGCGGACAGCCAAACAAGGCTAATCGGGGATTATATAACGCCGCCCGAGGAGCGAGCCCTTACATCGGCCGGACCGGCGCCCGCAACACGATCGGCTTGACCGGGAACGGCACCCCCGCCAGCGCCAGCAAATACGACAGGACGAGGTCACGGTGGGTGGCGAGGGTTTTCATGGCGGTCTTCCGGTGGGTGCGCTTCGGGACTCCGAGTATTGGCCTTTCCGCGCCCCCGCTCTGTACGCTCCGCCACATAGAAGGACCGCAGGGCCACCGTCTACGGTAAAATGCCGCAACACTATCATTCTAAAGCGTTTTTTCATGAGCAACGAGAACAGCAAGCCAGCGGCGGCGTCCCACGCGCCCTCGTCCAACTTCCTGCGCGCCATCGTCGAATCGGACCTGGCGGCCGGCACCCACGCGCGCCCGGGCCTGCCGCCGGTGATCACGCGCTTTCCACCCGAGCCCAACGGCTACCTGCACATCGGCCACGCCAAGTCGATCTGCCTGAACTTCGGCCTGGCGCGCGACTTCGGCGGCCTGTGCCACCTGCGCTTCGACGACACCAATCCGGCCAAGGAAGAGCAGGAATACGTCGACACCATCATCGACAGCGTCCGGTGGCTGGGTTTTAGCTGGGAGCAGGCCGGCCGCAGCCACCTGTACTACGCCAGCGACTACTTCGAGCAGTTGTACCTGATGGCCGAATACCTGATTAGCTCGGGCCACGCCTACGTCGACAGCCAGAGCGCCGAGGAGATGGCCAGGAACCGCGGCAATTTCGGCACGCCGGGCACCGACTCGCCGTTCCGCAACCGCCCGCCCGAAGAATCGCTGGCGATCTTCCGCGACATGAAGGCCGGCAAGTACCAGGACGGCGCGCACATCCTGCGCGCGAAGATCAGCGCGGACGCGATGGCCTCGCCCAACATGAACATGCGCGACCCGGCCATCTACCGGATCCGCCACGCCCATCACCACCGCACCGGCGACGCCTGGTCGATCTACCCGATGTACGACTACACGCACCCGATTTCAGATGCGCTGGAAAACATCACGCACTCGGTCTGCACGCTCGAATTCCAGGACCACCGGCCGTTCTACGACTGGCTGCTGGCAACCCTGGCCGACGGCGGCTTCTTCCGGCAGCCGGTGCCGCGCCAGTACGAATTCGCGCGCCTGAACCTGACCTATGTGGTCACCAGCAAGCGCAAGCTGCGCCAGCTGGTCGACGAGGCCATCGTGACCGGCTGGGACGACCCGCGCATGCCGACCCTGGTGGGCCTGCGCCGGCGCGGCTACACGCCGGAGGCGATCCAGCTGTTCTGCGAGCGCATCGGGGTGTCGAAGGCCGACGGCTGGATCGACATGAGCGTGCTCGAAGGCAGCCTGCGCGACGACCTCGACCCGAAGGCGCCGCGCGCCACCGCGGTGCTGCGTCCGCTGAAACTGGTCATCGATAATTTCCCGGAAGGCGAGTCGGTCGAATGCCAGTCGCCGGTGCATCCGCACTTCCCCGAGCGCGGCATGCGCAGCTTCCCGATCACCAAACAGGTGTGGATCGAGCAGGACGACTTCATGGAAGTGCCGAGCAAGGGTTACTTCCGGTTCTACCCGCCGATCGGCGACGCGCCCGGCAACCGGGTGCGCCTGCGCCACGGTTACGTGGTCGAGTGCACCGGCTACGACAAGGATGCCGACGGCAAGGTCAGTGCGGTGCACGTCAAGTATTTCGAGGACAGCAAATCGGGCACCGAAGGCTCGAACGCCTACAAGGTCAAGGGCAACATCCACTGGGTCAGCGCGGCCACCGCGCTGGAAGCCGAGGTGCGCCTGTACGACCGCCTGTTCATCGACCCGCAGCCCGACGCCGGCGGCAAGGACTTCACGCTGGCGCTCAATCCGGCGGCGCTGGAAGTGGTCACCGCCTATCTGGAACCGGGCATGGCCACCGCCGCGCCGGACCAGCGTTTCCAGTTCGAGCGGCACGGCTATTTCGTGGCCGACCGCGTCGATTCGGCGCCCGGCAAGCCGGTGTTCAACCGCATCACCACGCTGAAGGACAGCTGGGCCAAGTAGGCCGCAACGCCTGCCGCCCTGTCCCGCCCCGGCCGCGCGCCGCGGCGGGATTTTTTACGCCGTGCGCCGGCCCGGCCGACGGTTTTCCGGCCCCTACCTAGCAGCTTTGCTAGGTGGCCAAAGATGTAACAAATAGTAACTTTAGAGCAGCAACGCGACGAACTTCGGTCGACGCATTCCCTGTCACGTCGAGATCTTCGAGGGCTCAGCATGGACAGCACCGAGCAATCCGTCACACTCCTTGCACCGGGGCGGCCACCGGCGTGGTGGATCGGCTTGCCGATCTCGCTGGTGATCGGCCTGCTGTTTCACTTTGCCACCGCCAAGTCGATCGAGAGCGACTCGGGCGGACGCTTCGCCAACCATGCGCGCAACGCCCAGAACACCATCAGCGCGCGCATCAAGTCCTATACCGATGTGCTGCGCGGCACGGCCAGCCTGTTCGGCACCAGCGAGGCCATCACCCGCGATCAATTCCATGCCTATGTCGATGCGCTGCAACTGGCGGTGCATTTCCCGGCCATCGAATCGATCAACTTCGCGTTCTACGTGCGCGACGGCGAGATGGCGGCGTTCGAGCGCCGCATGGCCGCCTCCCGCCATCCGGACGAGCCGCCCTTGCTGGTCCATCCGGCCGGCCGGCGCGCGCATTACGCGATCGTCAGCTATATCGAGCCGGGCTCGGCCTGGAGCGCGACCTTCGGCCGCGACCTGCTGATCCTGCCCTACGTCGAAAAGGCGTTGATGGCCTCGCGCGACACCGCCACTTTGATCACCTCGGGCCAGCCGATTCCGGCCATCTCGGGACCGAAGCGGATCGGGCTCGGCATGCGGCTGCCGATCTATCGCCCGGGCAGCCCCAGCGCGACCGTCGAGCAGCGCCGCGCGGCCTACCTCGGCTCGGTCGGGATCGCCTTCAGCGTCGACAAGCTGGTGCAGGGCGTGATCGCCGAGATGCCGATCTCGCAGGTGCGCATGACCCTGGTCGATGGCGGCCTCGGCATGGAAAACCGCGCGGTACTCGACGGCAAAGGCGAGCGCGTGCTGTTCGACAGCGGCAACAGCGACGTGGGCGGCAAGCCGCTGCCGCATGCGGGCTCGGAGCGCTTCAGCATCGTGCTGCCGGTCGACTTCAACGGGCGCCTGTGGCGCGCCACCTTCAGCACCCCGAAGCGCGCGATGTACAGCGGCTTCGACGAATACTTTCCGTGGCTGGCGATGGGCGCCGGCTGGGTCAGCTCGATGCTGATCTACGCCCTGATCCACACCCTGACCTCGTCGCGCCGGCGCGCCATCATGCTGGCCAAGGAAATGACGCGCGAGCTGCGCGAGAGCCAGGCCAAGCTCCAGCTCTCGCACCAGAAACTGCGCCGGCTGGCGGCCCACGCCGACGAGATCAAGGAAGGCGAGCGCAAGCGCATCGCGCGCGAGATCCACGACGACCTCGGGCAAAACCTGCTGGCGCTGCGCATCGAAGCCGACATGCTGACCTCGCGCACCGGCGAACGCCAGCCGCGCCTGCACGCGCGCGCGCGCTCGACCCTGTCGCAGATCGACGCCACCATCAAGAGCGTGCGCCAGATCATCAACGACTTGCGGCCGAACGTGCTCGACCTGGGCCTGAGCGCGGCGGTCGAGTGGCAGGTCAGCGAATTCCGGCGCCGCACCGGCATCGCCTGCGCGCTGGTCGACGACCACAAGGAAATCAAGCTCAGCGACAGCTGCGCGACCGCCTTCTTCCGCATCCTGCAAGAGTCGCTCAGCAATATCTCGCGCCACGCGCGCGCCACCGAAGCGCGGGTCGAACTGCGGCTGGAAGACGGCCGCCTGTCGATGACGGTCAGCGACAACGGCATCGGCCTGGCGGCCGGCGGCCGCAACAAGATCGGGTCCTTCGGCCTGGTCGGCATCGAGGAAAGAATCCACATCCTCGGCGGCTCGTGTTCGATCGTCAGCTTCCCCGGATCGGGCACCACGGTCGGCGTGGTGGTCAGCGCCGAGCCGGCGCCGCCCGCCGACGCGGCGGCGGCCGCGTCGCGCGTCCGCTTAGAGATTGTCTGAGCCGTTCAGGAAGACTCCTAAGCGCGCTCTTCCGGTCTATCCCAGGCGCCTGTCAGCGCCCCCTCACCCCTCTAAGAATTGATGAGAGAAACCCTTGATACCGCTCAAGCGTACGCACCTGTCCGTCGGCAAAAATGAAACTCAGCAATGCCGATCAACACGGTCAAGGAAAGGAGGCCCACCACTTCGACACTTTTGCTCAGACGGCAAAACTTGGGAAAAACGATGATTCATAAATACACTCGACAAAGAGGACTATCATGATTTCGACAAACAAAATGAACGCAGTTTCCGACCTCGATCTGGAGCCGATCAAAGCCAAACTGATGCACGTGGAATCGGGCGAGGGCTGGAGCCTGGAACAAGTCAATGCGGTGGAGCCGGCATACCGGCGCTTCCTGTGCCTGATGCAGCTGCACCCCAACGAGCAGATCGCACCACTGGTCGACGTCGACACCTTCTGGCATTACCACATCCTCGACACCGCCAAGTACGCGGCCGATTGCGAGCAGGCCTTCGGCTACTTCCTGCACCACTATCCTTACCTCGGGATGGGCAGCGAAGAGGACGCGGCGCAGCGCCAGGCCGCCGCCGACCGCATGTGCGCGCTGTATGAGCAAACCTTCGGCGACAGTTACGCTGCGGCCGCGGCCGGCATCCAGGGCGCGAGCGCGTTCTGCGCCGTCACCGCCAAGCCGGCCTTCTGTGCCGTCACCGCCCAAGCGGCATTCTGTGCCGTGACCGCCAAGCCGGCGTTCTGCGCCGTCACCGCCAAAGCGGCGTTCTGCGCCGTCACCGCCAAGCCCGCGTTCTGCGCTGTCTCGGCCGGCGCAGCCGACGCCCAGGCTCAACCGCCCGCGTCCAAGACGCTGGTGGCGACATGATGACAGCTAGCTAGCGAGCGCGCCGTCCGGGTCGTGGCCACGGTCCGGACGGCGCCTTGAACGATATGCAAATTACCACACTAAATACTTTTGGGAAACTTCTTGAAAATCAGATAGAATGACGGTTTCCACCCACAAACACAGGAGTCCACATGGCGATCACCGCAGTCCCGTCGAATCCGAGTCCGGCCCCGGTGCAGCAGCCGGCACCGCAGGCGCAGACCAAGCAGGTCGTCGACCAGCCCAGCGACCAAGGCGATACGCCGCCGCCGGCTCCGCCCCAGGCGCCGACCGTGAATACCGACGGCCAGACCATCGGCACCACGATCAATACCACGGCCTGAGACCGCGCACGCCGTTCCCATCGGCCCGCCCGGCATGCGCCGCGGCGGGCTTTTTGTTGTCAATCCTATTCACTCTGACAGGCTGGAAATCCCGACGATTTGTGTAAGTTTACGGAGGTAGATCAAACATTCGTTCACTAAGAAAGGGATTGCCATGATTTCGAACAAAGCCTACCAGGCAGTGTTGGACCTCGACCTGGACCCCATCAAAGTCAAGCTGATGCACAAGGCGTCCGGCGAAGGCTGGAGCCTGGAGAAAGCCAACGCGGTCGAGACCGAATACCGGCGCTTCCTGTACCTGATGAAGACCTATCCCGACGAGCAGACCGCGCCGCTGGCGGAAGTCGACACCTTCTGGCACTACCACATCCTGGACACCCTGAAATATGCGGCCGATTGCGCCCGGGCCTTCGGCTACTTCCTGCACCACTACCCCTATGTCGGCATGCGCGGCGACGACGACGACGAGGCGGCCCACGGCCGCGCCACCGCCCGCATGCGCGAGCTGTACGAAACCAGCTTCGGCGAGCCGTACGGGCGCGCCGCGTCGGATACCGCGTTCTGCGGCGCGACCCAGGCGGCCAGCGCGTTTTGCGGGATCACCCAGCAGCAGGCCGCATTTTGCGGCGCGACCACGGCCAGGGCAAGCTTCCGCGGCGCCGGCAAGTCTGCCCGCCGGCGCCCCGCCCTGCCCAGGCGCTAGGACGGCTCAGGTGCCGGTCGCGGCCGGGCCGCCTGCCATCATGGCGCGCAACTCGCGGATGCTGAAGTCGCTCACTTCATGCATCCGCAACAAAATGGTGGCGCCGATCGGCAAGGTGCGGTGACGGATCTTGCTGATCACCGGCGGCGCCACTTCCAGCGCGCGCGACAGCGCCGCGTCATTTTTCAGTTGCAGCTTCTCGATGATGGCGTCGAGCACGCGGTTGGGGTCATACTCCGAAGCGTCCGGCAGTCTGCGAATAGGCATGTTGAATTCTTTCGAAAAGTCACAATTCCGTGCGTAATTCGGCCACGAAGTTGTCTTATCAAGTTAATGTAAGCATTGTGTCCAAAAACCCGCCGATTGTGCGGCTGTTTCTGACAGCGCAGCATGATACACGGCTTACTTGATATTTGCTTAAGAGCCGCGTTTCAGTCGCGCGGACGGGAGGGCAGACGGGCGGCCGCGCAGGCCCAGTCGAGCGCGATTTGCGCCAGTTGCGCGGCCAGCCGGCCGTAGGCGGAGGGTAGCAGGCAGAATTGGACCAGGGCGGAATCGGCCCCCGGCGGATCGAGGCGCCAGCCGAGCCGGCGGCGGATCTCGTCCGGCGCCGGCGGCGGCCGGCGCGCCAGTTCGCGCTCGGCCATGTAGGCGCGCACCTGTTCCTTGGTCGGATGGGTGATGTGATGGATCATGGCTGGGCTATCACAAGTCGGCTGGCGCGGAAGGGATATAACTCACAATAGGTCCGGCGGACGGGCGCGGCTTGACACAGGTCAAGCGCACCGGACCGGCGCGCCTATTTCTTCCCGGCGTTCAGCGCCATCTCGGCCAGCGCCGGCCCCAGTTGCGGATAGCGCAGGCGCACCCCGAGTTCGCGCTTGATGCGTCCGTTGCTCATGCGGCGCGATTCCGCCATGAACGACAGCAGCATCGGCGATACCATCCCCGCCAGTTGCGCGCGCGGCAGACGCGGCGGACGCACCATGCCGAAGGCGTCGGCCACCGCGTCGAAGTAGTCCGCCATCTTCATGCGGCTGTCGTCGACTGCATGGTAGACCCGGCCCGGCAGAGCGCGAAACAGCGCCAGCGCCGCCACCTGCGCCAGGTCGTCGGCGTGGATGTGGTTGGTGTAGACGTCGTCCTGCTCGATCAGCGCCGGGGTGCCCTGCTCCAGCCGCGTCAAAGGCAAGCGTTCGGGCGCGTAGATCCCCGGCACGCGCAGGATCGCCAGCCGCCCGCGCGCACGCAGGGCCCAGCCGCGCAGTACGCGCTCGGCGTCGACCCGGCGCCAGGCGCGGCCATTGTGCGGCGCGACGCCGCGCGTTTCGTCGATCAGCTGCCCGCCGCAATCGCCGTACACCCCGCTCGTACTCACATAAACCAGCCGTGCGCCCTCAGGTAGAATGGCGGTCACGTTGCGCGTGCGGCGGTCCAGCGTGCCCTCCGATTGGGGCGGCGCGAGGTGCACCACATGCTGCGCCAGCCCGGCCAGCCGCCGCAGGGTCGCGGGCCGGTCGAGGTCGGCCACGATCGGGATCGCGCCGGCCGCGCGCAAGGCGGCGCAGCGCGCCGGCTGGCTGGTCAGCGCGAACACGCGGAAGCGTCCGCGCAGCAAGGGCAACAGGCGCATGCCGACATCGCCGCAGCCCAGGATCAGCAGCCGCGGCAGGCCTAATTTGTTGCGCTTGCCAAGTTTGTCGTAGTTCATTTTGAGGATAGTATGACGTTCCAGATCACCGTCCAGCCGAGCGGACACCAGTTTGCCTGCGAGGCCGGCGACACCGTGCTGGCCGCCGCGATCCACGCCGGCATCGGCCTGCCTTACGGCTGCAAGAACGGCGCCTGCGGCTCGTGCAAGGGCAAGGTCCTCGCAGGCGCGGTCGAGCACAGGGCGCACCAGCAGCGCGCCCTGCCGCCCGAAGAAAAGGCCCAGGGCTACGCGCTGTTCTGCTGCGCCGTTCCCGGCGCCGACCTGGTGATCGAGGCGCGCGAAGTGGGCGGCAGCAGCGATTATCCGGTGCGCAAGATGCCCTCGCGCGTGGCGAAGATCGACAGGCTCACGCCGGACGTGGCGATCATCCGCCTGCAGCTGCCGGCCAACGAAGCGCTCGCTTACCGCGCCGGACAGTATATCGAATTCCTGCTGCGCGATGGCAAACGGCGCAGCTACAGCATCGGCAACGCGCCCAGCAGCCTCGACTCGCCGCTCACCCTGCACATCCGCCACATGCCCGGCGGCCTGTTCACCGACCAGGTGTTCGGCACCATGAAGGAGCGCGACATCCTGCGCTTCGAAGGCCCGCTCGGCACCTTCTTCCTGCGCGAGGACTCCGACAAGCCGATCGTGATGCTGGCCTCGGGCACCGGCTTCGCGCCGCTCAAGGCGCTGGTCGAACACATGATCCATCTGCAGTCGGCGCGCCCGGTCAGCCTGTACTGGGGCGGCCGCCGTCCGGGCGACCTCTACATGCAGGCGCTGTGCGAGCAGTGGGCCGCGACGCTGCCGCACTTCCGCTACGTGCCGGTGCTCTCGGATGCGCTGCCGGAAGACCGCTGGCAGGGCCGCAGCGGCTTCGTGCACGCGGCGGTGATGCAGGACCTGCCCGACCTGTCCGGCTACCAGGTGTATGCCTGCGGCGCGCCGGTGATGGTGGACGCGGCCAAGCGCGACTTCAGCGCCCGGTGCGGACTGCCGGCCGACGAGTTCCATGCCGACGCCTTCACCACCGAGGCCGATCTCGCCGCCTGAGCGCGCTCAGGCGTATGTATCCAAGTGTCCTATGCCTGGGGTCGGAATTGAGGTATTTTATGGGCGGCGCGGGCTGACTACGAGATATCCCGCGCGCTTTCCATCGCCAACCACAAGACAAAGGCACATACCATGCACACCCCGAATCGCCTCGCACGCCCGCTCGCCGGCGCCCTGCTTGCCCTGTCCGCCGCCGCCCTGTTCGGGCCGGCCGCGGCCGCGCCCGACAGCGCCGTCAGCCCCCAATACCAGGCCGCGATCGCCAACCCCGCGCGCACCGACGACGACCGCAAGGGCGACGCCAAACGCAAGCCGGCCGAGTTCCTCGCATTCGCCAAGGTGCGTCCCGGCATGAAGGTGCTGGACGTCGCGGCCGGCGGCGGCGCCACCTCGGCCCTGCTGGCCGCCGCAGTCGGCAACGGCGAGGTCTGGGCCCAGACCTCCAAGCCCTCGCCCAAGGTCGACGCGCGCGTGAGCGCGATGCCGAACCTGCATCCGGTCGTCGCGTCGTTCGACAATCCGGTACCGGCCGGCACGCCGCCGCTGGATCTGGTGACCATCAATATGTCCTACCACGACATCGTCAACACGCCGACCGACCGCAAGGCCATGAACAAGGCGCTGTACAACGCGCTCAAGCCGGGCGGCTACCTGGTGCTGGTCGATAATGCGGCGAAGGACGGCAGCGGGCTGTCCGCCACCCAAACGCTGCACCGCATCGACGAAGCGGCGGTGGTGTCGGAACTGTCGGCGGCCGGCTTCACCGTCGACGGCAAGAGCGACTACCTGCGTGCCCCATCCGATCCGCGCGAGCTGCCTTTCTTCAAGATGGACGGCAAGCCGGACGACAAGTTCGCGCTGCGCTTCGTCAAGAAATAAGCGTTCCGACCGATGAGCGCTGCCGCCCCGCCGACCCTCGACGCCCACCTGTGCTACCAGCTGTACTCGACGTCGCTGAAGATGACGCAGGCGTACAAGCGGGCGCTGGCGGGCACCAGGCTGACCTATCCGCAGTACCTGGTGATGGTGGTGCTGTGGGAGCGGGAGGGAGTCGGCATCAAGGACCTGGCGCGCCGCCTGCAGCAGGACTCGGGATCGATCACGCCGCTGGTCAAGCGGCTGGAAGCGGAAGGCTACCTGGTCCGCAGCCGCGATCCCGAGGATGAGCGCAACCGGGTGCTGACCCTGACCGCGGCCGGCCACGCCTTGCGCGCCGACGGCCTGCGCGTCAGCCGCGACATCGCCGCGGCCTGCGGCATCACCCACGCCGACGTGCAGCGCATGATGGCCGACCTCGCCGCGCTGAGCGCCAATCTCGACGTTTGAGCATGGTCAACCCCAGCGGTTGACCCTTTGTCCGTCGGCAGGCGCCGAGGTAAATACGACCCGTTTGAAGCGTGAGGCTTACTGGACATCGGGGACATAGTGCGGGATGATTCCGTCACGCATTCCCCCGAAAGCCCCTATGTCATCGATGTCGTCGTCCGGTTTCTCCGTCCTTCGCAACAAGAATTACACGCTGTATCTGGCGGCCCGCATCCTCGGCACGCTGGCGGTGCAAATGCAAAGCGTGGCGGTCGGCTGGCAGGTCTACCAGATCACCGGCAGCCTGTTCGACCTCGGCCTGATCGGCCTCGCCCAGTTCGCGCCTTTCCTCGTCCTGATCCTGCTGGCCGGCCACACCGCCGACCGCTACAACCGGCGCAACATCATCGCGCTGTGCCTCGCGACCCAATTGCTGTGCAGCCTGCTGCTGCTCGCGTTCACCTTGAGCGGCAGCCACGTGGTGTGGCCGGTGTTCGCCACGCTGGTGCTGTTCGGCAGCGCGCGCGCCTTCATGATGCCGGCCTCGCAGGCCGTGGTGCGCAATATGGTGCCGACCGAAAGCTACAGCCAGGCCGTGGCGCTGAACGCCTCGAGCTCGCACGTGGCCATCATCTCGGGACCGGTGCTGGGCGGCCTGCTCTACCTCGCCGGCCCGGCCACCGTGTACACCACCTGCGGCACCCTGCTCGCCGCCTCGGTGCTGCTGATGACGCTGACCCAGGCCGTGCCGCAGGCGATCAACAAGGCGCCCGCCACCTGGCATACCGTGCTCGAAGGCCTGCGCTTCGTCTGGTCGCGTCCGATCATGCTGGGCGCGATTTCGCTCGACCTGTTCGCGGTGCTGTTCGGCGGCGCCACCGCGCTGCTGCCGGCCTATGCGCGCGACGTGCTGCACGCGGGTCCGACCGGCCTCGGCCTGCTGCGCACCGCGCCCGGCGTCGGCGCCGCGGTGTGTTCGATCACGCTGGCCCTGCACCCGATCCGGCGCCACGTCGGCGCCTGGATGTTCGGCGGCGTCGGCCTGTTCGGCCTGGCCACGCTGGTGCTGGGCTCGACCGCCAGCTTCGCCGTCGCGCTGGCCGCCCTGTTCCTGCTCGGCGCCGGCGACATGGTCAGCGTCTACATCCGCCACCTGCTGGTGCAGTTCGAAACGCCCGATGAAATCCGCGGCCGCGTCAGCGCGGTCAGCTCGGTGTTCATCGGCGCCTCCAACGAGCTGGGCGAGTTCGAATCGGGCCTGACCGCCGGCTGGTTCGGCCTGGTGCGCGCGATCCTGCTGGGCGGCGCCGCGACCCTGGCCGTCACCGCGATCTGGGCGCTCAAGTTCCCGATGCTGTCGCGCATGGACAAGTTCCCCCATCACGACAAGGAAGAGGCCGCACAGAACGCGGCGTGAGCGAGCCGGCCAAGCAGGTATGATGGAGTTTTGACAAGCCATCGGCCACGCCATGCAGTTCCATCTTCTGTTGCACCGTTTTGTCCGCAGCCGTCCGCACCTGACGCTGGCCATCGCGCTCGGGGTGCTGGTCGGCGTCGCCATTCCCGCATCCTACCGGCCCGTCACGCGCGCGCTGATCGCCTGGAATTCGGGGGTCTGGGCCTATTTGCTGAGCATGGCCTGGCTGATGATGCGCGCCAATCACCACAAGGTGCGCGAGATCGCCAGCCGCCAGGACGAGAGCGCCAGCCTGGTGCTGGCCACGCTGACGGTCGCCGCGGTGATCAGCCTGACGGCCATCATCTACGAACTGGGCGCGAGCGGCGACCCGGACGCCACCGCGCGCTACCTGCGCTACGGTTTCACCGCGCTGACCGTGTTCGGCGCCTGGTTCCTGGTCGGGGTGCTGTTCTGCTTCCACTACGCCCATCTGTACTACCGCGCCTCGGGCACCGGCCTGCCGCTGCGCTTTCCCGATGGCCTGCAAGAGCCCGACTACTGGGACTTCCTGTACTTCTCGTTCACCATCGCGGTCGCGGTGCAAACCTCGGACATCTGCGTGATGACGCGCACCATGCGCAAGCTGGTGGTCGGCCAGTCGGTGCTGAGCTTCTTCTTCAACCTGGCGATTTTGGGTCTGTCGATCAATATCGCGGCCGGCCTGATCAACCACTAAAGGCCGGCTTCCTATTGAACTGCGGCATGCCCGCACGCGGGTGTAAGATGAAAGCGTACCAACCAACGGGAGTGATCTATGCACATCAACATCAACACCGACAAGACGATCGAACGCCATCAAGGCCTGGACCAGCACGTGGACACCGCGATCAAGGCGGCGGTCGGACGGTTTGGCGAACACATCACCCGGGTTGAAGTCCATCTCAGCGACGAGAACAGCCAGAAGTCGGCCGACGGCGGCAACCGCTGCCTGCTCGAGGCGCGCATCACCGGCTACCAGCCGATCGCCGTGAGCAGTCACGCGGTCCATCTGCACCAGGCCGTGTCGGGCGCGGCGGACAAGCTCCAGCGCGCCATCGAAAGCGCGCTCGGCCGCCTGCACGACAAGCAGCTGCACACCGCGCCCAAGCTGGCCGAACAGCCGGACGAAGTCAGCGAGTAAGCCGGCGGCCGCGCCGGGCCCGCCTACCCCGGCGCCGCGCCTTGCGCCAGCGCGCGCAGGTAACGCAGGCCGGCCAGCGAACGGCTGCCATACCACGACATCATTTCGCCATCGACCAGTTGCACCGGCTTGCCGATCTGGCGCTCGAGCGCGTCGGCATGCTGCGCGGTGAAGCGGTAGGGTTCACTCGACAGCAGCACGCCATCGATCTGGCGCAGCAGCGCCTCGCTCCATGCGAAACGCGGATAACGCGCATCGCTGCCGAGCTCGGGAATGCGCCAGCCGATCTCGGCCATCATGTTGGCGATGTAGGTATCGCGCGAAATGCTCATCCACGGGTCTTGCCAGATGCAGTACAGCAGCGTGCGCGGCGGGCCGTGCGGCGCCGCTTGCAGCGCCGCGTATTCCTGTTCGAAGGAAGCGCACCAGGCCTCGGCCTCGGCCGCGGCGCAGAAGATGCCGCCCATCAGGCGCGCGAGACCGAGGTTGTCGCGCGGGCGCAGCGGATGGGTCACCACGACGTTCGGCACGAAGGCGGCCAGCGCCTCGGCCGCGGGTTTGTCGTTCTCGTCGATATTGACGACCACGTGGCTGGGCGCGAGGCGCCGGATCTTCTCCAGGTTGACGTCCTTGGTGCCGCCGACCTTGGGAATCGCCTTGACCGCCTGGGCCGGATGGATGCAAAAGCCGGTGCGCCCGACCAGCTGCGGCGCCAGGCCCAGGTCGCACAGCAATTCGGTAATCGAGGGCACCAGCGAGACGATGCGCGCGGCCGGATCGGGCCGGTGCACGGTGCCCAGCGCATCGGTAAGGGAAAGGGTATCTTGACTCATGCCTGCCATTGGAACACTGTTGTTTCTGAAACGCCAGTCATCGGCACCGGAAGCAATGCGTTATGATGTTATTGCTTAACGGAATGGCATACGCCCACCACGCTTCGAGAGACTATTTTGGAACAGATCGGCACCTTTGGTGCTTCCGCCTACTCACTCCGCGACCTGCAGCTGTTCCACGGCGCCGAGGATGAGCACAGCGCGGCCGCGCTGGCCGCCTGCGCGATCGTGCGGGTGGCCAAGGACCGCCAGGTGGAGGCGGCGTGCTCGGGGTCGCGGCCGATACCCCCGACGGTTCGGCGCGCCGGATCCTGCCGGGCGAAAGCGTGGGCGAGCAGTCGGTGCTGGACGAAACGACCAACCTGTCGGCCATCACCGCGCTCGAGGAAGCGGACTTGCTGGTGATCGAAGCCGACCTGGTATGGGACTTGATCGACCGCTCCAACGGCCTCGCGCGCAACCTGCTGCGCCTGCTCTCCTTCCGCATCCGCGCCGCCAACGCGCTGCTGCGGCGGCGCCAGAAGCTGGGCGAATTCTACCGCCAGCTGTCGATGAACGACGGCCTGACGGGCCTCTACAACCGCAGCTGGCTGAACGACATGCTGCCCAAGATGGTGGCGGGCGCGCAACGTGCCGGCACCCCGCTGTCGCTGGTCATGATCGACCTCGACCACTTCAAGAAGTTCAACGACACCCACGGCCACCTGGCCGGCGACGCCGCCCTGTGCGCCGCGGCCGGGGTGGTCAGCGCGGCGCTGCGGCCGTCCGATTTCGCGGTGCGCTATGGCGGCGAAGAGCTGATGGTGATCCTGCCCGACACCAGCGAAAAGCTGGCCACGATGGTGGCCGAGCGCCTGTGCCAGCGCCTGCGCCAGACCGTGATCTTCGACGACATGCGGCTGCCGCTGCCGCACGTGACCGGCTCGTTCGGCGTGGCCTGGCTGGAATCCGGGCTCGACGGCCTGGGCTTGATCGCGCGCGCCGACAGCGCCCTGTACCGCGCCAAGGAAGCCGGCCGCAACCGCGTGAGCCTGTGAATTAGTTGCACTTCCCTCTCAACTTGGCCACCCCGACGAAGGGCAGCGCCAGCAGGCCGCCGAGCGCGACCGGCCCGATCCCGGTCGGCTGCAGCTTCAAGCCGTCGCTGTGCAGGCAATCGGGTACGCGGGCGTCGCCAAACGCTTGCGCGAAGGTCTGGTAGCGGTCGGTGCGGAAGGTGTCGGCCTCATGGCGGCGCGGGTACGCGTCCTTGCTCTCGGCCAGCGTCGCGCGCACGGCGTCCTGGATCAGCTTGTCGCTCACGTCCAGGATCGGCGGCTTCGCGGGCGCAGGCGCTTCGGGCGCGCCGAACGCGGCGGCACCCTCGATCTGGAGAGCAAGCATCAGGAAGATAAGCACGCGCATCAATCGGATCGCTTTACTGAGCCATCAATCTTCAATGTCCTCTATCATTCTATCGTACGATAGAGCGCAAGCAAAAAAATAGGGAGTTACCTACCGATGAGTGCTTTCAGCTATCTCTGGCACGACTACGAAACCTTTGGCGTCCAGCCGCGGCGCGATCGTCCGGCCCAGTTCGCCGCGATCCGCACCGACGCCGACCTGAATGAAATCGGCGACCCGATCATGCTGTATTGCCAGCCGGCGCCGGATTTCCTGCCCGACCCGCAGTCCTGCCTGATCACCGGCATCACGCCCCAGCAATGCCTCGAATGGGGCGTGCCCGAGTACAAATTCGCGGCCGCGATCGAGGCCGCGTTCAGCCAGCCGGGCACCATCGGGGTCGGCTACAACACCATCCGCTTCGACGACGAGGTCACCCGCTTCCTGTTCTGGCGTAACCTGATCGATCCGTATGCACGCGAATGGCAAAACAACTGCGGACGCTGGGATTTGCTCGACGTGGTGCGCATGACCCACGCGCTGCGGCCCGACGGCATCGAATGGCCGCCGCGCGAGGAAGACGGCAAGCCCAGCTTCAAGCTCGAGAACCTGGCCCGGGCCAATGGCCTGCTGCACGAGGCGGCCCACGATGCGCTGTCGGACGTGCGCGCCACCATCGCGCTGGCGCGGCTGATCAAGCAAAAGCAGCCCAAGCTGTTCGACTTTGGCCTCGGCCTGCACAAGAAGGACAAGGTGGCGGCCGAGATGGGCATGCATCTGGCGCCGGCGCTGCGCCAGCCTTTCCTGCACGTGTCGGGCATGTATCCGGCCGAGCACGGCTGCATCGGGCTGGTGTGGCCGCTGGCCACCCATCCGACCAACAAGAACGAGGTGCTGGTCTGGGATTGCCGTTACGATCCGGCCGAGCTGTTCGGCCTGGACGCCGAGACCATCCGCCTGCGCCTGTTCACACGCAGCGCCGATTTGCCGGAAGGCGTGACGCGCTTGCCGATCAAGAGCATCCACATCAACAAGTCGCCTATGCTGGTCAGCAATCTCAAGACCTTGAGCGCGGCCCAGGCCGAACGCTGGGGCATCGACGTCGAGCAAGGCCGCGCCCATGCGCTGGCGGCGGCGGCCGGACCGGACATGGCGGCGCTGTGGGCCCAGGTCTACCAGCGTCCCGGCGCGGCCGAGGAAACCGACGTCGACGAGGATTTGTATGGCGGCTTCGTGGGCAATGGCGACCGCCGCAAGCTCGAGTCCCTGCGCGCCGACACGCCGGAGAAGCTGGCCGCCGCGCGCCCTTCGTTCGACGACGAGCGGCTGGTGGAGCTGCTGTTCCGCTACCGCGCGCGCAATTTCCCGGCCAGCCTGAGCGACGCCGAAGCGCAGCAATGGGAGCGCCACCGCGCGGCCAGGCTGTTCGACGGCCAGGGCGGCGCGCGCACCATCGAGCAGCTGTCCGCGGAGATCGACACGCTGTCGGAAGACGCCGACGAGCGCGCCGAAGAGATCCTCGGCGCGCTGTACGACTACGCCGAATCGATCGCGCCCAGCCGGCGCTAGGGTGGGCACAGCTTGTCCTTCCAATCCGGCAACATAATGCGATAATCGCGCTGCAACTTCCGCGACTAGCCGTTTCGGCTGTCATCCTGCCCCCTTGACCGCACCGAAAGCATGAACCGACTACTGACCCTGTTCTCCCTGGCAGCCGCGCTGGCGCTGCCCTCCGTCCACGCCGCCGAAGGCGAAACCCTGTACCGACAGAACTGCGCCCAATGCCACGGCGATCACCGCGAGGGCGGCGAAGGCCCCAGCCTCTCCGGCGACAGCTGGACCAAGGTCAAGGGCGACAAGGCCAGCATCGCGGCCTTCATCGCCAGCGGTTCCCCAGCCACCGGCATGCCGGCCTGGAAGGGCGTGCTGAACAACGAGCAGATCGGCGCCATCGCCGACTACCTGCTCGCGCCCAACGCGCCCGGCGCCAAGGCGGCGGCCGCCGCGCCGGCCAAGGTCTATCCGGAACTGGCCAACTTCCGCCTGCCGGTGGGATTCACGATGAGCGTCTTCAGCGATGAGGTCCCGACCGCGCGCAGCCTGGCGGTGTCGCCGTCCGGCGTGGTGTACGTGGGTTCGAACAAGGCAGGCAAGGTCTACGCCATGGTCAGCACCAAGCACGACTATGTGATCGACAAGGTGGTCACCCTGGCCGAGGGCTTGACGCAACCGAACGTGGCCTACCATGACGGCACCTTGTACGTGGGCGAGATCGGGCGCGTGCTGCGCTTCGACAATATCGACAGCACTTACGACAAGAAGCCCGCGTACAAGGTCATCAAGGCCGATTTGCCGAAGGACACCCACCACGGCGCCAAGGCAATCAAGGTCGGCCCGGACGGCAAGATCTACATCCCGATCGGCGCGCCCTGCAATGTCTGCAACAAGGAAAACGAGGTCTACTCGAAGATCTTCCGCATGGACACCGACGGCTCGCACTTCGAAGAATATGCGCGCGGCATCCGCAATTCGGTGGGCGTGAGCTGGCATCCGGTCACGAAGGAAATGTGGTTCACCGATAATGGGCGCGACCTGCTGGGCGACAACGTCCCGTCGGACAAGCTCAACCACGCGCCGAAGGCCGGCCTGCATTTCGGCTTCCCCTATTGCGCCGGCGGCGTGCTGCCCGATCCCGAATTCGCGGCCGGACGGCGCTGCAATGAATTCGTCGAGCCGATGGCCAAGCTGGGGCCGCACGTGGCCGCGCTGGGCCTGAACTTCAACCCCGGCGCGATGTTCCCGGCCGAGTACAAGAACCAGCTGTTCATCGCCGAGCACGGCTCGTGGAACCGCAGCCAGAAGATCGGCTACCGCGTGGCCCTGGTCACGCTGGCCGACAGCAAGGTCGTCAGCGACACCGTGTTCATCGACGGCTTCCTGCAGAACGGCGTGGTGGTCGGCCGCCCGGTCGACGTCGCCTTCCTGGCCGATGGCTCGATGCTGGTCTCGGACGACTTCCGCGGCCGGGTCTACCGCATCACCTACAGCGCGCCGGCCGCCGCGTCGACAAAGTAAGCCAGCTGTTCCACCCTACACGCTAGGCGATCAGTCGCGCAGCGCCAGGACTGGCGCGATGCGCAAGGCGGCCACCGTGTGGCGCGCGGTCGCCAGCAAGGCAACCAGCAACGCCATCGCCAGCGCCGCCGTCAAGGTCCACACGCCCATTGGCGCTCGCTCGGTGTAGCTGGCCAGGTAGCGCTCGATGGCCAGCGCCGCCAGCGGCAGGCCGACCAGCGCGCCGGCACCGACCAGCGTGGAGAACTCGCGGCCGACCATCAAGGCGATATCGGCGCGGCTGGCGCCGTGTAGCTTACGCATGACGATTTCGCGCGTGCTGCGCTGCACGCTGTAGGCCGACAGCACGTAGATGCCGAACGCCGCCAACCCGATCGCCACGAGGCTCGATAGCGCCAGGATACGCGCCAGGCGAATGTCGCCGGCGTATCGCTCGGTGAGCACCGTTTGCTCGGACCGCAGTTCCAGTATGTCGTTCGGGAAGTAATGACGCCACAGCGGTTCGATACTGCGATAGGCCGCGTCCAGGTTATCCGCCGTGCGTACGGTGACGACCGGGCCGGGTGCGAGGCGGTACATCAACGCTTTCGATGGCTGCTGCAAGCCCTGGTAGCGCAGGTCGGGCGCGATGCCGATGATTGGCACGCGGCCGCCAGGAGGTATTTGGCCGACCGCCGCTTGCGGCGACTCGTAGCCCAAGGCCAGCGCGCCGGCGGCATTGAGTATCACGCCGCTTGTGCCTGTGCCATCGTCGACGTCGCGGGCCGGGTCGTACAGCCGGCCGAATGCGGGTTTGAGCCGGTACAGCTGAAAAAATTCCGGACTGACGTACTTGGCCTCGATCGGCACCTCACGGCCGTCTTTGGCCAGGACGGTGCTGATGATTTTGAAGCCATCCCGCCCGACCGCTTCCGTCATGGCCGCCGCGCCGTCGATGCGCGGCAAGCGGCGCAGCGCGGCGATGAAGGCTTTGGCGGCCGGCTTGCCTTCGGTCCCGTCCGGCAGCTCCAGCACCATCAGGCCGCCCGGATCGAAGCCGGGCGATGCATGGGTGGCGAAATGCGTCTGCCAACTGACGCCCAGCGCAGTGGCGCTGAGCGCGATCGCGGTGGCGAACTGCAGAACGGTGAGCAGGCGCCGCAGCCACAGGCCAGCCGCCGTCTCGCTGTTGCCGCGCCCTGCCAGCGCGGGACCGGGTAGCGCATGCTGCGCCAGCCAGGCCGGATAGGCGCCGGCGCAGACGCCGACCGCCAACCCAAACAATAGCGCCGCGAGACAACGCGCGGGCGTGAACATGCCATCCAGGCGGCGGTTGACCAGGTCGGAGAACTGCGGCAGCAACAGCCAGGCCAGCAGCAGACCGGCCAGCGCCGCCAACAGCGTGGTCAGCACCGACTCAGTCAGGAACTGGCGCACCAGGCGCGGCGCACCCGCGCCCAACAGCTTGCGGATGCCGATTTCGCGCTGGCGGCGCAACGTGCGCACGGTGGCCAGGTTGACGTAGTTAATCGCGGCCAGCAGCAAGATCAGCACGCCCATTGCCGCCAGGCCGAACACGCTGCTGCGCTGGCCGTGGTTGTCGGCGTCACGGCTGGCAGCCAGGTCGGCATCGAAATACATATCGCGCAGCGCGAGCAGCTTGACGTCCGTGACATTACGCCCGTTGAGCCCGCTGCCCAAGGCACCGTTCTTGAACCGCTGATCCAGCGGCGAGTTGTTGGTCGCCTGCTGCAGCAGAGGGACCAGCGCCGCGGGCGCCACCCCGGGCCGCAGTTTCAGATAGACCGCGGCGCGGCTCCATTTGGCGAAGGCCGACTTGCGGTCTGCTTCCGGCCAGGCGCTGCCGCTCGATCCGACCAGCGCTTCATATTGTTGCGTGCTGTTGGCCGGCGGATCGGGCAGCAGTGCCCGTACCTGCAAGGTAGCGTCGCCGGCCTTGACGATCTGGCCCAGCGGCCGCGCCGCGCCAAACAGCTTGTGCGCTGCACTCTGCGTCAGCGCCAGTCCGTCCGGCTGCGTCAGCGCGGCATGCAGATCGCCTTCCAGCGGTCGGATGCCGAACAGCGCCTGGAACGCCGGATCGACGGCTTGCAGGCTGATCGCATGCAGTCGCTCGCCGCTGCGCAGCGGCACATCGAGATTCTTGACGATGCTCGCCTCCTGTACCATGCCGCTATCGATTGCAATGTCGCGCAGCGGCAGATAGGCATTGATCTGCCATTCAGGGCGGGGGAAGACGTTGATGCGCTGCTTGACGGCGAACACGCGATCGTTGTCCGGAACGTGGCTGTCGTAGTCCAGGCAGTAGCCGACATAGCCGAACAGCAGGAAGCAGGCCGCAAAGCCGATCGCCAGGCCGCCGGTGACGACCGCGGAGTAGGCCGGCTGCTGGATCAGCAGACGCCAGCCGATGCGAAAATCGCGCAGGTTCATGGGTGCTGTCCTGTCGCTCAAGCGGCTTGCAGCGCGTCGACCATGATGCGGCCGTCGAGCAGCTTCAGGGTGCGCGACGCCTGCGCCGCATGGTCCGGTGAATGGGTCACCATCACCACCGTCGTGCCTTCCGCATTGATGGTGCGCAGCAGGCGCATCACCTCGTCGCCGTGGGCCGTGTCCAGGTTCCCGGTTGGCTCGTCGGCCAGCAGCACGGCGGGGCCGGCCACCAGCGCGCGCGCGATCGCCACCCGCTGCTGCTGGCCGCCGGACAGCTGGGAGGGACGATGCGCTGCGCGATGGCCCACGCCCAGCTTGTCCAGCATCGCCGTCACGCGCTCGCGCCGTTCGCGCGCCGGTGTGCCGTTATATTCGAGCGCCAGTTCCACGTTCTCGAACACCGTCAGTTCTTCGATCAAGTTGAAGCTCTGGAAGATGAAGCCGATGCGGCCGCGCCGCAGGCGATTCAGTTTGGCTTCGCTCCAGCCAGCCACGTTCTGGCCTTCGAACCAGTACTCGCCCGCGTTCGGCACGTCCAGCAGGCCCAGTATTCCCAGCATGGTCGACTTGCCGCAGCCGGACGGCCCGGTGATGGCGACATATTCGCCCGCTTCGATCTCCAGATCGATGCGGTCCAGGGCGGTGGTCTGGATTTCTCCAGCCTGATGGATCTTGCTGATGCCGACGAATTTGAGCATGCACATTCCCTTTGTGTAGTCGTTGCGTGAATTTACTGCGTAATGTGAAGCCTGGGTGAATTTCCGTAGGCGGCATAACTGGACAGGATCACCTTGTCGCCGACCGCCAGCCCTTCCAGCACTTCGATCTGGCTGTTGTTGCGGCGACCGATGCGCAGCGTGCGCCGCTGCGCCTGGTCTCCCGCGGCATCCAGCACGTAGACCCAGGCGCCGCCGGTGTCGTTGATGAAAGCGCCGTTCGGCAACAGCAGCGCGGCCGCCGGCTCGCCCAGCGTGATGCGCGCGTCCAGGCCCTGGCCGGGATTGAGCACCGGCGGTTGGCTTGCGGTGAAACCCAGTTCGACGGTGAAGCGGCCCTCCTTGATCTGCGGGTAGATCGTGCGGATGTCCGCGCCGTAAGTGCGTTCATCCTGTGTGACGCTGCCGTGGCGGCCAACCGCCATGCGGTTCAGGTAATACTCGTCCACGCTGGCCGACAGCTTGTAGCGCACCGGATCGTCGATGCGGCCGATGTTTCTTCCACTGGCGATGGACTCGCCGACCTGCAGGCGGAAATCGGTCAAGCGCCCTTCCACGGGCGCACGCACGGCAAGCGCTTCGACGGTGGCGCTGACCAGCTGCAGCCCGGCGCTGAGGCCGCGTATCGCAGTTTCCAGCTGCTGCACGGCATTGCGCCGCACGCCGGCTTCGGTGCCCGACGCACGCTGCTCCTGCGCCAGCGCGCGTTGCTGCTGCTGGAGTTTGTCGTTCGATTCTTCCAGCGCGACTGCAGAGATGTAGCCTTGCGCCGCCAGGCGCAGGTTGCGTTCGTGCTGCTTGCGTACCTGCTCGAGTTGGAATTCGAGGTCGTCCAGGCGGCGCTGGTGATCACTGGCGCTCGACTCCTGCGCCACGCGCAGGTTGGACAGGTTGGAGATCTGTTGTGCATGTTCGGCCTGGCGTGCCAGCAGTTCCAGGTTGCGCTGCGGGTTGAAGATGCGGAATAGAAGTTGGCCCTTTTTGACCAGCGCCCCATCGACGGCAAAGATTTCTTCCACGCGGCCCGATTCGACGGCGTCCAGCATCACGGAATGGAGCGGCTCGGCGCTGGCGCGGACCACGATGTCGTCGACGAAGACGCCGCGCGCCAGCTGGCCTATGCGCAGATCGGCCCCGTCAATTTGCAGGCCGCGCGGCATCCAGGACCATAGCGCATATCCAGCCGCCGTCAGCGCGAGCAACGCCGCGAGCATGACGGCGACAGCCCTGCCGCGCCGTCTCGGCACGATGCTATCCATCGCCGCGCCGCTCGATGGCAAGTGTGGCACCGCTGCGGTCATACCTTTTTTGGATGTGGCGGATCTGTGCATACGGCTTATGCAGCAAGAGCTGTGCCAGCATCGCACCGCGCGAATAGCCGCTGTTACGGCGTGATTTTTCGACCAGTGTTCATTTCCGAACAGAAGTCAGTGTTCGGGAATGAACACTGGCGGCGCCTGTTGAAAAACAGTGTCTCCCGCGGCGATCCGCAGGGCGCTTGCTGCTGCTAGAATGCATCACGATTCGATCTCCGTAAGCTGGCACCGATGGCCGATTTAGCTGCATACGTCCTGATACTCGATGACGACGTCGACGTCGCCTGTGCCGCACAATTGCTGCTGCGGCGGCGCTACGGCCGCGTCGCTAAACTGCTGGATCCGTCAGGCTTGCCTGCGCTGCTCGCGCAAGGTGTGCCGGACGTTGTGCTGCTGGATCTGAATTTCACGCGCGGTTCGACCGACGGTGCGGAGGGCCTGGCGCTACTTGATCTGCTGCGCGCGCTGGCGCGTCCGCCGGCGATCATCGCCATGACTGCGTATGCCGATGTCCCCTTGGCGGTGGAGGCGCTCAAGCGCGGTGCCGGCGATTTCATTACCAAACCCTGGGACAACGCACGGCTGGTGGCGGCGGTCGATCAGGCACTGGTCCGGCGCGCCGTGCACGGGCCGTCCGCCGCGGGGTCTGACTTGATGGGCGATTCGTCGGCCATGCGTGAGTTGCGGGCCTTGATCGCCAGCGTCGCGCCGACCGAGGCGAACGTCATGGTGTTAGGCGAGAACGGCGTCGGCAAGGAACTGGTAGCGCGCGCGATCCATGCGATGTCGCGCCGCGCGGCGGGCACCTTGCTTGCCGTGGACATGGGCGCGCTGCCGGAATCGACATTTGAGAGCGAATTGTTTGGTCATCGCAAAGGATCGTTCACGGATGCGAAGGCCGACCGGGCCGGGCGCTTCCAGGCCGCCCGCGGCGGATCGCTGTTTTTGGATGAGATCGGCAATATGCCGCTGACGGCGCAGGCCAAGCTGCTGACGGCGCTGGAACGGCGCGAGGTCACACCGCTGGGCGCCGACAGGCCCGAGGCTATCGATGTGCGCATCATCAGCGCTACCAATCTGGACGAGGCCCGGCTGTTCGACCCTGCCGCGTTCCGGCCGGACTTGCTGTTTCGCCTGAATACCATCGTGATTCGAGTACCACCTTTGCGCGAGCGTCCCGAGGATATTCCGCTGTTGCTGCGGCATTATCTGGCTTTCTATGAGCGGCAGTACCAGCGGCCCGTCCGTCAGGTGGCGACATCCGCGATGGATAGCCTGGTTCGGCACGCATGGCCCGGCAACGTGCGCGCGCTGCGACATACCTGCGAACGCGCCGTCATTCTCGGCCACGGTGCCGAATATGACTCAGGCGATTTCGGCGTGATGGGCGCCGCGTCGGCGTCGACCGCCACGGCCATGGCCGGCACCAGGGCGGCAGGCGACATGACGCTCGATGCGCTGGAGCGCTTGGCCGTTGGGGCAACTCTGGCTCAATTCAACGGCAACATCAGCCACGCTGCAAAAGCACTCGGCATCAGCCGTGCCGCGCTGTACCGCAAGCTCGACAAACATGGCATCTGAACGCGCGCTCAAATGGCGTATCGCGGCCAGCATCGCGGCCCTGATGGCGTTGACGGTCTGCGCGGACGCATTGGCTCCCGCGCCCACACCGCGCCGCATCGTATTGTGCGCATTGCTCGGCCTCATTCCGCTTAGCTTGCTGTGGCAATGCATGCGTCGCCTGGGCCTGCGCGCGGCGCGCCCGCAGCGCGGTGGCGGCACCGCGTCCCCGAGCAGCGGCTGCGGTAACGCGGTCGAAGCCACGCAAGGGATGGTGCTGGCCGATACCGTCCTTGCATTGGAAGCCCGCCTCGAGCATGCGCCGATCGCACTGTTCTGCATCCACAACGCGGCCGGCACTGGAACGGTCGCGCCGCTCAACGCCAGCGCGCGCCGCTTGCTGGCGCCGGGCCGCGCCAGCACACCGCAGCACTTGCAGCAGTTGCTGACCACCCAAGCAGCCGGGCAGCGCAAGCTGATCAGCTACGATACCGAGCGCGGCACCGAACGCGCGCTGCTTGCCGTGGCCGCGCTCACCATCCAAGGTACTGGCCAGCGCCTGGCCGCGCTGATGCCGGTGGAAAGTGAACTGGAAGCCGAAGCGCTGCATGCCTGGCGCGAACTGGTACACGTGCTGACGCACGAAATCATGAATTCCCTGACGCCGGTGGCTTCGCTGTCGCGTACCGCCTGCAGCCTGTTGGAAGAGGCGCGTGCCGAACTGCCGGCCGACATCTACGCCGACCTGGGGACCGCGCTCGACGCCATCGCCCGCCGCGCCGCCAGCCTGGCCGACTTTGTCGGCAGCTACCGTAGCCTGTCCACCATGCCGCAAGCGCAGCCACAACGCGTGCTGCTGAATGCCTTGTTCGAGCGCTTGGCAATGCTGTTGGCGCCGCAATGGCAAGCACTGGGCGGCGGTGTGGTGTTTTCGGTCGAACCGGCATCGTTGGAAGTGATGATCGATCCCGACCAGCTTGAGCAGGCTCTGATTAACCTGCTGAAGAACGCCGCCGAAGCCATGACCGACATGGCCGCTCCGCAAGCGCGGGTGCATGCGCGCCTGAGCCGCGGGGGCCGCCTGCACATCGAAGTCGCAGACAACGGCCCCGGTGTGCCGGAAGCCTTGGCCACGCATATTTTCACGCCCTTCTTCTCGACTAAAAAGCAGGGCCGCGGTATCGGCTTGGCGATCGTGCGCCATCTGGTGCACGGCAATGGCGGCACGGTACGGTACGCACGTTCGGTCAGCGCCGGCGCGCGCTTTCTGCTGACGTTTTAACGCAGCCCAATCGATATCATCGATGCCTGTTGATCGCGTCGCGCGTCTCGAGCGCGACGCGGCGGGCGGCGGCGGCGAAGTCTTCGCCCGCTTGCGGCGCGGCGTACAGGATCGCGCGCGAGGAATTGATCATCATGCCGGTCCCGCGCGCGGTCTTGCCGGAGCGGACCGTGGCCTCGACGTCGCCGCCCTGCGCGCCGACGCCCGGCACCAGCAAGGGCATGTCGCCGACGATCGCGCGCACCTGCGCCAGCTCGTCCGGGAAGGTCGCGCCGACCACCAGCGCGCACTGGCCGTTGCGGTTCCACTTCTCCGCCACCAGCCGCGCCACGTGCTGGTACAAGGGCTGGCCGCCGACATCGAGGAACTGCAGGTCCGAGCCGCCCGCATTCGAGGTGCGGCACAGGACGATCACGCCGCGCTCGCTCCACGCGAGGTAAGGCTCGACCGAATCGAAGCCCATGTAGGGATTGACGGTCACCGCATCGGCGCCGTAGCGGTCGTAGGCTTCGCGCGCGTACTGGTGGGCGGTGGCGCCGATGTCGCCGCGCTTGGCGTCGAGGATCAGCGGAATTGCCGGATAGGCCGCGCGCACGTAATGGCAGATCGCTTCCAGTTGCGCCTCGGCGCCGAGCGCCGCGAAATAGGCAATCTGCGGCTTGAACGCGCAGGCCAGGTCGGCGGTCGCATCGATGATCGCCTTGCAGAAGCTGAAGATGGCGTCGGGCTGGCCTTGCAGCCGGGCCGGGAAGCGCGCGAGGTCGGGGTCGAGGCCGACGCACAGCAGGGAGTTGTTGGCGGTCCACGCGGCGGACAGCTTGTCGATGAAATTCACGGCGCACCCTCGTCTATTTTTTTGCAAACCCAGCATTGTACCGCGTCCGCCACGCACGCCAGAACACGCGCTGGCCCTGTATTTAGGGTATATTTTTATTCATTCGACAACTTGCCACGGATAACACCATCATGATGACGACCGGATATGCACGTTGGACCCGCCTGCTGTTGGCCCTGGCCACGATGAGCGCGCTGTTGTCGGGCTGCGGCTACAACCAGTTCCAGAGCAAGGACGAGGCCATCAAGGCGGCCTGGGGCGAAGTGGTCAACCAGTACCAGCGCCGTGCCGACCTGATTCCGAACCTGGTCAACACCGTCAAGGGCTATGCCTCGCACGAAAAGGATACGCTCGAATCGGTGACGCGCGCACGCGCCGCGGCCACCAGCTTCCAGATCACGCCCGAGGTGCTGAACAACCCGGCCGCGTTCCAGAAATTCCAGCAGGTGCAGGGCGAGCTGTCGGGCGCGCTGTCGCGGCTGATGGCGGTGTCCGAAAAATACCCGGACCTGAAGGCCGACACCAGCTTTCGCGACCTGCAGTCGCAGCTCGAAGGCACCGAGAACCGCATCACCGTGGCGCGCCAGCGCTACATCGCCGCGGTGCAGGACTACAACGTGCTGGTGCGCAGCTTCCCCAACAACCTGACCGCGATGATGTTCGGTTACCAGACCAAGCCCTCGTTCACGGTGGACAACGAGAAGGCGATTTCGACCGCGCCGGCCGTCAATTTCGGCAAATGAGATCATGAGTCTGGCGCGCTTCCTGTTGCCCGCTGTCCTCGCACTGTGCGCGGCGCTGGCGGGCGCGCAGCCGGCGCCCGGCCAGTTCGCCGCGGTGCCGCCGCTCGCCGGCCACGTCACCGACCAGGCCGGCATGCTGGACCAGCAGCAGCGCCAGCGCCTCGAAGCCGTGCTGGCCGATTACGAAGCGAAGACCGGCAGCCAGGTCGCGGTGCTGCTGGTGAAATCCACCGAGCCCGAACAGATCGAGCAGTACAGCATCCGCGTCACCGACGCCTGGAAGCTGGGCCGCAAAGGCGTCGACGACGGCGTGCTGCTGCTGGTCGCGCGCGACAACCCGAGCAGCTTGCGGCGCCTGCGCATCGAGGCCGGGCGCGGGGTGCAGGGCGTGCTGACCGACGCCCAGTCCAAGCGCATCCTGCAAGACGTGATCGCGCCCCACTTCCGCCAGAACCACTATTACGAAGGGCTGGTGGCCGGGGTCGGCGCGATCGCCACCCTGCTCAACCAGGAACAATTCCCGGCCGCGCCGCAAGCCCGGCAAGGCCACGCGCAGCAAGCGCAAGGCGGCGGCATGCTGCTGCCGCTGCTGCTGATCGGCGCCTTCGTGCTGGTGTCGATGTTCCGGCCGCGCCGATCGCGGCTGTCGAGCGGGGGCTGGGGCGTGGGCGCGACCGGCTTCATCATCGGCAGCGCGCTCGGCAGTCTCGGACGCGGCGGCGGTGGCGGCGGGTTCTCGGGTGGCGGCGGATTCTCCGGCGGCGGCGGCAGTTTCGATGGCGGCGGCGCCTCGGGGGACTGGTGATGGGCGATCTCGCACGCGCGCTGCGCCATCTGACGGCGAGCAAGGCCGCCGGCCGGCGCGCCTTTCCGCCGGCCACCTTGAGCGCGATCGGCGAAGCCATCACGGCCGGCGAGCTGAGCCACCGCAGCGAGCTGCGGCTGGTGGTCGAGCATGCGCTACCGGTCGAGCTGGCCTGGGCCGGCCTCGGCAACCGCCAGCGCGCGCTGGCCTTGTTCGCCGAGTACGGGGTGTGGGATACCGAGGACAATTGCGGCGTGCTCATCTACATCAACCTGGCCGAGCGCAAGGTCGACATCGTGGCCGACCGCCATGTCGGGCGCAAGATCGACGGCGCGACCTGGCAGGCCATCTGCCAGACCATGACCCAGGGTTTTGCGCGTGGCGACTTCCATCACAGCACGCTGGCCGCGCTGGCCCAGGTCAACGCGCTGCTGCGCCAGCATTTTCCGGCCAACGGCGCGCGCGCCAACGAGTTGCCGCCCGGCCCGCGGCACAAGTGGTTACAATCGACTATTCGCACAATAGGAAGCAAGAGATGAAACTCGCCGAGAAAGCCGCCATCGTCACCGGGGCCACGCAGGGCATCGGCCTGGCCTGCGCCCAGCGCCTGATCCAGGAAGGCGCGCGCGTCATGCTGGTCGACATCAAGCCGGAGAGCGACCATGCGGTCCGGACGCTGGGCCAGGCCGCGCGCTTCTTTGCCGCCGACGTCAGCCAGAAGGCCGACGTGGACGCGATGATCGCCGCCACCATGGGCGCTTTCGGCCAGATCGACATCCTGGTCAACAATGCCGGCGTGACGCATGCGGCGGACTTCCTCGACCTCACGGAGGAAGACTTCGACCGGGTCATGCGGATCAACCTGAAGTCGATGTTCCTGTGCGGCCAGGCCGCGGCGCGGCAGATGGTCAAGCGCCAGCAGGGCGGCAGCATCATCAATATGTCGAGCGTGAATTCGGAGCTCGCGATTCCGAATCAGGTGCCGTACGTGGTATCGAAGGGCGGCATCAACCAGTTGACCAAGGTGATGGCCTTGAATCTTGCGCCGCACGGGATCCGGGTGAATGGCATCGGGCCCGGCACCATCCTGACCGATCTGGCCAAGAAGGCGGTGCTGGGCAGCGCCGACGCACGCCGTACGATTCTCTCGCGCACCCCGCTGGGCCGCTGCGGCGAACCGGAGGAAGTGGCCGCGGTCGCCGCCTTCCTGGCCAGCGACGACGCCTCCTACATGACCGGTCAGACCCTGTTCGTCGATGGCGGCCGGATGGCGCTCAACTACACGGTGCCGGTGAAAGAATGAGCAAGAATCCGAAACCGGGGGTGCCGCCCGAGGCGAACCTGCTGGCGCTGGACCATCAATTTTGCTTCGCGCTGTACTCGACGTCGCACGCGATGACCAAGACCTACAAGCCGCTGCTCGACCGGCTCGGCCTGACCTATCCGCAATACCTGGTGATGCTGGTGCTGTGGGAGCAGGACGGGATCCTGGTCAAGGACATCGGCGCGCGCCTGTTCCTCGATTCCGGCACGCTGACGCCGCTGCTCAAGCGGCTCGAAAGCAACGGCCTGGTGGCGCGCAATCGCGACCCGCAGGACGAGCGCCAGGTGCGCATTTCGCTGACCGCCGAGGGCCGTGCCTTGCGCGCCAAGGCCGAGGAAATTCCCGAACAACTGCTGTGCGCAACGGGCCAGGAAGCGGGCACGCTGGGCCGCCTGCGCGGCCAGCTGGCGACGGTGCGCGACGAGCTGCTCAATGCGCTGGCGCCGGAAGAGTAGCGAGATATAATCGAATGATATGTCTGATATGAAAAACCACAATTAGACATATAAGCGCCAGCTGGGCATAATCGTACCTGTCTCCACTATTCTCCTCCAAGAAAATAGTTTTAAGCCCGCTCTCGTAGCGGGCTTTTTTTTGCGCGCAATATGGGGTCACGTCTGACATTCGTACATTTCCACAGAAGAATGTACGAATGTCAGACGCGACCCCACGCCGTGATCGCAACCATTCCACCAAGGCTGTAGCCGGCACGCGGGGCGCGGTGCACCGAAATGGGCGAAAAGATGGCGTACCGCAATATGGGGTCACATCTGACATTCGGACATTTCGACAGTGAAATGTACGAATGTCAGATGTGACCCCATCTTTTTTAGAAGAAAAAAACCGGGGCAAGATCCTTGCGTAGTGTCATATCTGCGTAACATTGCCTCCCTATACTTCGTACATCTGCCTTACACGCAACCGATATGCGTGAACGCAGCCAGGTGTGCCGGCCCGACGGGCGACACACCAACCGAATTCCTGTCTCTTGGCCCGATCTTGGGTTTTGCCCGCCTCTACCGGCGGGCATTTTTTTGCGGAAAGATATTTCTGGCAGGTTTGATCCGGCCCCTGAAAAAAGCTTGTGGCGGAGCTTGAAGCTGTCTGGCTTTCTACTATGATGAAGTTCCCCCGCCACGTTTCCCTCATCATTGGCGAATGACCCAAACGGAGTCAAGCAATGAGTCTGCACCTGCTCGAAGCCCATGCCAACACCCCCAACGACGCACCCGCGCGCCGCCGCCACCACGGCCCGGAAGATACGCTCCACCTGACCGAGTTGCGGCCCGACGCCGTCATCGACCATCCCGACGATGATCAACATCCCGTGAACCTGACTACCTTCGGCACCGTCCGCGAAACCTGTCCCAAGTGCCGGCATACCCATTTGCGCCTGGTGCTGCGCCAAAGCACGGTGCGCACCGCCCATCTGTTCTGCGCCCATTGCCACAGCTGTTTCGACGCCCGCTACGCCAGCGGCGCCTCGGCCCTGACGATCTGACTACCCCGCACGCACGCCGGCAATCCGGCGTGCACGGCGGCCCCGGCCATGGTATCGTGCGGTTTTTTAGCCAGCGCCGCCGCCCATGTCCGCCCTACTCTCCCTGCTCGTCCTCGATCCCAAACTGCGCAAGCTGCGCTACGGCTGCGGCATCCTGATGTACGCGGCGATCATCGGCATGGGCTCGATCCCGGGCGCGCGCGCCGAGATCGGCAACTACGCATCGGGCCTGATCCTGCACTCGCTGGCCTACGCCGTCATTACCTTCCTGCTATTTACCGGCAGTAAGGGCAGCGCGCGCGAACGTGCCCTGCGCGCCGTGCTGACGGTCGCGGCGATGGGCGCCTTCGATGAGTTCGTGCAAAGCTTCCTGCCTTACCGCAACGCCGCGGTGTCCGACTGGCTGGTCGATTGCAACGCCGCGCTGATCACCGCCGCCCTGCTCTGGGCCTTCCTGCCGGCACCGCTTCCCGTCAAAAAGTGAATTCGTCCGAACTCGCCGACGCGAGTGCATGTCATACCACGGTGGCATGCGGCATCGTCACGCACACACTGAAAAAACCCCCAATAAAAGGAGTTGATCATGAAGCGTAAAGAACAGAGCGTGCTGTTGGCAGGCGTGCTCGCACTCGGACTAGCGGCATGTAGTTCCACCGGCATGAACAGCGGCAGCAGCGATACCGCCAGCACCACCCCAAGCGCCTCCACCAGCGGCGACGCGGCGCAAAGCACCCCCGCCAGCGCCAACAGCATGGCTTCCGACACCAGCAGCACCAGCAGCACCGGCACCAGCGGTACCAGCGGCAGCACCACCGCCGGCAACATGGACAGCACCAGCGCAGGCAGCATGGACAACACCAGCGCCAGCAGCAGCGGCATGACCGGCAGCACCAGCGCCATGGCCAGCAGCGGCCAGGACCCCAGCTCCAGCAGCTCGACCGCCTCCACAGGCAGCACACCCAACAGCGTGGTCACCCTGATCGAGGTGGTCCCGCGCAGCAGCACCACCGGCAGCAGCGGCACCGGCAGCAGCGGTTCGGTCGGCAGCTCCGGCACCAGCGGCAGCACCGCCGCCGGCTCGAGCAGCCTGTACCGCGTCACCTTGCGCATGGACGACGGCAGCACCCGCGTCGTCACCCAGGAATGGGCGCCTTCCTTCCGCAGCGGCGACCGCGTGCGCGTGGAGAAGGGCATGATCCAGCGCTAGCTAGCGCGCCGCGGCGCTTGCCCCCTCCCCCGGGTGGGCGCCACCACCACCTCGCTTCTGCTCCCAGCGCCACGCATGCAGGATGATGGTGTCGAGGTCGGCGAAGCGCGGCCTCCAGCCCAGCTCCAACTTGGCGAGCGCCGAGTCGGCCACCAGACTAGGCGGGTCCCCGGCACGGCGCGGCCCGTGCGTACGCGCGATGCTGCGTCCCGTCACGCGCTCCGCCGCGGCCATCACTTCCAGGATCGAATACCCGGCGCCATTGCCGAGGTTGTAGCGCGTGCTGGCGCCGCCCGCCAGCAAGGCTTGCAGCGCCAGCAAATGGGCATCGCATAAATCGCTGACGTGGATGTAGTCGCGGATGCAGGTGCCGTCCGGCGTCGGATAATCCTGGCCGAAGATCGTGATCGACGGCCGCCGCCCGGCCGCCGCCTGCAGCACCAGCGGTATCAAATGGGTCTCCGGTTCATGGCACTCGCCGAGCTGGCCGTCGGGGTCGGCCCCGGCCGCATTGAAGTAGCGCAGGCAGCTCGCGCGCAGGCCGTAGGCGCGGTCGAAATCGGCCAGCACTTGTTCGACCATCCATTTCGAGCGGCCGTACGGATTGATCGGCTCCTTCGGATGGCGCTCGTCGATCGGCACGTAGTGCGGGTCGCCGAAGATCGCCGCCGTCGACGAGAAAATGAAGGGCGGCGCGCCGTGCCGCGCCAGCGCGCCCAGCAGCGCCAGCGTGTTGGCGACATTGTTGTCGTAGTACTTGGCCGGCTCGGCCACCGACTCCCCCACCTGGATGAAACTGGCGAAATGCATCGCGGCCCGGAAGTCGAAGGCTTGCAGCAGCGCGTCGAGCATGCCGGCGTCGCCCATGTCGCAGGCGATCAGGCGGCTGGAGCCGACCGCCGCGCGCTGGCCGCCCGACAGGTTGTCGAGCACGACCGGGGTGTAGCCGGCCGCGTCCAGCAGCTTGACCATGTGCGAGCCGATGTAGCCGGCCCCGCCCACCACCAGGATGTGCGGCTTCATCACTCGGAGCCGACGTTCCGGGCGGCCGCGGCGCGCTGGGCCAGCACCGCTTCGGCCGCCTTCTTGCCGGCGATGAAGGCGTGGTCGGAGTTGTAGTACTCCCACTCGCTGTAGCGCCCGGCCAGCAGGATGTCATGGCGCGCCAGCCAGGCCTTGACCAGCGCCACGTTGGCCGCGCGCGCGTGGTCGTACACCACATAGGCATACGGCATGTCGACCTGGTTGGCGGCCAGGATCTGGTCGTCCGGCCGCAGCATGCCGACCTCGATGCAGTCGGCGATGCAGCGCTCGATCAGGGCCTGGCCGTCGAGCGGCAGCGGCTTCCACGGCGAGTAGGAGATCTCGCAGGTCAGGCCGAAGCCGCCGGGCGGGTTGCAATGCGGGCTGGCATTGCCCTGCACGAAGATGCGATGGAAGATGGTCTGCTCCGGATAATAAATCCAGTGCTTGTCGGTGAGGTTCTCGCGTCCCACGCCGAGGTTCACGCAGCGCACCGACAGATGCTTGAGGCCGCGCGCCGCCGCCCGCACCTCGTCCGGCGCGTCGGCCCCGATCAGGCGCACCAGTTCCGGCAGCGGCATGGTGCTGATCAGATGGTCGTAGCGATAGCGGCTGCCGTCGGCCATCACCAGCAGGTGCTCGCGCGGCAGCAGTTGCGCGGCCTCGGCGTTGAGCTCGATCTTGCCCTTGATGTAAGGCAGGAAGCCCGACATCAGCGCCTGGAAACCGCCCGCCAGCGGATAGCCGAAGCGCGCGTTCGGCCCCATCGGCTTGCCCACCGGTTCCAGCGCACCCTCGATGATTTCGCCGAGGTCCGGCAGCGGCACGCGTCCGCCCAGCCACGAGGTTTCCATGTCGCTCAGCGGCACGGTCCACAGCTTCTGGTTGTAGGGAATCGCGAAGTGCTTGGCGATGCCCTTGCCCCAGACCTTGTAGATGAATTCCTCGAAGTTCTGGGTCTCGCGCTTGCGCGAACTGAGCGTGGTGGTGCCGGCCAGGTCGGTGGTGCCGTCGGCGCAGCAATCCTCGACCGGCTTGACCGCACAGGCCGGCCCGGCCGCCGCATCCAGGCTGCCGAAGCGCGCTTCGATCGCGCCCACGATGCACTCCTTGATGACCTTGGGCGGCAAGCCGTACAGCGCGCCCTGGAAGGGATAGCGCGTGTACACGTTCTTGCTGTAGACCCAGGCCTCGCGGTTCTGCCAGTGCAGATTGGGGCCGAGCAGCATGTCGTACAGCTTGAGCACATACGGGTCGTTCGAGAACATGATGTGGCCCGCGTGGTCGAAGGTGAAGCCCTGGTCGCTGATCGAGCGGCACCAGCCGCCCACGCTGGCGTTCTTGTCGAGCAGGACCGCGCCCTCGCCGAGATGGTAGGCGGCCGACAGCCCGGTCGGCCCGGCGCCCACGATCACGGCGCGCGCCTTGTGCGCCGCGCCCTGCGCGCGCAGCGGGTTGAGCTTGGCCGCGCCGCTGCTGCCGGCGGCGGCGTCGCCCGCGGCGCCCGGCGGCAGCGCGAAGCGCGCCGTGTTCTTGCCCGGCGGCGTACTTTGCAGCAGGTCGCGCATCTTGTCGGCCGTCACATCCCACGAGGTGCCGGACACGACGGCGCGCATGGTCGCGCCCATCTGTTCGCGCTGCGCGGGCGTCATCGCCAGCGCGGCCTCGCAGGCGGCGATGAACTCGGCCGGCGACTGGGCGATCGCGACCACCTGGCCGTAGGGCTTGGCGACGTCGGCGATCGCGGTGCTGACGATCGGCAGCTCGGCCGCCATGTATTCGAGCACCTTGGTCGGGCTGATGAAGCGGGTCGCCTCGTTCAGCGCGAACGGCAGCAGGCACACGTCCCAGCCCGCCAGGAAGTGCGGCAGCGCCTTGTACGACTGCTGGCCGAGGTAGTGGATGTTGGCGCGTTGCGGCAGGCTCTGCGGGTCGATCTTCAGGATCGGCCCGACCAGCACGATCTGCCAGTGCGAATGGGCGTCGGCCAGCGCGGCGATCAGTTCGCCGTCGAAACGCTCGTCGATCACGCCGTAGAAGCCGAGCCGCGGCCGCTCGATATTCAGGTGCAGGGGATGGCCGTTGTTGCGGTCCAGCGCCTGCTCGAAATGCACCGCGTCCACGCTGCTCGGGAAGCAATGCGCGTTCGCATGGCGCTCGCGCTTGGCCTCGTACAGGCTGGGGCCGCCGGTGAACACCAGGTCGGCCAGGTTCAGCAGCGCGGTCTCGCGCTGCAGCAATTGTTTGGGCGAATTCTTGAACGCCGCCAGCTCATCCATGCAGTCATACACCACCAGGCCGGGATGCAGTTCCTGCAGCAGCGGCAGCGCCATCGGCGTGTAGAACCACACGATCGGGTCTTCGCCCGCCGGCACCAGCTGGGCCAGCAGCGGCTGCAACAACGGCAATTGATCATCGTGGAAACCGGGCGCCTGCACCGGCGTATGCGGGACGCACACCGTCACGTTGGGCGCCGGACTGCGTTGCTCGAGATGGGGATCGCCCTCGTCGAACACCGGCTCTTCCACGAACATGATGCGGTAGTGCTGCGCCAGCCGCGACAGCAACTGCTGTGGCCGCTGATACACGAAATCCCAGCGCAGGTGACAAAAAACAATAATCGTTGGCATGGTAACTCCTTCTGCTTGCCCAGGCGGGGCATCGGTTGAACAAAGATTGCGCGTAAGGGTTTGGGCTTGCCGCAGCGCCAGGCCGTAGTGCGGCGCCAGCACGCGCGCCAGCGGGTCGCGGCCGCCGCGGTCGACATCCCACAGCCCGCTGCGATGCCAATGGTGTTCATCTTCCCAGTCGGGCCGGTCGATGATCGGGTACACGCACAGGCCGCGGAAATCGCCGCCCTGCAGCGTGGTGAACGCGGCCTGTTCGGCCATCTCGCGGATCCAGACCCCGCGCCCGCTGCCCACGTGGCTGGTTTCGGCCAGCATGGTGGGACGGCGATAGCGCTGTTCGAGTTCGAGCAGCAGCCGGTGCAGCGGCTTGCGGCGCGGATCGTCGAGGTGCCACCACAGGCGCAGGTTGGTGCCGCTCTCCCATTGGTTGCTGTGGTAGTAGTTGCCGCCCAATAGGTCGAGATAGCGCGGCGCGCCGCCCAGCTCGGGCTCGGTGCGGCCGCACAGCATGTCCCAGGCCTCGAACTGCGACATGCTCCAGCCCACCGCCTGGTCCTGCCAGTCGGGCCGGTCGGGCGGCGCGATCACGTGGATCAGCGGATCGCATTGCAGGATGCGGGCGCGCGGATCGGCTTCCCAGATCGCCTCGCAGCCGGCGATGGTGGCGCGCACCAGCTGGCGCTTGCCGGCGCCGCCGGGGTCGGGCCGGTACATATTCTGGCAATGGAACATGTGCACCGACAGGCCCCAGGCGGTAAATGAAATCTCGTTGATCGGCGAGTAGATCGGCGCTTCGTCGGCGTACGGCCCGAGGAACTCGGCCAGTGCGCGGCACAGGCGCGCGAAGCGCTCGACGAACTGGGGCGCGAACAGGTCGACGTCGGGCGGCCAGCCGTAGTGGCAAAAAGTCCAGCACAGCTGCAGCCCGAGTTCGCGCGCGAGGCGCGCACGCTCCTCGAGGATCGCGAAATCGAACTTGCCGTCGGTCTCGACCAGGCGCCAGCCGACGCTCTCGCGCACCGTGCGGATGCCGAACTGGGCCAGCCTTTCGTAATCCTCGCGCACCCGGTCGAGGTGGCCGGTGGCGTGGTTCATCGACAGCGGCTTGCCGTCATGGTTGATGTGGTCCGCGCCTTCGAAGCCGGCCTGCCAGAACGACAGGAAGGGCGCCGCGGAGGAAATCTGCCGGTCCATGCGCGCCGCCTACTCGTCGACCTTGATGTTGCGGGTGGCGGCGCTGAGCAGCTCGAGCGAAATCTTGGGCGTGCGGTCGGCGCACAGCAGGCCGTTGGCTTCCTGGAAGGTGTCGGTGAACTGGGTGTAGCAAAAGCCGCTGAACATGGTGGTGGTGTTGACCACCCCCAGCAGGCGCCGGTACAGGTCGAGGAAGCTGTCTTCGGAATGGGCGCGCGAATAACCCCAGGTGTGGCCGGGCGCCGCGCACTTGTCGAAGGCGATGCCGCCGAACTCGGTGAGCACGATCGGCTGGCCGCGGTGCGGAAAGCCGTCCAGGGTCAGGATGCGCCCGCCCGGACGCCGCTGGTCGAACAGGGTGCGCACCGGATCGGTGACCGCGTAGCGCGCATCGAGCCGCTCGGGATCGCAGTCGTAATCGTGGATGCCGAGGATGTCGGTGGCCGAGGCCTCCCAGCCGTCGTTGCCGATCACCGGCCGGGTGGCGTCGAGCGTGCGGGTCAGGTGGTACAGCGCCTCGACTGCGTTGCGGTGCGCCTGCGTCAGCGTCAGGTTGGGCACGCCCCAGGACTCGTTGAACGCGACCCAGACGATGATGCACGGATGGCTGTAATCGCGTTCGATGGCCTCGGTCCATTCGCGCACCATGCGCGTGATCGCCTTCGGGCTGAAGCGGTAGGCCGAGGGCATCTCTTCCCACACCAGCAGGCCCAGCTTGTCGGCCCAGTACAGGTAGCGCGGGTCTTCGATCTTCTGGTGCTTGCGCACGCCGTTGAAGCCGAGCGCCTTGGCCAGCTCGACGTCGCGCCGCAGCGCCGCGTCGTTGGGCGCGGTCATCAGGGTGTCGGGCCAGTAGCCCTGGTCGAGCACCAGGCGCAGCGCGTACGGGCGCCCGTTGAGCATGAAGCGGTCGCGGTTGATCGACACCGAGCGCAGCGCCGTGTAGGAATGGACGGTGTCGAGCAGCTCGCCGCGGTGGCGCAGCGTGACCTCGGCGTCGAGCAGGGTCGGGCGCTCCGGGCTCCACAAGAGCTCGTTGCGCGAGTCGTCGATGCCGGGGTCGGACAGCGCGATCTTGCGGGTCGCCTCATGGCCCAGCAGCTTGTAGTGGTCGTCCGCCAGCAGCGAGCTGCCGTGCCAGATCTTGACCTCGACGAACAGGTCTTCGTCGACGTCGCCGGTGGCGAAGATCTCGCAGCCGATCTCGTAGGTCTCGAAGATCGGGGTCCAGCGCAGGGTCTGGATATAGGTCGAGGCGACCTGCTCGAGCCACACGGTCTGCCAGATGCCGGTGGTGCGCGGATACCAGATCGAATGCGGCTCGAGCAGCCAGTCCTGCTTGCCGCGCGGCTTGGCCAGGTCGTGCGGATCGTCTTCCACGTACACCGTCACCACTTGCTGGCCGTCGCCCTTGAGCGCATTGCTGATGTCGGCCGAAAACGGCGTGTGGCCACCCACGTGCTCGGCCACCAGCTGGCCGTTGACCCAGACCCGCGCCTCGTAATCGACGGCGCCGAAATGCAGGATGGTACGGCCCTTGCCCGGCACCAGCTGGAACTCGCGCTGGTACCAGCACACGCAATGGAAGCCGCGATCGCCGACCCCGCTGGTGGCCGACTCGGGCGGGAACGGCACCAGGATCTCGTGGCTCCATTCGGCCGGGCCGTGCGGCATGCCGTACTGGCGCGCGTCGTCGTACACGAATTTCCAGGGCCCGTTCAGGCTCATCCAATGCTGGCGCACCAGCTGCGGCCGGGGATACTCAAAATCGCTCATCGTGTGTCCTCTTTGTCGGTCAGCGGGATCAGCACCCGCCCCTTGCGCGCGCCGGCGTTGTAGCGCGCCAGCGCGTCGGCGGCCGCGGCGGGCGCCGCGCCGGCGCGGCACAGGGCCACGCAGGCGCCGCCGAAGCCGGCCCCGGTCAGGCGCGCGCCCAGCACCCCGGGCGCGGCGCGCAGGCTGGCGGCCAGCTCGTCGAGTTCGCGGATCGACACCTCGTAATCGTCGCGCAGGCTGGCGTGCGAGGCGTCCATCAGCGCGCCGAAGCGTTCGGCATCGACCCCGGCCACCGCTTCGAGCACGCGCAAGTCTTCGCACACCACATGGCGCGCGCGCCGCCGCAGCGGTTCCGGCAGCGCCGCCAGCGCGGCCGGATCGCCGACGTCGCGCAAGGCCTTCACCCCCAGCAGGCGCGCGGCCTCGTCGCATTCGGCGCGCCGCTCGTTGTACTTGCTGGCCGCCAGCCTGCGCGGCACGCCCGAGTCGAGCACCACCAGCTCGCTGGCGGCCGGCAGCGGCAGCAGCCGGTGCGCCAGCGTGCGCGCGTCGATGAACAGCATATGCTCGCGGTCCGCCAGGCTGGACGCCATCTGGTCCATGATGCCGACGTTGACCTTGGCGAATTCGATCTCGGCGCGCTGCGCCAGCCGCGCCAGCTTGACGTCGTCCATCTCGAAGCCGAGCAGGCTGCGCAGGGCGCGCAGGGTCGCCACCTCGAGCGCGGCGCTGCTCGACAGCCCGGCCCCGACCGGCAGGTTGCTGCTCGCATACACGCGCAGCGCCGGCACCGCCACGCCCTCCTGCTCGACCAGCCGGATGCAGCCTTCGATATAGCTGGCGAAACCCGGTGGCGCGCTGCCGCGCTGGGCGAAGCTCACGCTCTGGTCCAGCGTCGCCGAATAGAAATAGAAGTAGCCGTCGTTGCTGGGCCCGAGCGCCACCTCGGTATGCTGCGGCGTGGCCACCGGCAGCATGAAGCCGTCGTTGTAGTCGGTGTGCTCGCCCAGCAGGTTGACGCGGCCGGGCGCCCGCGCATGGGCGGCGGGCGCGCCGCCGAAGAAGCCGGCCAGGGTCACCACGCGGCCTCCAGCCACAGCGGGCGCAGCCGGCCCTGCACGTTCAGCGCCGGCCAGTCGGGATCGAAGGTCAGGTTGTCGAGGCCGTGCTCGCCGAGCAGGAAGGTGTCTTCCAGCTTGATGCCGGCAAAGCTGGGGTTGAAGGCGACCGCCATGCCGGCGCGCAGTTCGAGCGCGGTGGCGGCGGTGGCCACCAGTTCGCGCGCCAGGTAGCCGGTGATGCCGCCCTGGTGGTGTTCGAGGATCGCGTCCGGCACGCCGGCGTGGCGGTAAGCCTGTTCCAGCGCGTGGTACACCGCCGACAGCGAATTGCCCGGCACGCAGGCGGCCAGCCCGGTGGCCTCGACCGTCATCAGCTCGGACTGCTGCTGCGGCGGCGGGCCGAAGCTGACGAAGCGCGTCAGGTTGGCATACAGGCCGTGGCGGCGCGCGCAAAACACCAGCATCGCTCGCAGCCCGATCGGGTCGGCGCTCGGCACCGCATGGCGGTACAGCGGCAGGCGGCGCGCGCCGGCCGCCAGCACCAGCGCCGGATGGATGCCGCGCTGCCACAAGGCGCGCGCGCCGGCGCCGGCCAGCTCGAACTCGGTCCAGTCGGGGCGCGCGGCGCGCAGCGTTTCGCTCATCGCCGCGGCGGCCTCGGCGCCCAGCGCGCGGTAGCGTTCCTGCTCGCCCTCGGCCAGCACCATGCGCGCCACGCGCGCCGCCGCCGGCAGCGACTGCTCGGCGCCCAGCGGACGGTCGCTGAGCACCGTCAGGCCGCTGGCCGCGCCCAGCACGAACTGCTCGCGCCATTCGGGGTCGGCCCAGGGCGTGACGTGGAAGGTGAAGCCGGCCGGCACCTCTTCGTCGCGCAAGCGCGCGGCCTCGATCTCGTCGGTCATGATGCAGGCCTCGGTGGCGGTGACCAGCACCTCGGCCACCCCGACCTCGGCGGTGTGCAGCACCGCGCTCGAGCCGCCCGCGGTGGCCCAGGCGAACCAGTCGATCCCGCGCAGGCGGATCGCGCCGGCCCCGCTGTCGCCCAGCCAGCGCCGCATCGCGGCCAGCTTGGCCCCGGCCTCGGCGACCCGTCCGACCAGCGCGCCGTTCATGGCTGCTCCAGCCGCACGTCGACCTGCTGCAGTTCGCGCGCGGTGGTCTCGGGCAGCACGTCCATCGCGAACATGCCGGCGCCCAGCTCGGTGCCGGCCAGGTACTTGAGCCGTTCGCGGTTGCGGTAAGGCGGGAAGAACTCGGCATGCAACTGGGTCTCGGGATGCGCGCCGCCGTCGGTCGGCGCCTGGTACCAGCTCATCAGGTAAGGGAAAGGCCGTTCCCACAAGCCTTCGTACTTGAGCAGCACGGTCTTCAGCGCGCGCGCCAGGTCGGCCCGCTGCGCCGCGTCGAGGGCGGCGAAATCGCGCACCGGCGCGCTCGGCATCACCCACACCTCGTAGGGATAGCGCGCGCAGGCCGGCACGAAGGCCAGCGCATGCGCGCCCTCGTACAGCAGGCGCTGGCCGCTGGCGGCCTCGTCGCGCGCCATGTCGCACAGCAGGCTGGTCCCGTGCTGCAGGAAATAGTCGCGCTCCTGCGCCAGCATGCGCGCCGGCACCGGCGGCACGAAGGGATAGGCGTAGATCTGGCCGTGCGGATGGTGCAGCGTGACGCCCACCTCGGCCCCGCGGTTCTCGAACGGCAGCACGTAATGGATGTGCCGGTGGGCGCCGGCGCGGCGCGTGCGGTCGGCCCAGACCTGCAGCAGCAAGTCGATGCGCGCCAGCGGCAGGCTGGCCAGCGCGGCCGCCGGGTCCTGGGTGAACACCAC
>Ga0193702_1000060_pt1 | contig 47216 bp, 48 predicted proteins | sample U3a1metaG_FD_143060 | JGI IMG/M metagenome (GOLD analysis project Ga0193702, IMG submission 143060) | Soil microbial communities from a riparian zone of the East river system, Colorado, United States - U3a1 | ecosystem: Environmental > Terrestrial > Soil > Riparian zone | place: USA: East River... | reverse complement strand
TGTTGAGGCCGTAAAAAAAGGGATATCACAACCAATTGGATCTGTTACCCAAATGGGTACTATCCGCCTCGGCAAACGGACGGAGAACCGTCGCCCTAAAATAAAGGATTTTGTACCGTTGGCTAATTTAAACGATATAGTTTTTGGCGGATGGGACGTTTTTGAAGATAATGTGTATGAATCGGCGATGAACGCTAAGGTGCTTGAGCCGGGCTTATTATATTCGGTGAAGGCTGAATTGGAAGCCATTAAACCAATGAAGGCCGCTTTTGACCATGATTATGCTAAGAACCTTACCGGCACGCACGTAAAAACTGGTACTCGTCATGAACTGGCACAGCAGGTAATGGAAGACATTAAGAACTTCCAGGCCACTAATAATTGCAACCGTATTGTATTGGTATGGTGCGGATCAACAGAGATCTATTACGAAGCAAGCGAAATTCATAGCACCCTTGCTAAATTTGAGCAGGCGTTGCTTGATGATGATAAACGCATTGCTCCAAGTATGATATACGCCTATGCCGCCTTAAAAATGGGTATCCCGTTTGCTAACGGCGCGCCAAATTTAACGGTTGATATTCCGGCTTTGATCGAATTATCTAAATTAACACAAACTCCTATTGCCGGTAAAGATTTTAAAACAGGTCAAACTTTAATGAAAACCATTTTGGCGCCGGGCCTTGCTGCACGTGCCTTAGGTGTTAACGGATGGTTCTCTACCAATATATTGGGTAACCGTGATGGTTTGGTATTGGATGACCCGGATAATTTTAAAACTAAAGAAGTTTCAAAACTGGGTGTACTCGAAGATATTTTACGCCCCGAAGATAATCCTGAACTGTACGGGGAGATCTATCATAAAATACGCATTAACTACTATCCGCCGCATGGCGATAACAAGGAGAGTTGGGACAATATTGACATTTTTGGCTGGTTAGGCTATAAAATGCAGATAAAGATCAACTTCCTTTGCCGCGACTCTATACTGGCCGCCCCTATCGCTTTGGACCTTGCCCTGTTTATGGATATGGCAAAACGGGCCCACATGAGCGGTATACAGGAATGGTTATCATTCTATCTAAAATCGCCGCAAACAGCCCCTGGTTTGCAGGCCGAGAATGATATATTTAAACAATTGATCAAGTTAGAAAACACTTTACGCCATCTAATGGGCGAAGATTTAATTACACACCTGGGGCTTGATTACTACGAAGACCTGGTTGAGGATGTTATTTCATAAATTATCGGCAACCGTTTTTGGCATCGGCTACATTGGCAAAGGTGCAGGAACGGTTGCCGCTTTTTTTTGCTGCATTTGCTGGTACCTGGCAGGGAACCAAAACTACAATGCCGGTATTTCCGTAGCTATCACCATCGCAATTATTGGTTTAGGCATTTGGTCGGGCAACAAGGTTGAGCCTATTTGGGGTAAAGACCATGGCCGGGTAGTAATTGATGAAGTAGCGGGAATGTGCATTAGCCTGCTTTTTGTACCAGTTACTATAAAGTATGTTTTAGCCGGATTTATTCTTTTCCGGTTCTTTGATATTGTAAAGCCACTTTTTATAAAAAAACTGGAACTATTGCCCGGCGGATGGGGAGTGATGATGGATGACGTTTTAGCCGGTGTGTACGCCAATATTTTACTACAGGCTTTTATAATTTTTCATCCGTTTAGTGCATAACCTTATTAACATTTGCTTTATATAATCTTATTATTTGACTTTTTGACCACAGAAGTAAACTATTGTTTTTTTACTTTTGGCGAATTAAAAATAAACCGTTTGATGTTTTTATTGTCAGACAAAACTATTGCATAGCCCGTTAAATGAATTCCAAAAATCATAATAAGAAGCTTATATTTTTAATCTTCTTTTTTTTATGCTCCCTATCATTATTTGCCCAAACTACACAGGTTAGAGGTGTGGTTACTGATGCAAGCAACAACCAGGCAATGCCGTTTGTAACCGTATCTTTCCAGGGCACTACCATTGGTGCGCCAACTGATAGTTACGGCCGGTTTAAATTAATTACAACTAATCAGGGCTTAACAAGTATTAAAGTTTCTTTTGTTGGCTACAAAGTAGCTATTTTACCTGTCGTACCCGGTAAAGAGCAAATTATAAACATAAAGCTATCTCCCGAAGCGGAAGAACTAACACAAGTGGATGTTAAGGGCGGTGTTAAACCCAAGTACCGTAATAAAGACAATCCTGCAGTTGAACTGATAAGAAAAGTTATAGAAAACAAGGAAAAAAACCGTCCCGAAAGATATGATTATGTAGAATACCGCACGTATGACAAAATACAATTCTCATTAGCTAATCTATCGTCAAAAATTGGTGAAAAGAAGCTTTTCAAACAGTATAAATTTGTATTTGAGAACCGCGACAGTACAACCGTTCCGGGGCAATCTTTGTTACCTATATACCTTGCCGAAAAATTATCACAATATTATTACCGCAAAAAACCGGAAAAGGAAAAAACAGTTATTTTAGGTGAAAAGACAGTAGATTTTGGCGGCTCAATTGACAATGAGGGTATTGGGGCGTTTTTTAAATACCTGTACAATAATGTTGATATTTATGATAACAATGTCAACATTATCACCAATAATTTCTTAAGCCCGATAGCTAATGAGGCCCCTACCTTTTACAAATTTTTTATAAGCGATACGATTACGCTCGAAAATAAAAGTAAGCTGATAGAACTGACATTTACCCCGCGTAATACGCAGGATATGCTTTTTGAAGGGGAAATATATATTACTATGGATGGCAATTATGCCGTGCAAAAAGCAAAGCTGGGTATTAATAAAAACATCAACCTGAATTTTGTTAATACCATGGAGGTTGAGCTGGATTTTGAACAAAATCCGGATGGACGTTACCATTTAAGTAAAAGTAATACCGTAGCCGATTTTGGATTAAACAAATCAAAAGTTGGCGGTGTGTTTGGTATAAGGGATATAACCTACAAAAACTATGTGGTAAACGCCCCCCACCCCGATACTACGTATAAAACCGATGCTACAGTTGGTATTTCGGACGAGGTAAAACACCGCAGTGACCAGTTTTGGGCGCAAAACCGCTTAGATACGCTTACTACTGCCGAATCAAAGGTTTATAAAAATATTGACAGCCTGAAAAACATGCCGTCATTTAAACGCACTTTAGATATTGCCACACTATTATTTGCCGGCTACTATCCGCTTAGAACGTTTGAGATCGGCCCGTCAAACACTTTTTACAGCTTTAACCCGATTGAAGGTTTTAAACTACGTTTAGGCGGACGTACAACGCCCGAACTAAGCAAGCGTTATTATTTTGAAACCTACGCCGCCTATGGTTTTAAGGATGAGAAATGGAAATATTTTTTAAGCGGTACGTATTCATTAAATGATAAGTCGATCTATAAATTCCCTCAAAATTATTTAAGGGCCAGCTTTCAGCGCGATACTAAAATACCGGGCTTAAACCTGCAATTTGTGCAGCAGGATAACTTTTTCCTGTCGTTTAAAAGAGGTGTTAATGATAAGTACCTGTATAATGATTTTTACAAGTTTGATTATGTACATGAGTACGAAAACCATTTTTCTTACAGTTTCGAATTCCGGAACTGGAAGCAATCGCCGGCTGGTTCGTTATATTTTATCAATAATACGGGCATCGTTCCAAATTTAACCACCACCGAAGTAAACTTAAACCTGCGTTACGCGCCATTTGAACAGTTTTACCAGGGTAAAATTTACCGTACCCCTATCCCAAGTAAATACCCGGTAATAAGCGTCGATTTTACAGAAGGAATAAAGGGTGCATTTAAAGGAGCCTATAATTACCAAAATCTGCACGCGCGGATTGACAAGCGGTTTTATTTATCGCAATTGGGTTTTGCTGATGCTTCCTTTGAAGCCAGCCATATATTTGGACAAGTGCCTTATCCGTTGCTTGATATCTTCCAGGCTAACCAAACTTATGCTTATAGCATATATTCTTATAACTTAATGAACTTTTTGGAGTTTGTAGGCGATCATTTTGAAAGTGTAAATATAGACCAGCATTTTGAAGGCTTCTTCTTTAATAAGATCCCCCTGCTGAAAAAATTAAAATGGCGCGAAGTGGTTTCATTTAAAGCAGCCTGGGCCGGTTTAAGCGATCAAAACAATCCGGCATTGCATTCGTCATTATATCAGTTCCCGGTAACATTAACAGGGCAGCCTATTACTTATGCGTTAAATGGCACCCCATATATGGAGGGTAGTATTGGTATTGAAAATATCTTTAAATTCGTGCGCGTTGATTTGGTTAGGCGATTTGATTATTTAGATCACCCGGATGTTACTAAATTTGGCATACGTGCCAGGCTTAAATTTGACTTTTAACAGATAATGGAACAACAAATATCCATACGTACAAATTTGCAGTTAGGTATCTATAAGGTAATTGACCCTTTTGTTAAGTTATTAATAAAAATGGGGCTTACACCTAACGCGGTTACTACTATTGGGTTTGTTTTAAATATTGGTGTAGCGGTTATATTTATTATCGGCGGCGAAGAAGGGAACCGGGGCGATCTGACCTATGTTGGCTGGGCCGGCGCATTAATTTTATTTGCCGGGCTGTTTGATATGCTTGACGGGCAGGTAGCGCGGTTAGGTAATATGAAATCGACCTTTGGCGCTTTATATGATTCTGTTTTGGACAGGTATAGTGAACTAATCATGTTTTTTGGTATTTGCCATCATAGACCCTATCATCACTATTTTTTAAGCTCAATATTTGCATTTATAGCCATGATAGGGTCTATGATGGTAAGCTATGTGAGGGCGCGTGCCGAGGGATTGGGCATTGAATCTAAAGGAGGCCTGATGCAACGGCCAGAGCGCATCATAACTATAGGCGTTTGCGCTATTATTTGTGGGGTAACCTCGTTATATATTGGCGGCGACTATAAGCTATATGTGCCGGGAATAAGGTACCATGTTTTTGAAACCATGTCGATATTTACAATTCCAATTACCATACTTGCCGTATTGACCAATATAACAGCCTTTAAAAGATTGACAGGCGCCCGGAAAAATTTATTAGACCAGGGAAGAGAATAAAACAACAATGAGATCACTTTTTATACTATTATCGATTTTTTATATTTCGCCGTTGCTTATAACGCCGAAAGCGCCTGATGGCGACGATAAATTTCCTACACCGCCTGATAATATAAGCCGTTTGTTTTTTGTACAGCGCAGCCCAAATACCAATACCATTATCTATGAATTAAATAATAAGGACGGTAAATTAGATACCGAAACCCCAATCCATGTGTACTGGTTAAAGTATGCCGATCAGGGACAAAAAGAGGAGTTGAACTATATTCAGCGAAAATTTGCCTATGGTTTAATATTTAAGCAAACCGGGAATGAGCAATACGATGTCAGGTTTGTATCCTACAAAAAATTTCCGCTTACTTTGATGAAGGCGGGAGATGGAAAATATCATATATTCGCAACCATTGCGCAAAAGCAAATGATACTTAGCCGTATATTTGTAAAAATTGAAGGTGGCTCGTTTATGCTCCCTAATGTAATATATGTGGAATTAAAGGGCAATGACCCTACTACAGGCAGAGAAATTATAGAACATTTTAAACCCTGAGAACTATGAAGAAAAATTATGTCTCTAACTCGCAAGAATCTGTAAGGATGTTTAAAAGCGACCTGCTGGAAGCTTTATCTAAGGTTCATTTTTTGGTGCCGGTATTTATTTTTGTGCCGGTTATTGGCTTTTTTATATATGAGGCCTTTGATAAATATATAGGTTTAGCTACTTTTTTTGAAATGTTTGCCCTGGGCATTTTTATATGGACCCTGGTTGAATATTTAATGCACCGCTTTTTATTTCATTATATGCCGCCTGATAAACCGTGGGCCTTAAGGCTGCATTTTATTTTTCACGGCGTTCATCATGATTACCCGAGTGATGCCAAGCGTTTGGTGTTGCCGCCATCGGTAAGTATACCATTGGCTACCGGTTTCTATTTTTTATTCAATGCTATTTTACCGGCTAATTATATTTTTGGATTTTTCCCGGCTTTTTTATTGGGTTACCTTTTTTATGACGAATCGCACTATGCTATCCATCATTTTAACTTTAAAGGGAATATCTGGAAAAAGATCAAACAGCATCACATGCTCCACCATTACCAGGACCCCGGTAAAGGTTATGGCGTAAGCTCTCCATTTTGGGATAAGATATTCCGGTCAGACTTTATTAAAAAATAGAAATGAGTAAGAATGTTGATAGCAAGTCAACAGTTAATTTGCGATCCATTCTAACTGTTTCATTTTTATCTATTGCCTACCTATTGCTTTCCTGCTGGGTGGTAGGGTATAAATCAGACCAGGTAGTATTAATAGTCCTTTGCAATACGCTTTACTATTCTTCGACAATTACCCGCAAATTTGTTTTAGGGTTCATGGTCTTTGTGGTTTACTGGATCATTTTTGATTACATGAAGGCTATCCCCAATTATACGGTTAGCCATGTTCACATTGCCGACCTGTATAATTTTGAGAAACGCTTATTCGGAATTAATGTTAACGGCAACAGGTTAACTCCCAATGAATACTGGCGTATAAACGGAACTACTACTTTAGATATCATAGCCGGCCTTTTTTACATTTGCTGGATACCTGTACCGCTTAGTTTTGGGGTGTTCCTGTTTTTTAAAAATCGCAGGGAGTTTTTAAGCTTCGCCCTGACATTCTTAGTCGTAAATTTACTGGGGTTTGTCGTTTATTACACCTTTCCTGCAGCCCCGCCCTGGTATGTGCATGAACATGGCTTTACTTTTATCCCGAAAACCATAGGCAATACCGGTGGCCTGGCTAAGTTTGATGCTTATTTTAATGTTACCATATTTAAATCCATATACGCCAAGGGATCTAATGTGTTTGCGGCTATGCCGTCCCTGCACTCTGCATACCCAGTTATAGTGTTGTATTATGGGCTAAAAAACAGGCTGGGTTTTATTAATATAGTTTTAGCTACAGTAATGGCAGGCATCTGGCTAACCGCTATATACACCAGCCATCATTATATTTTAGATGTATTGGCCGGTATTACCATTGCCATAATAGGGATCAATCTTTTTAACTTTTTGTTTACGCGGGTTAAATTCCTCAAATCGTTTTTGGATAAGTACGCGGCATATATTAAATAAGTTGTACTATTTAACGGTCACTTTACAAATATCCCACCTGCTTTCCTTTGCAATTAAAAAACCAAAGCGGTATAATTGTACACGCTAAAACTATCAGCTAAAACTAAATCACATTTAAGGCATGTTATTTGAATACAATATTATAGTAGTGTTACGCTGTTGTTATAATTGTTATGAAGAAATTCGCCTTATTAGCTATTACCGTACTTAGTTTAATTAGTTTCTCTGCTTTTTCTATGAACCGCGATAGTACCGAACAGCGTTCCCCTTTCACAGTAGCTATAGACAGTCTTCAGCAGCAATTAAAACAAGCGGCGAATGATTCGGTAAAGACTACTATCTACACCCAAATGGCTGCAAAATATCTCAACTACGATACCATCAGCAATAGCAAAACAAAGCTTTATTACCAGGAACAGGCGCTTAATTATACGTTACTGGCCCTGCATGGTTATTCAAGATATAACGATACTGCGGGGTTGCGCCTATCATTTAATAACCTTTCCAGGGTTTACCGTTCGCAAAAAAAATACAGCCAGGCCAAGTGGTTCATCCTGCAATCCAATACCATCGCGCGGGCACAAAATGATATTCCTAATATCATTTCCTCATTAACAGAACTGGCGGGGATTAAAATGGAAATAAAAGACTATTCATTAGCCATGGGCGATTTGAATGAGGCATTGAAATTATCGGCGGTTAATCATTATCCCAAAGCCGAATCTGCTGTACAACAAAGCTATGCGCTATTATACAGCCGCATGAAAGATTTTACCAAAGAAGCCATTGCCTTAAAACGTCATAATACTATTGACGACAGTATCCGCAGAGCAGAACTGGCACAATTAACCGCCAAATTGAATGCGCAGGACTCTGTGCAAACTAAAAAAAAACTCAGTTCTATAAGCTACAGGCATACCTCCAAAACCAACTCTTCAAAAAGAATAACGTCAATATAATACTTACCGTTGCCCTTACGTTTGTAGTAATTGCGGTTATGATCTTTTACAAACAAAGACGATCACGCAGGCGTAAAAGAAGGCATTAAACTACTTGCCCGCTTCGCTGTCATACACATAATATGAAACAATTTATTTTAACCGGGATATTATTTATCCTGCTTATGCCTATAAACTTATTTAGCCGCGAAAAAGCGGATAAGACCTTTGAACTGGAATTTTTAGACCGTATTAATAGCGTAAGACAGCAGGGCTGTAAATGCGGCACTACCATAATGCCGCCTGCACCGCCTTTAGTATGGAACAACGTTTTAGCTAAAGCAGCATTTGCACATGCCAAGGACATGAGCAAGCGCAATTATTTTAGCCATACCAGTTTGGATGGCCGCACATCAGACCAGCGGGTACTTGCTGCCGGTTATGAGTATAAAGGGTATAAAAGTTACCAGGTTGGGGAAAATATTGCCTCGGGCCAGCAAAGCATTACCGAAGTGAGCGACGGCTGGTTTAAAAGTGAAGGCCATTGCAAAAACCTGATGAACCCGGGCTTTAAAGAAGTTGGAGTAGCGCAGTATAACGACTATTGGGTGCAGGAATTTGGTGGCAGGGAATCGTTTTCGGCAGAGCAGCAAAAGCTGATAAAGAGCGGGAAAATAAAGATCATTGAACGAAAAGTACCCTAAAAGTACGGTATTATGATTTCTTTAATCCATTTATAATTTCAACCATTTCATCTAACTGGTCACGATCATAGCCGGTTTTTTCATTTTCATATATCACAATTCTGTTTTTGAAGTAGCTATTATAGAGTTTTAATTTCCATCCGTTAGGCTGATACTTTCCTCTTACGCCATAAGTATATTTAACTTTAGCCGAGGTAATATCCACTATTGTGTATCGTTCAATGCCAAAGCAATCCATAGTATGATAAGTAAAAGTATTATCCTCTTTAGAAATTAAAATATTTATTTCATAGCGAACTGAAACAACCATAACTATCCAAAGTACTATACCAACTCCCCAATCAATATACTTATGGGTGCTATGATCAAGTATAATTAAAGGCACCATAAAAATGGCAAGCATAATTATATATGCGGTCCACTTGGTTTTTAAACTACGGGGGTCACCGTGGGATACAAATTCGATTGATTTATCTTGCATCATGCTACAAATAATGCGCCTAAGATAAATAACAGGTTTAATATTTAAAAAGCTTAATCAGGCTTTAGGACCGCGCTTATAAATGATGAGGCCGTTTAAAAAGTTACGCAATATCTGGTCGCCGCATGGTTTAAAGTTTGGATGGTCTTCTTTGCGAAAGATAGCGCCCAACTCGGTTTTGGTGATACGGAAGTTAGCCAGCTCCAACACCTTTACAATGTCATCATCCGTAAACTGCATAGCTACCCGTAGCTTTTTCATGATATCATTATTGCTCATATATCGCTTTATCTTGAAATTTCAATTTTTACCTTTTTGTTTTTGATCTTCTCCCCTTTTATCACATCAACGACCTGCTCAATTTTAGTCCGTTTTACAGCAGCGTAGGATGAATGATCCAACACCTCTATCAACCCCAGGTCCTCTTTAGCTAATTTACCCTTTTGCAATAATAATCCAACAATATCTACTTTGTTCACCTTATCTTTTTTACCTGCGGCAATATATAAGGTTGCCCATGACGTAAGTTCGGGCAGGACTATTTTAGTTGGTAAACCTTCAATTTCGGGTTGTTGAGTTAAATATTTTAGCTTTTCATCCTCGGTCAGTATTAAGTAAGACGTGCCCTTAGCATGCATACGTGCAGTACGGCCATTACGGTGCAAAAATGCTTCTTCATTATGCGGCAACTGGTAATGTACCACATATTCAATTTCGGGAATATCCAAACCGCGCGAGGCCAGATCGGTAGTTATCAATAAGCTATGGCTGCCGTTCCTGAATTTAAGCAATGCCCGTTCCCGGTCGTCCTGCTCCATACCGCCGTGGAAAATATCATGCACTATTCCCCTGTCCCATAAAAGGTCGCTAATACGGTCTACAGCTTCGCGATGGTTGCAAAAAACCAGTGTTGGCTTATTGCCAATTTTGCAGATAAGCGAGAACAGCGTATCCAGTTTATCCGCAGCGGGCGATATAACTGCTTTAAGTTTAAGATCGGGGATATTGGTTTTATTATCGAGGAAGTTAATTACAGATGGATTAGTTACCCCGGTAAAAGCGGGTATCTCGTCCATTTTAGTGGCAGAGGTTAGTATGCGCTTTTTTAGATTAGGTAACTCCCCTATGATATTAGCCATATCGTTCTGGAAGCCAAACTCAAGGGCCTTGTCAAACTCATCCAATATAAGCGTGTGTATGGCTTCTGTTTTAAAATTCTCGTGGCGCAAGTGATAGGCTATGCGGCCCGGTGTGCCAATTAAAACCGCCGGTGGTTGTATGAGGTTATTCTTTTCTATTTTGGTAGCATGGCCACCGTAACAGCAGTTTACCTTGAAGCCGCTGCTCATTGTTTTAAAGACCTGCTCTATCTGCAAAGCCAGTTCGCGCGATGGAACTAATATTAACACTTGCACCAAAGGGATATCTACATCCAATAGGTCTAAAACAGGCAATAGAAACCCAAGCGTTTTTCCGGAGCCCGTAGGTGAAAGCAAGATCATATCGCTTTTGGCAGCCGCATTTAAAGCGGCATGCTGCATTTCGTTCAATGCGGTAATCTTCAGGTTTTCGAGCGCTTTTTTTAGCATCGCCAAAGATAGTGATTAGTTAATTGGTGATCAGAGATTAGTTGTGGCGGAGTTAGATTTGACAACTTTTTAAAAGTTGTCAAATCTTTTCGTTACTAATCACTTTTTCTTCGCCAATTCCAATGCCGTAGTGGTAGTATAATATTTGGCCAGCATATTGGGGACTTCCCATTTTGGCATATTGTAGTTTTTTAAATAGCTAAGGTACTTTTCTGTAACCATGCCAAAGTGTGCCTCGTGGCCCTCTTTATATTTTTCGGGGATAATGACCGTCCAGCCTCTGCCTTCTTTTTTTAATTCGACACCCGGATATTTGGCCTGGATAGATTTTAAATTTTCCATCAGCGCACTTTCATAAACCGCGTCATTCTTAACGGGTTCGATATATAATACCGGCGTATAGTTTTCTGTCGCGCCTTGCTTTACAACCAGATCAGCCTTTGTTCCGTGTAAAATAGCATACTGGCTATCGCCGCCGGCAACAGCCTTATAGGCCCATTTAGCGGTTAACTTCACATTAACACCGAACAGCTTATAATTAACTTCTCCATTGGCATAAACCTTTAAAACGGTATCATGCTTTATATTCTTTTTTAAATAAGCCGGGAAGTTTTGTTTGGTTATAGCTTTAAACTGGCTTAGGTTAACATCGGATGTCCAATGTGTTGCGCTGTTGAACTGTATATCATTTTTATAATCAATGATCTTATCCGGAAAACACATCCATTGGGCAAGGTCGACCAAATGGACGCCTACATCCTGTAGCCCCTCGCCTTCCTGTTCTACATCAAAAAACCATGCGGGCCGGGTAAGTACACTGCCCGAAACGTATTTATAAAAATAATGTATACTCTCCATCTCCACACCGGGGTGTTGTGGCGTGCCTTGCTTAAGTGTGCCAAATACTTGCGGCAGCATAGCGAGTTCACGTTGCAAAATATTGGTGATCTCGTATCTTTCGGTCATGATATCATACAAAATCAACCTTTTCCTGGCAGCAACTATAAAGGCATCCTTCAACATCCCAAAATGAACTTTATCAATAGCCATCGGTTTATCGCCCAAAACATTGAACCCGGCATCAATCGATCTTTTAATGTACTCCGTTTTTTTAATATTATTACCGGCCATCACCACCACGTTACCTTTTTTTTCGGAGATCATTTTCGAGAAAAAATCATCCCCTAAATAAACTTCTTCCTTCCAGTGGGTTGGGTCGTCCTTGCGTTCGTTATAAGCGGTTATCTTATCCAGGTGCGATTGTACATCCTCTCCTTTTGGCGCATAAACATAAACCTGCGGATCGATATCCGGGAGCATGGTTTTTTGCACCAGTGCTGCATGAAAATGGCCGGGATCTAAAGTAATGAGCTTTACTTTTGCACTGCTATTTGATTGGGACATGGCAGCAGTTGTTAAAAACAACAGGCAGATAAATGGGCAACTTAAAAAGTTAAGCTTCATGAATATTCGTTAAAATAAAATGCCCTGTAATAAAAAGAATATGCCTATACAGGCAAATCCCATGCTTACCAGCCATAAGCTTTTCTTTTTTATAATAATAGATATGGCGCCTATGGCGATGGCAATTTGAAACAAAGTTACACCACGGGCAAAGATGCTATGCTTCTCCGTATGGGCATCCGACTCGGCCTGGAACTCTTTGGCTTTTTTCATTATCTCGGCCTGTTCTTTTTTATTTGATTGCACTTTGGCTGCGTCCTCAGCAACCGGTTGTTTACCCATTGCCGCTAATAATTTATTGGAAGAAATCAGCACATCCGACTTTATACCCTTTGCCTGGTAAAAAGCCCACTGGTCTGATGATCTGATCTGTGATATCATAGCTTCATCTGCATGGGTTCCGGCTAATAGCCCGGTTATTGCCGCTAACACCGCTATGAGCGCTGTTGATAATGCAACAAATAACACCCATTTTTCTTTGCCTTCCTGCAAAATATGGTGCGCATGCTCGTTGCTCTGTTCGTGAATATTTTCTGAGAAATTTTCTATTTCGTCCATTGTTTGTTTTGCTTGTAATGTTGTGCTAAAGTTAGAATTAGAAACCAATATCCGCAATAGTTTAATTAACAGCCTGCTGGTTACTTTTAATAAAGTCAGCTATTTTTTGAGCCTCGGCATGGGTAAGGTTACCCATGCCTGTATATTCCCATTGCCCCATCATATCATCAAAAACAATATCACCAATATCAGTTTTTCCATCGCTTAAACTAAATATGCCCGAAGCATGTTGGTTAGTGCCCGGCATAATATGTTTAACCGGGCGGATCTTTATCCTGCGGTTCTCCTCCCCTGTTTCGAGTATAAAATAAACCACTTTTTTCACCCTAACAATACAATACTATTGGGAGTTTGTTTGCTTTGCGGTTTATTGCCAATTCATTAGTCGCATTACACGGACAAACTCATCCTGTAAAGGGGCTTCAATATTTATAGTTTCTTTGGTAGCTGGGTGTGTAAAAGACAGTGCGGACGCGTGCAAAAGCATGGTGGTCATTTCCCATTTTTCTTTAAACAGTTTGTTTTGTTTATTACAACCGTGTGTGCGGTCGCCGATGATAGGGTGAAAAATGTGGCTTAGGTGCTTGCGTATCTGGTGCATTCGGCCGGTAGCAGGCGTTACCTCAACCAGTGAATACCGTGACGTATCATGCCCGCCAAACGGAACATCAATTTCTGCCCGTTGCAAAGTGGTGTAACTTGTAAAGGCATCCTGCAAGGTGCCGTTCTCTTTTCTTAACGGGTAATCAATGTCTTCCTTATCGGGTGTATGACCACGCACAATTGCAAGGTACTTTTTCTGTACCTGGTTTTCCATAAATTGCTGCTGCATAGCAATTTCAGTGGCCTTATCCAGCGCGAACAAAAGTATGCCACCTGTTTTTCGGTCTATGCGGTGAACGGGGTTTACCTTCATCCCTATTTGATCGCGCAGCAATTGTATGGCAAACTCATCCGCATCCGCGGCTATAGAAGAGCGGTGCACCAATAAACCGTGGGGCTTGTTGATGGCTATGAGGTGTTGGTCGCGGAAGAGAATGTTTAACAAATAATTTTGAATTATTGAGTTAATGAATTATTGAGTTTATTTTGCGGATTGCTTTACAATATCGCGCTCAAATTGGCCGGAGAGTAGTTTATGGACTTTAATGTTTTCTCATCAGGTTTGCGGTAAACTAAAAACAGGCCGTCAATTTCTTTATAGTAGGATTCTGTTCCTGCGGTATTTTTATAATGGGCAATGGTTTCATTAGCTTCTTCAATGGTTTTACAAGCCTTGCTCATATTGGAGCGGTGCACCTCATCAAACAGGTCCTTAAACTTTTCGCCTAAGCCAAACTCCAGTATAGCGCCGGATAGTACATATTGCAGGTCGCAAAGCGCATCGGCAACTTCAACCAGGTTATTATCATCCACCGCTTGCTGCAATTCCTTTAATTCTTCTGTTAAAAGCGCTATGCGCAGCTTGCACCGTTCCATTGATGGTATTATAGGTGCGGACAGTATGGGATGTTTAAAGGTGGTATGAAATTCGGCTACCTGGTTTAGCGAGTTGGTGTCTTTGATCATGTTAAAATTATTGATTTGCTAAGTTATTAATAAGCCGGTGTTTGTCAATAAAGAGTTATTAACGGGGTTTTGCACATTTAATAGTTTCACAATTGCAGTGCATTTAATATATTTATGGTGATGAACCTTTCGGGAAAAACCATAAAGATATTCTTAGCTATTATCGCTTTTGCGGGCCTGTTTGCGTTAACAGGGCAGCTTTACATAGCTATTGCAGATCGGAAAACTTCCTTGCCCGAAGCCGTGATCCGCTTTTTTGGGTTCTTCACCATTCAATCCAATATACTGGTGACTTTATGCGCGGCGGTTATTTTGCTAAAGCCTGCATCGGCATGGGGCAGGTTTTTTTCAAGGGCGACAACTATTTCGGCTTTAACGGTTTATATCATTATTGTGGGTTTGATCTATAATTTGGTATTAAGAAAACTGTATCACCTCAAAGGCCTGCATCATTTTGACGACGAAATATTGCATGTGGCCATACCCCTGCTCTTTGTATTTTTCTGGATAAGGTTTGTGCCCAAACACCAGTTAAAATGGAACATTTTCCCGTGGCTCATCTACCCTATTATATATGTCATTTGCATTATGATACGCGGGGCTTTTGTGGGTTATTATCCGTATTTCTTTTTAAATGCAGCCAAGTATGGTTACCCGATGGTATTGTTAATTATTGCAGGGTTGCTGTTGATATTTATTATTCTTTCATTATTGTTGGTGGCCTTTGGGGAAAAGGTTTGGTGGTAAACGAGCCGAATAGTAAAACGCAGGGTCCCTTCGGAGACCCTGCTTGGACATCTGACTCTAAAAAAACAAAGCCACCCTCAACTTAGCAAAAAACGGTGTGCCGGGTGTGAAGCTCATTTGGTCAACGGGGGCTGCTTCCCCTTTTAATTGGCTTACTTCCTCTGCCTCAAACTCGTTCCATTTGGTATTAAACAGGTTTTCGATGCTTAGGCCTATCTCGTATCTTTTTTTGGTATAGTTTACTTTCAGGTCGGTAACATAATAGCCATCGGCAACTAAGGTATTGGTATTATTACCTGGGCGATTGTGCATATAGCGGTAACTCAGTCCGCCGTTTATACCGTTATTTAGTTTAAAATCAAGCCCGCCGGTGCTGGTAAATGTGGGGGCTAATGCCAAATAACCATGCCCGGCTATACTATCAGCCAATCGCGGTTTGGCTAAGTTTACGTTCAGGTCGGCAAATAGCCAGGGGGCCAGTTGATACCTTGCCGAAAGGTCGACACCCATTCGCTTTGTTTTACCACCCGGCGCAATATCGCCGTCATCGGTATAAACAAACTCCTGTTGCAGGTATAAATACCATAAGGCGGCATTAATGTAAATGTGCTGCATAGGTTTCCAGTTAAGGCCCAGGTCGGTGCCATAAGCTGCCGGTAATGTTTGCAAGCCATTGTTGCCGATAACGGCAATAGCATTGTTAGAGTGAAAACCCTTACCCGCTTTTAAATAAAACTGTATAGCAGAATTGGCGGTGTATTGGATATTTACCTTCGGACTAACAACCACGTTGGTTTTGGTAGTATCGTGATAATTGAAGTTAAAATAATCCAGCCTTGCGCCGGCATTAAACAGCCATTTGCCGCTTTCCAGCGTTTCATCTAAATATACACCTGTATTATTTTGCTTTACATCGCCTTTTGAAATATCATCCAAAAACTGGTATTGTTCGGTTACGTTGCTGTATTCCGTTCCGTGCGTACGGTCAAAACGGGTGCTGACACCTAAAGCGGAAATTAAACTGCTGTTTGCCCAATAACTTTGCTTGCTTAACCGCTCATTATAACCATACATATCCCTTGCCTCGTATTGTTGCCGTTCATCGCCGTTAATTGGGTCTTCGGCAAAAAAGGTAGAGTTAACGTGCAGCGAAAAAGTATAATGGGTATAGTACAACTGGTTCTCCATTGTCCAGTTATTTTTCAGATCGGTACTAAGCTTTGCAATGGCGTTTATGCGGGTGGACCTTCCCCCCTGCGCGCTGTCGATAGTACCAAAGCGGTCAATGGTAATTGGCGCTGCACCAATTTTTATCGCATTACCATTATCATCAACTGCTGTTGTACCTGCCGCAACCGCGCGTTCCGGTATTTCTCCGGTTGCTACCCAGCTGGTGGTAAAGGTTGACACACTAAACGATAATTTGTTGTTATCGCCCAACTGTTTAGTGTACTTACCAAATAAGTTGCTGCGCTTGTAATGCTCGGGCAGTTTAAAAGCGCCATCGGTATAATTATACTCACCGGCAATGTAGGCGTTCTCGCCATTTTGTTTGGCTTTGCTGCCCAACAGATCTATCATTCCCGCTACACGGAAAGAGTTGAATTGCCCGCCTTCCACGCTGAGCATACTTTTATCCAGCGCATTCTTTGTAGTATAGTTGAGGTAGCCGGCTGTGGCAAAATCGCCTTTATCGGTATAATAAGGCCCCTTTCCAAAATCAAAAGTAGATACCGTTTCGGGGATCAGGAAGTGCAGGTCGGCGTAGCCCTGTCCGTGAATATGGGACACCATATTTACCGGCAAGCCATCTACCGAAACATTCAGATCTGTGCCATGATCGGCATCGAAGCCGCGTATAAATATTTGCTCGGCCTTGCCCCCGCCCATGTGCTGTGCTATAAATAAGCCGGGCACCAGGCGCATCAGGTCCTGCGAGGAATTAACGGGACGCAAATTCAGATCGAGCGTACTAAGCGTATGGAAGGAGTTATTGTTTAAGCCGGGCGATATTTGCACAGCCTGCAAATCTATCTGGCCGCGGCTAAGTGTAATTATCTGCCTGTTTTCTACATTGGCCGGTTTGAACTGTTTAGTGATATACCCCATATAAGCGATGGTTAATATCGATGTATCCGCAGGTATTGATAATTGGAAATTGCCTGATGGATCGGTAACTATACTTTTTATTGATCTGACGGTTGCGTATTCAATAGGCTGTCGGGTTATTTCGTCAATCACTTTGCCTTTGATGACATGCTGGGCATAAGTAAATTGTATAATTAAGGTTAGGATCATAACAGACCCTGCTCTTTTTAAGATTTTCATTATTATATAATAGATGCGAAATGCTGTAAACAGAATTTTGCGTTGATAAATAAATGATGGTTGGGTGGATTGTAAAATGTAGTTAGCGGCAAGTGCGCGACGATTACTCACCCCGACTACGCTACGCTGGTCGACCCTCTCTTCCGCAAGCGGTAAAGAGGGTTTAATATTCTACAATAAAGATGGCTATCCTATTTTAGGAGGCTGGAAAATGGTTTTGTGCAAACCCGGAGGTACGGGCGCAGTATAAGGCGTATTGATGAGTTGTAATAAACCGGTGTGAAATTTTATAGTTGATGTGGTTTCGCAAAAAGTTTCCTGTGTAAGGTTTTTTTGAGATTGGCCTTCTTCGCTTTTCTCGGCTTCGTGGGCCAGCTTTATTTTTTTGAGCAGGTAGCATTTACCATTACAATGCAGCCAGGGGCGGAAACGGTTTTCGCAAAGGTTAGCCGCAATGTATTTTTGGTTTAGCCGGAAACCTGCATACATAAAAATGCGCGAAAAGCTGCCGCTGACGATAGCAATGATGAGTAAAACAGCAACGAGTTTATTCTTTAGACGCATCGCTGCAAATATAAAAATAGCGGGGGTTTAAAACCCATCGCTATCTAAAATATTTTCGGGATATTGTTTTTTTCTACTTAGGACGTTTGATAATAAAATGCGATTTTTCGCCGCCAAAATCAATATCAACAGCACATGAATCGGCATAGATCTTACCGGTATGCGGATAAACGGTATTATCTACATTTACACTAAAACTAAACTTATCGCCGCTGATCTTACCATTGTCTATAGGCACATCACCACTTGGGGAGGTAGCTGTACCTGTTAATTTTTCGCCGTCGACCTTAAAGTTATAAGCTACGTCCAAATACTGGGAGCCACCGGGGATATTGATCACTCCTACCCATTTGCCGTTCAAATCGGCAGTAGTAGCGATTATAAATAAAAATGAGCAGATAATTAATGCAAGAGGGTTAAGCAGTTTTCTTTTCATACGGAGATTCATTAAGCGTACTAAAATATAGCAAGTATTTTTTTGAGGCAAGTATTTTTTTATTTTTAATTTTATTAGTACTATGTATTATATAGTACTATATTTGTTTAAAACAATAAGCAATGAAAAGAACTTACACATTAATAACCGTCATAGCGTTGACAGTTATTTTGGCATCATGCCACAGAGGGTTTCACGTTACTACCATCTCTACAAGCACCAACGGCAATTACAAAAAGGTTGAATATAGCGGATGGATCAGTTTTAGTGATGATAAGACTGCTATACAAAGCATGTCGCCGGGAGCTTATTTGAAATTTAAAAGCAATGACGACGACATAACGGCAAAAAGCAATTCAAACGGTGTTATTACCTATGAATTTTCTGGCGAAAAAACCACCCGGTTAACCGGCGAGGCCAGGCAAATTTTAATACGCGCCATTAAAATGATCACCGACCAGCAAGCTAAACAGGTATATGGATCTTAAACTTTATTTTGTTAGGTTTTATAATTGTTAGTACTTTAGTTATCAAAACCATCAACCAAATATGAAAACAATAGAAGTTATCTCCATCTCTGTAACTGACCAACAAGCAGCCAAAGAATTTTATGAAAAAATTGGGTTCCAACTTATAGTTGAAGCGCCTATGGGCGACGGCAACACGTGGATACAATTGGGCCTGCCCGGTCAAACTACTTCCATCTCCTTAGTAAACTGGTTCCCGAAAATGCCGGCAGGCGCTATGGACGGGCTTGTTTTAAGCACTGATGATATTGAAAAAGAAGTGGCTGAATTTAAAGCCAAAGGAGTTGATGTTAAACCCATTGACGATACCCCCTGGGGACGATTCGCCGGGTTTACCGATCCTGATGGCAACGGCTTAATTTTACGCGGAGAAGTTAAGGGATAACAGGAAAATAGCTATCAAAATACTATAAAGGACAGGCAAAAACGCCTGTCCTTTTTTATTGGAAGAAATTTTTTTAATAAAATTTGCGAAACCAAAAGGTTTCATATAAGTTTGTGAAACCAAAAGGTTTCATATAAATGAAAAGAGATGCATTTCAGGCAATAGCCGACCCGACAAGACGTGATATCCTGGCAAGGTTAGCGCACCAATCGCTCAACGTAAATTCGGTAGCCGAGAATTTTGACGTTAGCCGCGCTGCTATTTATAAACACTTAAAAATATTAACCGAGTGCGGCCTGGTCACTATAAAACAAAAAGGCAGGGAACGGTTTTGCGAAGCCAAAATGGAAAAGCTGGACGATGTAACCCACTGGGTAGAACAATACCGAAAAGTATGGAACCAACAACTGGATAATCTGGAAGATTATTTGGAAGAACTGCAAGCAACAAGCAAACAACATGGAAAATAAAAGCAAAACGGTAATTGATACTTCGGACAGGGAGATCATTACCCGGCGCCTGCTTAACGCGCCCAGAGAATTAGTATTTGAAGCTTTTACCCAACCCGAACATTTAGCCAAATGGTGGGGGCCAAACGGTTTTACCATTACCATGCAGGAATTTGACCTGCGCCCGGGCGGCATGTGGCGGGTGATATTGCACGGGCCTGATGGCCACGATTATCCGAATAAAATGATGTTTGTAGAACTGGTGAAACCTGAACGGATCGTTATCAAACATATCGGTGAAGAACCAGAACCGGTGAGCCATCAAATGAATATCCTGTTAGAAGAACAAGGCGATAAAACCAATTTGACCCTGCAACTGGTATTTGATACGGCTGCCGAGCGGGAAAGAGTTGTTACCAGGTATAACGCCATTGAAGGGGGTATACAAACTATTAACCGTTTGGAAGAACATTTAGCTGATGAAACCAGCGATAGAGAAATGGTAATCACCCGCATATTTAACGCTCCACGCGAACTGGTTTATAAAGTTTGGACAGACCCTAAACACGTTGCCAACTGGTGGGGACCAAATAGCTTTACCATCCCGGCATGCGAAATTGACCTGCGTGTTGGCGGCGAATATAAATATATAATGCGGTCGCCTGATGGCGCGGAGACGCCCCTATCGGGCAACTATTTGGAAGTTGTGGAAAACGAGCGTATTGTTTTTAAGGTTGATACTTTTAAGCAAAAGGACAGGTTAAAGATGATGGCGGAATACCTTGCGGATCCCAACATTGATTATTCAACCATTCATAGTATTGTTACCGTAACTTTTGAAGATGATGGAGATAAAACCAAATTAACATTAGCCTGGCGGTTTATATCCGCAGCCGTACGTGATAAGATCATGTTATCGGGAATGGTGGAAGGCTTGAACGAAAGCCTGGATAAACTGAAAGATGAATTGGAAGGCCTCACCCTGCCCTCTCCAAAGGAGAGGGTGCTGACTATCAAAGGCGAATAAATCTCAACCTTATATTAATATAAAACACAATGACAGAAGAAACAAAAACACCCGAACTGGTAATTAGCCGTGTGCTTAACGCGCCGCGCGAGTTGGTATTTAAAATGTGGGCCCAAGCCGAACACCTGGCACATTGGTGGGGCCCGAAAGGATTTGAACTGATCGTCAAAAAGCTGGATTTTAAACCAGGGGGCGAATTTCATTACGTAATGAAGGCAGCGAACGGGCACGAGATGTGGGGTAAATTCATCTACCGGGAAATATTGGAGCCGGAGAAAATTATTTTTGTTAACTGTTTTTCTGACGAAGCAGGTAATAGTATACGCTCGCCATTTATGCCAACATGGCCGCTGGAGATATTGAATACCCTGACATTTGAGGAGTTGGATGGAAAAACAACATTAACTATAGCCGGAGGCCCAATAAATGCAACCGAAGAAGAAATGGAAGCATTCAGGGCTAACATGGCCGGTATGGGTCAAGGCTTTGGCGGTACATTTGATAAATTGGAAGAATACCTGGCTACTTTATAATCACAAACTATTATTATATTTATTCAACTAAAAACATCACATATGAAAATTGCAAAGATCATTGTCCGCACCTTGCTGGGTGCTATGTTCCTGTTTGGGTCAATCCCTTATTTCCTGCATCTTTACCCGCAGCAACCGCCATTAACCGGTAACCTTAAAATTTTTATGGATGGGGTTAACGCTTCGGGTTACTTAATGAATTTGATAAAAGGTACCGAATTGGTATGCGGACTTGCGTTAGTAATAGGCCGTTTTGTTCCACTGGCAGCCGTAATATTATGCCCCATTATCATAAACATTGTATTTGTTCATGCAATACTGATGCCGGCACAATTGCCAATTGCCCTTGCCTTATTATTAGCCGATTTATTTGTAGCTTATTGTTACCGCGAAAATTACAAGGGTTTGTTGGCCGCAAAATAAGACACGATTGATTGGGTTAAAAGATTAACATGATTTATGTCCCCAATACTTGCTAACAAGGACACAAAAATAAAATTATCATGATCGAAGTATTTAAAACTAATGTACGCAACCGCAGCCATGCTAAAATGCTGGTTAGCCAGATACATACTGCTTTTGGTAATTACGAAGCTAATTTTGATTTGGACGACTGCGATAATATACTTCGGATAAAGAGTACAACCGGGACGGTGCAGGTGTCCCGGTTAATTGCCTTTTTAAAAGATTTTGGTTTTAATGCGGAGGTTTTGGAAGACAAATGCTTCACAAGATAAGCGATAGACAGGCTCTGTGCCCTCTGTGCAAAACCTCTGTGAGCTTTGTGGTTTAATAGTCCGCCTATTTAGTAACCACAGAGTTCGCAATGGTCGCACAGAGAACACAAAGAAAAATAGATTACCTTTAATCCTGTTAATCAATAAAATCTTAAAAATCGTGTTATGAACAAAAAGATACGGGTCATTATTACCGGCAGCACCGGTATGGTTGGCGAGGGCGTAATGCACGAATGCCTGCAACATCCTGACGTTGAGGCGGTGCTGGTTATTAACCGAAAACCCGATGGCGTTGTGCATCCCAAACTAAAAGAGATCGTACACAGTGACTTTTTTGACCTCTCGCCTATTGCAGATCAGCTTGCGGGTTATAATGCCTGTTATTTTTGCCTCGGTGTTTCTTCTATAGGCAAAAAAGAGCCCGAATATTATAAGCTCACCTATACCCTAACCCTTCATTTTGCCGAAACAGTTGTTAAGCAAAATCCGTACATGGTATTTACTTACATATCCGGCGCTGGAACGGATAGTACCGAAAAACGCAGCACAATGTGGGCGCGTGTTAAAGGAAAAACGGAGAATGACCTGATGAAACTGCCATTTAAAGAAGTATTTGCTTTCCGTCCGGGTTATATCCATCCTACAAAAGGGTTAAGGCATGTACAACCTTTGTATAAATATCTAAGCTGGTTATACCCGGTATTAAAACTGCTGCTGCCCGGCGGAGTTTGCACCTTGCAACAATTGGGCCTGGCAATGATCAATGTTACGCTGCATGGGTTCGGGAAGAAAGTGGTGGAATCGAGGGATATTGTGGCGATAGCGAAAAGCTAACAATCATTTCAACACATTCACCTTCAACCATGCCTCCGCATATTTTGGCCATGCCTCGGCGGCGGGGTTGCCGGGGCGCATACCATAGCCGTGGCCGCCTTTGGGTACCAGGTGCAGCTCTACAGGCGCTTTTGCAGCCTGCAAGGCCAGCGCATATATAACCGAACTTCTACCGCTGGCATCATCAGCCGCCTGGAATACAAAACTTACCGGTGTTTCGGGGTTCATGTTGCTTAACTCGGGTGTTAAACTTTTACCGGGGCCCATATCCAAATAACCCGGGTAAATAATCATCGCAAAAGCAGGCTTGCAGGATAGCTTGTCCATATCATCAACAGCAGGGTAAGTAGCCACATCAAACTCCGAGTTGAGTTTGGCAGCCATATCGGCACCGGCTGAAAAGCCGATAACTCCCAGTTTGGCGGGGTCTATTTTCCATTTGGCCGCGTTGGCTTTTATTACCCGCATGGCCCGTTGCAGGTCCTGCAATGCACCGGCGCGTTTAGCAGGCGTACGGTATTCCAGTACAAATGCGGTAAATCCCATTTTGTTGAACCATTCCGCAACTTCAGATCCTTCCTTGTTCATTGCCAAAGTTTCATAACCACCGCCAGGGCAAATAACTACCGAGTAACCATTTTTTGCCGATTGCGGCTCATAAACCAAAATAGCGGGGTTGTTAACATTGGTTAAGCGCGTTACATTGCCTGATTGGTTATCCGCCAATACAGGTTCATGCTTGGCCTCCGTTTCCCCGGGAACAGCACCGGGCCATAGGTATATTTTAGTTTGAGCGCTTAGCGTTAAAGCGAATAAGGAAAAGATAGAAATGAGGAAAGTACTTTTCATAATTAAATTATCTTAATGACCTTCGTGCAACCTCGGTGACCTTTGTTGTTTAAAATTATCCACAAAGAGCACTAAGGTTACACAAAGAACACTGCGTTACCAGTCCTATCAAAAATTCACAACAGACCAATACGCTTTTTTACGTTGCCTGTCTGTGTCAAACAATAAAGGATAAGCTTTTACAGGTGCTCTTGAAGCTGTTTGGCCGGCGGCGGCTCCACCTGCCAATCCTCCGCCCCTGCTGTCCAGCCAGCTATATTGGTCAGATATATTCCAGAACGTAACACCGGTAATATATTTTTTATATTCTCTAAATATATCAAATGCCATTTTGTATTGCGCAATTTGTTTAGCTTCAACTTCCGGGGTATATCCCGCATCCGGTGCCGGTGCAGGGCGTACAACCGGTGCAGCACCAGCAACAGGTGGCCCGCCAAACGCAGGTGCACCTGCAGGGCGTGGTTGTGGCAGGCGGATGGTAATATCTGTTTCGGTAAATTGAACCTTTAACCCTAAAGATGTCACTTCGTCTAACGCTTTGCGCAGTTCTTCGGGCGAAGGGTCATTTAGTTTCCAATGCGCCTGGAAGCCTACGCCGTCAATTGGTACGTTGTTAGCTTTAAGATATTTCAGCATTTTAAATATCTTTTCCCTTTTAATAGGATGCTCGCTGTTATAATCGTTGTAGATCAGCTTCACATTCGGGTCGGCTTCATGTGCAAAACGGAAAGCATCTAAAATAAATTCAGGGCCGCCATATACGTTGTACCAATTACTCTTCCGGTATATCTGGGTGGTATCGCTACTGTCGTCTATCGCTTCATTCACCACATCCCACGCATATATTTTGCCTTTAAAGTGCTTTACAACGGTATAAATATGGTCTTTAAGCCGCTGGCGTAAAACCTCTTTGGTAACCGTATTTGGCTTTCCATCCGCGCCGACAAACATCCAGGGCGCTTCCTGGTTATGCCAGCAAAGGTTATGGCCGCGTACGCCGATATGATGCCGCTGTGCAAAAGCTACTATCTCATCGGCGTTTTTCCAGTTATAAACATTTTCACTGGGATGGATCGGCCCCATCTTCATATCGTTTTCCGGCGTAACGCTGTTAAATTCCTTTATAATTATGTTGGTATCTATGCTGTGTAAAGAATTCATGCCGACAGCACCGCCAATAAGAAAGTATTTCTTATAATAATCTTTCAATCCTTTATTAGGATCGGCGGTTTTGGCCATTTCATCGGGCGTTTGGGTTACATGCTTTGGCGAGCAGGATGCAATAGTCAAAGCAGTTGTGACACTTAGCACAACCCACTTACATTGCCGGAATAAGGGTAAACTGGTAATAGTTATCATTGGAATTGATTATAATTGGTTTATAAAGTTTAAAGCTAATAATATTGGATATAATTTACGCAATCGATTGCAATTTGTTACAAACAAGCTGCTTTGTTGCAATTTATTTTATAATTTTAAGGCATAAACCAATTTTATGAAAATATTTTTCACCGCCATCGCCCTGCTTATCGCCTACTCCGCGATAGCACAAACCGATTCTTTACATGCAGGAGTATATACCCCCGGCAAAGTTCAAAAAGTGGGGGTGCTTGAAAAAAGGCAGATCATAACGGGAACTACACTCGATATTAAAAAGTTTGAGGTTTATACATTAACCTTACCGGCGGGAAAAAAATATACGTCCACCATCACCGACAGCAAATTTGAGCAGCTAATAGTTGTAAAAAGCGGCACCATTAAATTAACTGTTAATGATACCAGTAAAATAGTTGGCCCCGGCAGCCTTGCGTTGGTATTGGCCGGCGACAAGATCAGTTTTGAAAATAATACGGCAGAGCCGGTTAGCTGGTATGTGTTAAATTATCAAACAAAAATGGAAAACCTGAAACGCGGGCATGATGCCGGGCCATCGTTTATAAAAGATTGGAGCACGCTTAAAGCAACCATAGCGCCAAAAGGCGAAACAAGAATGGTTTATGACCGCCCAACATCTATGTTTGAGCGTTTTGATGTACATGCTACCGTGCTTAACAATGGTTTTAACAGCCACGACCCGCATACCCACCGGGCAGAAGAATTGATACTCATGATAAACGGCAACTGCCAGTTCCAGATAGGGCAGGAAAAATTCCAGGCGAAAGAGGGCGACGCAGTTTTAATGTCTTCAAAAGTATTGCATGCCGCGCAAAATGTTGGTACTGCGCCTTGCGGGTATTATGCTATACAATGGCATTTGTTGAAGGGTGATTAAGCCCCTGTATCTCCCCGTAAGGGAATGTCATCAAGTTAGGCACTTTCAAAGTCCCGGCGGGACTAAATGTCTATAGAAAAAGACATTAAATTATACTTTCGGTGCCGTAGGTACCGGACTAAGTTGCGTACCGATGGCACGCTAAATCCTCTTTTTATTTTTCTACAGACATTTTGCTCCTAACGGAGCAATTCTTTGGAGCAGGCACTAATTAGCTTCTTCCTCCACTATTTTTTTCTCAATTCTCCTGTCAGGGATAAACCAGATACAGGCAACCAGGACATATAAACCAAAACTGATATAGGTGCTAACCCAGTTTAACGCTAAGGCTGCGCAATAAATAACGGTGGATATTTTGCCTTTCCAGTCTTTTCCTAAGGCAGTAGCCAACATAGAGTTTTTGCCCTCATGCCGCACCAGCGCCACAACCAGAATTGAATAAGCAATGGAGTTCATCAACAATACCACGCCGTATAATTCGGTAGGCCAGGGATCAGAAAAATGGCTCTCTCCCATCCATGCACTCACAAACGGCACCATAGAAAGCCAAAACAATAAGTGAAGGTTTGCCCAAAGCACCATACCGCCTATCGACTTTACAACCTGCATCATGTGGTGATGGTTATTCCAATAAATGCCTATGTAAACGAAGCTCATTACATAATTTATAAAAATGGGGATTTCGGGTTTAAGGGCCTCAAGGGTATGTGATGCGGGCGGTTTCATTTCTAAAACCATAATGGTGATAATGATAGCGATAACACCATCACTAAATGCTTCCATACGGCCCTTGCCCATGTTTACTGACCTCATAAACGTTGGTTATTATTTCACAAAAAAGTTATAGATGCCCGAGTCTGAAATGTTCCCGTTTGCATCTATAGTAACTACATGCCAATAGTAAGTTGTATTAGCGCTTACCGCTACATTATTAACAAAGTTGTCTGTGATAGAAGTCCTGAATAAAGCCGGATTGGTGGACGGGCCAAAGTAAACATTATAACCCACTATATTATTTGTAACAGAGCTTCCTGTCCATGCCAGGTTTATGTTGCCGCCTGTGGAGGTTACTGTCTGTCCAAATGTCGGCGAAACTATAGTAGCCGGGAACGGCGCATAAGTAATTAGGCCCGACCCTGCACAATAAAACCTCCAGGTATCGCTTTTGAGCGTTGTTGTCGTTTTTGGCGCTTTGGCGGTAATATACCACGAATAGGGCGTGTTTTGCAATAAAGTAGCCGTATCGGTTGTTTTTTGTACGGTGTGTGTGATGGCTGTATGGGTTAACAGGTTGGTTATGGTCAGGTCGTAATTGTTGGCATTTGCCGATGCGCCCCAGGCAAAACTAACCTTGCTTTGAGTTGCAGAAATTACCGTCCCTGTAGTGCAAACCTGGCCGTTAAGTGGCAGGGCTAAAGAAAAAGCACCCGGGGGCGAGTTGTTTTCTTTTTTAAAACACGCAGCCGCCAGTAATAGTATAAGTAATACGCCTGTAACCCGCTTCATCATTTCTTTATAATTTTATAGCCGTACTTGTTGTCGTCTAAATTTATATTGATATAGTAAAAACCATCTTTAAGCGCCGACAGGTCAAATTGTATCACACCTGATTGATTGGTGTATTGATTTTTGTAGGCCGATTTGCCATCCAGCAAGCTAACAATATCAACCTGCATATTGCCAACAGGCTGATTACCCACATTTACATTTAAAGTATTTTGGAACGGGTTGGGATATGGCGTTAAATTGTCGGAAGCATCGATTATCTTTTCAATATATCCCTGGCATATTCTATCGGTGGTGACGGTTAGCTTGTTGATACCCGCCGTAAGCGGCAAAGTAACGTCTGTTTGGGTGGTATTATAGGTTACATTGTTTAATACGATATTGTAAGAGCTGCCGCCGTTTAATTGCAGGTTTAAGGTATTGAGCGTTTTGTTAATGGTAGAATATACAGACAAGTCCTTCGGCTCGGTTACGCTAAGCTGGTAGCATTGACTGTATATCTCGCCTGCTACAGATATACAAACAGAATAGTTACCGGGCGATAAATTGGAAATTAAAAGGGTATCTGTAAAATTATAAGACGTGTTTAAATTATTGCCGGTCAGTGCTGCTGTATATTTCAATTTTTGGACAGCGCCAATACGTATAGACCCGTTATTGCTGCCTTTACAGCTTATGCTGTTTATTTTCACGGTGAAATTATTTACAGGCAATATCAGGTCGGCATAAACCGGTGTGGGTGTAGAATAAGTGGTATATGAATTTGCCGTTATGCTAACGGTATAAACCCCGGTTTGTTTGGCTTCATATGTTGATGAGGTGGCCCCGGTTATATCTGTTGCGTTGAATTGCCATTGATAGGTATATCCCGAAGCTGGCGTAGCGGTTAACAATACCGAATCGCCTTTAATAATGGTGGTTGAGCCGGTTGCGGCTATTGTTGGTATTGGGAAAACGGTTAAGGTGCCTGGCGCATAAGAAAAGCTGTAATTATCGGCAACAGCACCGCTTGCTGTTATAGGATAAGTGCCAACGGGTGAAGCTGTGACGGCGGTAGTTTGTATGGTCGGTTTTGTTTTTATCACGGTGGTTGTATCCCCGTTTACAAAGCCATGGTAACTCACGGTTAATGTGGGATTGTCATTGCCAACGGTTTTAATAAGGTTATCTGCCCTGATGGTTAAGATAGCGGAGGTTACCTGCAAAGTGAGCGCTACAGGCGCTGCCGCTGTATAATTGGCATTGCCGGCCTGGTTGGCGGTAATGATTGAGTTACCCGCACTTACAATATGAATTTTGTTGTTAACTATAGTAGCTACCGCCGGGTTACTACTGGTATACGTTATTTTATTAACCGTATCCACACCAGTTGCACCGGGAGAAAAATCTGCATTGCCGTAAGTTTTAACGGGAAGCGGGTTAAAGGTTATGGTTTGCGGTGCGATACTTGCACCGATAAATGTCATTGTAAATGATGATCCGCTATTATTATAACCGGTGATCCTATATAAAGGCGGCGGCGAGGTAGATGTAGCAACTGTGGGTGTACCCGAAATTGTACCAGTACTGTCAATACTTAAACCGGCAGACAACCGCGGGTACACAGAATAGCCATTTATTGCTATTTTTCTAATTCTCGCCCCTCCCGGGTCAGCAATTAAAAGGCTGTTTTGATCATCATAGGTTAGGCCCATGCCCCCAATATATTTGGTTAAAGTATCCGTCCCGTTTACGCTATGTTTTAAATCGCCGCCGGAGAAATAAGTATATGGGCTGCCTGTAATATTTCCATGCGAATCGAGCTTTATGATATGATAATTATCCTGGCTGGATACATAAACCTGGTTTAATTTATCAACTGTTAAACTCACTGGTAAATTAAATCCATTGGTGCTGGGCGAAAATGTAGAAACAGTATCAACACCTGCGGCTATCTCTCTAATACAATTGTTACCCTGATCTGCGATAAAAATATCTCCGGCAGCATTAACAGCTATGCCATAGGGGGTGTTAAAAGTTGCCACTGTGTCTTTGCCGTTTTTAAGCCCGACGGCACCCGAACCCGCAAGCGTTGTGACGACTCCCGCGGGCGTTATTTTTCTTATTTTGTTATTATAAGTATCGGCTACAAGAAGGTTGCCGCTTTTATCGAAAATTATGCTATGCGGATAGTTAAAACTGGCATTAATACCTGTGCCGTTTTTTTGGCCGAAATTAATATTACCTGCAAAGGTGGTCACTGTACCATTGGGGAATATTTTGCGGATGAGGCTGTTATTAAAATCGGCTACGTAAATACTGCCTGTATTGTCAACAGCTATACCTGTTGGGTAATTAAACCGGGCAGCTGTATCTTTACCATTTAACCTGCCTGTATCGCCTTTTGGCGATCCTGCAATAAGGCTGACTACGCCGGTGGTAGATATTTTTCTTATTTGGTTCAAATTGGCATCGGCTACGTACATGTTTCCAGCCAGGTCCATCGCTATACTTGCAGGCCCCTCAAACATAGAATATAGTGCCAATGTGTCTTTATCACCATATTGGCCATTACCGGCTATGGTTGTTGTTTTGGAATAGATCAGGTTGGGTATGGCCCCGCCTGTATTGGTGAGTTTTTGAGGGGTAATGGGTGTGCCTACAGGGAATATCCCTCCTGATCCGGCCGGATAGGCAATAACGGGCGCCTGCGCATAAGTATTATGAGCAACAAACACCAATAACACTAAAACGCATGCAAAGTAAAATTTCCTCATATATTAAATGAAAGATTTAGTATAGATCAGGTTGAGAAAAACCAGGAGCCGTCTCAACAAAATTTGATGGGAAATTAGTAAAATAATTTAATAATCAGAGTACGCAGCCGGGTGCAGAAAAATATCATCAACATGCGAAACGTTATTCTGGTACTCGTCCAGGCTTCTGAGTGTCTTCCATTCGGGCGCATCGTTAAATAATTTCCAATGTGCATCCCTGTCAGGCCGACTGTTGTAAGTGGTTAGGTACATTAAGTTTGGGGTGCGGCCACCGGCTAAAACTTCGGCATAAAAAACCGCGTTAAAGTTCAATTTTTTAAACAGGGTTATTTCTCCACCTTCGTTAAACATTTTCAGTTTACTTACATGGTATTTCTCGGTCGGGTTTTCATAGCTGCGCAATTCGTAAACACGGTCGGGCTTGCTGGCTGTTAAATTAGGCATAGCAGGTTCGGGCATACCCGGGAATGCGCGCAGAACTATCGTTTCAATACGATTGTAAGGAAGATCTTTATAGGAGGCATCCAAATATTCCTTCCCGGCAGTTAAATATTGTTCATCTTTCAACAGTTTTTGGGGTGCGTTTTCCAACTCATTCCAGGTGCCGAAAGGGGTCAATACATAAATTTTTCGGTCGGCAGTATCTGTATCAACCGGTTTAAAAACGCCGACATTTTTAACGCCCAATTTGTGCATAGCGGGTATATAGGCATACTGTAAGTAATGCTCAATACGGTCGGCCTGTGCCGGGGTTTTAAAGTGATATACCTTTAACTGGTAATAATACCTGTCGGCAGCTTTAACATATAAGCTGCAAAAGCATAACATAAATATAACAATCCCTGCAATGATGCCTTTAAATGCTTTTTTCATGATCTATAATCTTTTAAACGTGGTAAACTTACAATCAATAATACAAAAACGGCGGTTACTAATTTTAATAAATTAGCATCAACGCCAATATTTAAGGTTACGGCCAATACTATTTGAAATATCACCGCGCCGCCCAATACCAGCAACAAACTTAACCAAACTGATGTTATATTGAGCCAGTTAATTAAAGTTTCTGCAATAATAACAGAGCCTAATCCAACTATCACAATACCTATCCCCATACTAATATCCGCGAAACCCTGGAACTGCGTTATTAAATACCCGCTTACGGCTGTTAAAGCATTTGCCAATGCCAGGCCGATGATCTTCATACGGTCGGTATTTACGCCTAATGCCCGCACCATGCTTTCGCTATTGCCGGTGGCACGCATGGCGATGCCGAAATCCGTCTTTAATAAATAGCCGATCAGCAAGGTGATAATCACCACAAATATGACCAGTATGAATAAGGTGTTTTGATTGGGATTTGAAGTAATATTGATTAGCATAAATAATGATGAGGTATTGATCAACGGCAAATCTGACCGCCCCATCAGGGTTAGGTTAACCGAATAGAGAGCTGTCATTACCAGTATGCCGGCCAGTAGCGGGTTTACCTTTAGTTTGGTATGGATGAGGCCAGTAATGGCCCCGGCTATTCCGCCTGCTAATATCACTACAGGCAATATTAAATAGCCGGGAACGTGATGAATGAGCATAATGGCCGTAACCGCCCCGCCTAAGGTATAACTGCCGTCGGTGGTTATATCGGGGATATTAAATATCTTCATGGAGATATAAATACCCAGCGCGATACCCGAAAAGCATAGTCCCTGCAATAAGGCGGTGAGGTAAAAGTCCATTATTTTACTGCTTCAAAGTTTGCGGGTATGGCTATGTTGTATTTCTTTACCCCATCAGGGTTGTAAACACGCTTCCTTATTTTCACCATTTCGGGTTTTAAGCCGGTGGTTTGATGCGTTTTTAAAAATTGAGCGGCCTGCTCCCCTGCCTGGTAACCCCATTGGTAAATATCGGCACCAAATGCGGCAACCGCCCCCCTTTGCACCAATCCGGCCTCGCTGGTGAATATGGGTACGTTGTGCTGGTTACAGTTTTTCAATATCGTTTCAAACGAAGCAAATACGGTATTATCCGGATTGGCAAAAAAGGCATCGATGTTTTTGCCTAATAACGACTGTGTAACCAGCTGCGCATCGGCAGATGAATTGAGCGGCAGGGCAATTAAGGTGATATTTAGTTTATCCGCCAATGATTTAATACGCTCCATTGCATCGGCAGATTGCGGTTCGGACTGGTTATAGATCATTCCGATAACCAGCTTACCGGCTTTTGGCTTTAACAGTTTAGGGATGATGGAAAAGGAGGTGTCTATATATTGCAGGTCCTCTACCGCGCCAAACAGGTTGGAAGGTGCTTTGCCATTGGCATCAAGCACCTTCATCCGTTCGGGTGTTGGGGAAACCATTTCGAATATAGAAATGGTTTTAGTTTTTTGTACCGCGGTTACCGATGATAAGGTGGTGCAGGTAGCCAGCAGATCAACCGGCTCTGTTACAAAGTAATTTACAATTTGGGTTAACGTGGGAATGCTGCCTTGCGCGTTGCGGTATTCTATTTTAATATTTTTTTGATCTTCGCTAAAGCCATTTTTCTTTAACGCGGCCACAAAACCAACCCGCGCCTGCGATATGGTGGCATCTTCAAAGGCATCAACAAAACCAATAGTTGGAATGGTGTTTTTAGTAGATGAATGGCAGGAAATCAGTAATATCAACAGAAATGCGGCAGGCAGGTATTTCAACAACTTCATCCGACTAAGTTAAATAAAGTGAGGCAAAAGCAGAAAACGTTTTACTTACTGATAATACAATTTTAATATGTGGTGCATATTTTATGCTTAGCTTTATGTTCTAAACCATTTATTAATTCTAATTATCACATTATGGCAACTCCACCAGATTTTGAAGTGTCGGGCAATAATGCTAAGGCACTTTTTTCATTAAAGGTTTTCCGCGGCGAGGGCATGGCCCTGCTGGGCATGAATTGGTTAAACGGTACACCACCCGATAATTTTGTGGGGTTTGCCATAGAATACCAGGAACCGGGCGGCACACAGTTTTATACACTAAACAACCGGCTATCATTTTTAGATAATAATGGCAATGTAAACCCCAATATTTTATCAACCCGGCTCTCTCCTATCCAAAAATTCAGGTGGATCCATTTTCCGTATAATGCAAATTTACCGGGTAATTTTACCTACCGGGTAACACCCGTTTTTATGAATACCGGCAAGGTGTTAAGTTATGGAGATTACCAGGAGGCTGCTATACAATTACAAAGCGAAACTTATCCCAACGAGTTAAATGTGGCTTTTACCCGTGGGTTTGTAGCATCACAGGCATTTATAGAAAAGTTTGCGCCAACCGGCGATATTTCAACCCTGTTACCGGCAAATGTAAACCAGGGATTAACCTTTGTACCAACCAACCCAAAAGAGACTGAAGCATTGGCATGGATGGGTTTTGAAGCAAGGGCAGCCATTATAGATGTACTTGATAAAGCAATAGCCGATACAAGCGCCAGCGTAAAAGTTACGGCTTATGATTTGAATGAGCCGGGGATAGTATCGCGCCTGGTAAAATTAGGTACAAGGCTTACCATCATTATTGATAATTCTGATGGGCATGGCAAACCTAACTCTGCCGAAGACCAGGCAGAAAAAATGCTGGTCGCATCAGCCGGGACAGCCCAGGTGCAGCGGCAAAAAATGGGCGGTTTGCAGCATAATAAAACCATTACGGTTGACGGAGCAAATATTAAATCGGTAGTTTGCGGGTCTACCAATCTTTCGTGGCGGGGCTTTTTTGTGCAGAATAATAATGCCATTGTGCTGCATGGGGCACAACCTGTCGCCGGGGTTTCAGCCGCCTTTAAAAACCTGTGGGATAATCCGAACAGCGCTTCGGGCTTTGCTAAAACCCCATCTGCCAACTGGAATGATCTGGGCCTGCCCAGCGTAAAAGCTAAAGTTGCCTTTTCTCCGCATAGCGCCGCTAATGCGGTATTGCAAAGCATTGCCGATGATATTGCACAAACCACCTCATCGTTGCTTTATTCGCTGGCCTTCCTGTATGAAACTAAACCTGACGGCCCTATTTTAGAAGCTATAGAAAAAGTTACTGCAGATAATAGCATGTTTGTTTACGGCATGTCGGACAAGAGTGTTGGCGGATTAGATATCCAACGGCCGGATGGAAACCCGCCCGTTGTTTTTCCTGCTAATCTTTTAAAAAATGTTCCCGAACCATTTAAAGCTGAAGTTACCGGCGGAAGCGGCCCTCGGATGCACCATAAATTTGTAGTTATTGATTTTGATAAGCCAACGGCGAGGGTCTATATGGGGTCTTACAATTTCTCCAACGCAGCCGACCGTGATAATGGCGAAAACCTGTTGTTGATAGACGACCGCAGGATTGCGGTATCGTATATGGTAGAGGCGGTGGCTATGTTTGACCATTACGAATTTAGGGATGCCAAACAGAAAGCGGCAACGCCGGGTAATAAAATTTACCTGCACCTTCCGCCGCAAAGTGCAGCCGAAAAGCCGTGGTGGGATGAAGATTATACGGATAAACAAAAAATAAGGGACCGGGAACTTTTTTCTTAATTGGTAAAGAGGACATAAGCCTGACTTAACGGTTCGGACATTTTTCCTTAATTTAGCCCTGCATGACACCTATAACATCCAAACTACCGCAGGTAGGCACTACCATATTTACCACTATGTCGGCCCTGGCGGCCGAGGTTGGGGCCATTAACCTCTCGCAGGGTTTCCCTGATTATGATTGCTCGCCCGAGTTGATCGAACTGATCAATAAAGCCATGAAGGACGGGCATAACCAATATGCGCCAATGGCGGGTGTATTATCGCTTCGCGAAGAAATTGCGCGAAAGGTTGAAAAACTGCATGGCGGCATTTATGACCCGGTTACTGAAATTACCATTACCGCCGGCGGCACACAGGCCGTATTTACAGCCATTAGCGCGGTAGTGAATGCCAATGATGAAGTGATCATATTTGAACCCGCTTTTGACTGTTATGCCCCTGCTATTAAGCTAATGGGCGGCATAGTAAAATCATTAGAACTGGTGCCGCCGGATTATCGCATCCCGTGGGACATGGTTAAACGGCTCATTAATAACCGGACAAGGTTAATTATCCTTAACTCGCCGCATAACCCTACGTCAACCATACTCCATAAAGAAGATATTGAGGAACTGAGCGCCATTGTAAAAAACCAGGATATATTGATACTGAGCGATGAGGTTTATGAACATTTAATTTATGACGGCGAAACCCATCATAGTATGGCCCGCTACCCCGAATTGCAGCAGCGCAGTTTTATTGTAGCCTCCTTCGGGAAGCTGTTTCATGCTACAGGGTGGAAGGTGGGGTATTGCCTCGCCCCTGCTTTTTTAATGGAAGAATTTAGAAAGGTGCACCAGTTTTTAGTGTTCAGCGTAAACTCGCCCATGCAATATGCCATGGCCGAGTATTTAAAGGATGAACGGGTTTATACCGAGCTGCCCGCCTTCTTTCAGCAAAAACGGGATCATTTCAGGAAAGGACTGGAACAAACCCGGTTTGAATTGCTGCCGTGTTCAGGCTCTTATTTCCAGTCGGTTAAGTATGGGCACATGGCTATAGAAAACGATAACGACTTTGCATTAAGGCTGGCCAGGGATGCCGGGGTGGCTTGTATCCCTACCTCCGCGTTTTATACAAAAGGCACGGATCATTATATTTTAAGGTTTTGTTTTGCCAAAAAGCAAGAAACCCTGGATGAAGCCGTTAATAGATTAATAGGGTTTAAACCTTAAATTAAATTATTACGTAATAAGAATACTTTTTCTTTTTAATGCCGTTATAATAACCGAATGGAAAATTTAAAGATCACTTTATTCCAGGCTTACCTTTTTTGGGAGAAGACCGATAAAAACCTTCACAATATAGGCCTGCGGTTGTCCGGCATACGCGAAAAGACCGATTTGATCATCCTGCCCGAAATGTTTAACACCGGCTTCACCATGAACGCCGAACAATTGGGCGAACCCATGAATGGCAAAACCATGCAATGGATGGCTAAAACGGCCAGCCAATACGAATGCGTGGTTACGGGCAGCCTTATTATAGCGCAGAATGGTAAATACTATAACCGCCTGATATGGATGCGCCCAGATGGTAGCTTTGAATGTTATGATAAAAGGCACCTGTTTGCCTTAGGGAAAGAGCACCATACCTATACTGCCGGAACCAAGAAACTGATAGTAGAGCTAAAAGGCTGGAAAATTTGCCCGATGATATGCTATGACCTGCGTTTCCCGGTTTGGATGCGCAACGTAAATGAAGAATACGACCTGATGCTTATTGTAGCCAACTGGCCCGAGCGCCGGGCCCTGCACTGGCGCACCCTGATACCTGCCCGCGCGGTCGAAAATCAATCTTACATCATTGGCGTGAACCGGGTGGGGCATGATGGTAATGAGATCTACCACTCCGGCGATTCTACCTGTATTGACCCTAACGGGAATGTGGTTTATTACAAACGGGATGAAGAAGACCTGTACACCTTCTCGATAATTGGTGACGAACTGGTTAAGACGCGCCGCGCGTTCCCTTTTTTAAAGGACGCGGATAAGTTTGAGTTGCTTTAATAAATTACTTTTTATATTCTATCCTATAATTAAGACTTTTTATTTTATAAATTTAAACAGGTTGGCGGTTAAGCGTTTTAACACACTCACATCTTGCGTAATTATTTCTGCATCGCCCATCATCCAGCTTTTTAACTTAACGGATTGTTTTAGACCGTTATTGTTAAAGGTAACCTTTACGGTAAAGAATCCCGACTGTATGGGTTCATCAGCGATATAGCTTATCCGGCCTTTTAACTGTCCATATTCATCGGCCGGGTAGTTCCTTAAGCTGATCAATACCTGCTGGCCGGTTTTAATTTTATTGATAGTATTGGCCGATATTTCCATTATGCCAAAAAACTGCTCATTTTCGGGATGAATGGTAAATACTTCCTGGTTGGGCCTTAAAACAGCGCCCTGCTGAACAATGGCCACAAAGCCTGCCTTTCCATCCTGCGGGGCAATCAGCGTATACATTCCTACTTGGTTATTTATGACTTCGGCTAAAAGCTGCCCTTTTTTAACTACCGCCCCTTGTTTTACAAAAAGTTTTGAAATGCTGCCGGGGGCAGCAGCAGTAACGGGTATGGTTATGCCCGATGATTCTAATTTTAAGGGTGCCTTTACAGTATCCGGGTAACGGACAAAAATGGATATAGTCGCTATCATCAGCAATATGCCGAAGAAAACCATAATGCCCCATCGTAATATCCACGATGGTACTTTGGTTATGATCTCCTGCATATCTTCGGTATGCCTTTCAGTTTCCTGTGGTTCCATTTGCTTACATTCCTAATTCTAACTGGTTCTTCACCAAACCATAATACTCGCCTTTCAAAGCGGTTAATTCATGATGTGTACCCTGCTCTATTATTTTGCCTTTATCCAGCACAATAATATTATCAGCATTACTTACTGTGCTTAAGCGGTGGGCAACTACTACTACCGTTCTTCCTGTAAAAAACTCGTTCAAATTATCCATGATGATGCGCTCGTTGTTGGCATCAAGGGCGTTGGTGGCTTCATCAAAAAACAGGTAGTCCGGGTTCTTATAAACTGCCCTTGCTATCAATAAACGTTGTTTTTGCCCCTGGCTTATGCCGCTGCCCGCCGAGCCTATCTTGGTAAACAGCCCAAAAGGCAACTCTTCAATAAAATCGCTAATGTTGGCTACCTTGATGGCTTGCTGTAATTTTTGCTGATCGGGGTATTCATCGCCTACGGCGATGTTGTTCTCTATCGTGTCGCTGAATATGAACCCGTCCTGCATAACTGTACCACAGGCGGCGCGCCAGGTTTTAAAGCTGAGCTGGTTTAGGTTGGTGGCCCCTACCCGCATTTCGCCTTTCTCCGGCTCGTAAAAGCGGAGCAGGAGTTTGAGTATGGTTGTTTTTCCGCTGCCGCTCATGCCTACAATGGCGGTGGTTTTCCCCTGCGGGATGGTAAGCGTAATGTTCTCCAGCACCGGGTCGTTACCCGCGCCGGGGTAGGTAAAGGTAAGGTCCTTTATGGTGATGGTTTTGTTTGTTGGCAGCTCGTGTATCCAATACTTATCAATTGGTTCTTCATCGGGCAGCTGGTGTATTTCGTTTAAGCGCTCCAAGCTTATTTTGGCATCCTGGTAGCTTTGCACAAAGCCCAGCATTTGCTCTATGGGGCTGCTTACCTGCCCTACAATATATTGAATGGCCATCATACCGCCCAGCGTTATTTGTCCGTCAATAACCGCTTTTACGCTTAAAAAGGTGATGAGTATATTTTTGGCCTGGTTTATAAACATGCTGCCCCCCTGCTGGTACTGGTTAAGGGCGAGGCTTTGCATTTTAAACTTGAATAGTTTGGCCTGTATATGCTCCCAGCCCCAGCGTTTTTGCTTTTCGCTGTTGTTGAGCTTTATCTCCGTCATCCCGTTTACCAGCTCTACAATATTGCTTTGGTTGCTGCTGCTGTTATCAAACTGTTTATAGTTCAATGCGCGGCGACGTTTGAGGAACATCGTGATCCAGCCGGCATACAGCAAGGTGCTGATGACCGATACCATAAAGATGACCGCGTTATAATAAACCAGCACAATGGTAAATACTACCAGGTTGATGATGGAGAACAGGGTATTGAGCGTGGTACCTGTTAAAAAGCTTTCTATGCGCGCCTGGTCATTCATACGCTGCATGATGTCGCCGGTGGTTTTGCTCTCGAAAAAGCTTACGGGCAGCTTCATCAGCTTGATGAGGAAATCAGTTAGGATAGAAATATTGATACGCGTACTGATATGCAGCAATATCCAGCTCCGTATAAAGTTTACGCTGGTGCTGCCAATGAAAAGCATTACCTGCGCTATGAGTATCAAATAAACAAAGTTGATATTGCGGGTATTAATGCCGATATCTACAATGCTTTGTGTAAGAAACGGCGTAACCAGCGATAACAGCGTACCAATGCCCAGCCCGAATGCAAGTTGTATAAACAGTTTTTTATAGGCATAAAAATACCGCAGGATAGTTAACCAGGATACTTTGCTTTCGTTATCATCCTCCTGCTCATAAAAATGCGGCGATGGGCTTAACAGCAGCGATATGCCCTCGCTGGTTTCTTTGTGGGCGAACCAGTGTTTTTTAAAAACGTCTTCGGTTAGGGTAACCAATCCCGTACCGGGATCTGCCAGGTAATATTTAGCCTCACCCTGCCCTCTCCAAAGGAGAGGGTTCTTTGATGATTTTGATATTTTATATAATACCACAAAGTGGTTTTGCCGCCAGTGCAGTATGCAGGGCAGCTCTGCCTCGTTAAGCTGGTTGAGGCTAAGCTTTACCCCGGTACTGCGCAGGCCGATCTTTTCCGCCGCCTCGCTTATGGCTAACAGGTTAACACCGCCCCGGTTTATATAACACAGCGCCCTAAGTTTTTGTATGGCTATTTTACGCCCATAGTAGCTGCATACCATACGTAAGCACGTAGGGCCGCAGTCCATTTGGTCTTGTTGTTTGTAATAAGGAAATTTCAAGTTTCTAAATTACCAAAATTATGGTTTTTTTGCTAAGGTATATTCGCCACTGAAATCGGTTGCGGTTTCTAAATCGAGATCAAGCTGATCATGGTTGGGAGGAGGACCTCGCCTTATAACATCACCAAATCTACTATCTTCACCTCGGGAATTAATTGTAATATTATATTTAAATTTTTGTGTGCCTTTTTTTGCACTTTCTAAATATTTTATAGGTAATATCATCTCATAAGTTAACGCACCCTCACTGTCAAATTGCGTCATTGCCTTTATTCCGTCTTCATTATTTATAGCAATGATTTTGAATATATGCATATGCAAGGGAAAATCTCCATAATATTTGGTTTTGGGGGTTACTCCTGCAACTGTATCTATAATCGAACTTATGCCATCAACTTTGATTTCTTTTAGACTATTGATCAAGTCTGTATTTGCCATAGAAATGGAATGGGCGCGTTTTTCAGCTAAGTCAGGTTGTTGATAGTTCAATAACGGAGAATTCATATCTTCGCTAAGAGTTTTCCCTGCCTCAATCAATACGCTTCGGGATTTATTCATGCTTAATAATGGGAACAGCACAGTTACATGTTTATTCTCATCTTTCGTTCCGGGAATGTAAATTGTAAAACTAATCCCGCCTTCTATAATTTTCTCAATAATACGTGATTTGGTTGCATGTAAAATTAAATATAAATTATCGTCATCATTCGCTATTGAATAAAAAGTCTCCGTATTCTTATTGTAAGCTTGATATTGATTGTCCCATTCCGTTGCTTTTCCATCAATTTGAATATTTGAAGGAAGCCATATACTAACTTCCTGTTTATTAGGCAGTTTTTGGGCATTGGCCGGCATAACAACAACAATCGATAACCAAACCAACAATATTTTACACCTTTTTATCATAAATTCTTATGGTTTTTTTGCTAAGGTGTATTCTCCTGAAAAATCTGTAGGGGCAGACAATCTTACACTCAGTGCGTTCGCTCGTTCTTTTAATTTTTCAATATCTGCCAGCTGTTCGGGAGTACTGTTTTCGCCCGCTGCTATTTTTAAAGTGGACATCGCTCTCCATCCATTAACTCTTATATAATAACTGAAATTTGTATTATCATTTGTCAGAAAGCTCAGATATTTAAGCGAAACAGATAATTCAAGTGTGTAAACTTTTTTGGTATCGAATAATCCGGCAGCTAATATACCGCTTTCGTTATAAACTGATATTAAAGAATCCAAACCTACAATTCCACTGACACCTATCCATTTGCATTTTTGCGTTAACTGAGCATTATTATTAAACATGATAATCTCAGCGTCTTTAGAAGATGTATCTAACTTATTTGTTTTATTATTTAAATTAAAAACAAGAAAAGTCTTTTTATCTTTTATAGGATAAGTAATATTGATAATTCTTTTATTTTTTTTTTCGTTTGGCTTTTCTATACTAAATGTAATACCACCATTAACAATTTTATTAATAATGTCTTGATCTTTTGCTTGCACTGCTAGGTAAATATTTTTATCATCATTAGTTATCGTGTAAAAAATTTCTGTAGCATTGTTATAAGCCCGAAATTCATTATCCCATTCGGTTGCCTTGCCGTCTATTTTTACGTTTGCTGGTGCCCATATATTCTTACTCTGTATATTTGGAAGTTTTTGAGACTTTGCAGATAAATTCAACATTAAAAGGAAAAATACAGTCAATTCAGATGCCGTATATATATATATTTTCATGGCGATTAGAGTTTATTATAATCGAGTAAAGTATTTAGTGTTATTGCGCAATAGAAGTATTTAACCTATAATAAATTAATATCAATCGTTTATATTTCTATAAACGATTGATATTAGCAACTAAATAATTTTGTCTTAATTTAGTATTACTCTATGAGCATGAGCATCCACAGTATTCGTATTGACTACCGAGCATTTGGCATATACCCGCGTAACTACTATCGTCCCAAGGATAACACCGAACATCGTCACTTGACGCATAAGAATAAATACCCCATTCGCAACCACCACTAGCACATGCCACCCAGCCATCGCTCCCTTCATCACATCCTCCTTCGCTACTTACAACACCTCCTCTAACATTTTTCATTTGCTCTTTTGTCATTTGTTGAGCTTCAAACTTAAAATTAATTTTTTTCATAATAATCTAATAGTTTATTTTTACCGCTATAATTCGGGCAGCGGCTTCCCTATCCTGTTTTCCTGAAGACAGGCAACTTATTGTTCTCGAGACAATTTCTTTGTTGCTTTATATTTATATAAAATATTTAAGGTCTTCGGGTTGATAGTTTTTGGGGAGCCTGCGCCCGTTCAAAGGAATTTCAAATTAAATCTATCGCTATGGTTTCTTGGCTAATGTATATTCTCCCCAAAAGTCAGTAACGGCGGACATCATTGCTGTTGCACGTGATAGTGCCTCTCTAGCCATTGCATTCTCAGTATCATTAAATTGCGGATTAGACATACTTAATCCGTTAAGCCTTACATTATAGGCAAATTTTATCGGGTCGTTCAGCGAAAGGCCTAAAACCTTAAGGGGTATAGCTAACTCATAGGTTAAAACTCTTTTATTATCAAACAAACAAACAGCTTTTATGCCTTGTTCATTATATACAGATATAGAAGTATCTATATCTTTGATCCCCGTCACTCTTATATCTTTTACCATATCCCGGATCAAATTGTTCGACTTTAACATAAGAGAATCTGCAGTTGCCGGGTTATAGGGGCCTGCTAAAAAGATAAAAGTTAACTTAGTTGTCGGGTAGGTGATCCCCATACCATCATTGTATTCTTTTTTACCCGACCGTTGAATGGTAAATGTTATCCCCTTTTGGCCTATCTTCGTTACAGGGAGAGCTTTTTTAGCCTGGATGATTAAATAAAGATTTTTATCATCGTTAGCTATTGTGTAAAAAAGATCCGTAGCTGTGTTATAAGCCTGCAACTGGTCGTTCCATTCACTTGCTTTGCCATCAATTTTGATATTATCGGGGGCGCGCAAGCTGCTTTCCTGTATTTTTGGAAGCGTTTGAGCATGTATATTTAAAAAGCCGATCGAAAATAAAATAACTGGTATGATTTTTTTGTTCATTTTTTTAAGTATTAATATTAAAACTTTAGGTTTTTTATTTTTTGATAATTACTCCGGGAATGATGCACTCCCGGAGTAATAAAACTCGCTCATGCATCAATAATACCAATCACACCATGCGTCTTCACAACAAGTATTATTATCGCATCCCATGTTTATCCAATCAACACAATTGTCATAACCCATGCTATAATCACAAGGATCATCTGTTACAGTATCACCACATGATGAATCATCTTGCATGTGGCATATTATGCTTCCCCCTCCGCTGTCGACTATACGATTCCCCCCTTTTAACTGCCTCATTTGTTCTTTTGTCAATTTTTGAGCGGCGAACATTAAATTAAGTTTTTTCATGATTTTAGTTTATTTGTTAAAATCTCAATTAGTTGTCCCATTTTGGAAAGGGCAGTCCTGCAAACCGTTTTTTACCTTAAATCCAGCTTACAATTTGTTTCCTGTTTTTGAACGTTTATAATTAACTTTACCGCTGTTTATATTCGGGTAGCGGCTTTCCCTATCCAGTTTTCCAGAAGACAGGCAACTTATTGTTCGCGAAACAATTTCTTTGTTACTATATATTTTTATATAAAATATTTAAGATCTTCGGGTTGATAGTTTTTGGGGAGCCTGCGCCCGTTTATAAATAAGGTTGGTGTGCCGGTAATTTCAGCTATTTCGCACCAATCGCGTTGTTTTTCCAGCTGCTCAATTGTATTCTGGCTTTTTTCGGCAGGGTAGTCCTTTGCCCAATCCTCGTAATTCTTCTGCTTTTGTTCATACCAGTCATGCATCGCTTTTTTTACAGTTCTTGCATCGCCCGTGCTTTGTATTGCCAATAAATGCGAGGCTACCACAGCTTTTTTATCATCTTCCTTTGTTGATGTGGAAAAAATCACCTGTAGCTTAATGTCATCCCGGTTATCCAGCCATTCTAATGCCTTATGTGCCTTTGCACATGGCTGGCAATACGGGTTAGCTACCATAGTGATTATCTTTTCCGCTTCTGGATTGCCAATAATTAAAGAATATTCTTCAGCGGGCAATGCATATTGCACTTCCTCGTTCAGCATTTTTTTAAATAAGTCAGTATTGTATTTAAAAGTGCGTAGCTGTTGTTTAAGCGGGTTAAGCTGTTTGCTTTGCAACAGAAAGGGCTTAAATATTAGCCACGCTAATATTGGTGTTGCCATACCTGTAACGAGGCTACCCCATTCGGCAAGGTTTGGCACTTGGAGGGGCTGCAATAAATAAGGCAGAAACGCAAAGAACTCCAGCCATAATATAGCCTGCACCGTGCAGCAGAATATGCACCATTGTTTGGCAATCTTCCACTGGTAATAAATAGAATAAAAAGTGTAGGGCAGACTTATTATATTTAATAGGGCCAATGTATGTATCAATGGGGTATGCCCGAAGTTAAACAGCAGCACCAGCCAGGTACCCGCGAAATAAAAAAAGCCGGCTTCGCTCCAGGTTAATTCATCGGTCACTTTTGCCGCCTTTGAGGATAATATGGCGCTGCAATTTTTATTATCATCGCCGCATAATTTTTGTATCAGGGGGTTATTGGCATCTATGCTTTGTATCAACAATAAAATAGCCGTTGCTAGTCCGGCAGTTTTAAACAGCATTAAAAAAGCTAAGGGAATATTTAAGATATTTACAAAGTTTGTTTGCAATAGCAGGAAACACAGCAGCAGGATAGCCGCTCCGGTAAAAAACACGGGCAGACGCAGGTCATCCATGCGTTGCTTGCGCAGCTTTTTGGCATAATCCGGCTCGCCTGAGCGTTCATCCTTTTCGGCCAGCAAAACAGAACCGGAATATTGCTTTTTAAATTCGTCAGCAGTAAATGCTTTGTTGGCCCATTTGTGCGTAGAAACCGTTACTTTGGTATCATCCAATTGTGTAACCACACTAAATTGATTTTTTGATAAAAAGGCGATAAAGGGCAATGGCAGGTCGCTTAATTGTTCAAACTCCAGTTTGTAAGCTGCATTGGGAACATTCCATCGGTCCAGCACATCACTAAATGATAGCATGCTGTAATAGTCGGGATGTTTCTGCAATTCATCGCTGATGCTTTGGCGGGTAACCGGGATTTCCAGTTCGGCCATAAAACGGGTCAATACCCGGGTTGCATTGTCTTTTTCCATTACGTGATAAGGTTAAGTTTAAATTGTAGTTAAAAGCTACGCAGCTATTAATTTACATTTAACAATCAAACTACCTTATACCGGTGAAAGTTATGCTTTATAACACCCAGGTAGTGTCAATTGATAGAACGAATATAAAAACCAATTAATTAATAATAGAAATTTATTTTAATTAATTATTAACATTTGCTTATAAATATTTCAAAGTCTTTTTTTGATGTTATCATTGCATACCATACGTAAACACGTAGGGCCGCAGTCCATTTGGTCTTGTTGGCGGTAGTAGGGAAATTTCAAGTTATAAATATAATACTTATTGTTTTTTGCTAATATATATTCCCAGATACTCGTGGTGATAACACCAACAAGGGCATAGCTTATCCGGGTTGGCTAACAGCCCGGCTAAAGGATCGTCAAAAGAGCTAAAGGCGTATGAAAGCCCTATTGAAACAGCTATTGTTAATACAGTAAATAAAGTTTTCCTTTTCATCAGCGCTGTTGAATGATTTTATAACTTTTTACTTTCCCACAATTTTTATTTTTGTAGTGCTAACACCAAAATGTCCCTGCATATCTGTACCTTCAATAGCAACCGTATAGGTGCCGGGTTTATCAGCAGCGTAAAAGGATAATTTAGCATTCCCTTTTTCATCAGTAACTAAATTTGGCTCCCAATGGATAGTAGAGCGCACATCGGGCCGGGTGTTCTTTACATTGTATTTTGGGCTGTAAAATTGTTTTGGCAGTTGCATAGGCAAAGGGCGGTAGGCATACGTGCCGTATGAAGGTACCGCCGTAAGTCCCGCACCACTACGCGTAGTGATCAATACCGTAATAAAAGCACCACGAAATACCCGAATACTTTTTACGTCCTCTGCGCTCAACATATTTAATAAGCCGGATGCGCGTTGAAAAAAGTCATTGTCGGCAGCGTCTGCATCTATGCCCCACCGTGTTTTTTTCGGATCAATAGGCTCTATGACGATATCCCGTAATGATAACGTTAGTTCCCCCAAACTCTGCCCATCCACAATAAAATCATTTATCCGAGTATTGCCTACCACAAACTGTTGAGTATTACGCATTTTAACTCTATCATAATGCTGGGGTTTACCTTGAATATAAGTATCCCCTGCCGACCGGATTGCATACAATTCTGTTTCTTTCAAAGTTCCCTTCAGTTCCCTATATAAAAGATCCATCAGGGTCATTTTATTAGCCGCTATCAGCGTTGCCGCACTAATCGAATCTACCTCGGTAGCAAACTCATTATTCACCTCCTGTACGTTACGTTTGGCGGCAATGTTAACTTGGTTTAGTAATTTTGTGCCATCAGTCGGAGTGAACAAAGCATCAGCCTGATCGCGTTGTGTGCTGTGGTGCATATAATTAAGCAGCGTACTGTCCGCATTCAAATTCAAAGGTTGCAGGCGCGGCAACACCGGCAATTTTAATGTAACCGGCTTAAATTCATCTACGATGATACCAGTTGCCGCCGATTTGTCTTTACTGTTATGCAGCTTGATGGTATAAGCAACGGTATCGGTAAGCGGCAGGTTCCTGAAAGCAAATTTGCCTTGTTTGTCGCTTAGGGTATCCTTCAGAAAAGACTGCTTGCCATTCGCCAGCAGCAATACTTTTAACCCGGCAGCGGGCTTACCTAATATATTTTTTAAACTGCCGCTTACGTTATTGTTTGGCTCGACAGCGTACGCCGGTTCTGGTAGTGGTTTGTTAAGTTTATCCCAGTCAAAGCCCTGCCAGCCCTGGGTAAGCAACAGGTTATCCAAGGCCTTTTCCTTTAGTTTTTCATCACCCTTTTCAAAATACCAGGCCGGGTTTTCAATGTTCCCTTTAATTTCGGAAGCTAACA